>ODAI012916884.1_pt1 | contig 17615 bp, 21 predicted proteins | sample 1539321 | NCBI WGS metagenome assembly ODAI01 (sample SAMN02144231, study PRJEB22623) | gut metagenome | biome: sheep rumen | host: Ovis aries | place: New Zealand | reverse complement strand
TTGCAGTTCCTCCAGTCTTTAATAAATATGCACTTCCATCAAGGACATTATCAAGCTCCGCTTCTAGTTGAGCTAGTATTGCTCTGTATTCTGTTTGTATTGCATTGTATATTGTGTCAAAGTTAAGAAATGTTCTTTTATCAACGAACTCAGTTATTCCACCTGATGTTGTTCTAAATTGTGCTAATTCATATTGATATACACCAGCATTATTTTTAACAATATCGTTAGTAGTTAATATAGGGTAACCAGTTGAGCTTGAAAGTATTTTGTAATAGCCTTGTTCAAAATCGCTTTCTGTATTTGTTTTATCGAGGTCGATTTCGATAACTAATCTACAATACATGTTTGATGTTCCAGCATCTAAAGTGGTTGATGTATCTTCATTAAGGAATCTCCCTTGTATACAAACAGCTCCGGAAGCAATTGTTACATTACTTCCGGAGTATGTGATTCCCATTCCATCTTTATAATTATCTGAAACTCCATTTCTACCATCTAGGAAAGTATTGATAAAAAGTGCAAAAATTTGATTTTCAAAAAGTTGTTTTGCAAAAACTTGTCCTTTTAACATATTAAATCCTCTCTTTCAATAATTTATCGATAAATCTAATTCTTATATTTCCACAAATATATTCATAGAACCTGTGCCTACTTATTTTGACTGAAGAAATATAAGTATCATATATAATAGATTCTTTTGTCTTTATTCCAATAGGTGTACCTATTGGAATATATCTATCTAATAAGCTAAATGTAATATTATGGTTGTAAGCATTTGATTTCATTACATTTAAAGCTTCTTGATTTGCATCTTCATAATTTTCAGTATAAATCGTTTCAACTTTACCATCTGCACGATTAACATTATTTCCATTCGTTGTTGTAGTTCTATCATTAAGTAAATACAATGTATAAGTTCCAGGATTATCAACTCCATTAACCTTGCTATATAAAACAACAACCTTACTTACTATGTCGGTTTCAAATACCTCGTTATAGTTTGAAATAGATTGAGCTTTTGTATCAATCAATTTTTTGGACGGATATTGTTTTTGAATCGACATTATTATCTTTGTGCCACTAATTCTGAATGTATATACAATGTTGTAATTCTGCGTACAATTGTTAATCCATGTATGTAAATTATATATACCATTATTAACATTACTTACAGATACTTGAACTGGAGTATGAGATAAAACTTCAATCTCAAGCCATGGTAGATTGATAAAAGTATCATAACTTTTTGTAAAGTTAGATTCAATGACACTTTTAATCATATCTTCTACACCTACATATTGCATATACTTTTCATCGGTCTGCCCCCTTGGAGTAAATCGTGTAGCTTCAGATATATTGGTAGTTGTCGATACTAGATAATTACTGCTATTAATTGTGATATATGTATTATCATTTACACATTTGAAAACATATGCCCCAGTTCCAGTACGAACTATATCCCATAGTTGCCTGTTTGATGTCAAATTATTATATTGAGCAACATCTCCAGTTGATAAATTAGTTTTAGTTAAATATCTCCCAGATTTTGCATTAATAATCATATAATGTCCATTTGATTGTTTACTTACTCCCCAATATTGATGTTTATTGCTTTCATTGAATGTTAATAATTCTGCATTGGCACTATTTGATATTGATCCATTGTGTATTCCTATCGCCTTAGTATAATCAGCATTGGATGTAAACACATATAATCCATCTGGTACATCTCCATCATAAATAATTCGACCAGTTGTTTTTAGTGCTATTTTTCTGTTAAATAAATTAGTTATATATTTTGTGCTATATGTATATAGTTGTTCTCCATCTTCATTTTGAATTTCATCAATTACACCCCAATAGATGATTTGATTATTCTGTTTAACTGCGATAATATCTCTAGCTTTTGCAGTTGTTTTTTTCAAAACATTAATAGTTGATTTTGCATTTGTTTCTTCATCCATTGTCAATGTATAGTCAGCAATTTCTACAATGTCTTTAGTTTCAAAAGCGTAATAGTCAAAAATACACATAAACATTTTGTTGTTTTCCATACTACACCTCCTAAACAGCCTTGTAGTAAGCTAAAATAGTTACTTGAGCATGTAGTACATCGTTATCTGCGGTTAATCTTAATTCGCAGCTTTTATTTTGAGGTAATCTTATTACATTGTCGTTAGCAAAATTGATTACATCAAGATTGAATAAATCTGTATATGTTCCATTTGTATTTTTGCGTTTTATATAAAAGTCATTTTCTCTAGTGCCATACAATAATTTTTGACCAGTTTCGATTGTGATATTGAATGGAACGGATTGAACAAGTTGACCTTCAACATATAATTGAATTTCCGGATTAACTAATTGTCCTTCCATTTCAACCATAATAGGAGCTTCAACATGTCCTTTATTAATATATTGTAGATTTCTTGCACTATAATCGCTGAATTTTGAATCCCAAGTGAAATCCCATCTAATTTCATCTTCCTGTGGAGTTATTGTGTATATTGTTGTATTTTCTTCATACCATAAAGATAAACAATCAAAAGTGATAGTTTCACTCAATATCTTATTTGTTTGTAATTGCGTTTTTGTTAGTTCAGCTATTTCTACATCTTTTAAATATTCTTTTACAGAATCGTTAAGTGGAACTTTATAAGAAATTTGAAGTTTTTCAGAGTTTTCAATGAAATCTACAAGTTTCTTGTAGTTATCATAGTTCAAGAAATTTGCTTGACCTGTAATTCTACCTTGATTTACTCGCCTAAAATTAGAAATAAATGTATTACCCAATTGTTCATAATCTGTTGAATATGAATACCCTAATCCAGAAGGTTCGGTTAATAAGCAATAATTGTGAATGTCCATTAAAGAAAATGTTTGACCTTTTTCGTTTATAAGTTTAAATTCTCTTACCATTTTAACCTCCCTTAATATTCCATTCCGTATTTTCTATCAACATAATTGAAACAACGATCTAGCTCTTCATCTGTCATTTGTTGAGGGTAGAAATTAACAACAATGTTTCTTTCTCCTCCAGCCATTCTCATTGCTTCAGCCATGTAATTTACCAATGTTTTATCAAGTGGAATTACCGCTTCGGCTGATTTTCCTTCGCCTACCATTGCTATTGTTGGTTTAGATATAATACCACCTTTAGCAAGTTCAGGAATGTGTGGAATGTTCATACTTTTTCCACCAATACCCGGAACCCAATCAGGCACTTTGATGTTATTTAGTCCATCAATCATCTTATTTACACCTTTAATGATTTGATTTAAAGGCCATTTTATAATTTCCCATAAACCACCCATTAAGTTGCTGAATATTGTTTGTACACCTTCCCAAGCTTTTTGCCAATCTCCAGTAAATACACCAGTAATAAAATCAATAATACCTTTGAATACTCCAATAATATTTTTAATAATATTTCCAATGTGTTGTAAAACATCTTGAGTTCTTTCAATAACATTTTTTATAACCCATTCAACTATTGGCCATAGTTTTTCCATTAAGAATTGAACTATTGGTAGAATGAATTTTGAATAAATATCAGCTTGGAATTGCCATAATTTACCAACAAATTCGATAACTCCCATAACAATATCTTTTAAAGTGTTTTCCCAAAATTCCATTAACCATGTTAACATTCCCATGATTATTGGCTCAAGGTTAGTCCATAATTGTTGGAATATTTGAACAATTTGTCCAATTATTGTTTGTATAGTACTCCATAATTGCTCGAAAATCGGTTTTACTTGATTTTGGAACATGTCGCATATACCTTGCCATACTGCCATTACTTTTGTTCTAAATTCCTCATTTGTATTGAAGAAATAAACAAATGCAGCAACCAAGGCGGCAATTGCAGCAACAACAATTCCAATTGGACTTGCTAAAGCTCCAATTATTCCACTTAATCCTTTTGCACCAGCTGAAACTTTGCTGATTATTCCAGTTAGTTTAGATAAACCACCAAATATCTTGCCTCCAACTCCCATTAACTTGCCTAAAATAGACAATGCAGGTCCAATGGCTGCAGTTATTCCAGCTATTTTAACTATTGTTTTTTGTATGTTTGGACTTAATTTTGAGAATTTGTCAGCTAATTGTCCTAAAAAATCTACCGCTTTAACAACATAAGGTAAAATTATATCGCCTATTGTTATTCCTAAATCAGACAATTTATTTTTTAATATTTGAATTTGTGATTTAGTTGTTGCGTATCTTTTTTCAGCTTCAGTTGCTAATGCGTTGTTTTCTTCCCAAGCCTTATTACCTAATTCAACTGCATTTGTTAATAAATCTCCAGAGCCAGCTAAAGATAAAATAGTATTTGAAAGCCTTACTTCGTTCATGTCCATTTCATCTAATATAGCAATAGCAGATTTTCCGTTTCTTTCAGTATCGTTTAAGCCTTTTAAGAACATTGTTAAAGCTTGAACCGCATCATTACTAAATTCTCTTGTAAATTCTTCTGCACTTACACCAGCAACTTTGGCAAATTGCTCTAGATCATCTCCACCAACTTCGGTTGCAACTTGTATTTTCTTTAATAATTTACTCATTGCACTACCACCGGCTTCAGCTTCAATTCCTACACTTGACATAGCAGTTGCTAGAGATAGTATTTGATGTGTACCTAATCCAGCTAAATCTCCAGTTGCAGCTAAACGAGTTGACATTTCGACAATATCTTTTTCAGTTGTAGCAAAGTTGTTTCCTAATGCAACAATTGTTGAACCTAATCTTTCATAATGTTGAGCCGGCATTCCCACAATATTTGCTAGTTTTGCGAGTGAACTTGCCGCTTCTTCAGCACTCAAATTCGTAGAATTGCCTAAATCTATCATTACTCGAGTAAAATCTAAAATATCATCTGTTTTGACTCCCAGTTGTCCAGCGGCTTCAGCAACTGCAGAAATTTCAGTTGTTGATGCTGGGATTTCTTTTGCCATATCTCGAATACCTTGTTTAAGACTTGCCATTTGTAGCTCTGTGCCATCGACAGTCTTTTCAACTCCAGCAAATGCAGATTCAAAATCAATAGATGCTTTAGTTGCTGCAGCACCTAATCCCAAAATTGGAAGTGTTAATTTAGTGGTAAGTTGATTACCAATAGATTCAATGGTTTTTCCCCATTTTTTCATATTGTTTTCAACTTTACCTAGAGCATCACTAACTTTTGTCCAGCTTGATGCTTCTATTTTTAATTTTTGTAATTCTTGTTCAGTTTTAATAATTTCTCGCTGAAGATTCCTATACGCGGCACTATTAACATCTCCGCCACTTTGTATAAATTTTTGTTGGATGTTTTTAAGTTGCTCTAGTTTTTTTGATGTTTCAGCGATATTGTTACGAAGGACTGTCTGTTTTTGAGCCAGTAACTCCGTATTTTTAGGGTTTAGCTTAAGAAGAGTGTTGATTCCTTTAAGCTCCTTTGATAAACTCGCAGTTGCACTATTTACCTTTTTCAAAGCATTTTGCAATCCAGAGGTATCTCCACCAATTTCAACGATAATACCTTTAATATTACCAGCCATTTTTTACCCCCTTGCTAAAGCATCCCAATCCGCTTGAGTTGCTTTTTTCGTTTTCTGTTTCTTTTCATTTTCAACGAAGCAAAGCATTAGTTTAGCAACATCTTTGTATTCTAGTTGTTTTAAATCATCGATTCTTAATCCCATTTTTAAACAAGTTGCAATGAATCTATGCTCTTCTAAAGCTTCGCTTTCGTTGTTGGAGTCTTTAGGTAATTTGCGAGTCGCTTGAATTAGCTCATCATCAACAAAATGAAGAGACGGCAAATTCCGTTACCTCGCCAATCCAATCTTCAGATATATCAATTTTTTCAATGCCTTTTAACCAGTTTTCAAAGCTTTCAAATTTATCATCTGCCGTTAAGATTAATATATAAGCCATTTTTTCAAGTACATCTAGGAAATCATCAAACTTTTCCATCATGCAATTATTGATAGCTTGAGTTATTTCCTCTTCGCTGCATTTTTTTTCAGTTAATTCAGCTCTTATTTTTTCTTGCTTTTCAGCAAAATTTTGAAGTACTTTTAAATCCTCAAAAATACCTTTACCAAATACTTTTTTATATTGAAATCTAGTGAACGCATTGCAAGAAATTGTATATTCTTTTCCACAAATTGTGATTGTTTTCATACCTTTACCTCCTAAAAATCAAATTATATTGATGCACCTTTCTCATGAACTGCATTAAACCATGCGTTGTATACTGATTGGTTTTCTGTTGTAGCATCAACATAACATTTAACCATTCTATCAGTTGTTCTAGGGTTCATCTTGATAGCTATAGTTTCTGTTCCTGGTTCGATTGTATCTTCTTTTGTATTGTTTTCTCTTGATGGTCTTGTAGCAGTACAATCGTAGAAACAAAATCTTCTATTGTTTGAATCTCCTTGAGCTTGGAATAGTAAAGCAAATCTTGCTATTGTATCATCTGATGTCTCATAAACTACTCCATCAGAATCTTTTTCTTGCCCCATTATTTGTGTTAAGAAATCATCTGGTGTTATTGCAAGTTCAAGGTCGCCAGAATAACCATTGTTTACACTTGGAGCCATGAAATAAACTATGTTATCAGCATAAAATGGAGTTGCATCTCCACCCTCTGGATCAATATTTAATCCAACCGCTCCTTTAACTGCGAATGGTGTTCCATAAGTAATTTGTCCGTTATTTTCTGTAATTTTTGCGATGTAAACATCTTGAATACCATAATTAACTTTTGACATATTATTTTCCTCCTTAAAAATTAAATTGAGTGTTGTTCCCCAATGTTATCAAGTTCAAAAAAATAGCTTACTTGCCAAACTTTTTCATCTGACAAGTAAACCTCTTCTGTTTTCTCCCAAGCAACATCGCCTAGGATGTTATCTTCTATTTTATTTTGTTCGCTTATATCTTTATCAATATAAGTGTAATCCAACTGAATTGGTGTATCTTTGACATATACAACATTATCAGCCATGAAATTGTTAGTATCTCTTGTTATAGCTACTAAATGAGGTGGCTCTGTAGCAGTTTTAAATAAACCATAAGCATATTTAAAGCCTTGTTGCGTACATCTTGCTTTTAAATCTTCAAGTGTCATTTTGTCCTCCTTATTCTTTGTTTAAGTAAATCAACAAATTCAGCATTGTATTTTTCTTCAACTGGTCGAATGTGAGGAATTGCTTTTGCTCTTCCACCATTTCTTGTTACATGTCCAAATTCAAGTAAATGAGTTAGTTGGTAATTAGTTTTATTCCAAATTACCTTTGTATAGTTATTAGAGCTACGCTTTTTAAGTTTTGATGCCCAACCTCTCCAATATGGATTGGTTTTTGAACCTTTTCTTCTAGGGCTTGTAGTTTTCAGTTCGTTTATAGCTGCTTTGGTTACCTTATCGGTAACTTGAACAACATCTTCATCGACTGCCTTTTTATAACTTTTCAAAAAAGTGTTTAGCTCCTGTTCCAAGCTCTCTACTTTGACTTTTTTAGACATTGTTTACCTTCCTTTCACAGATTAAGATTATTTCATCTGCGTTGATCTCTTGAGTACGAATTATTGAATAAGTTGTTCCCATATAAACTAATTCCGGTTCATTATTGTAATTAAGTGAGCTTATTCTTAATCGAAGTGAAGGCTTATAGCCTAGTTCATTCGCTGAATAAAATTCATCTGCATATACATCTTCAACCTTTGTTATTGGACATTCAACTGAAACTTGTACTTTCTTTTCTACACCTATTGAGTCAGTTTGTATGGAGGTAGAAAGTAAATTGCAAATTACATCACGCATTTATCTCCACCTCCGGTTGATAATCTGATGATAAAGACAAATTATTACATAATTGTTTATAGCTTTTTTCTGCTAATTCTTTCTCTTTTATGTTAATAAAGCCAAAATTAGATTTAGCATATAAAGTAATTGCACCTTGTACTAAACAATCTTGTATATTTTCAAGAACAGCAATGCCCTGCCTTTCCATGTCAGAAATAGCAGCACTAATCCACATTTTAATTTCTTCATCTTTAGCAGTAGAAGTTTGAACGATTGATAAACTTTGTTTTACTATTTTCAACAATTCGTTGACTTGAGATGTCATTTCATACTTCATTTGTCTTTATCCCCCTTTTAAATTAGATTGAAGCTGAACCTGGTTTAGCAATTAATGTGAATGCCTTATCAGCTACTGCTTCTACACCTACATATTGTCTACCTAATATTCTGATTAAATCAGATGTCATAAGTGTTTTATCATCAAATTTGATGTCAACATCTCTACCCTTTGGATAGTTTGCTAATGTACCATGGTCGAAATCTCCAACGATTGCATAAACAGCTCCGTTATTTGCTGAATCGTAAGCTGGTAATGTGTTATTGAATCTTACTCTTATATTGTCGAATATATCAGCTGGATAGTTAGCTGCAAGTTGAACAGCTTTGAAGTTAGCATATGTTAATTTGTTCATAACTATTGTATAATCTGCAGCTTCATCGCTTAAGTTAGCAACAGCTTTGATTATTGTGTCAAGAGCTGGTGCAGATGTAACTTTGTTAGCTGAAACTGTGTCATAGATACCTTCAGCATTAGCTGATAAGCTTTGTGGTAAAGCTGCGATTTTTCCAACTAATGTATCAGCTGTTTTCTTAACAACTTTGTATGTTAATTCATCATATACATATCTTAAGAATGCTTCTCCTTTCATGTCATAAACTTCATCAGAGATAGAAATCCATTTTTTGATTGATACTGGTGTTAAGGTTACGATACCTAATACTAGCTCTTCTTCACCAACTGCTGCAGCACCTTCTTTGTGGATTGATGCATCTCCAGCACTTGCCTCGAAGTTAACTTTCATATTTCCATCAACTTCGATTTTTCTAACTAATGACATAATGTCGTCTTTCTCCCATGCTGTCTTAACAATGTCATAAACGAAATCTGGAACAGCAACATTTCCTAATATACTAGCACTTGAATCAGTTGCATTTGTTGTTAATAATGCTCTTAATTCTTTTGCTTCTTTCTTTCCTTTGATATATTCTGCAAATGCATCAATATACTCTTTTGAGTTTCTTAATTCTACTTCTTTTTCCATTTTAAATTCTCCTTTTCTTTCAATTGGTTTTACTTGAACATTTACACTTCTTTGTTCAAGATTTGTTGTGTCTTTTAAAAGTGATCTCTCCTCTTCTGGAGTGATTTCTTCTTTTACTTCTTCTTTAACTTTCTCTTCTTTGTTTACCTCTTCGTTAACTACTTCTTCTTTTTCATCTTCAGCAATTTCTTTCATTCTTGCTTCTAATTCTTCTTCAGATGTAGCTGACTTGATTAATTCTTGTTTTTCTTCTAGAGTCATTTTTAAACCTCCCTTAAAATTTTTTGTTAATGGTTCTACCACCATTTTTATTAATCCCTATTTGGTTTCTACCAACCAAAAAGAGCATGGTTCTACCACCATGCCCCTTTTTAGGTTATAAACTTATATTAAATTAAAATAAAAAAGCCTTAAAATTGATTCTCAAGGCTCAATATTGCAAGTGCTTTTTTCTTTTCTAGCTCAAGCTTTCTAAAAGCTTCTTTTTTGTTTTCATATTGATTTTTTTCATTGTCATATTGTTCCTTACTTCTAGCATATATTTCTGTTGATTCATATGCAGGAACATCAACAACAGAAACATCGAATATTTTGTCAAAAGATAAAATTCTTCTAGTATCTGTTCCATAATCGTATTCTTCATTTTTGACCGTGAAAGCGAAGCTCATTTTACTTAATACACCTTCTTTGATTAGAGTGTATATATCTCTGTTAACAGATGTATCAGGTAATTTAGCTTTGATTTTAAGTCCATGGTCATCAATATTGAATGTTAATGAACCACCTCTAGTACGAGCCATTGGAAGTACATTGTTTTCGTGGTTATATTTCATAACGATGTCTGACATGTCAGCACCATCAAAAGCATTGCGATCTATTACTTCTTTCATGTAACCTAAATCAGTTACACTATCAAAAACCGCTGCATAACCTTCGACAATCATTCCTTCATCTTCAAGGGCTCTCATTTCGATAAGTCTGTATTCTTTCATTCTTCTTTTCCTCCTTGATAGTTATTTGCAATAGATGAATCAATGTTATTAAGTGATTGTAATATTTTAGCTCCTTCTTCTCCCCCAATAGGATGCATGTCTAGTAATTCAAGAGCAGTATCTTTAGTTACTAAACCATAAGGCAATATTGTATTTAATAACTTGATTTTTGAATCTATTGATGCATATTGTAATCTGTGTGTAGTAAATATAATTCTATGTCCTTCACGAATAGCTTTCTCGCTGAATATTGCATTTGTGAAAGCATCGCCAAGTTGTATTGATAAAGGCTCAATTACACCCTCAAAAAATGCGTTCCATTTTTCCGGAGTATAGTCATTTTGTATCATTTCCTCACTAATACCAAAATAATCATAGATATTGTTATTAACTTTCTCTAATTGATCTTTGGTAAGTGTGATAGGATTCATATTGATTTCTTTAAATGTTGCTTTTGCATCTAAAGCTGCTATTCCAGAGTTATTTCCATCTCCTAAAAAGTCGGCAACAAATTTATTTCTGTTTTTTACAATATCATCATCTTTTAGCATTCCGTTTGTAAATGTTAAAATACCTTTTAAGCTATTTGTCATTTTTATTGCATTTTTAATGCCTTCAGATGATGTATGAGCAGTTTCAAGGTCGGTATGTAGTACTTTGTTTGAACTGCCCCAAAAATCATCCTCACAGAAAAACCTTTTTAGATGGATTAAATCTGTGTAAGGTAATGTATAATGCTTTCCATTAATGAATTTGAATTTAAGGTATATATTGCCAGATTTATCTTGTAATAATTTATCTTCATAAGATAAGATAGGGTAAAATCCAGTAATAAATCCTTGACTATCTTTTGCAATATAAACAAATGCATTATTGTATGTGTAAAGTTGAGATATTACTTTGTATATAAAATCATATGTTGTCATTATGGGGTTTGGCTTGTTTTGTAGTAAAAAGTTAATCTCGCCTTTTATATTATGGTTTACATCGTTTTGTATGTGCTTTGGTGTAAGTTTAGCAGCATGAGTTGCAATTCTGTCAATTGCGGTTCTTGCAACCTTGCTATCATATATATGTTTACCCCATGAGCTGAAAAAAGCTTCATAACCATTAAGAACTTTGTATGTGTTCAATTCTTTTTTGGATTCTTTTTTACCAAAAATTGTTTCAAAAAAACTTCTTTTTTCTTTCATTTCATTCCCCCTGTAAGCTCAAGTAGTCATTCATTTTATCGAATAGAACGCAGTAAGCTATAATAAGACTAACTGCTCCATCTATTCTTGCTCTTTGTTTTTGACCTTTGATTGGTCGTATATTATCATTATCATCTCGTTTTACAGCCGTGTTACATAAACACCACTTTAAAACTGGATTGTTATTATAATTCAATTTCTTTTCTATTAAATCGGCTTCTAACTGTTTCATTGGATTACTCATTGTTTTTGCACCCTGTCGAATCTCTACCATGTCGAATCCATAATTCTTCATTTCATCAATCCAGTAATTAGAGTTCCATGGATCATAACCAATCCATAAAGGTGCTATCTTATACTCATTGTTCATTCTATAAATCCATTCTGTTACTTTTGAATAATCCACTTTAGCACCTTCACATATCGTTACAAGCCCTCGTTGTTCCCATTTATCATACGGAATCTTATCTTCTTTTATTTTGCTTTCTAGTCTTTCTGAAGCGATAAAGTATTGTTGTAGTACATACTTCCTATCGCCTTTAGCAATTAGCAATGTTGCACAGGTCAAGTCGGTTGTACTTGATAAATCGACTCCACCAACTGCATAAGTATCGTATATTTCATCCATTTCATAAGTTGACTCGTTATTGATAGTATCGAAATCAAGCCACTTATCTTGTTCATTTTGTCTAATATTAAAATCCTTACAAAGTAAGTTAGTTAATTCTGTTGGATTGTTTTTTGCACAATTAACCTTATCTCTTAAACCCTTAATGTTCTTGATAGTACCTAAACCAGGATTAGCCTTATACCATTTCTTTTCATCAAGCCATTCACTCGGATTGTCAAGCTCATAGATAACAGGTAAGACCGTTTCATCGACAATATCACTTTTGCCTTCATATCCTTTTATAATGTCAGAGAAATAATCATATTCGTTATCGAAAACACTTCCCCTAATAGTTCCCATTGTAGAGGTTTCAAGCAACATTGGTTGCTCTCTAGCACTCATTGAATCGTACATTACATCAAGCAAGTTTTTATCTTTCCATGCGTGAACTTCATCGGCAATAACAAAATGAGCATTAAGTCCATCAAGTGAGTTGCTATCACTTGCTAATGCTTTCATTTGACTTTCAGTTTCATCGTAGAATATTCCACCAACTAAACATCTAATTCTTTTTGCTAGTGCTGGGGATTTCTTTATCATTCTTTTTGCTTCATCCCATACAACTTTAGCTTGTTCTCTTTTGGTAGCGATACTATAAATTTCAGCACCACCCTCGCCATCTTTAGTAAGCATATAAGTAGCAAGTCCAGAATCCATCGTTGACTTTCCGTTTTTTCTACCAATGAACAAAGCACCTTTTTTGTATTTCCTTATTCCAGTTTCTTTATCAACAAATCCAAATAATGCTTGTATAAAAGCTTTCTGAAATAACTCAAGTGTAACTGGCTTTCCAGCCCACTTGCCTTTGGAATGTTTGCAAAATCTTTCAATAAACTCAATCGGTAAGTTGCCTTTTCGTTCATTGAAGATATAAGTGTGTGTTTCATTTTCCTCTGTAATTGCGTTAAAAAAAGAAACTTGTTTAGGATTATAAATATCCTGTACAAGCTTCTTGTATGTAACTAATATTTTATGATTTGCCTTATCCGGATTTTTTAGCAAAAATTGATAATATTCTTCAATATATGTCATTACCCATCACCAAAACTTTCAAAACCATCATCTGAATCAATTGCTTTTCCTTGAGGCAACATTTCATTAAGTTGTTTGATAACGCTCATATAATTTTTAATCATGTTATTGTATGTTTTGCTTTCAACTGACTCTTTGTACCCAAATTGTCCTTTTCCATTCATATAAAACTCTTTTATTCCATTTTTTATATTATATTGTCTTAAATGAAATAATTCTGTTTTCATATAAGAGGCATTTTCTATCAATGGGCCAGCAATTTTTTTCGTATTGTCATCGCAATCTTTAAAGATTTTAGTCAATTTATTTTTTTCTGCGGTTATTTGTCTTTTATATTCAGCTATTTCCTTTGTTGTTCTCTCAGACATAGCAGTATTATCTATTTCTTCCATTTCTTCCTTATCCATTTTCATACCTCCTCTCATACCACACCCCTCACGCATATAAGCTGTGTATTTTTCGAATCCCCATCCACCGGTTTCCCATAATTCACATAATTTATAGTAACCCGGGGGCGTATTGTTGATAATAATCAGCCGCACCAACAATATTTCTTTTTTTATTTTTATTTTTTCAAAACATTTCCATCAGAATCAAAGTAGTACTCATCATCTGTGCTAAAGTGTTCGATGTTATGACATTCCAGACATAAGCTTTCGAGATTATCTATGTTGTAGAATACATTATCATCATAATAATTATTCTCATTGATATACTCTTTATGATGTATGATAAAAGCTGGAGTATATATTCCTTTAGCTAAACATCTCTCGCAGAATGGATCATTTAGTATTTTTATTTTGCGTAGTTTTTGCCATCGTTTACTATTGTATCTCTTCTTAATCTCTGGATTATCTCTCTGTGTCATAATAACCTCTATTGTTTCTTTGTAGTCTTTTTAGTAGTTTCCTTAACTGCCTTCTCTGTCTTAACTTCTTTAGTAGCAGTTTCAACTTTCTCTTTAACATCTTTTATTTCTTTGATTACTTTAACAAATTCCTTAGTAACTAATAAATCTTTTCTTTCAGCATCAACCTCAAATTGTTCTCCTTCTTCCGGAACATATCTTGATATTGATAAACCTTGTTTTTGTTTTTCTTTTAGTAATTCATTATCACTTACATCCTCTTTCTTATATTTGCTTGTAGCCTCTACTAAATATCTCATATCTCTTTCCTCCTCATAATATGATTTTGTTTTATTTAAAATATTATTATAGCCATCCTCTATTTTGTTGAATGTGAACTTAAGTGGTGTTTTCATTTTCTCTGCTATCTCATAAGCATTTGAATTATCAGGCTTATAGAATAAAGCATTTTCTCCATCTTTAATACCTATCTCTTTAAAGTATGGTAACTCACAAACAACAATTGGTAATTGTCTGTATAATGCCTCTTTTAAACTATAACTATCTCCCTCACATATACTTAACTGAACATACCAATCGGCTTTTCTCATTAATGAGCCTACATCCAACCTGTTTTGTATGTGTACTACATTTTTATTTTGCCATATAGTATTGCTTTGATATTCGTTAGTTGTAACAATGTACCAAATAAAGTTTATTCCTAAATTATCAAGTGCTTTAGCAAGTTCTGCAAATCTACCACCATCTTTAATATTGGTTAATCTTGATGCACTTAATAGAGTAAGTATTGGTTTATCCTCTTCAAATTCATATGGATTTCTGCATAATATTGTTCTGTCTATTCCAGTAATTTCTTCAAATGCTTTTTTGCTTGATTCTGTTATTCCTATGTAAGTAATATCTGGTCTGTCTTTTGGTAGTCCCATTCTTTCTGTTGGGTTGCTATAATCTGTATGTAATACTGTGTATTTTTTTGCGTCTTTATTAACATAATCATATATAGATGTATCCCAGTTAGTAATAATCACCTTGCAATTGATTTGTTCATTTGTATGAACATATACTTTACAAAACTTTTTTAATCTCTTTCTTTGTTCCGGTGCAATTGTTTTACATACAACTGCAATATCATAATCTTTGTATTTTTTAACTAATTCATATACATAAGTTTCAACTCCACCTATTGCGTGTATGTTCCTAACATAAAAAATATTTGCATGTTTAATTTCCATATAATTTCCTTCCTCTGAAGAAACACTATAAAACAATATAAACTATATTGCTTTATGCTGATTCTTCAGCAGCATTCGGTTATTGAATAATAAATAAACCCTCTTGAGTGTTTCATGAACACTATTTAATCAACCTTACTTAACTAAATACTATTCATGGACTTAACTAGAATAGTCCAACTCTCATAAGGAAATACGACAACCTAAACAACAAAAGTTAAAATCACTTGCATTACAAAAGCTAACACTAAAGTGAAAACGGATGTTTATATCAATATCTAGTATCTTGATAGCATAAATAAAAAAGAGCCCATCTTTGTGAACCCTTTTTTCATAATACTATAATACCATATAACTATTTGCTCAATCTTGCTTTTTTTTGCTCATTTTTATTTTTGTCTAATTTATCAAATTCATTAAGTGCCTCTCCATTTAGATGGCAAGTTCTGTAATAGCTATATTTCACTATAACAGAAATTTCCTCAAGTGTTTTTCCGTTAATATAGTTTTCTTGTAGTATCGTAGCATAAATTGGTTTTAATTGATCTATTTGATTGTATAATTCCTCTGTGTATTTTTTTAAATGTCTAAGCTCTTTTTGTAATATCTCATTCTTTTCATCTATAAACTTTTCAATTTCGTAGCTAGTTTTATTTTTTGCTTTAGGCATCCCATCCATATTTTGTGTAATGTTCTGAATGCGTGTTTCTTGCTCTTGTAAATACTCTAGTTTAGAATCTATATATTTCTTTTTATATCTAAAATCTTTCAAGTCTTTTCTGTTCATTTACTACCTCCTAATCTTTGGTTTAAATCAAAAAGTATGTCATAGGCTGCATATATTTTCTTGCTATCTTCAATTATTTGTTTTTTGTTAAAAAGTCTGTAATCGTATGTAAGTTCAATATCTTGTAATAATCTAATTGCTTTTTTAATTTGAGTTTGTAGTATCTCTTTTTTTATCATATGTACTACCTCGCTTTCATCCACCTATTAATCTTCTAAGTATTTGTTATCCAAATATACATATCCAATTGCAGCTGCTATACTTAGAAATATCCATACAACTATAAATACTGCACTTGAAATTCCCGCTTCTTTCTTCTTGCTTTCTATCACATCTTCTATCGTTGTATTACATTTGAATTCTATGTCTTTACACTGATTATCTTCTATCTTTGAAAACAAACATCCCTGAAATTCGCTTGGTATTCCATAATATACATATCTTGTGTAATAATCTACATCGATTGTCTTTTGATAGGATGTATTATGAAACCTAATATCTTCGTAATTAAACTCAATTCCTAGATACTTGAATTTATCAACATGGTATTCTTCTCTATCTACTCTGTCCCATGTCCAATATTCCTCTGTTGTGTAATATGTTTCAGTTGTGTTTCCAACTTCTCTAGTATGTTCTACCACTCTTGTATGTTTAGTATATACTTCTGTGTTTTTTTCTAAATATAGATATTGTCCTTCTATGTCTTTTTCAACTGGATCTATAGCTTGTACGTTTCCTTGTGCTAATGTATATCCTACATTGGTTTGAATCGCATATTTAAACATATCTTCGTTATTATCAATTTTTAAAGCTTTATAATATTTTTCATTCTTCACATTTATGATATCTTCAATATTATTTTTTATTATTATTCCTATAGATATCATTACTAAGAATATAGATATTGCCACTATGATTTCTCTTTTTGTTACTTCCATAGTTCCACCTCTTTTATTTAAAAAGATTCGTTGGTGCATCCTCTGTTGTATTATATTCTAAATATGTATTGTCTAGTTTATCATATCCCATCATTTGTAATATTAGATTATTAGGAAATCTCTTAATATATTTGTTGTATGTTTTTACTTGAATATTGTAATTATTTCTATACTCTGCAATTATATTTTCTGTTGTAGCTAGCTCTGTTAAATATTGTTTATAGTTTTCATTACTTTTAAGCTCTGGATATTGTTCTGCTAATGCTGTTATCATTGTTTCCGCTTCTATAGTTTGTCCATTTGCTGCTTTATTTCTAGCTTCTATTATTTTTGTCATCGTTTCTTGCTCGTAGTTGTTATAGCTTTTTATAGCATCTACCATATTTATTAGTAAATCTGCTCTTCGTTTTTCTTGTATGTTTATTCCTGATTTACTTTCTTTTATCTGTTCCTCTAAACTTATTGCTTTATTATTTGTAGTAGTAAATTTTACTACTATTAATAAAATAATACTTACTACTACTCCTAAAATAATTAATGTTCTTTTCATAATCTATTCCTCCTCTAATAATTCTTTTAGTTGCTCAATAGCACCTTTAAAATATTCCTCTGATATTTGCTTGAATCGACCTGTTTGTTTCATATCTTCTAATAATTTTATGTGTTCTCTTATTTTGTCTTTGCTAACAATATTGTTGCTTAATACATCATTCATATATTGATTAGTTTTAAAAGCTAATCTATTTTGATTTTCTTCTAACTCTTTGTTCTTTTTTTTTT
>ODAI010590845.1_pt1 | contig 17615 bp, 12 predicted proteins | sample 1539321 | NCBI WGS metagenome assembly ODAI01 (sample SAMN02144231, study PRJEB22623) | gut metagenome | biome: sheep rumen | host: Ovis aries | place: New Zealand | reverse complement strand
GGCCGCTTTCGCCGCGCCGGGCGCATTCACGAGATTGGCACGGATGCGCGCGATCTCGTCTTTAGTAAGCCCGGCGACGTTCTCGGACCAATAGGAGACCTTGTCGGCGAATGTTGCGCCGGGGAAGGCCGAAAAGAGCCGCACCATGAGCGCGAACGGAAGTCCCGTCTCGCTGTTCCTGCTGCGCACGCCCACGGGCGAAAAGCTCGTAAGCTCGTATTCGATCTCCGCGTCTTCAAGCGACACGCCGCAAAGCGTCTCCAAAAGGAAGCACACCGTTCCTGTGCGATCCGCCCCGCCCGCGCAATGCACATAGACGGGATAGTTCTTCTCGTCGGCGAACACGCGGAGGGCATTCGCGAACGCCTTGGCGTGACGTGGCGAGGTGCAGGTTTCGACATACGAACTGACAGGACGGCTCAAGAGTTGCGATCCCTCGCCAATCGGGCTTTTCGTCTTGGCGTCTTCGCCGTATTCCGCTATCTCCCCACGAAGGTCGAGATCGGACACGATGCCCATCTCGCCGCGCATGACCGCCCTGCCGCGCTCGGTCAGTTCGTGTTGCTTGTGGTTTGGCTTCGAGTTGAGCTCCGTGCCGCGAAACACCCTTCCCGCCCGAAGGCCGGTCCATCCGCCGATGTCGCGGACGTTCCGCGCGCCTTCGACGTCGTACCACCGAACCAGGCCCGGCACCTTGTCGTCAGGCGTTCCCTTGACAACGAAGTTGGTCACGACCGTCATGCGACACATCGGGTCGGCGGCATACGCCTTGCGCGCCGCCGAGACAAACGCGTCGGACCGCTCGCCTGCGAGGAGCGGCATCGCACCGAGCGAAACGACAACCGTCAGCAAAGAATGAAAGGGTTTCACTCGCACCTCGCCTTACTTGATGAAAATGGTCAATCCAGGCTGCTTCTCCGCCCGCAGGAACTCGGAAGGCTCAAGCGCACGCAAGGTCACACGCAAAGAGTCGATCCAGCCGTCAAACGCACGCCCCTGGTTTTGCGTTCCGATGAGCCATACTGCGCCTGAACTCATGGGGGATACAGACCCAGAAAACGGTTTGCTCTGATTCTTGTAGAGATCGCCGTCATGATACCAGCTGAATGTCTTCGAATCGTCGGACTGTTTCACAACCACGGCTATATGGTGCCAATCGCCATCATCCACACGCGTTCCCGACGAAAAATTGACATTGCCCTCCGAGGTTACAAGAATGGGTGTCATCTGTGCTGCGGAGGCGGCAAAACCTACTACAAACTGTCCGGGAATAGTCAAGAGTTTTGCTTGCTGCACAATCGTTTCATCGCTGTATTCCTTTTCGCCGCATTTGTAGAACATCTCGACGGTGAAATCCTCCGTGTCGCGGAAGATATCCGCATACGCCGGTGTGCACTTGAGCCGCGACGTGTTTAAGCCGACAACCAGATATGACGCATTTCTAAACGCATGTGTGGATTTCATTGTTTTCTCGCTTTCCGCGTTTTGCGACGGAAGCACCCTATAGCCTGGCGACGCCTCGTCAATGAAAGGGTATGTCTTGCTGTCGGTCCCTACTGCCGTCTGGAATGCGCCGGGCATGATTGGAGAGGCCTTGTTCACGACATCGCTTGCGCTGTTTGTGCTGTAGGCAAAATTGCCGTCGTATGCATCAGTATCCTCAAAGTCGTAATATAGGATGACGTCTTTGTCTATCTCCGCATTGTGCGGGCGCAGGAACTCGCCTATATCCAGCTCTTTGTCCGAAAACCTGAACTCGCCGATTTCACCCGCAAAGTGTTGTCCCGCCGCTGTCGTGCCGCCGATTTGCACAGGGCAGCCCGCAGAATCGGGAAGGACGATGCCGTAAGGTGCATCATAATAGTAAACCCTTACGTAGTCTATAAAGAACTTGATGTTGATCTTGGACGGATCGCCAGATTGGGGTTTTACGGTGAGCGCGATATGGTGCCACTTGTTGTCGAGCAAGGTACTGCCGGCGACGCCATGTTCGTGTTTGACTCCAGCGGTATCGACAAAATTCAACTGGAAGTTCAAGTAAGAGTTGTCATCCGGCTTGTAAAAGCTGATTCCCCATGCGAAGAGATTGGTGGTCGTACTGTGCGGCTGAGAGGCGATCATCTCCCAATTAGTGTGCTCAGGATCGACGCGGACGAACATTTCGACAGTGAACGACGACGGACGCAGCGCAGGGTCGTTCGGAATTTCCAGCATCGCACCATCGCCTGCGCCATTGTTGCGCCAGAAACGCAATGACTTGTCGGCGGCGGAGGCCAACGTCCTGCCTACAGGATCCAGGACCCGAAGCGACTCCGGAACGCCATTTGTGACGTAGGGCATCCTCGTGGACGAAGATGTCTTGTTCGTACTGTACAGTCCGCACACCGTTGCATCGAGCATGCCGGGGGTGGCCTTGTTCTGGATTGTCGAGGAGTCGGCAAGCGTCGTCCCGACCTCTCCGAGATCGTCGAACGTGTACCACACGACCGTATCGGCCTTTGCCGCGAGCGCAGTCGCAACGACCGCCGCCGCCAGAATCGTTCCGCATACAGCAATTTTCTTGAGGCTCATGTTTATTCTCCTTCTTTGTTGTCCATTTTGAGATTATATGCACGTCGCCGGCCGGCCCTGGAAAAATCCCAGGGTTTGAATCCGAGCGCGAAAGCAAGCGAGCCTGGCTTGAGGCGGAAGTCGTTCGCGTCCGCGTCCTCAAAACGCGGATCCGCGTATGCGCCGCACACTTCTTTGCCGCAGTCCTTCCAGGCGTTCCAGTCAAGGCCGTCCAGTTCGGGCCTGCCGGAGTAGTCGTACCAGAGGTTTCCGGCCCATACACCGCCGACGCCGCGAGCGCCTTCGCCCACGAGCGGTCCCTCCCTGACCACTACGATGTTGTTCACGAAGTGGAGCGAGCAGGGAATGTCATCCACTACCTGCCTCCCAGTCCTTACCGCGCCGAGCTTTTTGTTCCACGCGAATATGTTGTTGCGGACGATGCAGCCCGATCCGAAATGCTGGTGAAAGCCGCCGTCGGTCGTGTTCCAGCAGAGGTTGCGCTCCATGACGATGCCCTCCGAACCCTCGTCGGCGTAAAGCGCCCAGCCGCCGTAGGCGTATGCCCATACATCGTGGATCACGTTGTCGTGAACGATCGTCCCGAAGCTCGTGGCGAGCGTATAGACTCCGCCCATGTCGCTCATCACGCCCTTGCCGAGGTCGTAGATCTTGTTGAAGGCGATCTCGTTTCGCTGCGCAACCGACCCCTTGAAGCCCCACACAAAACCGACGGACACGCCCGTGTACATGAAATCGCATATCTCGCAATTCAACACCTTCGAGTCGGAAACGTGGGTCAGCGCGACACCTGTCCCTTCCGGATTGTACTTTCCGCCGCCACGAATGAGGCAGTTCTCGATGCGGTTGAACGCCGTCGAACGCGGGGTGAGTGTCGTGATGATCCGGCGCGACAGCGTCTCGTCGTCCGCAACATAGCCCTTCTGTGCGCCCATCCACACGCCGCCCGCGCCGAGATCGTCGAACACGCAGTTCGTCACCGCATTTGAGGTGCAGCCGTCGTCGAACCTCATGCCGTAGTTGCCGGTATGCGATATCCTGCACGAATCGAGCGAGAGCCGGCGCGCGCCCATGACCGTGACGGCTCCATCGCTATGCCTTGCTGCCTGATACTGGTATGACTGCACGGGGCCGCGTCCACCGCTGGAAGTCGCGGACGTGAATGCGAACGAGATGTCCTTGAACAAAATATCGTGGACATACGCGCCGGCATTCGGATCGCCCCTGAACTCGACAAGGCGGCTCAACTCCGACGAGGGCGCGACGATTTCGGCCATGGACATGTCCTCGCCAGGCAGCGGACGGTACAGCACGGCTCCGTTCTTCGCATCGTAGAACCATTCACCGGGCGCGTCGAATGCGCTGCGCACGTTCTCGAACCACGCGATGGTGACGCCGGGCTCCCACTTCCTCCATTTTGCCTGATCCTCGGGAGAATGGGTTTCCACGGTCAGCGTGGCTGGATCTACGGATTTGACGACCCTCCGCGCGAACGACCACTTGTGTATCACGCACAACTGCGCCAACGCGAGCTCGTCGGCGGAGATGGATGCAAGTTCCGCTGCGTTCGAGAATGATGTGCGCTCGACGTACGTTACCTTCCCCGCTTCGTTCGTCACAGGCGAAATGTCCGCCGTCACAATTTCCAAATAGCCTTCAATCGGCTTCTCCGGGACGCTGTTCGGGAGCCTCGCCCTGTCGGCGCGCCGTCCGTTCACCCACAGCTGATCGAAAAACGCGGGGCTGCCGTCGGGTGCCGGAGGAATAGACGCCGCCCACACGCCGCCGCCAATGTCTTTCCACCCTGTTAGGCGCCGGCCGCCGGCGAACACCGCCTTGTCGCCATCGCCGATCCATGTCACCGGTGCATCCGGCTCGCCAGAGTCCTCGGGCGTGAACACGAGGGGTTCATTTAGCGTGTACTGACCTTCCCTGACGCGGACAACCCACGCGCCCTTGTCGCCGCCAGACTTGGCAGCCCTGATCGCAAGGAGCGCATCGCGCGGTGACATGCCGTCCGGCGAGACGACAAGTTCATGATCCGAGGAAGCGGTCTTGAGAGGCGGAAGCCCCCATTTCGCGCGCTGTCCGGCGCTTTCTATCCGCCATGACGGAAACTCGGGAACATCGTCATAAGACAGACCGTCCTTCTCCATCGCGAGAACGCCAGCATTCGCCGTGCGCACGTTTTCCGCAACAATGCTGACGTTCTTGACGAGGAATGCGGCAGGCCATTGTTCCGTGAAAGAGAAATAGCAGTTCCTGAATACGAGTTTCAGCGGATGCTTTTCAGGGGCATAGAGGACAGACGGCAAGGCCATGCCGCGAATGGCGCAGTTCTCGAATACGATGTCCTCAATCGGAACACCATCCTGCCAGATTGCCCCAAGCCCGTTCATAAACACCATGAACCTGTTGGCGTTCTCGAACGTAACGTTCCTGAACACGATGTTCCCAGGCCTGAGCCAAGTGCGAAGGCGCAGGTCTGTGAAAGGCTGGAACGCGCATCCGGTGCTGCGCCGTCCGGCCACCTCCTCCGGCCCTGCCCCGCGAAGCTTTTCGTCCATGCTGAGCGTCCACCGATGCGGATAGTCCGCAGGGCCAGACGCCTTCGTGTCAACAATCAGCACATCCCGCCCGCCGAAGCGGAACGGAGAACAGGCGGAGCGCAGGGTGCAGTTCGTGACCACCACGTTTCGGTTGGCATACCCTGCGATGGAGTCGTCGCCGGTGTTTATGCGGCAGCCGGCGATGCGCACCCTGTCGCTTGCGCGGACATGCACACCGTCGTGTCCGCCGAGAATCGTCATTCCTTCGAAAGACAGATCGGCGCAGTGGATGAAGCGCGTAGCCCAGTTGCCGGTGTTGCGCAGCGTCACATTCCGGAGCGCGACATTCGTCGCACATGCCGCCCAGACGCCGTGGGGACCGCGATACCCTTCCTCCCCGTTAGGATCGGCGCAGTTTCCGCCATCTATGAAACTTCCGGATTCGCCGGTTATGGCAACGTTTGTCGCCGCGAATATCTTTATGATCGCGTTCTCCCATCTGCGCGAAAGGTCTTCCTTGCCGAGATGCACCGGGTAGCCCGCGAATTCTTCGACAGAATCGTTCTCGAGGATGCCGTCGTAGTCCCTCGGATTCCGGCTCGCCCACAGGTGTGCGTCCTTTTCGAGATGCAACACGACTCCGCTGCGAAGCCGCAGCGAGCGAACCGACCAGTCCCCCGAAGGGACGTCTACACTCCCGCCGCCCGACCTCCATGCCGCGTCTATCCTGCTCTGCAAATCGGCGGTTATGTCCGTGCGACAAGCAGGGATGGCCGCGCTGGAAGGCATCTGCGTTGCTCCAAGCACGTCACCGCAGACCATGACAAGGCCTGTGCTCAATGCGTACAACACTTTTTTCATGGCAATATTGTACCAAAAATTCAATTAGATAATATTTGAATGTTGGAAATTTCTTCACACATTTTGCGCAATAGTTTTCACCTTGTAGATTTCCAAGCGCGCTGGAACCAGAGATGTGTTCGTCCGGCGAATGCAATAAGGATCGCGCCAACGAGGTAAGCAACAGCGAGTGAGGCAAGGCCTGTGGACATGGAGTAGTTCGCCTTTGTCCAGCCGAGGACGGTCGGAGAGAAACATCCGAAGAGGAAAGCGATCATCAAGTTGAAGCCCGCCGCCGAAGCATGGTAGCGCGGTTCCACGACGTCGAAGAACGCCGCGAAGTTGTTTGAGTCGTACGCACCGCGAAAGACGCCGAAGACGAACATCGCCGCGCAGCATGTGACGTATGTCGTCGCCTGCGACATGAGGACGATGAACGGCACGCCGAGGAAAAGACCTCCGCCGATTATCCAGAAGCGGATGGCAGGATTGCGCTTCACAAGCCTGTCGCCGAGACGAGAGCCAAGCATAATGCCGAGTGCCGCACCGAGGTAATGCCATAGCACGGCGTTGAGCCCGGCGGACGCCTTGCTCACGTCGAACGTTTCGGAGAGGTAGTTCGGCATCCACGTCTTGAATCCTACGTCAACATAAACCTCCATGCCGAGCGCGAGCGCAACAAGCACTGCAGCTGGCTTGGAGAACATCGCCTTAAGAGCGGAAAGAATGGTGACGCGGTCGTCTTCCTGAGAGTTGTGAGTTGTAAGTTGTGAGTTATGAGTTGGAGAGGCAGAGTTAGACTTAGTGTTTTTAAGAAGAAAGGCAAGTACACCGGCCCACAAAAGACCCAATATGCCAAGCGTCTTGAACGGGAGCCGCCAACCTTCCGTACCAAGCGACGCGAACCACCCGGCGAGCCAGCTGCATCCGATGACGCCGCCGTACATGCCAAGCTGCAAGAGCGAAAGCGCCGTGGCCTTGGAGTCGGCATGAAGTTGGGAAATGAGCGAAGTGGAGGACGGATAGTAGAACGGCTGTCCGAATCCATTAACAAGCCCGTATGTGACGACAAGCGCGCCAATACACGTTACAAAGCCGGACGTGAGAATTCCCAGGCTGAATATCGCAACGCCTACCACCACCACCCACTTGCGGCTAAAGAGGTCGGCGGCAAAACCAGCAAAGGGAATCGTCAGTCCGTAGATAAGAGTAAAGACTGTGCTGACGAGCCCGAGCTGGACGTCCGTCGCGCCAATAGATGTCTGAATCGACCCAAGTAGCGGACCGTATATCTGCCGCGTGCCCTGCTGCAGAAAGAACGCGACCCACAAAAGAGCGAGTGCGCCCCATTTATAATCCATCCGTCTCACCGCTGAACCCTCCCCGATGCGTTGCCTGCAGCAAGGGACTCAACTTCCGCCACGGTGACAAGGTTGAAGTCGTGCTCGATGGAATGTTTGAGGCAGCTTGCCGCAACTGCAAAGTCGATGGCCTTCTGCTCTTTCTTGCCGGTTGCAAGCGCGTAGATAAGCCCGCCGCCGAACGAATCGCCGCCACCCACGCGATCTACAATGCTAATGTCGTACTCGGATGAAAAGAACGCTTCTCCGGACTTGGAGTCATACAGCATTCCAGCCCATAGGTTGCGCGATGCCGAAAGCGAAGTCCTGAGCGTAATCGCGACCTTCTTTACGCCGAATCTCGCGACGAGCTGCTCGGCAACCGAGACGTAGCCCGACTTGTCGAGTTTTCCTGAATCCACGTCCGTGCCCTTCGCCGTTATGCCAAAGACGTCCGCCGCGTCCGCTTCGTTCGCAATGAGGACGTCAACAAACGGCACGAGCTTAGCCATGCACTTCCCGGCTTCCGCCTTCGTCCACAGTTTGCCGCGATAATTCAGGTCGCACGAGACCGTTATCCCGTGCGCCTTGCAGTATTTGAGCGCATCAAGGCAGATAGCGGGGAGCTCCCCGCCAAGCGCGGGCGTGATACCTGTGAAGTGGAACCACTTCGCGCCCTTGAGGATTTTCGACCAGTCAAAATCGCCGCGCTTTGCAAGCGCTATGGAGGAGCCCGCGCGGTCATAGACGACCTTGGACGGACGCTGTGACGCGCCCTTCTCGACGAAGTAGAGTCCGAGACGAGTTCCGCCCCAGATGATGTCCGCCGTATCCACGCCAAAGTGTCGGACGGCGTTCCGCGCCGCCTCGCCGAACGGGTTCTCGGGAAGCTTCGTCACGAACGAGGCGTCAAGCCCGTAGTTGGCAAGAGACACGGCGACATTCGCCTCGCCGCCGGCATAGCTCACCTCGAACTTCTCCGCCTGGACAAACCGCTGATACCCTTCAGGGTTAAGGCGCATCATGATTTCACCGAAGGTTACAATTTTCATTTCTTACCTCCAAAATCTTTAGCCGTTTCAACCAGTCGTCTGGCGACATCTTCGATCTTGTCCCATTCGCAGGCGGAAATCCATTCCTTGTTCGTCAGGTTTCCACCCACTCCCGCGCCTACACATCCGGCCCTCATGAAGTCAGCCACGTTGTCTGGGCTTATCCCGCCGACAGCAAGGAACGGAATGTGCGAGAGCGGCGCGCGCATCGCCTTCACATATCCAGGGCCGAGCGAACCCGCCGGGAATATCTTCACGAAGCTCGCGCCCGCATCCCATGCTTCGACAGCTTCGGAGGGCGTGAGCGCACCCGGCATCGCCACGAGTCCGCGCCGTACACATTCACGTATGAGCGCACAGTTGACGTTCGGCGTTATCATGTATTCGCCACCCGCCTGTTCGCACATCGAAAGCTGCTCTTCCGTAAGAACCGTTCCCGCACCGACGCGCACCGCTCCTGCAAAACGCTCCTTTATTGCCCGTATTGCGGCGGCGGAATCCTTCCAGGTCTCAGGCATCTTCTGGCTGAAAGTCACTTCGACGAGGCGTATTCCGCCTTTAGCGTACGCCTCTGCGAGCCTTAGGCACGTGTCTGGCGCGAAGCCGCGTATGATCGCGATTATGCGCCCCTCGCGAACGGTGCTCTCGATTTCGACCTTCATTCTACAAATCCGTATTTCTCGCCCCTGTCGGAAAGAAGCCGCGCTCCGCCGTCCATCACGATGTCCGCGCCAGTAATCGACGCGGCTGCAGGAGAATCGAGGAAGAGCACGGTCTTGCCTACTTCCTCCGGCTGCACCCACCGGCGCAGGGGAATCTTGTAGTACGTCGTCTCCTTCTCGTCGAGACGCGCCGCCTTCGTGTCCGTCCAGCCAGGCGATATCGAATTGCAGCGTATGCCGTACTTCGACATCTCGAGGGCTATGTGCTGAGCCATCTTGACGAGTCCAGTCTTCATCGAGCCGTATGCCGATGCGCGCGCGAAGCGGCAGTAGGCGTTGTTGGACGCAATGACGACGATGTTCCCCGCGCCGTCCTGGTCTTTCATGATCTTCGCCGCCGCCTGGCAGCAGAAGTACGGTGCCCGGAAATCCACGGCGCAGTTCTTGTCGAACGCCTCCGGCGTCATTTCGAGGAACGGCGCGAGAAGCGTTATCCCAGCGTTGTTCACGAAAAGGTCGAGTCTTGCGAAATCCTTCCTGACGGCGTCGAACATCACGCCAATTGCCGCGACGTCGGAAAGGTCGGCCTGATAGACCTCGGCGCGGCGTCCGAGAGAGCGTATTTCGACAGCCGCCGATTCCGCTCCATCGCGCGAGCCGTTGCAGTGGAGCCCCACGTCGTAGCCGGCCTTCGCCAGCTCCAATGCGATTGCGCGGCCGATGCCGGTTCCCGCGCCCGTTACAAGTGCAGTCTTAGACATTTCTGAACCTCGGCGACGTTAGTGCATAGTATTCCTCGAACAGCCTCTCGAACTCGTCATCGACGGAGAACGTCGGGCGGCGGCACACGTCCGTGGCGATTATGCCGCGATTCTTCAGTATCTTCTTCTCGAAGTAGATGATCTCCTCGACATTCTGTCGGATGTGGTTGAGGATCGGCAGAATGAAGTTATGCGCCTCTATCGCCCCTTTCCGGTCGCCGGCGAAGTACTTATCGTAGATGTCGAGGTAGAGGTCGAACATCGAGCATCCCGGCATCGCGCCCACGGCACCCCGGTCGAACGTCTCGAGCATCTGGTAGCCCGCGTTCCCGGCGAAGACGCGTATCCTGTCGCCGAGCAACCCAACGAGATTCGAGATGTACTTCCCGGCAGGCTTGCACTCAATTTTGTAGTAGATGACGTTCGGCGCCTCCTCCGTCAGCTTGGCGAACACACCAGGCGCGATCGCGACGCCCGTCTGTTCCGGCGCGTACTGCATCATGACCGGCATGCCCGGAACGGATTTTGCGACGGCGAGCGCGTGGGCGTAAATGAGGTCCGCGCCGGGCTTCAGGAAGAACGGCGGCAGGAACATCATGCAGTCCGCACCGGACGCTTCGATCTCCTTCGCGAACTCTATCGCGTTCGCAGTCGAGTGGCGCGTGTTCGAAACGATGACGGGTGTATTGTATTTATGCGCCTCCTCAATCGTCACTCGCATCATCTCGCGCTGCTCGGACTCGCTGAGCTTGTAGTATTCGCCCGCGATGCCAAAGAGCGTGAGCGCATGGCAGCCGCCCTTCGCAAGCGCCGCGACGAGATTTCTGAGCGAATCGTAGTCAACCGATTCGTCCGCCGCGAACGGCGCGGCGACAATCGGACATATTCCCTTGATAAGATCAATATTCATAGTTTCCTTTTTACAGATACTTCAAATCGCAGCCTTCGTCGGCCTGCAGAACGTTGTCGATGAAGTTGCGGACGAATCCGCGCTTGATGTCTGGATGCTCCTTCAGCTTCACGCTCTTTAGTCGTTCGGCGATCTCCTCATCCGAAACGTTGAGCTGGATAAGGTTCTTCTCGACATCGAGGGTAATCGTGTCGCCGTCACGCACGGCGGCGAGAGGCCCGCCGGCCGCGCTCTCGGGCGCGACGTGCAGGACAACCGTCCCGAACGCGCCGCCGGACATGCGGGAATCCGTTATGCGCACGTAGTCGTGGATGCCGCGCCGCGATAGTTTGGGCGGAATCGGCATGTAGTTGCCGAACTCCGGCATCCCCGGCGCGCCCTTCGGTCCGTAGCCGCGCAGGACAATCACCTTGTTCTCGTCCATGTCGGAGTTGTCGTCGAGGAGATACTTCTCGGCAGCGGCAAGGTCGTCGAAGACGCGCGCCTCTCCCGTGTGCCTGAGGAGGTTGGGCGAAGCGGCGGAGCGCTTGATTACCGCCCCGCCCGGAGCAAGATTGCCCTTCAGGACGGCAATTCCGCCGGACGTCGCGATGGGCTTGTCCAACGGACGTATCGTCTCGCGGTCGTATGCGTAATCAACGTCGGCAAGGTTCTCCGCGACGGTCTTCCCGCTAACCGTCGGACAGTCGCCGTCAAGCATAGGCAAGAGTTCCTTCATCAGCGCGGGAACTCCGCCCGCATTGCGGAACTCCATGCCGACCGTGCCCTTGCCGTGCGGTTTCACGTTCACGAGAAGAGGAGTCTTGCGGCTTATCTCGTCGAACTCCATAAGGTCAAGCGGAATCCCCGCGCGGCGGCATATCGCCTTGAGGTGGATGAGGAGGTTCGTGGAACCGCCCGCAGCCATGAGAACTTTTATGGCGTTCGTGACGGAACGCTTCGTTATGATGTCCGACGGCTTCACGCCTTCCTCGACAAGTCCGACAATCCGGCGTCCAGTCATCTCCGCAATGCGCATCTTCTCGCTTGATACCGCGAGCGAAGAGGCGGAATACGGAAGCGCCAACCCAAGCGCCTCGACGACGGTCTGGCATGTGTTGGCGGTTCCCATAATCGGACATGCGCCGACGGAGCCATAGAGGCAGCCCTCGCGCTTCGAGACCTCATCGAGCGACATCTCGCCGGACGTGTACTTCTCCCAAAGCTTGAAACTATCCGTTCCGCAGGCAAGTTGTTCGCCTCTGAAGTTTCCAGGCAGCATCGGCCCGCCGGGGAGATAAATCGTAGGCTTGTTCGCCGAGACCGCCGCCATTACCTGCGCAGGAACGTTCTTGTCGCACGACCCCATGAGGACGATTCCGTCGAACGGCTGGCGGGCGATAAGCTCCTCGGTCGTCATCGAGAGGAGGTTGCGGTACACCATCGACGAAATGTCGAAGAAGACCTCGCAGATGGACATCGTGTTCATCTCGAGCGGGAATCCTCCGGCCGCCCAGACGCCCCGCTTCACCGCATCCGAAAGCATCCGGAAATTGTAATGGCCAGGGTTCGTCTCGCTCCACGTGTTGACGATGCCGATCAGAGGTTTTTCGATGTCCTCGTCCGTATAGCCCATCGTCTTCAGCAGGGCGTTCCTCAAGAGCCCCTGCCGGGTGCCGCGCTTCTTCCACTTCGCAGAGTAGTTGTTTTCCATACGGATATAATACCAAATCTCCGCTTGCCACATGTCAGTCTTGCGGAACAAAATTGTTTGATTCCGCGCAAAGACACGTCAGATTGTGCTATACTATGCACATGCAGACAAAAAAGCCAAAGCGCGTTGTGATTGCACTGCGCCTCTCGACGCAGACTGGGCAACGCACTCTTCAAGGCATATACAGATACCTGACCGAGAACCGCATACACTGGGACGTACGCATAAAGCGCGACTCGGACGAGTTCGGGCTTGCGAATGTGGCGCGCTATCCCCAATGGGGCATTGACGGAATCGTCTTCGGCATGTGCGCGCCGGACGACAGACTCGACGCCTCGATAGCCGAGATAGCAAGGCAGGAAGTTCCGATTGTGGCGGTCGACGTACGCAACGAACGCCCGCTCGACAACCGACGCAGGGACATCGCATTCGTCAACACGGACGCCGGTTCCGTAGGAAAGGAAGCAGCAAATTTCTTCATGCGGCATGGCGGCTACCAGTCGTTCGGATATGTGCCCGACTTCCGCGGACGTATTTGGAGCAAGCTGAGGGGGGATTCATTCGTCAAGGAGCTTAAGGTCAAGGGATTCGAATGCTCGTGCTATGTGCATCCGCCTCTCGACAAGGACAATTCGGAGGACTTCAAAAAGTGGCTTCGCTCGCTCCGAAAGCCGGCGGCGCTTTTTGTCGCATGCGACGACCAGGCGCTCACAGTCGTCGAGGCATGCCGGGACGCAAAGCTGCGCATCCCGCGCGACATATCCATTCTTGGCGTTGACGACGACGAGACAATCGACGAATCCTGCGAGCCTACGCTCTCCAGCGTAAGGCCAAACCATGAACGACAGGGCTTCGTCGCGGCCATGCGCCTAAGCGACATGATGGCGGGCAAGTCCGACGTTCCGCGGCATGCCGAAATACCGATCCAGAACATCAGCGTACGCAACTCAACTCGCAACGAATCGCAGGCCGGCGTCCTTGTCCAGGGCGCGCTTGCCTATATCGCCAAGAACATCCAGTACGGCCTTGATCCATCCGCCGTGGCGCACCACTTCAATGTGTCGCGGCGGCTGCTCGACCTGCGGTTCAGGGAAATCGCCGACACATCGGTACAACGCGCCATCCGCGAGCAGCAGCTCTCGGACGTCTGCAACAGGCTAAAGCACTCGAACACCCCAATCGAGAAAATAGCAGAGCTATGCGGCTTCGCGAACTCAAACTACCTGAAGACACTTTTCAAGTCGCACTTCGGCATGACGATGCGCGAGTGGCGAAAGGCGAAAAACCCGAAGAAGTTCCTATAGAATTATGGCGGCTTTTCACGCGACCCGCGTGAACATTGACTCAAACAGCACTTTTCGAAAAATGGAGTGGCGAAGTCGAGTGGACCAAAGGGCTTATTGACACAGCTCTATCGATGCAGTAGCTCATGCCAGCTTGTACTCCAGCCTGGGCGACATCGATTTTCAGGATCGGTTCTTGCGACCAGTCCCTTCTCGGTCGACGGTGTCATGTAGTAGCGAGAGAAATGGATGCGGCTCGTGATGGCGACCGCCGCCCATGGCGACACCGCGCGACCTGTGGCTGAACGACTCGACGGCGCAGTCGCCGCCCGCAGCGCTCATGGCAGCATTGCCCGCAACTTCGCGATCTCCTTCGCGTCGCGGGTGGTGTAGGATGTGACGCGACGACCGAGGCAGTTGATGGACGAGCCGAGCCCGTGCAGCTCGACGTTACCAAGAATTGCAGCTGCCGCCGTCAGCTGCACATGGCGTCGGTGGCCCCGACCTTCTCACGCCATCGACGCCTGAAGTTTCTTGACCTGAGCAAGCGACAAACCGGAATACCTTGCGACATCCTTCAGCGCAAGAACGCCGTCTTTCAGCATGCGCGTCGCCGTAGCAAGCATATTCTTACGCTCGCCTCGCGCCTCGCCTCGCGCCTCGCCTCGCGCCTCGCCTCGCGCCTCGATTTTTTCCATTGCCTTGCACATGGCATGCCTCCCTTCTTCTGAATTCTTGAATTGACTGACCTGCTTTCTAAGAACATCAAAATACATCTTCGCCGCGTCAGAGCACAGCAAGTCGTGCACGAGTCGTCCGATATCAGACGCACTTCGCGTCGCGCCGTTTACGTATATGATGTGGGCCCCATCGCCGAAAGCCTGACATTTCAGATCTCGTATCATCCTGTCAATCTGGTAAATCTCCTTGTCACCGCCTATCACGTCATTCTCTGTGATGAAAATGACGTACGTGTCGCGCAGCTTGGCGACATCCTCGCCCGTCTTGAGCGCGTTCGCGTCCATCAGCGCCGAGTTGTACCGGGCGCGCTTCGGTTCCGCGCCCTTGTCGGCGCGTTGGATCTCGATGTCGTATTCCTTCCCCTCAGAATCCCGCGCAAACACGTCGAACCGCACGCCGCGACCTTGAAGGCTCTTTATCGGATACTCCGTCTGCGACTTGACGACCTTCAGATCCTTCTTGCCGAGGATGATCTGCAACATCAGCTCGATGCATTCCGGCGCGTTCTCAAGGCACTTCGACATGAAGTCGTCGTCCATGAGCCGGAAGCGCTCGATCTCAGCGAGATACTCCGGTTTCATCACGGATGAAGAGCGCCCTGCCCTCGCCTTGCCGACGACGGCTTTGACCGATTTTTGCCCATTTGTCTGAATACGCTTAGCCATATTGCATCATACCCCTCACCAAATTACTTTGATATTGTACCATATTTTCGGCCACCTGTGAGCTGACATGCGCAAGAGAGCGGTGGCAAGAGCATATTGTAGCTCATGCAAGCTTATACTCCTGCCCATGTGACATCGGATTTTCAGAATCGGTTCTTGCGGCTCAGGGCACCATTGCCAGCAGTTTGGCGACCTCCTTCGCGTCGCGGGTGGTGGTTGATGAATGGTTGTTGAGTGAAGGTGCGTGTTGCGGCGGCAGTGAGGCGGGGGGGCGAAGGGCCGAGCGAGGGGATACGGCGTATTCGCCGAGGGTTCCCCGAGGAGGAGCCTTCGGCCACCGCCGAACGAATCATCCGCGCATTTCACATGGTTGAGCCGTGGTTGAGTGGCGGTTGGAAGGATGGATGAATGGCGGTTGGGACTTGGCGGGGACGGTTGGAGCGCGGACGATTTCGGGCGCGGTCACTGGCCTATGGCAAGGCGCGTAGCAAGGCGCTCGGGAAGCCCAGCGCGGCGTATGCGCTCCTGTGCGGCCTCGATGTCGTATTCGAGGCGGCGGTAGCTGAGCTTGCGTGCCTTGGGCTCGTAGATGACATACGAGGCGCGAGGGTCGCCGTCGCGCGGTTGGCCGACGGAACCGACGTTCACGAAGTACTTGCGGCCGATTGGCAGCGTGAAGTCCTGCGCGTCGATGCGGAAGACGCCGTTCATCGACTTCTCGTAGATCATCGGGCAGTGCGTGTGGCCGTGGAAGCATATCGGGGTAAGCTGCCTGAGGAAGTTTGCCTCGGCCTGGAGATTGTCAAACACGTAACCGAAGTTCTCGGGCCTGTCCATAGTAGAATGGACGAGCGTTATGCCCATCTGCGTGTGCGTGAACGGCAGGCTTTTGAGCCAGCTTATCTCGTCGTCAGACAGCTGTTCGCGAGTCCACTCGACGACAGCCGCGGCAGCGGGGTTGAAATCGTCGAGGTTCTGCTGCGACGACACGTAGTAGTCGTGGTTCCCGACGACGACAGGGCAGCCGAGCGCACGGACTATCTCCATGCACTCGTGCGGGCAGGCGTTGTAGCCGACCACGTCGCCAGTGCACAGGAAGTCGGTAACGCCCTGGGCGCGGCAGTCGTCGAGAACGACGTTCAATGCGTCCAGATTGGCGTGTATGTCGCCGAGTATGGCTATGAGTTTTGACATCACTTTGCGAGCAATGCGCTTGCTATCTGAAGGTCTTCTACGGTCGTTATCTTGAAGTTGGGAGCCCTGTTTTCGTATATGCGGACAGTCTCGCCCGCAAGCTCCACCGCCTGGCAGTCGTCGGTGACTTCGTTCTTGCCGAGGTTCTTGTACGCGTTCGCGAGCGTCCTGAAGTTGAACGCCTGGGGCGTCTGCACGGCCCAGAGCTTCTCCCTGTCTTCGGTTCCGGAAATGGCAGTCCCCTTCTCGACGCGCTTCACGGTGTCGGTCATGCGGCGGCCAACGGTCGCAGCGCCGACACGCTTCGCGAGCTTAACGACCTCGGATATGACGTCTGGCGTGACGCAGGGGCGAGCGCCGTCATGAACGACGACAAGGCGGGTGTCGACATCGCAAGCGGCAAGACCCGCCTGGACGGACTCCTGGCGCTTGTTGCCGCCGGGGACAATCGCAATCAGCTTGGAGATGCCGAACATCCGCGCCACGGCCTTGGCGGCGACCTGCTGCTCCTTGCGGACGACAAGCACGATCCTGTCGATGTCGGGGCACCGCTCGAACGCTATGAGCGACCATGCGACGACAGGCCTGTTGCCAAGGCTCAAGAAGGCCTTGTCGGTTCCCGTTCCCATCCGCTCGGACTTGCCGGCGGCCACTATTATCGCAGTCGTCATACCATGTTCCTCCCGCAGCATTTCTTGTATTTTTTGCCCGAACCGCAAGGGCACGGGTCGTTGCGACCTACAACAGGCTGGGCACGAGCCGCCGACGGCGAGCCGGGCATCTGCGCCGGCCCTTGCGGAACCGCGGCCTGCGGACGCGACATCATCGAGGCGAACACGTCGCCTATCGTCTTCTTGGACGCGGCAGCGCTCTCGGGCTTGGCCGGCCCCGAAGACTTCTCGCTCTCGGTGACGGTGATTTCGTCGGCATTGGTGCGGATGCGCGCGGCTCCTGCCGCAGCGAGCATGCGCTGCATGCGGGCCGCTGTGGCGCTCCTGAACTCGGCCGAGACAACCTTCGCCTTGATCGTGGCGATAAGCGACTCGAACATCGAAAAGGCCTCTTTCTTGTACTCGACGAGCGGATCGCGCTGTCCGTACGCACGGAGGTTCACACCCTGGCGGAGATCGTCCATCGCCCTGAGGTAGTCCTGCCATTCGCGGTCGATCACCTGGAGGAACACGCCGCGTTCCATGAACGGAAGCATCTCCTGGTCCTCGCTCGCGCACTTCGCCTCGTAGGCCTCCTCGACGCGCTTGTAGACAAGGTCGCCCGCAAGACCGGGCGTGCCCATGAGCGGGCGCAGCTCCTCCTCGGTCACGGATACCGGGAACGAGACCCCGAGCCAGCTCAT
>ODAI012589421.1_pt1 | contig 17616 bp, 10 predicted proteins | sample 1539321 | NCBI WGS metagenome assembly ODAI01 (sample SAMN02144231, study PRJEB22623) | gut metagenome | biome: sheep rumen | host: Ovis aries | place: New Zealand | reverse complement strand
GTGAGTATCAGGATTTTTAATCCGCTAAAAGCGCATTGCAAATGCTTTCACTCAATGCGGCCGGATTCTTGGACAAGCCAAGCGTCACCCTATCGGGTGCCGAGCGGCAAATCCGCCCGAACAAATGCAAATCCACCCGAACAAAAGCAAATCCACCCGAATGGCTATGCTTACTTAGGTGCTGAGTTACTTCGGTCACTCGCCAGTATAAAAAAAGTTAAATGTTGATTTAAACAAAGGATATGCTATTCTGAACAAAAATATTTTTTTTTAATTTTGCGCCCGAAAATGACAAGACAAACTATCTGTATGAATTCTGCTGAAATTGCAGACTTGATGAAATAACTAACACAATTCTGAATAAAAGACTGACAAGCTACGGTAGAAAACTTTTATTTAACAACCTAATATTTTTTAAAACGTGTTTATGAAGAAGATTTTACTATCTTTATTCCTGACTGTCTTCGTCTCCATCGGGGCGTGGGCGCAAGATTATGCGCTGTCGGAAGACACATGGTGCTCAAGCACTGCTAACGAGAAAGCAGTGGTTATCGAGCTAAAAACGGCAGGAAAGCTTTCAGAAGCTATCACTGCGGCTGCTACCCAGTATCCTAACTATGATCAGGTCTTTATCAAGACTGCGGATGGTGTAGTGCTTGACAATGCGGACATTATTGCACTTGGAAGTCTGAGTTACGAGACCATCGACTTGCAGGATGCCCAATGCAGCGCTGCCTTCACTTTCCAGAATAGCACGGTAGAGAATCTGATCCTCCCCAATGGCTGGACAAAGGCAGAAGTGACCACTTGCGCTAAGGCCGTAGGTGCCCAATTGGGTTCCGCCATCAGTTTGGCTTCCTATAAAGGCGGCGCTGTCGGCACCCAGCTCAATGCTTACGTAAACAATGGAAACACGCTTTATGATGCCGTCAACCGTACTTTCCTTGACAACACGGATACCCGTGCTTCATTGCGTTCGGAAGGCAAGATGTTTCAGACTAACATGAAAAAAAACAACCTGAAATGCCTTTCCATTGCAGGAAATCCTGTGGCTCGTGATTTCAGCGGCAATGATCCCAATACGATAAAATTCACTGAAGACGGCCATTTCCAGTTCGACCAGGAGGCTGACGAGAATTCATGGGTTATAAACCATGGTGTCAATGATGCGGAAGACGAAGGCACAAGAAAACTTGTCGGAACCAGAACTGACGGAGCTATGGACGGAGCAAGTCTCGTCGAACTTGACTTAAAAGATGCTGTTATTACAGATAAGTATTGCAATGACCTCACTTTGTCATGGACAGGTGTGTTAGGAGATAAAACCTTGTATGTGAAGATACCCGAATGCAAGGAATTAACCATTTTGCCGGCAGACTTCATTGCTCATGTGTGGACAATTTCAGAAATTTGCATTCCCTCCAATATTCAAACAATAAAGACCCGTGCTTTTGCTGCTTCTGTCGACCATATCTGGACGACAAAAGCTGAAGGTGATATCGACAACACCACATACGACAATGGTTTGGTCAACGAAAAAGCAGAACAAATACTTGGCGAGGATGGAAAGCCTCTTCTCGGCTACACTGACCAAGAATTTAGTCACGACATCTCTGGCACTTATACTTTCTCCAGCAATCTGAAGCTCATCGAGCGCTTTGCGTTTTCAAATTCAAGGCCTTACGTAAGTGATGTTTATGTCCTGGCCGTGGAAGCTCCCGAATGCCATGTAGACGCTTTCGGCACAGAGTTTTATGTATGTAATTCTGGATATGGTGTCGCTCCTGACGGAAGTGGTATTATCACAAGAGCAAGTTTCAGGAACGGCGACTACTGGATGACCATGCTTCACTATCCACGCGAATGCACTACACCCCAGATCCAGAGATATACTGACCCGACTCGTCAATACAGCATAGCAACTGGTCTTACTGATGGCAAGGGAGCTCAGATCTATTTCCCGTTATTCGGTGAGTTCAAAGTGGCTTACATCCAAGGTACCTATGGCTATACATGGAATGCTTTCGATGTTGAATCCCGCACAAATTACGGAGATCTTGCTTTAAGTATTCCTGAAACCAATCAAAACTGGAGTGCAGCAAAGCAAGGTGAATTCAATACCTATTTCACAGGTGAAGACCCTACCGCTACATTCTACGATGTGACACTTGGTGAAAATACCAAGCCCGCTGGTCTCCAGAACTATTACGATGTGGTATGGGAAGGACAGAAGCTCTATCCGAGAATTGAGTATGTGAAGGGAGCTGTCATTTATGATGTGGCTACAGCAGAGGATGCCCAAAACGGCAAAACGCTCTATGAACTTACAGACGGCACGTACACTAAGTACACTGGGAACTTTGCTGATTATAACGGAATACTCTATGTGGCCAGACAGACACAGGCCACTAACCAATATGGTGAATTGCAATACGAGTCATGCGGTCAAGGATCTTTTGTGAAAAACTACATTTTCAACAAGAAAGCGAATGGCGCGTATATCCACGACATCACCGCTACAGAAGCTCCTGAAGGAACATCTCCATCAACAGATCTCTACGTGCAAGATTATGAGTATGTAGCTTTCAATGGAACTCGTGAGGAGGGTGTGACCTACTATTATCACCCTTATCAGGCATGGGATTGGAATCCTCCCACTCCCAAAAACCTTTACTATAAGAAGGAAACATACATTCAGGTGACAGATGGTGGAGATTTCACACATGTAAAATCCGGCTGGGGAGCATATGCAACTCCAGAAGATGCAAAGACTAATTGGTATTGGACAGATGAGCAGATTGCCTCTGCCGAACATTACAACCTCGAAATCAGCTACCCCACTTGGTCTCAAGAGACAGGTCCTCAGGGCGTGACGGTTTATTTCATGACTGCCGGTTATGCGGAATGGTCTTCGAGTGTCGGGAATGTACCCCTTTACACAAAGGAATATCTTGAGGACGAATATCGCGCCTACAACGCCGAAACTGATGAAGGAGAGAAGCTGTACTCAGCAGTTGAAGACAAAGGCTATGTCAAATATGACGAGACCAATCCCGCCCATGCAGACAGACAGCGTTATGAGAGAGTTTGGGACGGAACATACAGACTGGCCGTGGATGAGAATGAAGAACCAGACGACAGGTATTGCCCCGTTATGGAAGACGCCAAGGAGACCACGACTATCCAGCATGACTACCGCGGCTGGCATCAGTTCGTACTCACCGGCTATGCAGCCAACACCGACGTGCCCATGATATCCTATCGCTCATACCTCACCGACACCGACTGGTGGACACTCTGCTCAACTTTCGACATGAACTACAATGATGCCATGCTTATCCTGGGCGATCCCGGTACAGGGAAGATACCTTTCGTCAGCCAACTGCTCAATGTCATCCGCGACGAAGAGAAAGGAACCATCACCCTCAACTTCAGTGAGAACTTGATGCTTCATAAAGCCACCAAGGATACTGATGGCAACTGGGTGGTAAGCGAGACAGAGGAACCCTCAAAAGAGAAAGACGCACAGGACGATGATATCGTGATTCATGCAGGTGTTCCTTACCTCATCCGTCCTAACTTCATATCTGGCCGCCAGTTTGACATCTATCCTGACCTTTCAGACTATCCAAGTGCAAAGCCCGAAGAGATTTCAGAAGGTCGTATCATCGCTTCACACACTGACTATCCCGGTCTGTTTGAGAAGATCAAAAATGCGGAGAACAGAGCTGGTAATTTACAGAGAGAGCTGCAGCAAAAAGGTATCGTGACCGTGCCGGCACTCGTGGCAGGAGAAAGTTCAGAAACTACAGTCAGTGGGAAGACAGTGACATATAATGGTGTCACCTACCCTGTCTCAGCTGAATGGGACTACTCCTTCGTTGGAGCTTTCTACAACAACATGATGCCCGCCAACAGCTATTACCTGGGCTATAACAACAAGCAGAAGAAAGCTATGTTCTATGTGGCTACCCAAGAGGCAGCTTCCGTCTACAATGGATTCAAGTGGATCAACAACACCGCTGTCATTTGCCCCAACCTGCTCAGCAACAGTGCATCCATTACACGCACCTACAACCTTGGTTTGGGTTCACACAATGGTAAAGTGACTCCAGGTTCAGGTTCAGGCCAAAATGTACGTCCTGCTCAGTGGATCATCAACAGCCTTGTACTGGATGACCTTGGCACAGCAAGTGGCTCCAACGGCTTCAGCATGGGCTTCGGCAACATGTCGGTAAGCGAAGGCACTGAGGGCGTCGAGAACATGAAAGTTGTCGTAAATGCTGGTGGTAAAGTATACACCATCGACGGCAGATACGTAGGCGACTCTATCTATGGTCTCTCTAAGGGTGTTTACATCCAGAATGGTAAGAAACTGATTGTCAAATAAGAAAAGGCTTATAAAAATGAAAAGAATATATCAAGCACCAAGCATTTTCATAGAGATGACCATCGAATACGAATCGGTCATTGCAGCCACTCGACTGACCGACGGAGGTCCCCATTCCGACGATATCAAAGCCTTCCCTCACACCGTGATGATGAGTATGGATGGTGATGACGGTATGGACTCAGAGCATGGACAGGGAAGCGGTGGTATCGGAAACCGTAGCAATTCTAGTTTGTGGGATGAATAACATCCTTTATATTTAATCTTTCCGACGAGGTGCACGCCTGTGACAGGTGTGCACCTTTTAATCATTTCAACACACCAAAAACTCTATGAAAAAGACCATCATAAACTTCTGCCTGCCGGCACTGCTGGCATGTCATGCCGCCGTGGCGGCAGGCCAAGGAGTCTTTACGCTGCCCACCACAGAGGAGCAGACCAACAACATCATCCGCATGAAAGGACAGATCAGCGACGTGCCTACCGTCTATATCTGGATGCTGGATGCGGAGACCAATGCCGAGGGCACAAAGCCCATGGAATACAAGCCCGAGGGGTCGACGGACAAAAATGATGTCTACTACAAAATCAAACTCAACGGCAGCTCCTCTTACGACACGCCCATCTCCAACAATATCATCTCCGCCACACCCTCCATCACCGACAATGCGGTGCTGAGGCCCAACTATGACAGATATGAGCAGAAATCGGAAGAATACCGCCTGGCCCGCATCAAAGTGGTGGATGGCTACGGCAGCATCAAGACACGCGACGAACTGACCACCATCCGCGGAAGAGGCAACTCCACCTGGTGGTGCGAGAAAAAGGCATACCGCCTGAAATTCCCCAGCAAGACCAAACTGCTGGCCAACGGCGACGGCACCAACGAGTATGCCGACGCGAAGAACTGGACCTTGTTGGCCAACGCCGCCGACAAGACCATGCTGCGCAATGCCCTGACACGGGAGGTAGGACTGCGCATCGAAGAGAAAACTGGACTGAAAGCCCTGCCCTACTATCCAGCCTATCAATTCGTCGACCTGGTGATCAATGACAACTACCTGGGCACCTACCAAATCTCCGACCATAACCAGATACAGAAAGGACGCGTGGAGATCAACAGCGACCGGGGATGGTTTCTCGAGGCAGTCACGGGCGACAGTTTTGTAGAAGAGCCCTATGTGACCATCGGTGCGAGCAACAACACCTGCGTCGTGAACGTTAAAAACCCGGAGGATGAGTTCCTGACCGATGAGGTGAAGGCCGAAATCACCGACTACCTGAGCAAGGCGTTCCTGTCGACCGTGCAATATGCTCCGGGCACCAACGATTTCTCCGAGGAGACCGGCCTGTTCAAATATGTCGACATGGAGTCGCTCGTGGCCTACACCATCGGCAATGAGATCACGGGCAACTACGACGGACTGATCAGCAACTACGTCTACCGCGACATCAACGAGGGTGACAAACTGAAGTTTGGCCCGCTTTGGGACTTCGACATCGCTTACGGCAACTATGGCAATATGGAAAAGGCCTTCGTCTACCAGTCGGAGAAATACTCCAACCTGAAATACCGCGTCCAATATCTGATGGAAAACTGCCCGGCGTTCACCAACCTGCTCGCCATGCGCTGGAAACAGGTGTACGACAACGGTTCGCTCATCACTTACCTCCATGAGAAGGTGGACAAGATCGCTGCCGAGATGCAGTATTCGCGGCAACTCAACTACACGCCCAGAGCCAACGGCGGCGCCGGGTGGGAAATCAACAGTGACATGCTGGGATGGGGCGTGAAGACCTACCAAGACTACGCCTCTGCCATCAAAGACGTGAAATCATTCATCAGCACCCACGTGGAGTTTCTCAACACGGAGATCCTCAAGATGCAAACCGACGTGGAGCAGGGCGACGTCAACATGGACGGCAAGGTGGATGCCAGCGACCTGGTGCGCGTGGTGAAACACATCACAAAGGAAAACACCAGCCTCAGCGAGGACCAGATCCGCCTGGCGGACATGAACAACGACTCACAAATCACCGTCACCGATGCGATGAAGATCGTGGATAAGATGGAGTGAACGAAGTCAACGCAGACGGGTGCCGTCCCACTTGAAAGTGAGCGTGCGCCCGTCTCTCTCGTTGATGAAGACCAGGTCGGCACTGTCGGCGCTGAGTTCGGCGCGCCACTCGTTGCGGTCGAGACGTGGCAAGCCCTTGCCGACCGACTTGAGATAGGGAGCTGAGCCAGGAGCCAGGTAGCGGCAACGCCCCTCTTTGTCGCAGTCGAAGAACAAGAGGCTCACCTCATCACCCTCTCCGAGGCGGTGGCGGCTCCTGGTGAGTTTACGTTCCCCCTCCCTGGAGAAATCCACATCTTCCTTTGGGGCACACTCGGTGTAGGCAGCCAGGAGCATGGTGCCATTGGGGCGCTTCCAACTCCTCACATAGAAATAATAGAAGCCCTCCATGGCCTCGGCGGAGGCGAAGCTGTCGGTCGTCGTATCGCGCAGGGCTACGCAGATGGGCAGGCTATAGATGGACCCCCCATTCAAATCTTTCCGTTCGGGTTTCGGCATCCGGAGTTCCATGTCATGCCGGCTGACGATCTCGTCGAGCAGGGCGAGAGCCTGGTTGCCGTCCCCGCGGAGCGTGATGACTCCCGGCATGTCAGAAGGATCGTAGTGCATTCTGTTGATCCTCTCATGTGCATCCTCCATCTTGAATCGGCCGTTTTCCCAGTCAAGAAGGCTCTCGATGCCGCATCTGCCCCAACGGTGAGTCATAGTGGCCCGGTTCTCGTCCTTCTGAGGCGAGAAAATGGTCTGTCGCTTGATGATGCCTCCCGTGAAGTCGCTGCCCTTGGCCAAGGGAGTCAGGGTGCGGGTGGCTGCATTGAAGCGGTAGTAATACGCATCCTGATGCTTGGTGGTGAGCGATTTGAGGAAGCACACGCCCAGGGCGGCCGGCCGGCCGTTGGTATAGAATACGCGCATGGCGAAGCTGGCATTCTCCAGGAAGCAGGAATCCTTGTCGATTTTGATGTAAGGCTCCTTATGGTTGAATCGCACTTCCTTGTCGCCGTCGATGGCCATCAGGAGCAGGCGGTGGTAGTCGCAGGGATAGGTGTTGGCCACAGCACGGAAGAAGTCCACGACATTGGGAGTCTTCTTTCCTGGCACACGGATGGTTTTGGTCTTCCAGACAGAATCGACCTTGACATCAATGCTGTGCACCCAGAGGTCTTTGGAATTTGGGGTGTCGTTGTCCTGGGCAAATGCAGGCAGTGCAAGGGTCAAGCAGGCTAAGAGCCATAGTTTTTTCTTCATGGTCATATCCTTTCGTATGTTTTTGGGGGCTCATAGATTTTTTTGGTGAGCCTGTAGTTGTTTGGTGAGCGCTTGATTGTTTGTTGAGCGCAAAATGATTGTTGAGCGCAAGATGATTGTTGAGCGCAAAATGACTGTTGAGCGCAAGATGATTGTTGAGCGCAAAATGATTGTTGTGCGCAAAAATACGAAAAAATGACAGGACCACAAAAGAATCCGATGTTTTTTCTGAATCAGGGTGTCCCGTTGTCGCCGTTTATCGGGATTTGTCTTTGTTCATCGGGATTTTGTCGCTCGTTCATCGGGATTTGTCGCTGTTCATCGGGATTTGTAATCCCGATGCTCTGAGTATCAGGATTTTTAATCCGATAAAAGCGCATTGCAAATGCTTATACTCCATGCGGTCGGATTGCAAATCCACCCGAACAAAGGATTTTTAATCCGATAAAAGCGCATTACAAATGCTTACACTCAATGCGGCCGGATTACAAATCCGCCCGAACAAAACAATGCAAATGCGGACGAACAAAGAATAATGCAAATGCGGACGAACAAAGAACAATCCGGCCGAACAAAGAGACGCCTCAATGCGACGTCTCTACATTTGGCTTTGTGGAATCCTTTTCATGCTGCAAAAATACGAAGAATAAACACTGCCCGCATCATTTTGCTATTTTTTTGCCATTCTTGATATAGATACCCTTCGCAGGTTCCTGCCCCAAGAGTCGTCCGCTCAAGTCGAGGATGGGGGTGGATGACGCAGCTGTGAGTCGTGTCCTTGGGACAGCCGTCACCTGCTGGTAGTTGATGGAGGTGAGCCAGTTCTGGATCAGCGCGCTGCGGTTGGAACGGTTGGAATTATGGATCCAGAGGTTCTCACTGAAATAGCGTCCATCGGGAACAAGCCGTTTGCAGTCATTCACCACCCCGTTGATGCCGCTGCTGGCACTCGACACGATCAGGCCAATGTTTTTATTGGCCATCTGCGGGCCATAGTTGAACAGATAGGTCTGCATGATGGCGGCCATCTGGCTCCACCAAAGCGGAGTGACGATGATGATGGTGCCGTAGTCTGAGAGAACAGTGGAGACGGGGTCGATGGCAGGATAACTGCCGGCATCGTTTGGATTGGCTTTGATGGCATTCAGCAACTGGGAACCCAAGGCATAGTTGTTAGCCTCATACTTGAGTCCTTTCTCGGCCGGCTGAATCTCGAGGACGTCAGCTGTGATCTGGCTGGTCAGCGAATTGACGATGTCACGGCAATTGTTGGTATAACTGTAATACACCACGAGGGTCTTGCCGCCTTCTGCGGTCTGTGCTTTTACCTCGTTGCCCTCATGATCACCGCATGCGACCACAGCAATGAGCGCCAACAGTGTCATACATCTTCTGAAAAGTGTCTTCATCATGATTATGATCTTTATTTTTTTGACTTGTGTTATTTTTCACTGGCAAAGGTAAGCCAAAAGTGCGGAACCATGCCTAAACGTTTTACAGATTAAACAACCCATTTTACCGATTTTCGACATTTGCAGTGACTTTGCCATCCGAACTTCACCTGCAAAGAAACAAAAAACGATGCGGAAATGACGTGATTACGGATAAAATGTGTATTTTTGCTCGTGAAATACTAAAACACATCAACTACAGCCGATGATCATGAAAAAAATCTTTACAACAGCCGCGGTATGCTGCATCGTGGCCACCATGACCGCCCAAGAGAACATCGCTCATGGCTATCCCATCACTCCGGTCCCCTTCACTCATGTGAAAGTCACCCCCGGCACCTTCTGGGGCCAACGCCTGGAGGCCAGCCGCAACGTGACCATCCCCCTCGCCTTCGCCAAATGCGAAGAGACCGGCCGGTATAAGAATTTCGAGAATGCCGCCGCACACCTCAAGGACCCGTCGAAGACCTTCAAGGTAGGTGGACTGTCGTTTGACGACACCGACCCCTACAAGACCATCGAGGGAGCCAGCTATATCCTCCAGACCTATCCTGACAAGAAACTCGTGAGTTACATCGACTCCGTGCTCGACATCATCGCCGCAGCGCAAGAGCCCGACGGCTATCTCTACACCTCGCGCACGCAGAACCCCAAGCATCCCCATGAATGGGCCGGCGACAAACGCTGGGAGAAAGAGGAGGACCTGAGCCATGAACTCTATAACCTGGGCCACATGGTGGAAGGCGCCATCGCCCACTACCAGGCCACGGGGTCGCGCAAGTTCCTCGACATCGCCATCCGCTATGCCGACTGCGTGGTGCGCGAGGTGGGACCCGGAAAAGGACAGGCCTGCGTAGTGCCGGGACATCAGATCGCCGAGATGGCACTTGCGAAACTCTATCTGGTGACCGGGGAGAAGAAATACCTCGATGAAGCCAAGTTCTTCCTCGACCAGCGCGGCAAGACCACCATCGTGCACGACTACTCCCAGGCCCACAAACCCGTGGTGGACCAAGACGAAGCTGTGGGCCATGCGGTGAGGGCCGCCTACATGTATGCCGGCATGGCCGACGTGGCCGCCCTGACCGGCGACCAAGCCTACATCCAAGCCATCGACCGCATCTGGGACAACATCGTCAACAAGAAACTGTATATCACCGGGGGCATCGGTGCCACCTCCAGCGGCGAGGCTTTCGGCAAGAACTATGAGTTGCCCAACATGAGCGCTTATTGCGAGACCTGCGCCGCCATCGGCAATGTGTACGTCAACTACCGCCTCTTCCTTCTCCATGGCGACTCGAAATACTACGACGTGCTGGAGCGCACCCTCTACAACGGCCTCATCTCGGGTGTATCGCTGGAAGGCAACGGGTTCTTCTACCCCAACCCCCTGGAGTCGATGGGACAGCACCAGCGCCAACCTTGGTTTGGCTGCGCCTGCTGCCCGAGCAACATCTGCCGGTTCATCCCGTCGCTGCCCGGATACGTGTATGCCGTGAGAGGCCGCAATGTGTACGTCAACCTCTTCCTCTCCAATACGAGCCAGATCGACGTGGAGGGCAAGAGCGTCACCCTGCAGCAGGAGACACAATATCCCTGGGACGGCGACATCGCCCTCTCGGTGAACCAGAACAAGGCCGGACAGTTTGTCATGAAAATCCGCATACCCGGATGGGTGCGCGGACAGGTGACCCCCGGCGACCTCTACACCTATGCCGACGGCAAGCGCCTCAGCTACCGGGTGACCGTCAACGGCAAGAAGGAGTCGGGTGTGCTGACCAGTGACGGCTACCTGACCATCGACCGACGCTGGAAGAAGGGCGATGTGGTGAGGATCCATTTCGACATGCAGCCCCGCGTGGTGAAAGCCAACCGCAAAGTGGAAGCCGACCGTGGCATGGTGAGCATCGAGCGCGGCCCCCTGGTGTACTGCGCGGAATGGGTGGACAACGACTTCGACCTGATGAGTGCCCTGATCAACCAGAAGCCCACTTTCACGCTGGGCGAAGCCACCATCGCTAACACGATGGTGAAGACGCTCAACACATCGGCCCAGACCCTTGACTTCGACCAGCAAGGCAAGTTGAACGTGAAGGATGTGGAACTGCGGCTCATCCCCTATTACGCCTGGTGCCACAGGGGATCGGGCAAGATGCGCGTGTGGCAGGCACAAGACCTGAGCGCCACCAACCCTGCACAACCCGCCACCCTGGCCTCAGAGTCGAAAGTAACGTCATCCCACCAGGCCGCTGCGCTCAGCGCCATCAACGACCGCCTGCTCCCCAAAGACGAGAACGACCGCTCCGTCCCCTATTTCCACTGGTGGCCCAAACAGCAGTCGACGGAATGGCTCGCCTACGAGTTTGCCGAGCCTTCCAAGGTGCAGAGCTGCACCGTGTATTGGTTTGACGACGGCCCGTGGGGTGGATGCCGCATACCGAAGTTGTGGAGAATCCTCTACAAGGACGCCGCCGGCCAATGGACACCCGTCGGTGGTGCCGACGGCTATCCCTCGGTGAAGGGAGAGGCCTGCACCGTCAACTTTGACCCTGTGGAGACGACAGCACTGAAGCTGGAAATCACCCTGCCCGATGACAACTCAGCAGGCATTTTCGAGTGGGAAGTGAGATAGGGGAATCAAATAATCCCCGAATCTTTGGGCAAAAAGAAAAAATTGCACTACCTTTGCAGCTTGATGCGAACGAAAGTAAGGACATCATAACAAAGTTGCAATATGCCAGATATCTCCATACGCGGAATTGAAATGCCGGAGTCGCCCATCAGGAAATTGGCTCCCCTTGCCGCCGCCGCAAAAAAAAGAGGCACAAAAGTCTATCACCTCAATATCGGACAGCCCGACCTGCCCACCCCGAAGGTAGGTCTCGACGCCCTCAAGAGCATCGACCGCGAGATCCTGGAATACTCGCCGTCGCAGGGCTATCAGAGTTTCCGTGAGAAGCTGGTCGACTATTACGCCAAATACAATATCATGGTGACCGCCGACGACATCATCATCACGTCGGGTGGCAGCGAGGCTGTGCTTTTCGCTTTCCTCTCCTGCCTCAATCCCGGTGATGAGATCATCGTGCCCGAGCCCGCCTATGCCAACTACATGGCCTTTGCCATCTCCGCGGGAGCGAAGATCAAGACCATCGCCACGACCATCGAGGAAGGCTTCTCGCTGCCCAAAGTGGAGAAATTCGAGGAACTGATCAACGAGCGCACCCGTGCCATCATGATCTGCAACCCCAACAACCCCACCGGCTACCTCTACACCCGACGCGAAATGAACCAGATACGCGACCTGGTGAAGAAATACGACCTGTATCTCTTCTCGGATGAGGTATACAGGGAGTATATCTACACAGGATCGCCGTATATCAGCGCTTGCCACCTGGAGGGCATCGAGCAAAACGTGGTGCTCATCGACTCCGTATCGAAACGCTACTCCGAGTGCGGCATCCGCATCGGCGCGCTCATCACCAAGAATGCCGAAGTGCGCGCCGCCGTGATGAAATTCTGCCAAGCCCGCCTCTCGCCCCCGCTCATCGGACAGATCGTGGCCGAGGCCTCGCTCGATGCTTCCGAGGAATACCTGCGCGACGTCTACGACGAATACGTGGAGCGGCGCAAATGCCTGATCGACGGACTGAACCGCATCCCCGGGGTGTACTCACCGATCCCGATGGGAGCCTTCTACACCGTGGCCAAACTGCCCGTGGACGATGCGGAGAAATTCTGCCGCTGGTGCCTGGAGAAATTCGAATACGAGGGTGCCACCGTGATGATGGCCCCCGCCTCCGGATTCTACACCACACCAGGAGCCGGAGCCAACCAGGTGCGTATCGCCTACGTGCTGAAGAAAGAAGACCTCAACCAAGCTCTCATCGTGCTCCGCAAGGCACTGGAGGCCTATCCCGGACACGTATATGACGACTGACCGCCCGTGAACCTTCCCCTATTCATAGCCCGACACATCTATCATGACGACGACGACCGCCGGAAGGTGAGCCGTCCCGCCATCCGTATCGCCACCGCCGGCGTGGCCATCGGCCTGGCCGTGATGATCGTCTCGGTGTGCGTGGTACTCGGTTTCAAGCACACCATCCGCGACAAGGTGATCGGCTTCGGAAGCCACATCATCGTGGGCGACTACATGGCCCTGCAGCATGAGGCCCCCTACCCCATCTGCATGGACGACAGCATGATGCAACTGCTGGGACATATCGACGGGGTGAAGCATGTGCAACGCTATGCCCTCAAACAAGGCATCCTCAAGACCGACCAGGACTTCCTCGGCGTGACACTCAAGGGAGTGGGGCCTGAGTTTGACTCCACCTTCATCGCCAGCAACATGGTGGAAGGAGAACTGCCCTCCTTCAGCGACGAGAAGAGCAGCAACAAGATCGTCATCTCGAAAATCATCGCCGACAAGCTGCAAGTGAGCAGCGGCGACCGCATCTTCGCCTACTTCATGGGCGACAACAACGTGCGCACACGACGACTGACGATCAGCGGAGTCTACCGTACTGACCTGAAGCACTTTGACGAGAACACCATCTTCGCCGACCTCTATACGGTGGTGAAACTCAACGGCTGGCAACCCGACCAGGCAAGCGGAGCGGAAATCACCATCCGCGACTATCATCTATTAGATAAGGTGGACCTGGCCATGAACGATGCCGTGGACCGCAAGGAAGACCCCTACGGCGCCACCTACTCCTCACTCACCATCCAGGACGCCTATCCCCAGATCTTCGCCTGGCTCGACCTGCTCGACCTCGACGTGTGGATCATCCTCGCCCTGATGGTGGCCGTGGCAGGATTCACCATGATATCGGGCCTGCTCATCATCATCATCGAGCGTACGAGCATGATCGGTACGCTGAAAGCCATGGGAGCCAAGAACAAGACGATACGCCACACGTTTCTCTGGTTCGCAGTCTTCATCATCGCCAAAGGCATGGCCATCGGCAACCTCCTCGGACTTGGCATCTGCCTGATCCAACGGCTGACAGGAGTGGTGAAGCTTGATGCGGAAACCTATTATGTGGATGTGGTTCCCATCGAGATCAGCATTCCCGCCATCGTGCTCATCAACATAGGCACACTGCTCATCAGTGTCATCGTGCTGATCGCGCCGAGTTATCTGATTTCGCACATCCAACCGGCGAAATCCATGAAATATGAATAGTTTTTTCCTTTTTTTTAGTCTATTTAGGATATAACCCTACATAGTCCCGAATTTTTGCACATTTTTTTTTGAATTGTGCAAAATAGATATTACCTTTGCACATTATTTGAAAATTTGTGCAATGGATTTGATCAACAATTTCAATAAGACCATAGAAAGAAGCATTGTATCAAATTGGGACTACGACGCACTCACAGATTACAAAGGTGCGACACTGCAATTCAAGGACGTAGCCCGCAAGATAGAAAAGATGCATATCATGATGGAGCAGATCGGCGTGCGCAAAGGCGACAAGATCGCTATTTGCGGCCGTAACAGTGCCCATTGGGGCGTGGCTTTCCTGGCCACGCTGACCTACGGAGCCGTGGCAGTGCCGATACTCCATGAATTCAATGCCGAGCAAATCCACAATATCGTCAATCATAGCGAGTCGCGCCTGCTGTTCGTGGGCGATGTGGTGGCCAAATCCATCGACCCCGAGCAAATGCCTGGTATCGAGGGGATTGTCTATCTGCCCGATTTCTCTGTCTTCATGTCACGCTCCAACCAATTGGTCTTCGCCCGAGAGCATCTCAACGAACTCTTCGGCCAGAAATACCCCAAATCCTTCAGGAAGACCGACGTCAACTACTATGAGGATGACGAAGAGGAATTGGCGCTCATCAACTACACCAGCGGTACGACGGGATTCTCAAAAGGCGTGATGCTCCCCTACCGCACGCTCACCGGCAACGTGAATTTCTGCATCGAGGAACTGGGCAACCCCCACCTGAAGCCGCATAGCAGCATGCTCAGCATCCTACCGATGGCACACATGTATGGCATGGCCATAGAATTCCTCTTCCCCTTCAGCTTCGGCATCCACCTTTTCTTCCTCACCCGCCTTCCCTCCCCTGCCATTATCGCACAAGCCTTCGCCGATGTCAAGCCGACACTGGTCGTATCGGTGCCGCTGGTGATCGAGAAAATCATCCGCAAGCGCGTATTCCCGAAGATCCAGAACAACGTGGTGAGGCTGCTGCTCAACATGCCCGTGATCAGCAAGAAGGTGAAGCAGAAAATCTGCGAGCAGGTGTACGAGGCCTTCGGAGGCAACGCTTATGAAGTGATCATCGGAGGAGCCGCCCTCAACAAGGAAGTGGAGGCTTTCCTTCATAGCATAGAGTTCCCCTATACCGTGGGATACGGCACGACAGAGTGCGCGCCGCTCATCTCCTACCAAGACTGGAAGAGCTACGCCATGGGAAGCTGCGGCCGTCCGGTCAGCGGCATGGAGGTGCGCATCCAGAGCCGCGACCCCCAATCGACAGAAGGCGAGATCATCACCCGCGGCCGTCATGTCATGCTCGGCTACTACAAGAACGAGGAAGCCACGCGCGAGGCCATCGACAGCGACGGCTGGTATCACACCGGCGACCTGGGCACGATGGATGCCGACGGCAACATCTACATCCGCGGCAGGAAGAAGAACATGCTCCTCAGCAGCAACGGGCAGAACGTGTATCCAGAAGAGATAGAGGACAAGCTCAACTCGATGGCGATCGTCAGCGAGAGCATCGTGGTGCAGGACGGCGACAAGTTCATCGCCCTCGTACACCCCGACTATGAAGAAGCCAAGGCAATGGGATTCACCCAGGAAGACGTGGAGAAAGTGATGGAGCAGAACCGGCAGGACATCAATGCCGTCATGCCAGCCTACAGCCGGCTGTCGGACATCCGCATCCATGAGGAGGAATTCGCCAAGACCCCCAAGAAAAGCATTAAGAGATACCTATACCAAAACATCAGATAAGGAAATACTTGATGGAACACATACCCAATTTCAACGAACTGATCGAAAAGAGCATCATCCAGCATTGGAACCTGGATGCCCTGACAGATTATAAAGGCATCACGCTGCAATATCATGATGTCGCGCGGAAAATCGAGAAGCTCCACATCATGTTTGAGAGCAGCGGTGTGAAAAGAGGCGACAAGATCGCACTGTGCGGACGCAACAGTGCGGGATGGGCAGCAGCATTCCTCGCCACCCTCACCTATGGGGCCGTGGCCGTGCCTATCCTGCATGAGTTCACGGCCGACCAGATCCACAACATCGTCAACCACAGCGGAGCCAAGCTACTCTTCGCCGGCGATGTGGTATCGACGCAGGTCGATGCCACCAAGATGCCCGACATTGAAGGTATCATCTATATCCCCGACTACTCGCTGCTGTTCTCCCGTTCCGACAAGCTCACGTTCGCCCGCGAGCACCTCAACGAGATGTTCGGCAAGAAATATCCGAAATATTTCCGTCAGGAGCATGTCAACTACTACAAGGAACAGAGTCCCGACGAGCTGGCGCTCATCAACTACACCAGCGGCACCACCGGATTCTCCAAGGGTGTGATGATCCCCTACAGAGCCATCTGGAGCAACTACGACTTCGCCTGCCACGTGATGGGCGACAACGTGAAAGAAGGCAGCAACGTGCTGAGCATCCTGCCCATGGCCCACATGTATGGCATGTCGTTCGAGTTTATCTATGAGTTTCTCCGGGGATGCCATGTCTTCTACCTGACCCGCGTACCTTCGCCAGCCATCATCGCCAAGGCTTTCGCCGAAGTGAAACCGGTGATCATCATCGCCGTGCCCCTGGTCATCGAGAAGATCATCAAGAAGAAAGTGTTCCCCCTCATCCAGAACAACCGCATGAGGCTTCTGCTCAACATGCCTGTGGTCAACAAGAAAGTGCGGCAGACCATCCGCGACCAGGTGGTGAAATCCTTTGGCGGCAATTTCTTTGAGGTGATTATCGGCGGCGCAGCCTTCAACCAGGAGGTGGAGTCATTCCTCCACCGCATCGAGTTCCCCTACACCGTGGGCTATGGAGCTACGGAGTGCGCACCGATCATCTGCTACGCCGACTACCGTGAGTTTGTCCCAGGCAGTTGCGGCAAAGCCGTCATCCACAATGAGATCAGGATTGCCAGCAGCGACCCGCAGAACATTCCCGGCGAGATCCTGGTCAAGGGACTCAACGTGATGCTCGGCTACTACAAGAACGAGGAAGCCACGCGCCAGACCATCGACAAGGACGGTTGGTATCATACCGGCGACCTGGGCGTGATGGATGCCGAGGGCAACGTCTTCATCAAGGGCCGCAGCAAATACATGCTCTTAGGAGCCAACGGGCAGAACATCTACCCGGAGGAGATCGAAGACAAGCTCAACTCGATGACCCTCGTGAATGAGAGCATCGTCATCCAAGAGGAG
>ODAI012021642.1_pt1 | contig 17620 bp, 9 predicted proteins | sample 1539321 | NCBI WGS metagenome assembly ODAI01 (sample SAMN02144231, study PRJEB22623) | gut metagenome | biome: sheep rumen | host: Ovis aries | place: New Zealand | reverse complement strand
GAAAACAAAACGCTGCGTTACGAAACGAAAACCCCAAACTTCAAATTGGACATGAAGTACTATTTTGTATTTTGCAAGGATGACGTACTGCTGGAATTGCTGCCAGACGGCACCTACACCATACCATTAGCCGAAGAGCCGCCGACGGAGATTAAGCCGTGGACGAATGTGATGAACGTCACACCACTGGACGGCACCGAGGTCAAAACCTACCGCATTGACAGCCCTGTCAGCGAAACGGAGCGTTACCAGATGTGTCCCTTACGACAGAGCTGGTACCGACTGCCCCGTCCGCTCTACCTGAAGGCCGGCAAGTGTCAGGAACTGCTCTACTGGGACCAGAACACGCATTACTGCGGCGTATGCGGGGCACCGATGCGCATGGACACCGACATCTCGAAAAAATGTACTGAGTGCGGCAAGGAGGTATGGCCACAGCTGGCCACAGCGGTCATCGTGCTCATTCATCGCGGTGACGAAGTGCTGCTGGTGAGAGCGAAGAACTTCAAGCGCGACTTCTACGGACTGGTGGCAGGATTCGTCGAGACAGGAGAGACGCTGGAAGAGGCCGTAGCCCGCGAAGCACTGGAGGAGACCGGCGTCAGTATTACCAATATCCGATACTTCGCTTCGCAGCCCTGGCCCTACCCCTGCGGACTCATGGTCGGATTCAACGCCGACTACGTATCTGGCGAAATCCACCTGCAACAAAGCGAGATAGCCAAGGGCGGTTGGTTCCGGCGTGACAACCTGCCTAACATTCCTGAAAAACTCAGCATAGCCCGCATGCTGCTCGATGCGTGGCTGGAAGAAGCGTGAACATGAAACATAAAACCATAAGCATTGGCGACATACTGGTACCCATCGTGGTGACACTACTCAATCCGATGCTGATGCCCCAGAAGCAGCCGCCCGCCATACCTGATTTGGTTATCAAGCATTACGAACCGGCCATGACGACCGATTCCCTCAGCCATGTCATGCGGCAGATGGACCGGGAGATGGACGAAATGAACTACTACCTCAGGCTGCACAACGTGATGGACGATGGCTATAACCTCGTGGCACAATACAACACCATGCTGGAGCACCGGCAACGGGTAATGAAACAAAAGTTCCGTCAGGCAGACAGCAACGGATTGTGGCATGCCAGAACTGTCATGACTGAGCGCGTGGCCGCCAAAGACCGCCCCATGACAGCCGTCAAGACAAAGGACGGCTATTGGAAGGCCGGCCATTACTACCCCATGCCGCTCAAGGGGCAAGGCATCACCCGCGACGACCGTGGATGCATAGTCTGTGCAATATGGGATGCCGATACTGTCGTCAAAGGGCGGTACACCGACTCACTCGGTGTCTACCGCGGCCAGATGAACAGTCGCCTTGAAGCCCACGGCGAGGGCACTTTTGACGGGCGGGACGGCTCACACTACGAAGGCATGTGGCAGGCAGGAAGACGCCACGGCTTCGGCTTCGAGTCGTCACCCAACCATCAGGTACGTGTGGGGCACTGGAAGAACGGCCGCTTCCTGGGCGAGCGACTGCGCTACACCGCCGAACGCATCTACGGCATCGACATATCGCGTCACCAACACGAGAAGGGGCGTAAGCGCTACGGCATCAAATGGTCGAAACTACGCATCACGTCACTCGGCCGCAAGCATAATACCGAAGGACTGACCTACCCGGTATCTTTCATCTACATCAAGTCCACCGAGGGCACCACTATACGCAACCGCTATTTCCTTAAAGACTATACCGAAGCCCGCAAGCACGGCATACGCGTTGGCGCCTACCACTTTTTCAGTCTGAAGACGCCGGCCTTCGACCAGGCCAACTACTTTGTCAACCATACACTGTTCCGCGAAGGCGACTTTCCACCCGTGCTCGACGTGGAACCATCAGACGCACAGATAGCCCAGATTGGCGGCAGTGAGGTGCTGCTGAACCGCATACGCCAGTGGATGCAAGTGGTAGAACGGCGAACAGGCCGCCGCCCCATACTCTACATCAACCAGATGTTTGTCAACAAATACCTGGCAAATGCCGCTGACATCAAGCAAAACTACAACGTATGGATAGCCCGCTATGGCGAATACAAGCCCGACGTCAGGCTGGTCTACTGGCAACTGACGCCTGAGGGACGCGTCGACGGCATCACGGGCGAGGTGGACATCAATGTCTTCAACGGATTCCGAGGGCAGTTCGATGACTTCTGCAAGACGGGATTCCACAAGTGAACCCGTTGGCCATTGCAGCACATCCAGTTACAGGTAGAAATCGCCCGTCAGGGCCTGATAACTGGCATCGCCTATCACCATTTCGCTATGCTCACACGGACATGGCTTTTTTCTGTAGGCTAACAGATAACGGCGTACGGGCTTCAGCGCCGTAGTCCTGACACCACACACCCGACTGGGGAAGAAACCACAGAAAACGGCCTCGTCATCCATGCGGCGCCGGTAATCGAAAGGCACGATGACACTCAGTTCACCATTGTCATCCAGCAGTCTGTCAGCCGACTGCATCAGTTCGGCATACGTCAGCGTCTCGGCATGGCGGGCAAGGGTGCGCCGGCGGGCGGGAGCCTGCAACGACGAAATGAAAAATGGCGGGTTACAGACCACGGCATCAAAGCGTCCCACTTCTTGAGCCAACAACTGCTGAACCATTGCCTGACGCACCTCTATACGGGCCGCAAAGGGTGATGCCAACACATTCTCGACAGACTGGCGAACGGCACCCTCGTCAATGTCGACGGCCAAAACACGGCACTCGCCACAGCGCTGAGCCATGATCAAGGCAATAAGCCCCGTGCCCGTACCGACGTCCAATATCCTGTTGCCACCACGGGCCCAGGCCCCCAGTAGCACACCATCGGTGCCAACCTTCATGGCACACAAATCCTGACGCACGGTGAACTTTTTAAAGCTAAACATTGTCATCTTGGATGCAAAAGTACAAATAAAAAACCACTTTCTGATAGGAAAGATATTAAAATATCTTATTAATAGTGCGTTATTTCAATAAAAAGTCGTAACTTTGCAATTCAATTTGCGAAAGATATGGTAGAAAATATAACAATGTATATGGATAACAAGAACCGAGCATTCTCAATGATCGCCGATGTAGACGGCGAATACAGCGACGTGGCAAATTTCGATCTACCTAACGAAATGCCGATACTGCCCGTGAGAAACCTGGTGTTGTTTCCTGGCGTAGTAACACCTATACTGATTGGTCGCGAATCGAGCATGACGCTTATCCGCAAGGCCGAGAATTCCGGTGAGCTGGTGGGCATCGTCAGTCAGAAAGACCCCGATGTCGAAGCACCCATACGTAGCGATTTGTTTGACCTCGGTGTATCGGCCAAGGTACTAAAAACGCTTAGCCTTCCTAACGGAAATATTACGGCCATCATTCAGGGACTGTCGCGATTTCGGCTGAACGACCTGACACGCTACAAGCCCTTCCTGAAGGGTCACGTGTCGCCAGCACCAGAGGAAGAACCCGACAAGCGCGACATGGAATTCATGACAGCCATCGAGGATTTGCGACAAAAAACGGTAGAATTCATCCAGATGAGTGATGACATTCCCGAGGAGGCCGCATTTGCCATTAAGAATGTCAGTAACAACCTCATGGCCCTGAACTTCATCTGTTCGAACATGCCCTTCTCGCTGAAGGAAAAGATGAAACTCCTAAACTGCGACTCGCTGAAGGAGCGACTGTTCAGCGTCATGCGCATCGTCAATCGCGAAATAAACCTGCAGACGCTGAAACAGGACATTCGTAACAAGACCCGCGACGACATTGATGCACAGCAGCGCAACTACTTCTTGCAGCAACAAATCAAGAACCTGCAGGCCGAGATGGGCAATGAGAACACGCCCGAGAAAAAAGAGCTGCTGGAAAAGGCACGCAAGAAGAAATGGCCCGAGGACATCGAGAAATACTTCAATAAGGAGGTGGAAAAACTGGACACGCTAAACCAGAACTCCCCTGACTTCAACGTACAGCTTACCTACCTGCAGACGCTGGTCAGCCTGCCTTGGAACGAGTACACCAAGGACGACATGGACCTGAAGCGCGCTCAGAAGATACTGAACCGCGACCACTATGGCATGGAGAAAGTGAAGGAACGCATACTCGAGTACATTGCGGTACTGTCGCTCCGTGGCGACCTGAAATCGCCGATACTGTGCCTCTACGGGCCTCCGGGCGTGGGCAAGACGTCGCTCGGCAAGTCGATAGCCGACGCACTGAAGCGTAAGTACGTACGCGTCAGCCTGGGTGGACTGCATGACGAGGCCGAGATTCGCGGCCACCGCCGTACCTACGTCGGAGCCATGCCGGGACGTATCATCAAAAACATCCAGAAGGCCGGTTCCTCTAACCCAGTCTTTATACTTGACGAGATTGACAAGGTGACGCAGAGCACCCACAACGGCGACCCTGCATCAGCACTGCTCGAAGTGCTCGACCCGGAACAGAACGGGGCTTTCCATGACAACTACCTCGACGTGGACTATGACCTCTCGAAGGTCATGTTCATTGCCACGGCCAACAACCTCAGCACCATTCCGCGCCCGCTGTTGGATCGTATGGAGATTATCGAGGTGAGCGGCTATATTACCGAAGAGAAGTACGAGATAGCCCGACGCCACCTCATCCCAAAGGAGAAAGAGAATACAGGACTCAACGACAAGAGCCTGACCTTCAACAAGGCCGCCATCGAGAAAATTATAGAGCAGTACACGCGTGAAAGCGGCGTGCGACAGTTGGAGAAACAAGTCAACAAGGCATTGCGTAAACTGGCCTTCAAGAAGGCTGAGGCGGGTGAACTGCCTTACGAGAAAATTACGCCAACCGAGATTGAAGACCTGCTGGGCAAGCCACCCTTCTATCGCGACATCTATCAGGGCAACAGCTATGCTGGCGTCGTGACCGGACTGGCATGGACCAGCGTGGGTGGCGAGATACTGTTTATCGAGACGTCTGTATCAAAAGGCAAGGGGGCCAAATTGACCTTGACGGGCAACCTGGGCGACGTCATGAAGGAGTCGGCCGTGATAGCCCTGGAATACGTAAAGGCTCACGTTGACCTGCTGGGCATCGACTACCGCATCTTCGACCAGTGGAACATCCACATCCACGTGCCCGAGGGTGCAACGCCCAAGGACGGTCCTTCAGCCGGTATTACCATTGCCACCTCCATCGCATCAGCACTGACACAACGGAAAGTCCGCAAGAACACAGCCATGACCGGCGAGATCACGCTTCGCGGCAAGGTACTCCCCGTAGGTGGTATCAAGGAGAAGATACTGGCAGCAAAGCGTGCCGGCATCACCGACATCGTCATGTGTCAGGAAAACGAGAAGGACATTAGCGAAATACCGGAAATGTACCTCAAGGGTGTCAGTTTCCACTACGTCGAAAACGTTCAGGACGTCTGGAACTTCGCACTGACCGACGAACTTGTTGAGAACCCCATGGACTTTACCATTGAGGCCGAGAAGACCGACGAGCAGAAAGACAATAAGTAAGACGCCAATCGTAACAGTGAAACAGAGACAATAACAAGTGAACTTCGAAGTACAACATACCGATGCATACAGCAGCGCGCGTGCGGGCCTGATAACCACTGACCACGGCACAATCAGGACACCCATCTTTATGCCCGTCGGCACAGTGGGCAGCGTCAAAGGTGTCCATTTCACCGAACTCCGCGAACAGGTGAAGGCCCAGATTATTCTGGGCAACACCTACCACCTCTACCTCCGGCCTGGTCTTGACATTCTGCGCAAGGCGGGAGGCTTGCACCGGTTCAACACATGGGACCGGCCCATACTGACGGACTCGGGCGGTTTTCAGGTATTCTCGCTCACCGGCATTCGCAAATTGCGCGAGGAGGGTTGCGAGTTCCGCAGCCACATTGACGGCTCGAAGCACTTTTTCACTCCCGAAAACGTCATGGACACGCAGCGCGTCATCGGAGCCGACATCATGATGGCCTTCGACGAGTGTCCTCCCGGGCAGAGCGACCGTCAGTATGCCACTAACAGTCTGCGACTTACGCAGCGCTGGTTAGAGCGTTGCGTGAAGCGGTTCAACGAGACCGAACCCCTCTATGGCCACCGGCAGACGCTGTTTCCCATCGTTCAGGGATGCACCTATAAAGAACTGCGTCAGGACGCTGCCAAGCATGTGGTCGACATACTCGGACAACTGAACGACGGTGGTGGTGCCAGCATCGGCGGACTGGCCGTTGGAGAACCTACTGAGGTCATGTACGACATGATTGAGGTGGTCAATGACATTCTGCCCAAGGACCGCCCGCGTTACCTGATGGGTGTAGGCACGCCCCAGAACCTGCTGGAGGCCATCGAGCGTGGCGTGGATATGTTCGACTGCGTCATGCCGACACGAAACGGGCGCAATGGCATGCTGTTCACATACGAGGGCACCATCAATATGCGCAACCAGAAGTGGCAGGACGATTTCTCGCCCATTGACCCCGACGGATGCGAGATAGACCGCATCCACTCGAAAGCCTACCTGCACCATTTGTTCAAGGCGCAGGAGCTGTTGGCGCTGCAGATTGCGTCCATCCACAACCTTGCCTTCTATTTGCGGCTGGTGACCGATGCCCGCCAGCACATAGAGCAGGGCGACTTTACACAGTGGAAGCGCTCGGTCATTGACAATTTAGGGCGCAGGAGATGAACAATAACTTAGGATCGAGACGATGAACAAACGACTTCCCAAACATATCGCCTGGAAACTCCGCCACCTGTGGCGGAGACTGCTTACACTACTGATGCCGGTCATCCTGTGGCTGCGCCGCTTGCCATGGCATAGGCTTGCGCCGCTCAAGATGCTCAATCCGCTGCGCTACGTCAAGCGCATGGACCGCTACATCATCTACAAGTTCATTGGAACCTATTTTTATTCCATCCTGCTGATTATCAGTATATCCATCGTCTTCGACGTCAACGAGAACCTGGCTAAGTTCACCAACTACCACGCTCCGTTGCGTGCCATCGTCTTCGACTACTACGCTAACTTTGTGCCCTACTTTGCCAACCTGTTCTCGCCGTTGTTCGTATTCATTGCCGTCATTTTCTTCACGTCAAAACTGGCTGGTAACTCCGAGATTATTGCCATGCTGGCCTGTGGCATGAGCTTCAAGCGACTGCTGCGCCCCTACATCATCTCGGCAGCCCTCATTGCATTGCTCAACTTCTATCTCGGTGCCTACGTCATACCGAAAGGTACCGTCGTGCGCCACGACTTTGAGTCACTTTACAAGAACAACAAGAAGAACACCTCGGCATCTAACATCCAGCTGATGGTCGACAAGGGTGTTGTAGCCTACCTGTCGCAATACGACGACATCCGCAAGACGGGCTACGGCTTTGCACTCTATCAGTTTGAAAACAAAAAGATGGTGAGCCAGATGAATGCCAACGTCATCCAGTATGACACCATTGCTGAGGAACGCTACCACTGGAAGGCTCGCAACTACAAGATCAGGACGATGAAGGGCATGCGCGAGGAAATCACGTCGGGCAGCGAGATTGACACGCTGATACAGATGGAACCCATGGACCTGGTGTTCTCGTCCGGCCAGCAGGAGACCTTCACCTCGCCCGAACTGTTGCGCTACATATCCAAACAGCAACAGCGCGGGTCGTCGAACGTCGTGCAGTACGAAGTGGAATACCACAAGCGCATAGCCTCCAGCTTCGCATCGTTCATCCTGACCATCATCGGCGTGTCGCTGTCGTCACGAAAACGTAAGGGCGGCATGGGTCTCTATCTGGGCATCGGACTGGGACTGTCGTTCACTTACATCCTCCTGCAGACGGTCAGCGCCACTTTTGCCATTAATGCAGGTACGCCACCCATTGTGGCCGCCTGGATTCCCAACATCCTCTATGCGCTCATTGCATACTTCTGCTATAGACAAGCACCCAATTAAGAATTAAAAGAAAAGAGACAAAAAGTGACTTTCGAAGAAACATATCTGAACGATAACATACTCGATGCGCTCTACGACATGCACTTCGAGGAGATGACACCCATTCAGGAGCAGTGCATCCCAAAGATACTGGACGGCCGCGACATCATCGGCGTGGCCCAGACAGGTACGGGCAAGACGGCAGCCTACCTGCTGCCCATCCTCTCAATGCTTGACGACGGCGGCTATCCCAAGGATGCCGTCAACTGCATCGTCATGTCACCTACGCGCGAACTGGCCCAGCAAATAGACCAGGCCATGCAAGGCTTCGGCTACTACTTGGACGGCATATCGTCGGTAGCCGTCTATGGCGGCAACGACGGCAACCGCTTCGACGTAGAAACCAGAGGCCTCAAGATGGGTGCCGACGTCGTAATAGCCACTCCAGGCCGTCTGCTCTCGCATATCCGCATGGGTCATCTCGACCTGAACCGCCTCTCCTTCTTCGTGCTCGACGAGGCTGACCGTATGCTTGACATGGGTTTTTCTGACGACATCCTCCAGATTGCCAAGCTGTTGCCTGCCGACCACCAGACCATCATGTTCTCAGCTACCATGCCGCAGAAGATTCAGCAGCTTGCGCGTACATTATTGAATAATCCTGTCGAGGTTAAGATAGCAGTATCGAAGCCCGCAGAGAAGATACAGCAGTCGGCCTACCTCTGCTATGAACCCCAGAAGCTGGGCATCATACGCCACCTGTTCAAGGCTGGGGAACTGGAGCGCGTCATCATCTTCTCAGGCAAGAAGGATAAGGTGAAGGACATCACGCGCGAACTGACGCGCATCAATATCAACTGTGCCCCGATGCACTCCGACCTGACGCAGGCCGAGCGTGACGACGTGATGTACCGCTTCAAGTCAGGCCAGGTTTCGGTGCTGGTAGCTACGGACATCGTGGCACGCGGCATAGACATTGACGACATCCTGATGGTCATCAACTACGACGTCCCCCACGATGCCGAGGACTATGTTCACCGCATCGGTCGCACGGCGCGTGCACAACGCGACGGCGTGGCCATTACGTTTGTGTCGGACAAGGACATGCGCAGTTTTTCAGAGATAGAACGCTTCCTGGAGCGGGATATTCCCAAGAACCCGCTGCCCGAAGGTTTAGGCGAGGCTCCAGAATACCAGAAGTCGTCACCCCACAAAAGCAGTCGCGGACGTGGAGGACACAGTCGTAGTGGAAAGCCCCGGCACAGGAGTCAGGCTAAGGGCAAACCACAGGATAAGCCGCAGGATGGCACTCAGTCCAAGAAACCGCATAGGCATAAGAAAAGGAAACCGAAGGAAAAACGGGAGAATTAATATTTTTTAATAAAAAAAATAGTTGTTGGGAGAACAACGAATCGAAATTTTTCGTAACTTTGCACCGCTTTTAAAGGTATTAATAATACACACGCTTGAAATTCAAGCAGTTAGGACGTAATTATAAAGGATAAAGATGAGACAGTTAAAGATTCAGAAGAGTATTACAAACCGTTCGAGTGAGGCACTGGATAAGTATCTTGTGGAAATTGGTCGTGCACCGCTTATCAGTATTGATGAGGAAATCGACATGGCCCAAAAGATACGAAAAGGCGGTCCTGAAGGCGAGCGCGCCAAGGACAAATTGGTTACGGCAAACCTGCGATTTGTAGTCTCCGTCGCCAAGCAGTATCAGCATCAGGGGCTGACACTGACCGACTTGATAGACGAGGGTAACATTGGCCTGATTAAGGCCGCACAGAAGTTTGATGAGACACGCGGTTTCAAATTCATTTCCTATGCCGTTTGGTGGATTCGCCAGAGCATTCTGCAGGCCATTGCTGAGCAGAGCCGTATTGTGCGTCTGCCGCTCAATCAGGTAGGTTCACTCAATAAAATCAGTCACGAAATCAATCGTTTCGAGCAGGAGTTCCAGCGTCACCCCTCTGTAGCAGAGCTGAGCGATGCTACCAACATGGACGAGGAGAAGATTGCGCAGTCCATGCAAGCCGACAGCCACCATGTCTCGATTGATGCACCCTTCCAGGATGGCGAGGACAACTGCATGCTCGACGTGATGGCATCGGGCGACGACTCCCGTACCGACCGCCATGTAGACCACGAGTCGATGGCTCTCGAACTGAACAACGTGCTGCAAAAGGTATTGAAGGACCGCGAGATTACGATTATCCGCGAGTGCTTCGGCATTGGATGCCACGAGAAGGGTCTTGAGGAAATCGGCGACCAGTTGGGACTGACTCGCGAGCGCGTTCGCCAGATTCGCGAGAAGAGCATTGCCAAGCTTCGCGATTCGGGTAATGCAAGAATTCTGATGAAATATTTGGGCTAAAGTTTTGTGACCTCAAAAATTATTTGTAATTTTGGGGTCGTGAAATCGAAGTTACGCATTATAGTAAGCATACTGATGCTGGACGTGATGATTTTCATGCCCAGCATTTGTTTTGCTACCAGGACGGACGACTCGCTGTTAATCAACCGGATATGGGATTTCAGCCGCAACTACTCAGAACCTGTCAACGGTGTTGAGGAGAACCTGTACTTGCGCTACACCTTTGAACTGCAACGGCGCAACCCTACCCTATATCTCGTACCCACGATGTACACCATAGCCAAAGGCGAGCGCGACTATATCGGCGAGTCGTACTGTCGCATCCGCTATACCACGCCCAGTGACTACGACCTGCACCGCCAGGTGGTCTGTGGCACCATTCCGCGCAACCGGTTTACCATGTCGGCCATGGTTCACTACATCACCCCCAACATTTACGGCATATCCATCTACCCTGAGAGTATATTGTCGCCATTCCACCGTTCCAATCGCTATTACTATAAGTATCGCGTCATGAAGGGTTCGAACGGCCAGGCCGTTGTGCGTTTCCGTCCGCGCGTCAACAACACACAGCTCATCAGGGGCCGTGCCGTTGTCAACGCCCAGACCGGCCAGGTGCTATCCGTTTCGTACGACGGCGAATTTGACATGCTATCGTTCAAGGTGGTGACGGTCATGAATCAGAGAATAGGCCACCAGATGTTGCCCGAACGGAGCAGCATCGAGGCGAAGTTTAACTTTCTCGGAAACAAAGTAGTTTCCAGATTTTCAGCTGTTTATAATTGTCCTGTCACGCTACCTGACTCGCTTGACGAGCAGGACAGCCGCGAGATGATGGACACGCTGCGCCCCATTCCCCTGCGCCAAATGGAGAAACAGCTCTACCTGCACTACGACAGCCTGCGCTATCAGGCCGATACCGCTACCGTCGACACCACTGCCATTCACGAAGGCAACAAGATGAAGGAGATTCTCTGGGACGTCATCGGCGACAATCTCGTCAATCGCATCCATGCCAATGCCGGTGCCTTTGCCATGACCATTTCGCCCATTCTCAACCCCCTGTATTTCAGCTATAGCGGCAGTCGCGGTTTCAGCTACCGACTGAACTTCGGTCTGCAGTATACGTGGAACAGCCACCGCTACCTGACCTTCAATCCGGGCTTCGGCTACAACTTCAAGCAGCGCCAGTTCTACTACGAAGCCCCGTTGCGCATGAACTACAACCCGAAGCGCAACGGCTACGCACAAATCTGCTGGGCCAACGGCAACCGCATCAATAGCGGCACGCTGATTGAGGACATCCAGCAGCACATGGGCCCCGACTTCGAGGTGCCGGAGTTCAAGGACGAATACGTCGAGATTGTCAACAATGTCCAAGCCTACGACTGGCTGGAGATTAAGAGCGGCCTTGTCTACCACCACCGCCACTCGACCAACAAGGGACTGCTGCGCAGCCTACAGCTGCCCGAGGAATACCGCAGTTTTGCTCCGTCGCTGACCCTGCGCTTCACGCCGTGGCGCCATGGGCCCGTGCTGACGGCTAACTACGAGCACAGTTTCCCCCACGTGCTGAAATCCAACCTGAGCTATGACCGCTGGGAAGTCGATGCAGCCCAGAAAATCAAGCTGGGCAGCCTGCGTCTGCTCAACTGGCGTGCCGGCTTCGGCCTGTATACCAACCGCAACAGCGACTATTTCGTTGACTATGCCAATTTCCGCGACAACAACCTGCCGTCAGGATGGGAGGACGAGTGGACGGGACAGTTCCAACTGCTCAACAGCGAGTGGTACAACCAGTCGGACTACTACCTGCGCAGTCACCTTTCGCTGGAGTCACCGCTGCTGGCCCTTGGCTGGACACCGCTTGTGGGCCATTTCGTAGAGACGGAGATGATCTACGCCAGCCTGCTCAGCATTCAGCATACCCGGCTCTACAGCGAGGTGGGCTACGGTTTCACCAACCGCTATTTCTCTACCGGCATTTTTGCCAGTTTCCTCAATGCGAAATTCCAGAATTTCGGCTGTAAGTTCACTATAGAAATTTTCAGAAGATGGTAAAACCACTCGTCGTCTACAAGGCCAGTGCCGGTTCCGGCAAGACATTCACCCTGGCCACCGAATACATCAAGCTGCTGGTCGAGAATCCGCAGAGCTACCGCACCATCCTGGCCGTTACTTTCACCAATAAGGCTACGGAAGAAATGAAGATACGCATCATCAGCCAACTCTACGGCATCAGCCGCCTGTTGCCCGACTCAGACAACTACCTTCAGCACATTGTCCGGCTGACGGGTCTGTCCGAGGCACTCGTCAGCCGTCGTGCCGGCGAGGCCCTCTACCTGCTGCTCCACAACTACAACTACTTCCGCATTGAGACCATCGACACGTTTTTCCAGAGCGTGCTGCGCAACCTGGCCCGCGAACTGGACTTGACGGCCAACCTGCGCATCGGGCTGAACGACATACAGGTTGAGGAGCAGGCCGTCGACCGCCTGATTGACAACCTCACCCACACCGATGTCATGCTGCAGTGGATTCTGAAGTACATCATGGAAAACATCAGCGACAACCAGTCGTGGAACATCATTGGAAAGGTGAAGCAGTTCGGGCGCACCATCTTCCGCGACTTCTACAAGGAGCGGAGCGCCACACTGCAGGCCAAGATGGACGACAAGCACTTCTTCGAGGCTTACAACCGACAGCTGCGCGCCATCCGTCAGGACGCCCTGGAGCGCATGAAGGGCCTGGGCAACGAGTTTTTCGACACCCTGGGCGCCGAGGGATTCAGCATTGACGACCTTGCCAACGGGCGGTCAGGCGTGGCCGGATTCTTCCTGAAATTGCAGGCCGGCACGTTCGACGAGAGCATCGTCGGCAAGCGCGTGGCCGACTGTGCCGAGAGCCCCGAGAAGTGGAGCACCAAGACCCACCCACGCCGCGACGCCATCATCATGCTTGCTGAATCGGTACTGCAGCCACTGTTGCGCCGCGCCATCGAGGAGCGCACCCATCAGTGGCGCTTGTTCAAGTCGGCCGACCTGACCCTGCGCCACCTGAACCAGCTGCGCCTGCTGGGCAGCATTGAGCAGAAGGTGCGCCAGCTGAACGACGAGTCCAACCGCTTTCTGCTCAGCGACACCCAGCAACTGCTGCACGCGCTCATCGACGAGAGCGACTCGCCCTTCATCTTCGAGAAAATCGGTACCCGGCTGGAGCACATCATGATTGACGAGTTCCAGGACACGTCGACCGTCCAGTGGCAGAACTTCAAGGTCCTGCTCGAGGAGTGCATGAGCCACGCAGACACCGAAAACCTCATTGTGGGCGACGTCAAGCAGAGCATCTACCGATGGCGCTCCGGCGACTGGCGCCTGCTGAATGCCATCGATCGCGAGTTTCCCAATGCCGACCAGCGCCTGGTGACGCGCAGCCTGACCACGAACTACCGCTCGGAGCGCAACATCATCACGTTCAACAACGCTTTCTTCACTGAGGCTGCCCGCCAGGAGTATGAGTCGCAGCGCGAGGAATACCCCGACGGGGCCGAACAGCTGCGCCAGGCCTATGCCGACGTCTGTCAGCAGGTGCCGGACGGCAAGCCCGCACGGGGCATGGTGGCCGTCAGCCTACTGCCGCGCGACAACTACCAGCAGGAGGTGCTGACAGAGGTGGCCGCGACGGTAGGTATGCTCATGCAGCACGGTGTGGCCCCGCGGTGCATGGCCATCCTGGTGCGCAGCAACCGCATGATTCCGACCATTGCCGACTACCTGTCGGCACAACTGCCCGGCGTGCGCATTGTCAGCGACGAGGCGTTCCGGCTGGACTCATCGTCAGCCTGTACGCTCATCGTGCTGTCACTCCGCCTGCTCACCCACCCCGACGACATGCTGACCCAGGCAGCCATCGCCAAGCTCTACCACCGTGCCGTGCTCCGCGAAACGCTGACCGACGACCGTCTCTTCGGCAGCGGCCAGCCACTGGCCGAACTGTTGCCGGAAGCGTACAGCCAGCACACTGGCGAGCTGTTGCAAATGCCCCTCTACGAGCTCTCCGAGCGGTTGTTCACCATCTTCCGGCTCCACACGTTGACCGAGGAGAGCGGTTACGTCTGCGCCTTCTTCGACCAGCTGTCACAGTTCTGCCAGGACACGTCGACCGACATCGACGCCTTCCTGCGCGAGTGGGACGAGGTCATCGGTGCCAAGACCATCCAGAGTACCGAAACGGACGGCATCCGCATACTGACCATCCACAAGAGCAAGGGCCTGGAGTTCGACAACGTCATCCTGCCCTATGCCGACTGGCGCCTGGAAATGCCCGACATGCTGTGGTGCCAGCCACATGAAGCGCCCTTCAACGCCCTGCCGTTAGCACCAGTTGACTACAGCGAGAAACAGATGCGCGGCACCATCTACGAGCACGACTACCTGGTTGAGCACCTCCAGAACAGCGTCGACAACCTCAACCTGCTCTATGTCGCCTTTACGCGGGCGTCGGAAAACCTCTTCGTCATCGGGCGGCGTGGAGCCAAGCGTACGCGGGCAGAGCTTATAGAGCGCGTACTGCCCGCACTGAGGCTGGAGGACGCCCAGCTGGAGGGTACTGCCGACGAGGCTGAGGTCCTCCGGTTCCGTTACGGCTCGCTCTCCCCGGCGACGGCCGACCGTGAAGCAGCGACCGCCCGTCAGCACCAGCCGTCGCAGAACGTCTTCCTGCAGTCTGTCCAGCCGCTTCCCGTCACCATTGCCAGCTATTCGGCACCCGTGGAGTTCCGTCAGAGCAATCGCAGTCGCGACTTCCTTGAGGGTGACGACGAGCAGGGTCATGAGCTCAGCTACATCAAGCTGGGCAGCGTGCTCCACGAGGTGTTCAGCCACATCCGCACGACGGACGACATCCGTCAGGTCCTGGACGACCTACAGCGTGAGGGCATCCTCTACGACGATGACGCGCTCTCGCGGGAACGCATCGTCCGGATGCTGCGCCAGCGGCTGGAGTCGCCCCGCATAGCCGACTGGTTTTCTCCGCGCTGGCAACTGTTCAACGAGTGCAGCATCCTGCGCGTCGATGCCGACGGTCACTATGCCGAGCGCCGTCCCGACCGCGTCATGACCGACGGGAGGGAGACCCACGTCGTCGACTTCAAATTTGGTAGAGCCAATGCGGCCTACGTCGCTCAGGTTCAAGAGTATATGCAACTGCTTATTGCTATGGGCATGCCGCATGTGCAGGGGTGGTTGTGGTATGTTTATTCCAACAAGATTGAGGAAGTAAAGCTATGAAGAGTTTCTTAGAATATGTTGCCGAGGACATCCTCGAAAAGTATGGCACCAACCTCTCGCAGGTGGTCGTCGTCTTCCCGAACAAGCGCGCCTCGCTGTTTCTGAACGAGCAGCTGGCACGACTGGCCGGGCAGCCCGTCTGGAGTCCGTCGTACATCACCATCAGCGACCTCTTCCGACGGCAGAGCAGCCTGCAGGTGGCCGACCCCATAGAATCCGTCTGCCTGCTGCACCGTTCGTTCTGTGCCGTCACCGGCTCTCAGGAGCCGCTCGACAAGTTCTACGGGTGGGGACAACTGTTGCTGGCCGACTTCGACGACATTGACAAGAACATGGCCGATGCCGACCGGGTGCTGGCCAACCTGCGCGACCTGCACGAACTGGACGACCTGTCGTATCTCACTGTCGAACAGCGGGAAATGCTGAAACGCTTCTTCAGTAACTTTAACGACGCCCACCCCACGCAGCTCAAGGAACGATTCCTGCACCTGTGGAGCCGTATGGCCGACATCTACCACGACTTCCGGCAACGGCTGGAGGGTCAGGGGCTGGCCTACGAGGGTATGCTCTACCGCAGCGTGGTGGAGCAGTGTGCGGCGACAGGGGTGTCGGCCACGGCATTCCCCAATGCCCACTACCTCTTTGTCGGCTTCAACCTCCTGCAACAGGTGGAGCAGCGGCTGTTTGCCATGCTGCAGCGCGAGGGGAAGGCCCGCTTCTACTGGGACTTCGACCGCTACTACCTTGCCGCGCCAAGTGCCGTAGGCACGCCGCACGCCCACGAGGCAGGCCAGTTCATCAGCCGCTACCTCAGCGCATTTCCCAACGAGCTCGACACGACGCGCGCCGACATCTACGACTGCCTGGGCCGCGCCAAGTCCATCAGATACGTATCGGCACCGACCGAGAACATCCAGGCGCGCTACGTCAGCGAGTGGCTCCAGGCCGAGGGGCGCATGGAGGCTGGCCGCCGGACGGCCATCGTCATGTGCAACGAGTCGCTGCTGCCCACCGTCATTCACAGCCTGCCGTCGGGCGTCAAGAAGGTCAACGTCACCACGGGCTACCCACTCGCGCAGACGGCCGTGGCATCCTTCATCCAGCTGTGGTTCGACCTGCTGGTGCAGGGGTCCACGCCCCGGCTGATGCGCACCCTGCGCCGCCACCCCTTTGCCCGCCACCTGGGCACGACGGATGACGTTGTGCCGCCACAGGCCGCCGCCACCTCGGCACCCGCACCGCTGGCCGCGCTGCTGGCCGTGCTGCGCCGCGTGGCCAGTGCTGCCGCCCCGACAGCCGCCGCCGACCCGTTGCTGCAGGAGTCACTCTTCCGGGGCTACATGCTCGTCAACCGGCTCAACGACCTGCAACAGCAGGGCGTGCTGACCGTCGCCATACCCACCGTGCAGCACCTGGTCAGCCAGTTGGTCCAGCAGACCACCATCCCCTTCCACGGCGAACCCGCCGAGGGACTGCAGGTCATGGGCGTGCTCGAAACCCGCAACCTCGACTTCGACCACGTGCTGCTGCTCTCCTGCGGCGAGGGCATGATGCCGCGCGGCATCAACGACAGCTCGTTCATACCCCACAGCATCCGGCAGGCCTACGAACTAACCACCGTCGAGAACAAGGTGAGCATCTATTCCTACTACTTCCACCGCCTGTTGCAGCGCGCCACGGACGTCACCATCCTCTACAACAGCTCCACTGAGGGTGGGCAGCGCGGCGAGATGAGCCGCTTCATGCTGCAGCTCATGGTGGAGTGGCCCCACGCCATCCGTCACTACTCGCTGGCCTGCGGTCAGCAGTCCGTGCGCTGGCAACCGCAACCCATTGCCAAGCCGGCCGCCTCCAAACTGTCAACTCCAAACTGTCAACTCTCAACTCTCAACTGTCAACTGTCAACTGTCAACTCTCAACTGTCAACTGTCATCTCCCCGACGGCCATCAACACCTGGCTGCGCTGTGGGCTCATGTACTTCTACCGCT
>ODAI012980823.1_pt1 | contig 17622 bp, 19 predicted proteins | sample 1539321 | NCBI WGS metagenome assembly ODAI01 (sample SAMN02144231, study PRJEB22623) | gut metagenome | biome: sheep rumen | host: Ovis aries | place: New Zealand | reverse complement strand
TCATCCTCACACTCTTTCCATTAAAAAAAACCACCTTGAAAGGTGGCTTTTAAATGGAGGAGGTGGTGGGATTGTCTTGTTCGCCGGCATTAAACGAGATTACGGTTGTTTGTTTCATAAACTTCGTTTATTTACAAACAAGCCTCCACTCTCTGCCGGCTCACGCTCGAACCCAATGACAAGGCTTTGCCTTGTTGGGTTCTCATCCCACATGCTAAAAAAGTCCCTTTCGGGACTTAAAATAGGAGGAGGTGGGATTCGAACCCACGGAACGCGTGAACGTTCGACAGTTTTCAAGACTGCTCCAATCAACCGCTCTGGCACTCCTCCATTCGATTGCTGGATGTATCCTTATATTACTATATCAATTTGTATTGTCAAGTTCTACTTGTTATTGCATGTATAAAACCCATTCCTCTGCTCAATAAACTACCCCCTCGCAGTAAACGGAACCGCTCACAAGTAAAACGAAAAACTCAACGTTTTCCGTTTATACTTGTTCGACTTTCCTCTTCGCAAAGCTCAGAGTCATTTCTCTGCTCGGGGGCGAAGAAAAAGCTATGTACTTTTGAGGTGCATAGCTGTTGATTAGGGATATGTGTATCTTAGTCTCTAAGGAGTATGGTGTTATATTATCAGAGCTTTTATAAAATTAAATCATCTATTTTTATGATGTTTTTTATTATTTCAAATCTTTTTAGATGATTTAAGCCCTATATATATGCATTACACGTTTTTAATATATCTTTAAGATTTATCTTAACACATTTACTTTTTCAAAATATGTAGTACAATATTATTGGATAATTACAATTAATTTATATAAGGATGTTTGATATGAGATTTTTATTGTTATTGTTACCTAATTTGTACGATATCTTTACTGTACTTATGATTGTTTACGCATTTGTTTTAAATAGTAATTCCCAATTGAAAATACCTTTCGGACTCGCTTGTCTGTTTATCTATTTGACTACAAGAGTCGGTATTTTTGCAGGGGAAATCGTTCATATGATTATTGGTAAATCAAATCCAGAGGAGGATGGCATGGAAGAACCAGCTGATGTTGCTGCTAAAAGAATGATACTTGGGGTTGGTCCTCAATGTTTATTCATTATTATTTGCCAAGTAATTTTGGCATTGTGTTTCTTGCAAGGTCCGGCAACGGCTAAGATGGCAAGCCCTGAAAAAGTTGTACCGCAAGAACAAGTTCAAGTTCAAGATGATACTCAAGCGCAAGCTGAGGATGAAGCTCAAGTAGCCGAAGAAAATGCTGTTAAACCGGCAGTTTCTTCTGATGAAGAAGTTGCTGAGGAAGAAGAAATTATTCCTCAAGATAAAAAATCAGTAGACAAACCTGTACGCAGAACCGGTTTTACTCGTAAATCAGCTCCTGTTGCTAAAAAATCACAAGCTAAATCAAACGAACAGGTTGTTGCTGATACTAAAAATTCAGTATATTATGATATCCCTGACAGAACTTTGCAAACCGCAGGTATCTCTCCTGCTGAAAGACGTATTAATGCTCAGCCTTCAGGTGTGCAAAATGCAAATGCAAATTGGAATTTCTCTGCTGCTAATAATAACGTAAGAGTAGCTCAAAATACTGCTCCTGCTAATTCTCAACAAGCAGTAAACAGACCAATTCAACCGGCTCAGGCTAATACTAAAAGATATCCGGGTGATGATAATCCTGTAAATGTTCATTGGGGTTATTACAGATATCCTGAATCTGTTCCGGGATACCGTCCGCAAGGTAATAATACAAACTATTCTACCGTACCCGCTAATATGGGCAGATAATAATTTTAATCAGTGTAGATATAGTTAATCTTAATATCATATTCACATTTAGGGAGTTCGTTTATTACGGACTCCTTAAATATTGGAGTTAATGTAGGGATATTCACGTATTCTGCCAAAAATCTGTCATAGTACCCCCCTCCGTAGCCTAATCTGTATCCGTTCCTGTCAACGGCAAGTGCCGGTACTATTATTAAATCTAATATATTGGGATTTATCGGGGTTGATGTCGGTTCTAATATATTATATTCCGATTTAATGTATTCTCCGTTGTCTGGACATACCAATAGAGATTCCCCGGATACTTTCGGAAAATAAAACTCTTTTTTACTGTTTCTTAAGTCTAAGATTTGTACTTCATATTTTGTCGGATAATATATCATAACATGTTTTGCTTGCCGAAATATTTCGCTAAGCGCTATTTTATCTGTTATAATTTTGCTTTTTTCTGTCGTATTAAGAGTTTTTCTAAGAGCTTTATACTTCGCTCGTAATTCTGTTTTATTTTCCATAAATTTATTATATAATAACATCGATGAAAAAAGAATTTATAAATAATTTAATAAATCCGAATTGGGCAAAACACGGTTATATCCAAGTCTATACCGGCGACGGTAAGGGCAAAACTACCGCATCATTGGGACTTGCAATGAGGGCTTTAGGAAGAAACTGGAGAGTCCTTATTGTCATGTTTACAAAAGGTGGGGATAACTACGGCGAATTAAATTCGTTTCGTAATTTAGCGCCTAAAATTTCCGAAAATTTAACCATCGTTCAAGCAGGACTTGATAGAATTGTTTATGCTGATAATAAATCCAAAGCAGATTCTACCGAAATAAAAAAAGGTTGGGAATTAGCAAAAAAAGCTATTATTAACGATGAATATAATCTTATAATTTTAGATGAGGCAAATATTGCAATTGATTTAGGGTTTATTGATTTAGCAGAAATCATTGGGGTGCTTAAAAGTAAACCGCAAGAAATGGAAATCGTCTTGACCGGAAGAAATGCTAAACCTGAAATTATTGAACTTGCCCATTTAGTGTCCGAGATTAAGCCTGTAAAACACTATTGGGATACCGGGGTTGTCGCTCGAAAAGGTATAGAATATTAATTGTTGATATTCAAGTTTTTTTCTTATATAATAATTGCTATGAAGAGAGTATTTTTATTATTACTGTTATCTATATTTATGGGTGCTGCGGAGGTAAATCCTGTTCATGCCGGTTTTGTCGCTGATAAAAAAGCTCAAATACAGCAAAATAAACTGGAAAATAATTATAAAAAACAGATAACTAACTTATTTGCAAAACAAGATGAGTATGCTAAAAAATACGATATTGAGGCCATAAAATCTCTTTATAGTGATGATTTTGTTGATAATGACGGCTACAATAAGGATGTATACTTTAGTTTGGTTCAAGAAACTTGGGATACTTATCCCGATATTACTTATGCCACGCAAATAAAAAATATTACATTAAACGGAGAATATGCTGTTGTTGAAACCGTTGAAACTTCTGTTGCAACCGCTGATGATTTAGATAGAGCTCTGCTTGGCGAATTGCATTCTAAATCTAATTGCCGTTATCATTTACAAAGATTTTCAAATAAGTGGGAAATTACCGGAGAAGAAGTTCTTGATGAATTTTCTACTTTAAAATATGGTGATGCTCGTTATGTTGATATGCATATTGAATCACCTAAAGTAGTCGGGGCAGGTAAACAATATACATCTAAATTAAAAGTTGATTTACCTTCCGATTACGTGCTTATGGGGTCTTTGACTCAGGAAAAAATAGTAAATCCTGCTGTTAAACCGGAAGAAGTGTTTAAAAGATTGAGCAGCGACCAATCTTTAGCCAGAGTATTTGTAGCGAATGAGGACAATGTCAATGAGTATACTGTTGCTTCTGTCGCTATTGCAAGCACTCAGGCTGCAGGTAAAGATAGGGTTAAAGTTTATATGAACGGATTAGCTTTTGTTATGTCAAGAGTTAATATTGTTCCTAAAAATAATTTTGCTCGTGTTGATAGTAAGCCGAAAACAAAGGAGCCCCAAAAAGGTAAAATATAATGAATACTAAATTTGCTAAGTTAATGTATTTTATCGTATGTTTTTGTTTTTTCTTGTTTTCGGATTTGTATTTTACCCGAAGCTTATATCATAGTGTGAGTGACGGATATACTTTTTCGAATAATTTTATGGAGTTGACTTTTGTCAAGAATACCGGAGCTGCTTTTAATATATTCCCAAATGCAAGAGAGTTCTTAATAATATTAGCGGTTGTCGTTCTGACATTACTGTTTTTGTATGTAATCAAGAATTTAAAATCTATTTGGTTTAAGGAAATCTTTTTTATTTCTTTATTAAGTGCCGGTATATTCGGTAATTTACATGAAAGAATATGCTTAGGTTATGTTCGAGATTTCTTTAATTTAAAATTTGTAAGTTTTCCGGTTTTTAATATTTCTGATATATTTATTAATATAGCGGTAATTGCTTTAGTGATAATAATATTAGTAAAGAAAACCAAGTAGATGATATATATTGCTGATGAAAACGATGAAGGTAAAAGACTTGATGTTAGAATTTCGGAAGTTCTTTCTGATGTTTCACGTTCAAAAATTCAAGCAGGGATAAAAAACGGAAGTATATTGGTAAATAAGTGTATAAAAAAATCAGCGTATTTGCTAAGGGATGAAGATGTTGTAAGTATTGCTGATGTTTTATCTGAACCGATAAAGATTTTACCGGAAAATATTCCGTTGGATATTGTGTATGAGGATGAAGGCATGCTTGTCGTGAATAAGCCGTCAGGAATGTTGACTCATCCGACTAATCAGGAAATCTCAGGGACTCTTGTAAATGCTCTGCTGTACAAATACGGCGAAAAGAATCTATCGAATGTAAACGGCGAATTTAGAAGGGGCATTGTACACCGCCTCGACAGAAATACTTCCGGTCTTTTAATGGTTGCTAAAAATAATAAGGTACATGAATATTTACAAGATGCTATAAAAGACCATAAAATCGAAAAAAAATATCGTGCCGTTTTAAAAGGAGTTTACCCAAAAGATAAAGATACAATAAATTTGCCGATAGGCAGAAATCCAAAACAGCCGCATAAAATGATGGTTACGCCTGACGGCAAAGAAAGTATAACTCTTGTAAACGTTATAAAGAGATATAGCGATGCAACGGCGGTGGAGTTATCTTTGGTAACAGGCAGAACTCATCAGATAAGAGTTCACATGAGCAGTAAAGGGTATCCGGTTTATAATGATACTCTTTATGGTGCGGGTATGAGTAAAGTTAATACTCAGGAGCAAGTGTTGCAATCCTTTAGTTTAAGGTTTACAAAACCTTTTTCTGATGAGATAATATCATTAGAAATTCCGAGTGATGAAAAATATAACAAAGTAATAAAATATTTAGAGGGTAGAGAAAAATGAAATTAATGTTACAGCTTTTAGCTTTTATATTACTGCTTGGTGTAATTTATATTGTTATAATGAACGCAGGTGAAACGGTTACTTTAAATATTATGGCTCCGCAGTATCAACCTGGGACAGAGGTTTTGCAACATTTTACAAAGACATTTAGCGTTCCGTTTTTTGCGCTATCTGTTTTGGGAGCCGGCTTAATCTCAGGCTTATGTTTATTTGTACCATTTTATTTAACTCAAACGGAACAGTTGTTTGCATTTAAAAGGGAGTTAGAAAAAAGTTCTATTAAATCTGATAGCAGTAATGCTCAAGTCAAGGTTTTGCAGGCAAAAGTTGAAGTTTTAGAAAAAGCTTTAAAAAATGCATTAAAATAATGAAGTTTAGTTTATTGCTGAGTATGACCGATGATTTGATGTAATACTTTTTTGATATTTACAAATAGCTGAGATTGCGATATAATTTGGTTATGGAGAGAAGTACGGTAAAGTTACAGGGATTTGATATTGATACATTCACCTTTGATGAGGCGATTGATTTTATCTGTCAAAATAGGGGAACCGTTGTAACTATCAATCCTGAAATGATTCAGTGTGCCAAGTCTAATTCTGAATTTTCTGATTTTATCAATAGTGCGAATCTTGTAATTCCTGATGGTATAGGTATTGAAATAGGTTTGAAGCTATTGGGTCATAACGTCAGACGTATCGCAGGTATTGATTTTGCAAAACGTTTGGTCTCAGAATTTGCAAAACAATCCGAGCCGATTGCTTTCATCGGTGCTAAGCCGGATATTCTGGAAAAAGCTGTGGAAAATATTAAATCGGAATTTGATGGTGTAAATATTTGTTATGTTCAAGATGGATATTTCAAAGACGATGAAAGAGTGTTAGAAGAATTAAAAAATTCCGGTGCGAAGCTGGTATTAGCTGCACTTGGCTCTCCGAAGCAGGAATTGTTTATAAAAGAAGCTCAAAAACTGTTGCCTGAAGCTGTACTAATTGGTATTGGCGGTAGTTTCGACGTATGGTCAGGGATTGTTAAACGTGCGCCTGTTATATATCAGAAGTTGGGTATAGAATGGTTGTATCGGACTGTTAAAGAACCTAAGCGCTTTAAACGCATATTCCCTACGTTGCCGTTATTTGTTTTAAAAGTTTTAAAGGAAAAATTATCGGGAGATAAGTAATGTTAAGAGATGCAGAAATTGAGGAATTAAAAAAATATTGTAAGCAAAGTCGCAGAAACATTATAAAAATGGTGTATAATGCCCAATCCGGTCACATCGGGGGCTCGCTTTCCGCTACTGAAATAATGACGGTTCTGTTTCATAAATGTATGAAGTTGGCGTTAAAGTGGGATAAGGATAAAAACTTCCACATTCGTGACAGGTTTGTTTTATCAAAGGGTCATGCTTCTCCGATATATTATTCTGTCTTATCTCAACTCGGATTTTTCCCGGAAAAAGAGCTTATGACTTTCAGAAAGCTTGGTTCAAGATTGCAAGGACATCCTGCAACTTATTGTCCGGGTGTCGATGCTGCTACCGGCTCTTTAGGCCAGGGGATAGCTATTGCTTGCGGAATGGCTATGGGACTGAAATTAGATAAAAATCCGGCAAGAGTATATGCTCTTATGGGAGATGGGGAGCTTCAAGAAGGCAGCGTATGGGAAGCGCTTATGGATGCCCCGTCAAGACATCTTGATAATTTGACTGTCATTATAGATCGTAACGGATTACAGATTGACGGTAATACTGAAGATATAAAGCCGCTTAATAATTTGGCGGAAAAAATCAGGGCATTTAATTGGAATGTAATTGAAATTGACGGTCATGATTTAAATCAAATTTATGATGCAATAGAGTTATCTAAAACATCAAATCGTCCTACGGCTATTATAGCTAAAACGGTCAAAGGTAAGGGTGTTAGCTTTATGGAAAATAATCCCGGTTGGCATGGCACAGCTCCTAAAGAAGAAGATTATAAAAAGGCAATGGAAGAGTTGGCTAAATAATGATAGTTGATAATTTAGACATATTGTATGAATATAATGTCGTTTCATCGGAAGTTTTGGAATTTATTAATAAATTGAATGTGAATACTCCTGACGGCAGGTATGATATTACAGAAACGATATATGCCAATGTGGAATCTTATACAAGAAAAGATTTGTCTCAGAGCGTTCTGGAGTCGCACAGAAAATATGTTGATGTCCAAATTGTGATAGCAGGGGAAGAAAGAATTGATTATTCAAATATAGACGGATTAGTGCCTCATGCGCCATATGATCCTGATAAAGATATAATCTTTTATAAGCGGCCGTCTACTGAATTAGGTTCGGTTTATTTGAATGGAAGAAATTTTGTTATATTTTTCCCGCAAGATGCCCATGCCCCTCAGATTACTACTATGGCGCTCCAGAATAACGTAAAAAAATGTGTTGTAAAGATTGCGGTTGATTTCTCATCATGATATACGGTGTTATTTTTGATTTAGATGGTACGTTGTTGAATACATTAGAGGATTTGTGTGACAGCACAAATTACGCCTTGAATAAGTTTGGATATCCGTCAAGAACTCTTGAAGAGGTGCGTAATTTTGTCGGCAATGGTGTGAGGGTTTTAATTGAGCGAGCAATTCCAAACGGAGCTAAAAATCCGGATTTTGAAAAATGTTTAGCAGAGTTTAAAAAATATTATAAAAGTAATATGTTTAACAAAACAAAGCCATATGACGGAGTTTTGGAAATGCTCAAAGAATTGAAGTTAAGGGGTATTCAATCAGCAGTCGTTTCTAATAAATTTGATGGTGCAGTAAAAGATTTATGTAAGAAATATTTTGGTGATTTAATACACGTTGCCATTGGAGAAAATGAAGCTGAAGGGATTAGAAAAAAGCCTGCTCCTGATAGCGTCTTTAAGGCTATTACTGAGTTAAAGGTAAGTATTGAGAATGTAATTTATGTAGGTGATTCTGAAACAGATGTGCAAACTGCTAAAAATTCGGAAATAGATTGTATCGGATGTACTTGGGGGTTCCGCAGCAAAGCAATTCTCGAGCGAGAAGGGGCCAATCATATTGTAGAAACACCTTCGGAAATTCTAAATTTTGTAAAATAATTTTTTGTAAAGAAATTTATGTAGTAATTGGCAAGATTATTTAAAATCTGCTAATATTATCATATGAATGAGTTGGTAGAACATTTAAAAGAAATCGGTTTTAATTCATATGAAGCCAAGGTGTATTTGGCGCTTTTAAAAAAATATCCTGCAACAGGATACGAAGTTTCAAAACTCGCAGATATCCCTCAAGCTCGTGCTTATGATACCTTGAAAGCCCTTGAAGCAGCTCGAGTAGTTACTGCGTCTAATACAAAACCTGTTTCGTATACTCCGATTCGACCTTCTGATTTGACCAAGCAATATAGAAGAAAAATAACATCAACACTTGATTATCTTGATAAAAAGCTGCCAAATGTAAAAGAGGATTATTCAGAGCCGGTATTGAGTGTCTCAGGTCAGCATACCGTAATTTCAAAAATAATCGAAATTATAAAAAATGCAAAACGTGAAATTTTTATTGCGGTGTGGAGTCAGGATTTTAAGTCTGTTGAAACTGAGTTGTACGAAGCTTATGATAGAGGAGTTGAAGTAAGGATAGTCGGGTATGATGCTTTCCTGTGTAATTTTGGGGCTGTTTCACGTCATGTTACAGGCAGAGATATTATTCCGACCATGGGCGGGCGTATGATTTATCTTGCCGTTGATAATGCTGAAGGAGGATTCGGAAGAATAGCGCCCCTAAATAAAAATGAGGAACCGTCTTTATTGTGGACCAAAAATGATGAGGTCGTATTCTTAATTAAAGCTTTTATTGTTCAGGATATGTATCTGACAGATGTTGCGGAGCAATTCCCAGAGCAGATGAAATATTTTTACGGTACCGGTTTGAAAAAATTAAAAGATAAAATTTTAATGGGAGTAGATTTTATAAAAAAATAACAAATTAATATATGCAAGCCCCCTTTAGTCATTGCATGTTAATATTTTTCCATATATAATGCATGTGTATGTGACTAAATATAAGGAGAAAATTATGTCAAGAAAACCTATTATCGCAGGAAATTGGAAAATGAATCTTTGTCAAAGCGAAGCAAAATCTTTGTACGAAGGCATTAAATCATTTGTATCAAATTACAGTGCGCCGGAATTGCCGACGGTTGTTATTGCACCTGTATTTACATCTATAAACCAAGTTGCTGAAATTCCTTGCAGCTGTGGTTGCGGTGGCAGTAAATTGTACGTTGCAGGACAAAATTGTCATTGGGAATCATCAGGTGCTTACACAGGTGAAATTTCCGTTGAAATGTTAAAAGATGCAGGTTGTTCTTATGTAATTATCGGACACTCTGAAAGAAGACAATATTTCTCAGAAACTGACGAAATGATTAACAAAAAAGCAAAAGCTATTTTAGCAGGCGGTTTAATTCCGATTATCTGCTGTGGTGAAACATTAGAACAAAGAGAATCAGGTATTACCGATTCTTGGATTGCATCTCAAATCAGAGCAGCTTTAAGCGGTATTTCTTCAGAAGATGTTGCAAAATCTGTTATTGCTTATGAGCCAATTTGGGCAATCGGTACAGGTAAATCTTGCGATGCTGTTGAAGCAAACAGAGTTATAAAAATGATTAGAAGTGTTGTTTCTGAAGTTGCCGGTTCTTCTGCTGCAGATTCTATCAGAATTCTTTACGGCGGTTCTGTTAAACCTTCTACAATTGAAGAACAAATGTCAATGTCTGATATTGACGGTGCTTTAATAGGCGGAGCTTCATTAAAGGCTGACAGCTTCAATGAAATTATTTCTAAAACTATGAAAGTCGCTGTTGCAAGCTAATAAGTCATTATAAATATAAAAAAGGGATTAATCAGTGAAGATTAATCCCTTTTTTTTTGTAAATTTATATTACATATGCGCAAAAATATTTTTTTTTGATATTTAATAATGTATAAAGAAAAGGGTAACAATGCTATCTATACTATCATCTCAACCAAAAGAAATTTCGTTTTGTGCAAAATATTCAATCAGAGGTAATGTGACAAAACTTTTACCTGAAGAATATCAGGAAGTTAAAGCTGCCTGTCTTGCACTGGGCCGAAAAAGCGATATGATTGATATATTTATCCCTAATCCTCAAAAGCATTCTAAAGGTAATATCCCAATGGCTATGTGTATAAACGGGAAAATGAGAGCATTTAGCGGACCTTATAAAGACGGGGATGTCGCAAGCGGTATTCTAAAAGGTATAAAGTTTGCAAAAGAAAATTTGTTTACAAAGGAACTAACTCAGATTAAAGCTTCTAAAATGCAAAAATCTAATCTTATTTCTAATAGAACTATATATATACCCAGAGTTAAGCATGGTGATAGTAAAAACTATTTCGATATTTAGGTTATTTGCCATAAACTGATTTCGGCTTTTTTATGAATATCAAAAGCGGTATTAATAAAAATGTTGCAAGTGCAAACCACCTAAAAGTGTCAATGTATGCCCAAAGGGCTGACTGTTGTATCAGTTCTTCATAAATTTGCCCGTGAGCCATATTTTGAGCGGTGCCATAATCCATGTAGGTTGTAAGGTATTGGGATGTTTCATTGATTTTTGCTGTAAAAAAATCGTTAGTGAAGTTTAGATGATTTATCAACATGTTTTGATGAACCTGAGAGAATCTTGCAACCATTGTTGTTGAAATAGATGTTCCTATTGCGCCGCCTATGTTTTTTACTAAGTTTTGTAATCCTGAAGCGTTTGTCATACCTGAATTAGGCGTTGTCGACAACGATAGCGGAATTAAAGGTGTAAGTGCCAGAAATATGCCTGCCCCATACATAATATTAGGTAGTGCTATTGTTCCTAAATTTATCTGCAAGCTTATCATTCCAAAGTATAAACTTCCAAAACCGAGTGAGCCAAGACCAATCATCGCAACTCGTCTGTCTCCTATAAATTTTGATATTAAAAGGTATGTTATAAGCCCGATAATACTTCCAATTCCTCTTGCCCCCATTGATAATCCGCTTAAGTAAGCTGTATACCCGAGTAATCTTTGTAACATCGAAGGAAGTAATGCTGCGGATGCTAAGAATACCCCCATTAAGATTACCTGTATGAAAGTACCGAAGAAAAAAGTTTTATCTTTCAATATACTTAAATCTATCAAGGCATCTTTATTCTTAAGTTGTACCGTAAAAAATGCAATAGCACAAATTATAGATATAACGGTTAATTTGCATATCCATGCCGAACCAAACCAATCCTCATCGTTACCTTTGTCCAAGACAATTTGCAGAGTCACAAGCCAGCCTACTAAAAATGCCATTCCCCAAATGTCAACTTTTACATTTTTTTGCTTTTTAGCGTATGGCGGGTCTTCTAACAGCTGGTGTGAAAGGTATACGCACAAGAAACCAAGAGGAATATTTATAAGGTATATCCACGGCCAAGACCAATTTTCCGTAATCCAACCGCCTAAAATAGGCCCCAATAGCGGAGCAAAAACAATTGCAATTCCAAATAGCGCCATGGATTTTGGTCTGTCTTTCGGTTCAAAATTTTCCATCATCATTGCCTGTCCCAGCGGTAGTAGCCCCCCGCCGCCTAAACCTTGTGTAAATCTGGCAATTACTATTTCTATCATTGAATGTGATATCGCGCACATAAATGAAGATATTGTAAATACGATTAAGCAGATTATAAAATAATTTTTTCGCCCTAAAAGTTTTGACATAAAGCCAACTAACGGTATTGCTATTCCGCTGGCTATCAAATAGCTGGTCAATACCCACGTAGATTCATTTAAGCTGACTGACATTGAACCTGCGATATATGTTAGTGCTACGTTTGAAATCGTTTCATCCAGAGCAAACATGAAAATCGCAAGTATAATTGGCATAACCGCAAGCCACGGATTTATTTTAGGTCGCCATTGTTCTTGAGGTAATTCACTTTCCATCCCATATACCCTATTTGTCTGTATCTTGTCAATTATATCGGGTAAAATTTTAAATTTCAAAGTAAAATTTACATACAGTTAAGCACAAATCTTAACAATTTATTCTTCAACTTCAATAACAGGGTCAAGATTAACGTATGCGTTGTAGTCAATAGAGCCATAAATCAATTTGTAGATATTTCCGTCTGTTATAAAGTTAGCAAAATTAATTTCGGGTTCGTCAAAGTCATCTAAAGTTTCGATTGCTTCTAATTCCGTGATTAAATAGTGTCCTTGATAGAGTTTTAAGTATATTTTATTTGCTCGCTTTTCGCTCATAACTTGATAATGCCCGATAGGAAGGACGGCATCCTCTCCTATTTTTACGGGAGTATTTATGCATACAATGGGGTATTCCGTCGGAATTTGATTGATTACATTTGTTTCATCACCCTGATGATAAGTGTCGCCTTTTTTCTTTTTTGGCTTTTTTTCGCCTTTTTTTATATCTATAGCATGTCTAAAATCTTTGTCTGTTACATATTTTTTAGTGCCATAGTAATTTTGATCTCCAAAATTATCCCACAAATCTCCTTCGGCAACCGCAATATTGCCGCTCGAAACTATTAATGCAATTATAAGTGAGAATAATTTTTTCATACCTATATATTAAGGATTATTTTTATTTTGTAAACATCCGTATGAATGATAAAAAATAAGAGCGGTCTTATTGCCGCTCTCTAATCTTCTTTAAACATAAGATATATTTCACGAGGAATACATACACTTACCCAATGTACCCAAGCAGGATTTCCTGACCTGCCGCGGATGTTCTCATCTTTTTCAGGGCTCTTAATTCTGTTTGTCTGATGCATTCTTTTGTTACGCCGTACAGATTTCCGATTTCTTCCAATGTCATTCTGGTTGTATCGCCCAGTCCGTAGCGCATTCTTACAACATCCTGTTCTCTTTGTTTAAGGGTTGATATTACCATTTCTATATCATCATGTAAGCTTTTTTCTTCAATGTTCCTAAATACTGAAGCCTTTTCATCTTCAAGTATGTCCGCAACATTCATGTCTTTACCGTCTTCTCTTTCTAAACCGCTTTCTATGGATATTGTTTTTGTGTAGGCTGATAAAAAAGTTTCAATCTTATCCGGTGCTATGTTCATCTTTTTGGCAACATCCTGATTTTTAACTTGTCCGTTTGTTTCTTTCTCCATTTGAGATTTTATTTTTGAAAATTTTGATAATGTTTCTTGGATGTATACCGGAATTTTCATGCAGTGTGATTGTTCGGATATCGCTTTAAACATTGATTGCTTAATCCACCAGCTTGCATATGTTGCAAATTTGTATCCGAGTTTGTAGTTGAATTTTTCTGCGGCAATCATAAGTCCCAAATTGCCTTCTTGAATTAAATCCAACATCGGTATTCCGGATACGTGAATTGCTTTTTTTGCAATGCATACAACTAATTTTAGATTTGATTGAATAAGTTTAAGCTTTGCTTCATCATCACCTTCATGAGCTTTTCTGGCAAGTTCTCGTTCTTCCTCTGCACTAAGTGCCGGAAAGTATGAAAGCTCTCTAACGTATTCATTTAATACGTCGTCACAAGTTGCATCAAGTACTCCAAATTTTGCGGGGTCTGTTTTTGATGTCGTTTTCTTAAATTTTACCGGGGCGTTTTTGCTCATAACATTAAACTCCTTCTTACTTTTCGGATAAAGTAAGGCTAAAATAGTAACACGATGGAAATAAAACACTTATATACTAAGTATATATCATAGTATATACTTTTTCAAGTGTTTTTTAAGAAATATTAAGATGTAAAATAAAGAAATACCCGCTAACATAAGCGCAGCGGGTATTTCTTTGTTTTTTATATGTTGACTATTTTTTTGCAGTCGGGTAGTAATCTCTTACAACACCCTTGAAAGCATCTTGATAAATAGCCTTGATATCGCTCATAAGCGGATATGCAGGGTTAGCGCCTGTACATTGGTCATCAAATGCCAATTCAACCATTTCATCTAATTTTGCATTAAATTCTTCTTCTGTTACGCCGAAGTCTTTAATTGAATTAGGCAGGTCGATTGCTTTCATTAATTTATCAATAGCCTTGATGTACAAATCAACTTTTTCATCGTCAGTTTTACCGCCTAAGCCAAGCTCATCAGCTATTTGTGCATATTTTGTCTTAGCGTTAGGGTATTTGTATTGCGGGAATGTTGCTTGTTTATGCGGACAATCAACAGCATTATATTTGATTACTTGTCTGATTAATAAAGCATTAGCAACCCCGTGAGGTACGTGGAACATTGCACCTAATTTGTGTGCCATTGAGTGGCATAATCCCAAGAAAGAGTTTGCAAATGCCATACCGGCAATAGTAGCGGCATAGTGCATTTTTTCTCTTGCTACAGGATCGTTAGAACCTTCAGACCAAGATCTTTCAAGATATCTGAATACTAATTTAACAGCTTCCAATGCGTTTGAATTAGTGAAGTTTGTAGCCATACAAGAAACATAAGCTTCTGTTGCGTGAACTAAAGCGTCAATACCTGATGCTGAAGTTAATCCTTTAGGCATACCGTCAACAAAGTTCGGGTCAATAATAGCCATAGTCGGAGTTAGTGCATAATCCGCAATTGCATATTTTACGTGAGATTCATCATCAGTAATAATAGCAAACGGTGTTACTTCAGAACCTGTACCTGAGGTTGTAGGAATAGCAACCATTGTAGCTTTCTTGCCTAAGTCAGGTATTCTGCAAATTCTCTTTCTGATATCCATAAATCTCATAGAGATATCTGAGAAATCAGTGTCAGGTTGTTCATACATTAACCACATAATTTTAGCTGCATCCATCGGAGAACCGCCACCTAATGCAATGATTACATCAGGTTCATATGGTCTTATGATATCCATTGCTTGATTAATTGTTGATAATGTCGGGTCAGGTTTAACGTCAAAGAATATTTGGTGGTCAACGCCGATTTCATCCAACACGTTAACTATACTGTCGACAGCGCCTGAATTAAACAAGAATCTGTCTGTAACGATAAATGCACGTTTTTTACCTTGGAGTTCTCGTAATGCTAAGTCAGTAGCGCCGCGTTTAAAGTATACTTTTGGCGGAACCTTGAACCATAGCATATTTTCTCTTCTTTCTGCAACTGTCTTGTAGTTTAACAAATGTTCTACACCAATGTTACCTGAAACAGCGTTGCCGCCCCAAGAACCACAACCAAGAGATAATGACGGTTCCAGCTTGAAGTTGTATAAATCACCAATACCGCCTTGAGATGATGGTGAGTTAATTAAGACTCTGCAAGAAGGCATCAATTCTGCATATTCATTTACTCTGTCTTGTTTTCTTGTATCTGTATACAGAACTGAAGTATGACCTGCGCCGCCTCTTGAAACAAGTTCATACGCCATTTCTGATGCTTGTTTGAAGTCTTTAGCTTTATACATAGTTAAGATTGGAGATAATTTTTCTCTTGAGAACGGGTCGTTCCAATCAACTGATGGTCTTTCAGCTAACAAAATTTTTGAAGTTTCAGGTATAGAAAATCCTGAAAGTTTTGCAATTTCTCTTGCCGGTTGACCAACGATAGCCGGATGAGCAGTACCTCTTTGAGGATCGATAAACGGAAGGTCTATCATTTTCTTTTCTTCAGCTTTACTTACAAGGTATGCTCCTCTATAAATAAATTCTTTCTTAACTTCTTCATATACATCTTCAACAACAATAACGGATTGTTCTGATGCACAAATCATACCGTTATCAAATGTTTTTGACATAAGAATTGAAGATACAGCCATTTTAATATCAGCAGTTTCATCTATAACAGCGGCTGTGTTACCGGGGCCGACACCTAATGCAGGGTTTCCTGATGAATAAGCGGCTCTAACCATTCCCGGACCGCCTGTTGCTAATATGCAAGCAACGTCAGGGTGTTTCATTAATTGCCCTGATAATTCTACTGACGGAACATCAATCCATCCGATAATATCTTCAGGAGCACCTGCTTTAACTGCAGCTTCCAATACAACTTTTGCTGCTGCAATTGTTGATTTTGTTGCTCTCGGGTGTGGTGAGAAGATGATTGCATTTCTTGTCTTTAATGCAATTAAGGATTTAAAGATTGCAGTTGATGTTGGGTTTGTTGTAGGAATAATACCTGCAATTATACCAAGAGGTTCAGCTACAATTTTTGTTCCGTTTGCTTTGTCTTCTTTTATGATACCGCATGTTTTTGCGTTTTTATGTTTGTTATAAATATATTCTGAAGCAAAATGGTTCTTGATAATTTTATCTTCAAGAACGCCCATGCCTGTTTCTTCAACTGCCATTCTTGCAAGAGGGATACGAGCCTTGTCAGCGGCTGTTGCTGCTGCTTTAAATATAGCATCCACCTTTTCTTGAGAGTAAGTTGAATAAATCTTTTGAGCTTTTTTAACTCTTTCAATTAGCAGTTCAAACTGCTCTGCGGAATCAACAATGCTTGATTTGTTAAGTGCTTTTTCAAGCTTGTCAACTGCTTTTTTTGTACTTTTTGTTGCCATTAATTTTTCTCCTTTATATTATATGTATAATCTTTATTTACTATGGCTAATTCGGGGTGTTTAATATTTTATTCGTGATTTATTTCACAAATACATTCTACCTGAAACATTTTAAAAAATCAAGTGTATTTTTTACAATCTTTATTTAAATTTAATATCGTATTTGGATAAACAAAAAAATAACCGATTTTATTATTTATAAAATCGGTTAAATTCCAAATATGCTTTTAAGACTGTTAACTATTGAGCTAAATCCTGTTGCGGTTGAATTAATTGATTCATACTGTGCTATTTCTTGCCGCTGAATAGAATCCATTTTCATTGTCCATTGCATTTGTTTATATTGCTCATAGGTAGTACCTTGTGCCTTAAGAGCTTGTTTAAAATTTTCAAATTGAGCGCTTGTGCTGTATTTGCTGCGCAAATCTTGCCCAAGCCCGGTATTGCTGACTGCTTGTCGCCGCTGTGATGTGTTATACATCATGTATCCAAAGTTGTTACCAATTTTATCGCTCATAATTTCCTTTTTCGTGAGAAACTTTACTCTCTGATATATTCTCTCATGTATATAAAAACATTATACCCATTTTTATTGCCTTTCTAACATTATTTTTTTATGTTCAAGAGATTTTTTAATCGTCAAAACGCTGACAGTATAAGGTTATATATAAAGTATATAAAATGTAAACATTTGTTAAGACTGGGCATTTAAACTGTATTTTTTAAAGAGTTTGTATTTGCGTGTAGTTTTATTGAATGTTTTTACATTGTAGAATTTCTTATTAATGCTGATTTTTA
>ODAI011679805.1_pt1 | contig 17622 bp, 17 predicted proteins | sample 1539321 | NCBI WGS metagenome assembly ODAI01 (sample SAMN02144231, study PRJEB22623) | gut metagenome | biome: sheep rumen | host: Ovis aries | place: New Zealand | reverse complement strand
ATTTGGGGTAAAAATTGCCTCCTTTCAATTTTTACCCCGCAAGTTTCCTTACGAAAACTTGCAAAGTTTTTACCATAACAAAATAACGCGCCCTCCTTGGCGCTATGGTAAAACCTTTAGCTCCAGCAGGCACGGCAGGGATTGGAGGGGCGGCGCAGCCGTTGCTGACGGGTGGAGGTTCCTGAGCTTGTCGAAGGGCCGAACCCGGCAGCAATGGAGCGTAAGCGGAACCCCGGAAAGCCCACAAAAAAATGGTAAGATGTTCTTTTACCAAGCATTTGTAAAAAACAAAAGTGCCGCAAGAAAGAGATAAAAATATTTACAAAAAATTGTATGCCTAACAAAGATTAACTGCCAGCAAACAGGTAACATTCATAGATGCTGAAACAAGTTCAGCATGACGTGTTTGCATGACTGTTTGGCATGACGGGGCTGCATGACGGGAAGCATTATCCGTTAGGCTAACGGCCGTTCTTTTTGTCTTCTTCGTTGGCGCGGGCAAATTCACCGGCGGCTTCTGCGGCAACTGCTTCGTCCGGCGAGTGCAGGTAATCGCATTCTGGGTTGATGCAGCTCTTGTAGCTTCCGTTCTTTTTGTCGAACTTTTCTACCAGCGGCCACTTGCACTTGGGGCAGTAAACGTCGATGGGCTTAAAATGCGTGATGAACCCGCACTTGGGGTAATTTGTGCAGCCGTAGAATTCTTTTCCGCGACCCTTTGTCTTTCTTGCAACTATGTCCCCGGTGCAACCCGGCATTGGGCATTTTGCAAGCGGTATGCTTTTTGTGTTGTGGCATTCGGGGAAGCCTGAACATGCGAGGAAGTAGCCGAAGCGGCCAAGTTTTTTTACCATGGGCTTTCCGCACTTTTCGCAGATGCGGTCGGTTGTTTCGTCCAAGGAACCCTTTAGGCTTTTCTGGCTTTCCATAACCTGGTCAACGCGGTTTTTGAAGGGCTGGAAAAAGCCACCAATCATGTTGTTCCAGACCAGAGTGTTCTGCTCTACCTTGTCCAAGTCGTTTTCTACGTCCGAAGTGAATTTTTCGTTTATAACTTCCGGGAAGGATTCAACCAGTATGCGGCAGATGATTTTTCCAAGCTGGGTTGGAACAAGCTGCTTGTTTATGCGGGTTACGTAATAGCGGTCAAGGAGTACCGAGATGATAGGCGCGTATGTTGAAGGGCGGCCTATTCCCTTTTCTTCCAGGGTTTTTACGATGGAAGCGTCCGTGTAGCGGGCAGGCCCCTGGGTAAAGTGCTGCTCAGGGTAGAATTTTTGCGTGGCAAGTTTTTCGCCCACTTTTAGGGAAGGAAGGTTTCCAGTAACTTCTTCTTTTGATGAAAGGGTCTTTATTACGTTGTAGAAGCCCTTTTCGCTAAGGCGGCTTGCACTTACGCGGAAGAGTGCATCACCGGCCGTAATATCTACGCTTGTTGTCTTGGACTTTGCGTTGTTCATCTGGCTTGAGACAAAGCGTTCCCAGATGATTGAATAAAGGCGCAGCTGGTCGTGGGTAAGGTATTCCTTTACACTTTCCGGCGTATATTTTACGTAGGTGGGGCGGATTGCTTCGTGGGCATCCTGGGCACCCTTTCCTACCGAGTATTCAATTTTTTCTGGCGGCAGTTCTGCGGGGAAATTCTTTCCAATCCAGTCGCGAACGTCGTCAATTGCTGTCTGAGAAATGCGGACAGAGTCTGTACGCATGTAGGTAATAAGACCAACGCGGGTTGAGCCAATCTGAATGCCTTCGTAAAGCTGCTGGGCAACCTGCATTGTCTTTCTAGAAGTAAAGCCCAGGCGGTTTGCCGCTGCCTGCTGCATTTTGCTTGTGGTAAATGGAGCCTTTGGCCTAACGGTCTTTTCGCTTTCCTTTATGTCGGTAACAAGGCAGTCGCTGTTCTGGATTACGCTTATTATGCTCTGAACTTCTTTTTCGCTCTTAAGCTCCGGCTTTGAACCCTTGTACTGGACAAGCTGGGCTGTAAATTTTGTCTTACCCTTTAAGAAGTCTGCGTCAAGGGTCCAGTATTCTTCCGGGATGAAATTTGAAACTTCTTCTTCGCGGTCGCAGATAAGGCGGAGGGCTACAGACTGAACGCGTCCTGCACTTAGTCCGTTCTTTACCTTTTTCCAAAGAAGCGGGCTTAGGTTGTAGCCAACAAGGCGGTCAAGCACGCGGCGGGCCTTTTGGGCGTTAACCTTTGCCTCGTCGATTGTGCCGGGATGCTTTACGGCTTCCTTTATGGCAACAGGCGTAATTTCGTTAAAGACAATGCGCTTGATTGGTGCGGCAGTCTTTTCCGCAAGCGAATTGTAGAGGTGCCAGGCTATTGCTTCCCCTTCGCGGTCGTTATCAGATGCAAGCAGAACTTCATCGGAATTCTTTGCGTCTTTCTGCAGTTCCTTAAGAAGCTTTGCCCTTCCGCGCACCGTTATGTATTCGGGCTGGAAATCGTTTGCTATGTCTATTGCAAGGCGGCTTTTTGGCAGGTCAATCAAATGCCCCATCGAAGCCTTTACCGTATAGGACGGCCCAAGGTAATGCTCTATGGTCTTTGCCTTAGCGGGAGACTCCACTATGACAAGCGTTTTCTTTGACTTTTTCTTAGCAGCTTTCACAGCCATTTGTACACCTCAAAACCAGCCCTTGCTAAAAAAGTTCAAGCTGTTCTTTTTTTATAGTATGAGATCCGGGTTCTGACCCCAAGACCTTTACGAATTCTTCAAAATTCTGAACCACGCAAGCTCCGTCTTCTACATAAGACTCGCATGTTCTGGCAGCCTTTGCAGAAAAAGCCCCTCCCCCACGGCTAAGCAGGGATTTCTTTGCCGCCTCACTTATGCGCACCGCATCCGGGCAAAAGCAGCTTTTGTGGAAGACAAGCTCGCGTCCGTAGTCAAGGGCAAAGTCTGCTGTAATCAGGGCACCGCTGTTGGGTGGAGCCTGCACAACAAGCGTTCCTTGGCAAAGGGCCGCAATTATCCTGTTCCTCTGCACAAAGCGCCACTTTTCCGCAGGAACTCCGGGAGCGTATTCGCTTACAATGCAACCGCCACCCTTTAGGATGGAAGCCGCAAGCCTTTTGTTTGCGCCCGGAACTATAGTGTCTATTCCGCAGGGAAGCACCGCAACAGTAGGGGCAAGTCCAAGCTTACCTTCCTCCAGAAGCGAAACTGCACCCCTGTGGGCAAAGGAATCAATTCCGTCCGCAAGACCGCTTACCACAGTCCAGCCCGACGCGCAAGCCTGCCTTGCAAATTCAAAAGCAGCCTCTGCACTTTCACGGCAAACGCGCCTTGTTCCCACAACGGAAAGGCAGTGGCCTTTTAATACGGCCAAGTTTCCGCGGTAAAACAAAACGTAGGGAGGGTCAAAAGTTTCTGCCAAAAGCGGCGGATAGTCCTTTTCCCCATAGACAAGGCAAGCAATTCCAAGCGCATCCATTATTTTAAGACTACGCTCAGCAAGTGCCGTAATCCACTTTCCCTTCCATTCAGAGCGGACAGCCCTGCCTATTATAGAAGAAAGCTCTTCTATAGACATTATCGCAAGGTGCTCCAACGTGTCAATATTCTTTCTTAAAAGAATCTTTTCCCTTAGCGTAAGGAAATCAATAGAAGCTATTGCAAGATTTAAAACATCCACCTATTAAAGTTAATTATTTGCATACTGAGCGTCAAGCACAATCTTTTTGTTGTTCTGCGCGTCTGCAACCTTCTCTTTGCTTGGTGCAAGCTCTATAATCTTGTCGTAAAGGGCAATAGCCTTGTCGTATTCAGCGTTAAGGTAGTAGGCCCTTGCAAGAACGAACATTCCGTTGGTGTCCTTGGTCTGGGTCTGGAGGAAGCGTTCCATGTAGGGAATGGCCTTGGCACTGTCTTCCGTAAGCTCAAAAGTGTAAAGAACGCCAATTCCGTACAAAGCGCGGTAATAGTCCGGATTTATGTTCAAAGCCTGGGTGTATGCAGCCTCGCTCATGCGAAGGTATTCCTCTTTTTTCTCTGAATCAATCGTGCCGGCAACATTTGCAAGGTCAAATGCCTGTCCGTGGGCAACGTAAACGGCACAAACTGCAATATAATAGTAAAGGTTTGCGTTGTCGGGATAGAAAGTGAGGGCCTTCTTAAAAGACTCCATGGCCTGTCCGTACATCTTTTCGTCAAGGTAGCGGGTTCCAAGCATCTTGTACCAAATACCTTCCTGGGCTTCTGTAGTAACAAGGTCAAGGGCACGCCTTTCGTACTTGCTAAGGGCTTCCTTAAGCTCTTCTTTTGTATTGGGATGGGCAACCCCTTCCTCCATCTTCTGCATTCTTTTAATTGAATTGTATGAAGGTGAACAGGATGCAAAAAAAACTGATGCCATTCCCAAAACTGCTATCTTTGACACTAATGAAAATTTCATTTTTTCCTCCAACGGTTTCTTTTTTATCGACATAAAAGCGCCTATATCTAAATTTCATTTTTTTGGAGCTAGTCTCTTGGACGGAACCTTTAACCGCTCTACCATTCAATTGCAGCTCTAATCCGACCGGACGAACCTTTGCGCCACCGCCCTTGCGGGGTTCCGCGGGCCCCTACCCGCTCCATTGCTCCGCAACCCGCTTGCGCGGGCCCCTCCACGGCGGCGTAGGCTGGTTCATCCCCTTTTTCCAGACCTATTTTTCCTTCCCGTGCCCGGGAAAATAACCGGCATGGTAATCCCTAAGCTGACCGTCATCCACATGGGTGTAAATCTGCGTAGTCGCAAGATCCGAATGCCCCAAAAGCTCCTGGACAGAACGCAAATCTGCCCCGCCAGCCAAAAGATGGGTTGCAAATGAATGCCTCAAAGTGTGCACTTTTGCAGTTACCCCGCTCTTTGCCTCCATGGCCTGAAAATTCTTCCATATTCCCTTGCGGGAAATAGGCTTTCCCCGGGAATTTACAAAGACCTCCGCAACCTGGGCATTCCCAACAAGCTGGGGCCTTGCTTCGTAAAGCCATTTTAAAAGCCATTCCTTGGCGGCAGCCCCAAAAGGCACAATTCTTTCCTTGTCGCCCTTGCCACGGACAATTATTATCCCTTCCTCAAAATGCACGTTTGCAACAAGAAGGGAAGAAGCCTCGCTTATGCGAAGCCCGCAGCTGTATATTAGCTCGTAAAGTGCACGGTCACGCACCCCAACTGGCTTTTTTGTGTCTATGGAAGCAAGAAGGGCATCTACCTGCTCTACAGAAAGGACGGATGGCAGGGCACGGGCAGTTTTTGGCTTGTCCAGTTCCAGCGCAAAGTTCTCGCTCCAAATCATGCGCCTCCTTAAAAAGGCACCAAATGCCCTTAGCGCAGAAATGTCCTTTGCAACCGTAAGTTCCGAGCAGGAATTTTCCCTCCTGCTTACAAGAAAGAAAAAGAGCTTTTTTACGTCAAATTCATTCAGGGGAAAATTCTTTTCTTCCGCCCACTTAATGAATTCCTGGCAGCTTAGCAGATAGGTTTCCGCAGTAAGCTTTGCATGGCGCTCCACAAGAATCATGTCGTTGTAGAATTCGCCAAGCAGGGCCTTGTTCTCCTTAGAAATTGCAGAATCCGGAGAAACAGACACTTTTTCTTCCATGCTAAACCAATTGCCCTAAACTAATTGTCTGTAAGGTCTATTGACTTTGACAAGCCGTTAAGGTTTCTCCATACAGCCGGCTGCTTAAGGTCATCGCTTCTTCTGCTAAAATTTGCAGGTGGCTCTATTCCCGAACGGTCATGCTCTACTGCACGGCGAAGCTTTTCGCTAAGGCTGGAAGTCGTAGAAACCTCTTTATCGTATGATTTTGCCGGTGAATCTTCGGCAGCTTTCTCCAGGTTGCTAAAAAGGCCGGCACCAACGCTGGTATGCTTTACAGCCATCTCTACTTCTTCTTCCTGCTCTTCTTCCTCTTCATCTTCATCAGAAGAATTCAGGTTGATTGCAGCCTTGCCGGTCATCATGCGCTCAAATGTTCCGTAGTCGATTATGTTTGAATTTTCAGCAGCCTGCTCCCTGGAATCAGAAGAACCCTTGCCGTTCTTTTCAAAACCTGTGGCAATAACTGTTACGGAAACCTTGTCGCCCATATCAGGATCAAAGACCTGTCCCCAGAAGAGGTTGCAGTCCTTGTCTGCAGAAGCACTTATGTTTTCTATAATTTCGTTAACTTCTATCATGGAAAGGTTTTCCGGGCCTGTAATGTTAACAAGAATATTGCTTGCACCGTCTATGTGCCTGTCTGCCAGCATAGGATTGCTGATTGCCCTCTGGGCAGCGTCAACTGCACGGTTTTCACCCTCGCCTATTCCAACGCCAAGGATTGCTTCTCCCTGGTTCTTAAGAACTGAGCGGACGTCCGCAAAGTCAATGTTGATGTCTCCAGGCTTTGTGATTATTTCAGAAATTCCCTGTACGCCCTGGCAAAGAACGTCGTCTGCCAAGCGGAAGGCCTGGCGGAAATTCATCTTTTTGTCTACGATTTTCATTATCTGCTCATTGGGAATTACAATAAGGCTGTCCACGTTTTCGCGGAGCTTCTTAAGTCCCTCCTGGGCATTCTTCATTCTCTTTGAGCGTTCAAATTCAAAAGGAGTGGTAACAACGGCTATTGTAAGGGCACCCTGCTGGCGGGCAAGGGATGCAACTACCGGTGCAGAACCAGTTCCTGTGCCACCACCCATACCGGCAGTAATGATTACCATGTTTGCGCCTTTTACGACGTTTGTAATCATGTCGGAATCTTCCTGAGCGGCGCTTTCGCCAACAGAAGGTTCTCCTCCTGCACCAAGGCCTCCGGTAAGCTCCTGACCAATGGCAAGACGCTTCTGTGCCCTGGAAACATTCAGAGCCTGGACATCAGTATTTAGTACAATGAATTCAACATCACTTACACCGGCATCTATCATGCGGTTAACGGCACTTGAGCCGCCTCCGCCGCAGCCGATAATCTTTATAACAGTTGGACTTGGCGCTTTTAGTGTGGAACTTTCATCGTTCACCACAGACAATTCAATCATATTTCCTCCCGACCCATTTTTAAATGCAAAACCTTTCAGTCCTGCAAAGCTGCCGCACTAAAATCCCCATCCCGTGCGGTTAAGCCTATTTATTCAAAATTAGCAGAATTTTGCAAATTCCGCAAGCATTTTGCATACGACTAGAATTTTTTTTTCAAAAAACTCTTTGTGCCGCTTTTAGCGCTTCCATGGCTACTACTGATTCAATCAGAAGCCCATCTTTTTCCAAAAACTCTTTGCGCCATTTTTTAGGCCGCCAAAAACATCTTTCTTGTCTTCATGCCTTGAATTGCTCTTCTTGGAAGGCTTTTCCGCTTCAGCACCGCTCTTGTTGGCAAGAACAAGTCCAACGGCAGTGGCAAAGTCTGGCTGGCGGTAGGCATTTCTTCCGAGTGGACCGCAGTCAAGATCACCAAGGTTTGGGGCCTCCCCCTTTCTTACGGCAGTTGTGCGCCACACGCTCTGGGCAAGCTCCACAATTCCGTACATAAGGGCACCGCCACCCGTAAGGACAATGCTTCCGTTAAGGCTTGTAAGACCGGAATGCTTTCTTACGCTGTCCTTTATCATGGAAAAAATTTCGTCCATGCGCGACTGTATTATCTGGCAGAGTTCAAAGCGGGAAGTTTCCTCCGGCGGACGTGAGCCAACACCCGGAATTGTAACGGTCTCGTCTTCTTCGCTTTCGTCTATCCAGCAGCAGCCGTACTTTATCTTTATGTCTTCTGCAACGTCAAAAGGAATGCCCTTTACCTGGGCAATATCGTTTGTTACGTACCAGCCGCCAACAGGAATGGAAACCGTGTAGACAGGGGCACTGTCGTAAATGACCATAACGTCCGTAGTACCGCCACCCAAATCAATAAGGATTGAACCAAGCTCCATGTCTTCGCGGGGCAAGGTGGCAACAGCGGCGGCAAGCGTCTTTAGGGTACGGCCACCTCTCTGGTAGCCCAAGTGCATGATTGTGTCGTCGATTTTTTTGCAGGCCGTAATAGAAGCCATTACTATGTGGACTTTTACTTCCAGACGCACGCCTTCTGTGCCGATCAAGTCCTTGATATGCTCATTTTTATATGAAATTCCGTCCACAATCCATTCACGGGGAATAGTGTGGAGCTTCTGCTTTTCCAAGGGATAGTTGATTGCCTCTGCCGCATCGATTGCGCGCTTTTTGGCATTCTCGCCAACATCCATCCTTCTGTTGCGGGAAGACGGGTCTATTCCAATCTGTCCGCTGGAATTGATGCTGGAAACCTGGGAACCGCCTATTGAAACGTAGACATAAGAAACGTCAACACCAGCCATCTGTTCCGCAGCGCCCAGGGCTTCCTTAACACATGCCTCGACTGCACTAGAATTTATGATGACACCGTTGTTCACACCCTTTGAAGGGGATTTTGCGACTCCAATGATTCTTATATTGTTGTCAAAGTCCAGCTCGCCTATAGCTACCCTTATAAATGCAGATCCTATGTCAAGCCCGACGATTATGCCGCTCAAATCAGCCTCCAATGCTCCTTGTACGGTAAGAAACAGATCCGTACCTTAAGTCTATTTCCCCCGCATTCGGCTCAAGCGAATTTACAACATCCAACGCAACCATCATATACTTTAATGAATCTTCGTTCAAGACGCGGTCCGTAAGCACCCTTATGTGGGTGTGGACAGGATAAAGAACAAGCTCATAGTTGCCGTATTCCTTCGTTACCACCTGAATCTCGGAAACCGCCGCAAAATATTTCTGCGGAAGGCTGCGGATATAGTCAATCTGTTCCATCAGCGAACGGTACTTTGAAGGAAGGCGGGAACCTTCAGAAAGATTCTCCAGTGGCAACCCCGTAATGAGGGGAATGTTGCTGTCTTTTGCTATATACCCTGCATTAGAATAAAATAATACTCCGTTTTTGTCAATTTGAACAGTCTTGCATCCGTCTGCGGTCTCTACAATGGTCTTCGCCACCGCCTCACGCTCGATTACGCGGATGTCCACGCGATCAGGGAAGTGCTTGTAAACGGAAACTTTTTCAATTCCGCTTATAGAGCTAAGGACGTTAACAGCCTTGTTGGTGTCAAACTGCATCCAGGTAAGCGTGTTTATCTGCTGGATTTTTTCCCTGGCAGCATCCTCGCTTATGTTCTTAAAGCCAGAAAAAGAAATCTTCGCGGGCACAAGCGAAGGTATTACAAAAGTATAAAGCACAGCTTCTATAAGGAGAAGTATGCAAAGAATCAACACGATGATTTTTAAAACCTTAACTTTCTTGTCCGCCATAACATTTTCTTTTGCGGATTCTTTCTTATGCACACTAAAAGAACCGCTGTTGTTAAAATAAGATCCTGTAAACAATGCCTCTGTATAGACGCTGTCCCTTCCCTCTCTCGCTCTACTCATAATTTGTTACTTCCACTCCGTTAAAACTTTCAAATCTTGTATCATCTTTTTCTCTTGAACTTTTTTGGTAGGACTCAAAGTCTGAGTCTTCGTCGTCTCCGTCCTCGCTGTGAGAAGCGTTAAGGATGAAGCCGCACATGCAGAGCGTTACCACAAGGGATGAACCGCCGGAAGAAAAGAAGGGCTGGGGAATTCCTGTGGTTGGAAGAGCCCCGCACACGACGGCTACATTCAAAAGCGACTGCAGTACAATCATTGCAGTGCAGCCAAAAGCCCCGTAGCTTGCAAAGCGGTTGGGACAATTAAGGGCAATGTAAAAGCCCCTCCATGCAAAGAAGACAAGCAGGGCAATGTAGGCAAAAACACCCACAAACCCCATGGCAGCTGCCCAGCCTGCAAAGATGTAGTCAGACTGAACTTCCGGTATGCGGCTAACGTTCACAAGACCTGTTCCAAGTCCTGCTCCCCACATGCCACCGGAAATTATTGCCCTTTCCGATGCAAACTGCTGGTAGCCCTCGTTCATCATGTATTCATCCGGCTTAAGGAAGGAAATAATTCTCATAAGGCGGTAGGGCTCTATTACAATCATAAGAATTGCGGCTGGAATTGCAAGCAGCACAAGGGGGCCAAACCAAGTCATTCTTGCACCGCTAACAAAGAACATAAGGCATCCCACCATAAAGACAAAAAGCCCGGTGGAAAAGTCCCTCTGGAGGAATATCACTATTACAAAGGCAAAAAGGCCTACTAGCGGATAAAGGAAATTCTTCTGCTCAACGTCGCCCTGTCCAAGATAGCGGTTAAAAAGATTTGCAAGATAGAGCACAACTGCAAACTTTGCAAATTCAGAAGGCTGGAACCTTCCAAGATAGGGAATGCGTATCCAGCGGGAAGCTCCGTTTCTCTGGTAGCCAAAGAAAGGAACCAGTGCAAAAAGGCAGAGGATAAAAATGGCAGTTACGAATATGCCCAGGTGTTTTCTTAGGAACCTTAGCGGCACTACGGCAAACAAAGCCATGCTGGCAAAACCAAACACCGACCAGGCAAGCTGCCTTACCACAAAATAATACTTTTTGTTAAAAAGGCGCTCGGCAGTATCCGGAGTGCATACAAAAAGAGTGAACATGCCAAGTCCCCAAAGCAATAGCACGGAAACTATAAAAACAGCGTCATTCTTTTTTTGAACCTCTCCAGAACGTCCCGGAAAAAACCTAAAGTCAGACATCACATGCTCCCATTCCCTGTCAAAACGGAAGTAACCCGCTCCATTTCCATGCCACGGCTGCCCTTTACGAGGACAACGGCCTTACCGCCATGGGCAGAGGCAAATTCAAGCACATCCTTTCCAGCTTTTTCCATTACGCCGGAATCAGCACCGTCCTTTTCGTTGCCCGCAAAATATTCTATCTTTACGCCAAGATTTTTCTCTTTTGCTATTTCAAGCGCCTTTGAATAAGCGGCATTCATCTCGTTGCCAATAAAAATAACCAGGGAAGAACCGCTTTTTGCAGCCTGAGCGCCAGTCTTCTCATGCTCACTGGCAGAATCATCCCCAAGTTCCTTCATGTCGCCAAGAACAAGAACCTTTGGCTCTTCCTCGCTGCCACCGTCCGCATTTTTTATTGAAGAAATGAATTCCACGGCTTTTTCCATAGAATCCGGATTTGCGTTGTAGCAGTCCTGGACAACCGTAAGACCGGAAAAATCTCCGCTTCCCCTAAGCACCTGGGTACGGCCAAAGACGCTCTTTACCGAATTGATTCCTTCCGCAATACCTTCTGCACCAATTCCAAGAAGCTTTGCAAGGGCAATGGCACCAAGGGCATCGCTGTAGTTGTATTTTCCAGGCAGGGCAAGAACGGCCTTCTTTCCGCCAATGCTAAGCTCCGTTCCGCCAAGGCCAAGGTCGCGCACAAATTCCACCTTGCAGGAATCATCCTCTTCCTGAATGGCATCCGGCCCGTAGAAGACCACGTTTCCGTCCACCTGGGAGGCAAGAAAGTCTGCAAAGTCATCGCTCTTGGGAATAAAGGCTGTTCCAAAACCGTTAAAATGGGAGAAAACCTTTGACTTTTCCTCGGCAATCCTCTGCCTGCTTCCAAGAATTCCTATGTGGGCAGTTCCAATGTTGGTCACTATTGCAAAGCGTGGCTTTAGGACCGCCGCAATTTCTCCAATCTCGTCCCAGCGGTTCATTCCCATCTCAAAGATTCCGGCTGTATGCTCACTGCGGATTTTAAAAACAGAAAGCGGAAGCCCTGTCTCGCTGTTAAGGTTTCCTTCGTTTGTGATTACGTTGTATTTTTGCCTCAATATTGAAGCCGCAATTTCCTTGGTGGTAGTCTTTCCGGATGAACCCGTTACGCCAATCTTTATAAGGTCCGGGAATTTTTCAACATAGCGCCCTGCAATCTTCTGCAAAGCCGTTAGTGTATTCTGAACCCCAATAAAATATACATTTGGAGCCTTTAAAGAAATCTCCGTAAAGAATGAAGGGTCTGCTTCGTAATTCTTAAGGCATATAAGAACAGCGCTTGCCCCCTTTTCTACTGCCTGGGGAATGTACTTGTGGCCGTCCTGCTTTTCGCCAATGAGGGGAACAAAAAGACTTCCCTGCACAACACTGCGGCTGTCAGTCTGCACGGAGGTAAAGCAAAAGTCGCCACCTCCAAGAAGGTGTATGCCGTCAGCTGAGGAAATTACGTCTTCCAGGACAAGAAGGCTTTTCTTGTCGTTATTGTCGTTGCCACTCATTTTTTCTTAACGTCCTTCATCTCTACTCTAATTATTTCTTCCGACTGGGCCTGCCTCATGCCAAGCTCCTCTTCGGCTATCTTTTCTATTCTGTCCGTACCCGAAAGTACGCTTATGTCCGTAATAAGCTTTTTGTTCTGCTCAACAAGGTCCGCCTGCTTTTTTTCAAGGTCCAGAACCTGCTGCTTTAAGTCCGCATATTTTCTTGCCTGAATTGCGTCCAGGATGAGCATTCCCGGTATGCAAAGGGCCACCAGGCACAAAAAAACAATCTTAACGACGGCCAAAGTCTTGCCCATTACAAAGCCTCCACTCCGTAAAGCCTTTCCTTTCCGGCATCACGGATTTTTCTAACCACACGCAGCTTAGCGCTTCTTGACGGTGAATTGGCCTTAACCTCTTCCTCGCTAGGCTCTACCGGCTTGCGTGTCAAAAGTTCAGCACAAGGGCTTCCCCCGCAAGTACAAAAAGGAGCTTCCGGAGGACAAACGCACTGTTTTGCCAGGTTGCGGAAATAATTCTTTACAATCTTATCTTCCAGCGAGTGGAATGTGATTACTCCCATTTTTCCGCCGGCATTGAGAGTGTTGAATGCGTTGTGAATCGCCTCCGGAAGCCGTTTTAGTTCGCTGTTTACGCAAATGCGCAAAGCCTGGAACGTCCTGGTAGCCGGATGTATGGCTCCGTGGCGGTATTTAGCCGGAACACAGCCATAAATCAGGTCTGCCAGGACTTTTGTTGAAGAAATCCTCCCGATTTTACGTTCTTCAACTATAGCGGCTGCAATTCTACGGGAGAATTTTTCGTCTGAATATAGATAAATCATGTTTGCCAGTTGATCTTCCGGCATTGAATTTACTATATCTTCAGCACTTTCTCCAGCAGACGGATTAAGCCGCATATCAAGTTTTTCATCATGACGAAAGGAAAATCCCCTCCCACTCCGTTCATAGTGAAAAACACTAATACCTAAATCAAACAAAATAAGGTCGGGATGCCTCTCAAGCGGATAGTCAGCGTAAAATTCGTTGAACCAGCCGTTGTAAAAAGACATCCTTTCCCCAAAAGGGGCCAGGCGTTCGCGGGCACGGCCTTGTATCTGTGCGTCTGCGTCCACGCCTGTTATGCTGAGTGAGGGATATTTTGAAAGAAAGTTGAACGAATGCCCACCCTCTCCAAGCGTTGAGTCAATCATGAACGCATCTTTTTCAAAGCTTTCGCCCAAAGGAGAAAGGTATTCAAGAGATTCATTGAGCAACACTGGCGTATGGACAATTTCCACTTTTTTAACCCCGCACCGCACCCCCATGTTAGCGGAAAAGCCTTGGGCAGTCCGCAAAACAAGCAAAATACGGTTAGGCCGCACAAACCGCACATTGGCGGAGGCACGGCATCATAATAAGATGTCGCCAAAAGAAGCAGCAGCTTCTTCCAGTTCACTTTCGGTCTGGAGGTTATACCTTGAATAAGTCTCGGAATCCCACAATTCCATAAACTTACCCATTGCAAGGATGGCGCATTCACCGCCGCTCTTTAGCGAGGCATAATCCCTAAGACTCTGCGGGATAGAAAGTCGGCCTGATTTGTCAAATTCGACTTGCTGTGCGGGCGCTATAAAGTGCCGCATAATCTTGCGCTTTTGAGGATCAAACACTGAAGCCTGACCCATTATCTTGGAATTCAGGCTTTCCCATTCTTCTGTCGTAAAAAGCATGAGACAGTGGTCAAGGCCCTGCGTAACGATGAGTTCATTCTTCTGTAATACATTGCGCAACTTGGCCGGAAAACTAATCCTGCCCTTTTCGTCGAGAGTATTGCGAAAGTCACCGCTAAGCATTTCCATTTCCACTGCTCACCACTTTTTCCCACTAATTCCCACTTAACTAACATTTTATCCCGAAATTTTTTAATGTCAACCAAAAAAAATGCCGATATTACAATTTTTCTTTTGCCGCCTGCAATTTTTACACTTAATATTTATAGTATATTTTTAGATAGCGTACTTATAGCGGACAGTCTTTATGACCACCACAAGTATTTTTACAATTACAATATTAGAAAGGAAATTAATTTTCACAATATTTTCTTATGCAAAGCGACCGGAAATCAGTTTAGCGTGCAGCGGAAGGCAAAGCCGGCTGAAAACACGCATGGCTTGAAACTTCGTTGCGGGTACGGAGCGGAACGAACGAAGTGAGTTTTATTTCCTATTCCGCGACACCGCGGGTTTTCAGACGGATTTGCCTGGGAGCGGAACGCTAAACTGATTTCCATGCAATATTTGCAGCCGTTATTGAAGAACACTCAAATTTCCTTTATCATTGCAAAAAGACCATGATAAACACGCTGAATGAATCGCACCTTCACAAGACGCTAAAGACCCTCTATTCCCTAGAAAACGAAGGCTGCCAGACGGAAGCCAAGGCCGGAAAGTACATAGCGGACATACTTACAAAAGAAGGAAACGTTATAGAAATACAGACCGGAAGCCTGGCCCACCTGGCGGCAAAAACAATGTATTTTTTTGAGCAAAAGCGCACTGTAACCGTGGTCTACCCCCTGGTAACCCAAAAATACATTCAGACGGAAGATGAGCAGGGAAAAATAATCCGCAAAAGAAAAAGCCCGGTAAAAAAGAACATATATTCAGTCTTTAGGGAACTAACCGCCCTCTGCCCCTTTCTTCTAAAGAGGAATTTCTACCTGCACGTGGTTGAAGTAAGCGTAACGGAAAAGAGAACTGCCACAAAAGAAAAGGTTCAGTCTGCAAACGGAAGGCGGCACTTCCTAAGGGACTGGATAAAAACAGGCAAAAACCTTGACTCAATAGAAAAAAAACACGTCTTCCACGGAAAAAAGAGCTACACGGAGCTTCTTCCAAAGAATTTGAAGGGGGAGTTTACCGTAACAGACCTTTACAATGCGGTAAAGCTTACGGAAAGCGGCGTAAAAAGGAACGAGATAAGCCTTATGGTCTGGGTGCTATGCAAGCTGGAACTTATAGAGTTTACAGAAAAGAAAGGCAGGACAAACTACTACAAAAAGAAATAGCCCGTCGAACCACGCAGCGGAGCTTCCAGCGGCTTGTCGAACCACACAGCGGAACTTCCAGCGGCCCGTCGAACCACGCAGCGGAGCTTCCAGCGGTTCTTCGACAGGCTCAGGAACCTCCAGACAAAAAAAACAGCCCCATAGCAAAGCTACAGGGCCATCCACATAAATATATTATGATGAAACCGGGCACTTGTCCGTACCCCAGAAGGGGTCTGCATCCCGCACAAAAAGCGCGGGACTAAGAAGCAGAAAACCTGCTATTACCAAGCGTCGCTCATGTCGTCTTCGTCTCTGTTTTCCATGTCGTACAAGTCTGTAACTGCACGAAGGTCATCAAAGTAGACGTAGTATGAACCGCGGGCTTCCATCGGGTTACAGTCAATGCGGAATCCTACAACGCGGAGACCAGGCTTGTCACCGTGGTATGCGCTCTGCTGGATAATTCCGTGCTCTGAATCTGGTGAAGGAGGAATTGCAGCCGTAATCTTTTTCCATCCGCTGAATTCGAGTGAACCCATCCAGATTTCAAAGTTGTGGCCAAAGTAATCCTGAACCAAGAGCCAAAGCTGGTGACCCATGTTGCGACCGCAAACCCAAACAGAAACAGTCTTTGTTACGCCTTCGATTGCGATTGGGCGGGCAGCTGTTACGAAGAAAGAGTTTACACCGCGGCGGAAGAATTCAGTCTTTACACCGAATACCTTTGTATCAGTCATTTCCTGGCTGTTTGCATCGTTCAACGGCTCTTTTGCAAGAGGGCTACCGTCAAAGAGGCGACCAGAAATAACACCGTAGTCAGAAGAGATGTGTACGTTCCATGCACCTTCGCGCTCAAAGCGGTCAACGCTTACTTCGCGGAGTGCCTGGCGTGCACTGTCGTTACCAATAGCAGATGCATCTGGTTCGGCAACACTTACTGAGCCGGACTGTGCAAATGCAGCACCGGCAAAAAGAACTGCCGCTGCAAGAATTGTCAAATGTAATTTTTTCATATTAATTCACCGCCTTTCTTATTTTGCCTTAGCAGCTTCTTCTTTTTCAAATGCATCTTTGAGCTCATAACCGTCGTAGATGTTAGACAATGTGTTTGTCGTATACTTGAGCTGGTCAAAGAAGATAACGTAGTTATCAACAGCTGCAGTTACATCTGTGCGGATTCTGAATCCAACGAATGTCATGTCTGGACGGCCAGAGCGGATATATGAGTGCTGGCGGATCCATGTAGGAATGTTAAGAACGATGTTCCTCCATCCCTGGAAGTGGAGGCTTCCTGCCTTAAGCACATGAACGCGGCCGTCTGCATCGCGGACGAGAACTTCAAGCTTGTAGTTGTAGTTTGCACCCCATACCCAGAAGTCCATCTGAGTTACTGTTCCTACGAAAGGAATTTCATGAAGGTTGCCTTCTGCATCCTGGGGGAAAACTTCAAACCAGTTGTCACCCTTGCGGTCAAATGCAATCTTTGTGCCAAGAACGAGACCTTCGGGATCTCCTTCCTTGTGGTATGCGCGCAAAGAATTCGGCATTGCTTCGAATGTTTTTACGATGGGATAACCTTCAGCTACAAAACGGCTGGCTCTAGCACCCCATGACCAATCCTGTTGTTCATCGAAATTATCGATAACAATTGTCTCTACAGCCTTTGCACTTGGTTGAGCAACTGCAGGAAGGCAGAATGCAAGCGCAAGAAGGCCGCCTAAAATGACTACGCCCTTTTTCATTCAAATCTCCTTGAATTTAAGCTTTCCCTGTTTTTTAAAAATACATGGAAGTAACTTTCTTTAAATATCGGCATGAAAGGCCCGAAAGTTTAGCGTTTTCTTTTTCCCGAAGACGCTAGCCAACCCTTCATGTAGTTTATTATATTTCGATAATTGCTCTTTGTCAAACGTTTTAATAAATGGGATTCCAAATTTTTTAAGGTATTGTAAACACAAGGCTTTTTTTCTTCTCTGGAGCACACTTTATGGTAAAACTGTGCCCGGCACTCCGTGACCGGTCAGAACCATGCAATTTTTACCTTGTAAACAATAGCGCCATGGACGGCGCGTCGTTTGTTAGCTAAAAAAAACGGGCAAGTTTTCGCCAGAAAACTTGCGGGTAAAAATTGCATGGAAGCAATTTTTACCCGCTTTCCAGGGTTCCGTGGGACCCAACCCACTCCATTCCTCGCTCGAAGCTGCGCTGCGAGTTCGGAACGGCTTCGCCGCCCTTCCAATCGGGGCTAGGCTCTGTTTGCAAAAGTCCGTAACAATTCGAGTTTTGAACCAGACCTGTCATATAGCTATGATTTAGCAAGATAAATATGGTACTCTAAGTCTGACGGGACTTGGAGGCAGGCGAAGGTTGTGCCCGAAAATAAGGAATCCTAAGGATTACCTCGGTTGTCAGAT
>ODAI013668476.1_pt1 | contig 17630 bp, 12 predicted proteins | sample 1539321 | NCBI WGS metagenome assembly ODAI01 (sample SAMN02144231, study PRJEB22623) | gut metagenome | biome: sheep rumen | host: Ovis aries | place: New Zealand | reverse complement strand
TTTGGAGTAGATTTGGGTGCAAGACCGCAGGGGCATAGCGAGCTATGGCCCAAGGGATTAAGCCCAAAGATGCCCAAAAGCAACAAAAACAATGGAAGATAATCATCTCAGATTTAGTAATTATTAGAACATACCTTTAGTCCGGAAAATAATATTGGAATGAAAAGACTATTTTGCCAAATGATTGAATTTCAGTAGTGTGACAAAAATATTGTTCATTATGCTTTGATAGAACAAAAATGGGTCTTAAAAATTCGGGGCAAGAAAAGAGAAAGTGCTAATTTTGCGCCAGAAATCTAACCTAACTCGCATTCACCGAATATGATTCGTAGCGCATTTATACAGTATCGTCAGTGGCTTGTCAACTATGTTTGCAAGCAGGTGGGCGATTATGCAGAGGCAGAGGACATTGTGCAGAGTGCCTTCCTGCGCTTGTTGGAGATGCAGGTGGGTGTGAGAGAAGAGAGTGTGAAGAACCTTCTGTTTACAACTTGCAGTCGCTTGGCTTGCGATTGGTTGCGGCACAAGCAAGTGAAAAATCGTGTGGACATTTATACATATATGTACGCAGGGGAGGACGAGAGTACAGAACAGGCCATCCGCGTGCATGAACTGGAAGAGCAGGAGCTGAAAGTGGTGAACCGCCTGTCGGCCCAATGCAGGGCTGTGTATTGCCTGTCCCGATTTGAAGGGAAGGATGTGCATGAAATAGCCACCGCCGTCAACAATATTGCAGCGGGCGAAAACGTTATTGTATCAACGGAATGGTATTCGCTCACAGGCATTCGTCTGCCTGCACCCGTGCAGGGTGTTTGCATCCGCACACAGCGCATGGCCGGCGGCAGCGTTGTAAGCAAGAAAGTGCTTTTCAAGTAAAATCGGCAAAAATCAATTCAGAATAGTTAGTAAATTTTAGTAAGTATGAAGATGTTTTCTGCATGGATTCTGATAGTAGGGCTTTCCCTCAGTCTCAGTGCCGCAGCCATCGTGGCCAGTGCATTGGTGGAACTCTCTCAGTATGTGGGTGCTGAAATGTCGGAGCATTATCTGGACGAGGCATGCAAGATGCTCGCAACCCTCAGTTCGGCCGACTATCAGAGCCGCGAGAAGAACCCTGCCTTCCTGCTGCAAAGTGTAGGCAACATGCCTGCGGGCACAGAGGTAGATGCCAGCATCAATTATGCCGACTACTATTATTTAGAGGCCTTGTTGAGATTGAAAGCATTGGAAAACAGTAAACACGATTAGAATATGAAAAAGACCTTAACCATTCTTTTGTTTTTAAGCCTCGCATCTTCCATGTTGGCGCAAGTTGTGTATGCTGACTATAGCGACCCTGACGTGTGTGAAGGCACAGAAGGCGACTATTGGCTTACTGCAAGCAGTTTCCAGTGCACGCCAGGTCTTCCTATTTTGCACAGCAACGACCTTGTGCATTGGGAATTGGTCAACTATGCCGTGGAGTGTCTTTTCCCTGCTGAGCACTACAACACTGTTCAGCATGGTTGTGGGGTGTGGGCTCCCAGCATCCGCAGACATGGTGACACCTACTATATCTATTGGGGCGACCCTGACTATGGGGTGTTTATGGTGCAAACCTCCAACCCTCGTGGACGATGGAGTGAACCTGTGCTCGTGATGGAGGGGAAAGGGGTGATAGATACCTGTCCTCTGTGGGATGAGGATGGTAGGTGTTACCTCGTGAATGGATGGGCCAACAGCCGTTGTGGATTTAACAGCGTGCTGACTGTGCGTGAACTTTCCCCTGACGGGACGAAAGTAATCGGAAAGCCCATTTTGGTTTATGACGGACAGCTGGAAGGTAACCACACCATTGAAGGACCTAAGTTCTACAAGAGGGATGGCTATTATTACATTCTTGCCCCTGCAGGAGGGGTGGAGAAGGGGTGGCAGGTGGCTCTGCGGAGCAAAAATGTCTATGGCCCCTACGAAAGCAAGACGGTGTTTAACCAAGATGGCATTCATCAGGGAGGATGGGTGGAGAGTGGTTTCATCTGTTTTCAGGAAAAGGCGGCATACGGGCGCATTCTCCATCTGCTTGATGTGAAGATGAAGGATGGATGGCCTATGATGTCGGTTAGCAAGAACAATAAACTCACCACACCTTCCATTGCTCCGTCAGAAAGGTTGGCTTATCAGTGGCATGCTAACTATCAGGATGTTTTTGGATTCCCCATTTCGCAGGGTATGCGGGTGTATGGGCACAATGTTTCTTCCAATTTCAAAAATCTTTGGGAAGTGCCCAATCTCTACCTGAAAAAGTTTGAGGGCGAAACCTTTGTCGATACTCTCCGAATGGTCATCACGGCAAAATCCGATGGCAATGAGTCGGGTTTTGTCATCATGGGGCGAGACTATTATCGTCTCTCTGTTGAGCTGCAAAATGAACAATTTGTTCTCAAAGGCATCATCTGCAAGAATGCTGATGAGGGAGCACTTGAAACAGGCGAGACCATCGCAATGATAAAAGCACGCAAATATGGGGCTGGGGCTAAAGTGAACTACGAGTGCCGTGTGGATGTGCGCATTCAATGTGACAAGGGAGCGGTGTGCCATCTTGCCTATAGTGTTGACGGAAAAAGCTACATCTCGCTGCCCATCTCCTTCCAAGCTCGTGAGGGCAAATGGATTGGAGCGAAATACGGCGTTTTCAGTATCGCCCCAAAGGGCGCTTCAAAGGGGTGGGTGGATCTTACGCTTCATTGAAGGTTTGCTTAACCCCTAAATGCCTGACGGTGAGCTAACGTTTTTTAAACTCTTAATTAATTCTTAATTCTTTCTTGTATGATAAAAAAAATATTGTTTCTTTGTTTGATGAGCAGCGTAGCATGGATGTTTCCTCTTTCCGCTCAGACCACTTACAAAATGGCGGGTCCTTACGAGGTTGTGGCGCGCGATGGACAGTTTCGTTCTTCCAAGGGGGGGAGCGAGCGCGACATGAAAGCCGCTCTCGATTTTGCCCAAAGGGGACAGATAGCTGAGGCTGTAGCCATCATTCATGCGTATGCCAATACCCTCCAGCGGTTTGATGGTCATGATGCCCCTCTTTGTACCATTCAGGGCTATGACCTTGTGCGGGCTATGATTCTGATGAAAGCGCATCAGACTCCTGAATGGGCAGCCATGATACGGCGAGCTATTCTTCCCACCCTCGACAAATTTGAGGCAGACAGCCCGTATGCCAACGGCAATTGGGGCGCTATAGTGAATCGCCAGCGCATGGCGTGTGCCATCTTCTTGGAGGATAGCACCCTTTACAAAGCTTCAATCGATTATTTCCTCCATGCCAACGACAATGGGGCGCTCCCCAGGTACGTGAGCGAGACAGGACAATGTCAGGAAACTGGCCGCGACCAAGGGCATGCTCAACTGGGTCTCGAAGCCTTGGCGCACACCTGCGAAATGGCTTGGGAGAGGGGCGATGACCTATGGGGCGCACTCGACAACCGGTTGCTGAAAGGTTTTGAATACACCGCTAAATACAATCTCGGTTACGAAGTGCCCTTTCAGACTTGGACTGATTGCACTGGCCTCTACAACGACTGGACTGAACCTGGACAGATGAGCCGGGGAAAACTTTGGGACATCTATCAACTGCCCTATCAACATTATGTTAAAAGGATGGGGCTTTCCATGCCCTATGTGGAAAAGGTTCTCGCCCTGCAAGCCAAGGCCGAAGCTAAAGGCGAAAGCCGTGAAGTGCAAGCACCGGGAGTGAAGGAAAAGCCTCAACTACACCAAGTCTTTGCCTATCCTGCTCCGAAGGGTGCCCCTCTCAAAGATGATTATGAAGTGTATGTGCAACCTCGTGGTGGAAAGGAATGGATAAGAATTGACACTTATATGGCTAAAGTGAATGCACCCATTGGCGACAACAAACACAAAGTCTCTGAGATTTCATACGCCTTTTTCGACTTTACAGGCAATGTGTTCGTAAAGGTGGTGTGCAAGCGAATGAAGTACAAGCATGTAAGGGTTCGTCCTGATTACCGTGGTGTGATAGCCAATATGCAGAATGACTCTACGGTGCAATTTCTTCTCTTTCAGCCAGAAAATGTGAGTGTGGAGTTCGATGGTAACATTACCAACAACCTCCTTCTCTTCACGTCCAAGCCCACCGTGAACATGGAGGATGCTAAAAAGCAAGCCAAGAAGGAGAAGCGGAATTTCATTTATTATGCCCCAGGTTTTTACAATCAAGATTCTATACCCATACCCTCCAACACCACCGTTTATCTGGCAGGGGGAAGTTATTTTACAGGCACTTTCGCCATTGAAGATGCTGAGAATGTATCTATTCTTGGACGTGGGGTGGCGCGTCCGCACAGAGGCTACGAGGGTTGCCATGTGTATCGGAGCCGCAATGTGCTCGTCGATGGACTTATCCTTAATACCTGTCCTATTGGGGAGGCAGATGGGGTGACGCTACACGATGTAAAAAGCATTTCACACCCAGGGTGGGGCGATGGTCTCAATGTCTTTGCTTCAAGCAATGTGCTTTATGATAGAGTATTTTGCCGCAACAGCGATGACTGCACTACAGCATACGCCACTCGCAAGGGTTTCAATGGGTCTGTGCATCATGTCCGCATGCGTAATTCCACCCTTTGGGCTGATGTGGCACATCCCATCTTCATTGGACTTCATGGTGCAGCCTCAGGACCTCATCCAGCGTTATGCGACACGGTGGAACACCTCATTTATGAGAATATAGACATCCTTTGCCAAAGTGAGCCACAAGTAGATTATCAGGGTTGTTTGGCCATCAATTGTGGCGACAATAACTATGTCAACAACGTGCTTTTTGACAATATACGCATTGAGAACCTGCATCAGGGCAGTCTCCTCCATGTGAAAGTGAGCTTCAACGAAAAATACTGTGCTGCTCCTGGCAAAGGTGTGGAGAACATTACCTTCCGCAACATCCGCTACTATGGCGACACCCCTTACATGTCAGTCATTAACGGATACAACGAAGAGCGCAAGGTGAAGAACATTACCTTTGAAGGACTGAAAGTGAATGGGAAAGCTATTTACGACACGATGCCAGGCAAGCCATCATGGTACAAAACGACTGACTATGTGCCCATCTTTGTGGGTAATCACGTCGAGGGGGTTACTTTTAAAAAGTGAAAGTGAAAGGGGCATGCCGTGGTTCTGGTTTGCCTACGTTCGAAGGTTACTTTTTTCGCTTTTAATCTTTTAATTTTTTTATCATTTTACATTTCTGACAGTATTTGTCCTAAAAGTGAAAGCCGAAATGAAACTTTTTTCCTAACTTTGTGCCCGAAATAGTGACACAAAACCTAAAACTAAAGGAAATATATGAAGTTACGCAATGTAATGCAAGCCGCTGTGCTTGCGGCTATGGTGGGAACACCTCTGACGGCTTCGGCGCAGAAGGTGAAAGCTCCTGCTGGAGGTAAAAAAATCAGTAAGGAACTCTTGGGCATCTTCTTCGAAGACATCAGCTACTCCGCCGATGGGGGACTATATGCCGAACTCATCGAGAACGGTTCGTTCGAGTTCAATCCTAACGAACGCGATGGTTGGGGGGCTGGCACTTCGTGGAAAATGGTGCGACCGGGACACTCGCTCGGTATGCTGGATGTGCGGAAGGACAATCCCATCCATCCCAACAACCCTACTTATATGCGTCTGCACACCGAACGGGTAAAAGAGTTCTACGACTACAAGGGCTGGAAGGGCTTCGGACTGGAGAACGACGGATTTGACGGCATCAGTGTGAAGGCTGGGGCCAAGTACAATTTTTCGGTCTTCTTCCGCAACATCGGCGCGGCTAAGCAGGTGCGTGTGGTGTTGGGTGCTCCGCAAGGTTGGGGCAAGGATCCCAAGGTGCTGGCCGAAGCGACCCTGCAGGTGGATGGCCCTGAGTGGAAAAAGTACGAGGCTGTGCTCACTGCCAGCGAGGACTGTACGAACGGTATTCTGCAACTGCTGGTGCTGAACACGGGAGATGTGGACGTGGACATGGTTTCACTCATGCCTCAAGACACCTATAAGGGGCATGGACTGCGGAAGGACTTGGTGGAGGCACTGGAAGGTTTGCAACCCAAGTTCATGCGTTTCCCCGGCGGCTGTGTGGTGCACGGCGGTGGCGATGGGTTCTGGAACACTTACCGCTGGAAAACCACCATCGGTCCCAAGGAACAGCGTCGTGGACTGAAGAACACGTGGGGCTATCACCAGTCGATGGGGTTGGGCTATTTTGAGTATTTCCAGCTGTGCGAGGACATGGGCATGGAACCGCTGCCCATTTTGCCTTGTGGCGTGAGTTGTCAGGGTACCAATGGCGGGTGGAACATGTGGCCCCATCAGGCGCAGGATGCCTGCCCCATGGAGGATATGGACGAGTGGACACAGGATGCGCTCGACCTTATTGAGTGGGCTAACGGCGATGTCACCACCCCTTGGGGTAAGAAGCGTGCTGAGGCTGGACACCCTGAACCATTCAACCTGAAGTATTTGGGCATTGGCAATGAGGAAAAAATCACGAAGGAGTTTGAGGAGCGTTTCAAGTATATGTACGACAGAATTCGTGCCAAGTACCCCAACATCGTGATTGTGGGCACGGCTGGTCCTGGGTCTCACCCAGGCAATCCCGACTATGAGGCTGGGTGGAAACTGGCTGAGGCTATCAACCTGCCCATTCTCGATGAGCACTACTATGAACCTCGCGACTACTTCCTCGACAATCAACAGAACTACGATAAGTATCCGCGCAAGCGCAACACGAAGGTGTATCTGGGCGAATATGCTGCCAAGGACAAGAAACTGGCCGACGCACTCTATGAGGGTCTGTACCTCTTAGGCGTAGAGCGCAACGCTGATGTGGTAACCATGACCAGCTATGCTCCTCTCTTCGCCAAGAAGGGGCATGAGTCGTGGAACCCCGACCTTATTTACTTCGACAACGAACGGGTGATTAAAACGTGCAGCTACTATGTTCAGCAGATGTTTGGCACTACCGCTGGTAATTATTACTATGGTAACGTGGCCACCTTTAAGGGAGGCGACAAGTTCCAGGGCACGTCGGCCGTGCTGAATACCGAGAAGGGCGAACTGTACATCAAACTTATCAATGCTGCCAATGAGGCGAAGACTGCCACCATCGACCTGAGCAAGTTCAAGGGTCTGCCAGCAAAGGCTGTGACCGAAACCATCAGCGGCGCATCGCTCGACGTGGAGAACAACTTCGACGCACAGCCTGTGGCTCTGGTGAACAAGGAAATTGCTATCAAGAGCAAGATGACCTATACGGCCGAACCGCGTTCGGCCACAGTGTTGAGAGTCAAGCTGAAGTGATGGCGGCTGACGGAATGCCATGAGGCTTTTCGGCGGCACGGTTCATGAATGTCTGAATATGAGTGCGGAGCATCTGGTATGCTTCGCATTCTTTGTATTGGGTGTTGCGACGCAGCATCTGCGTGGGTTGGAACTGGCTGTGTGAGTAGCTGGCCAATTCGTTGTTGAGTTGCTGCTGGTTGCCGTTGGCCAGTTGCTTGATGTCCTTTTCGCGCTGGCGGCGGAGGAGAGTGCATACGGGTTCGATGGCGGCCGCGACGACGTTCTCCATCAGGTGGTGGCCCTGAATGAACATGTAGGTGTTTTCCTTGTGCACGCCCAACTGGGAGAGTTCCTCCTTCAGCCGTGTGAGTTTTCCCTTGGCTTCCTTGACGTGCTGCTGCAGCCAGGCGAGCTTGCGATTGGTGCTGCGGCGCACGCGCTCAAGGGCTTCGGCGGGGTTTTGGAGGTTGAGTTGGTCAACGGCTATGATGTTGTTGAAGTTGTTGAGCGGAAACTCGTTGAAGCGGCCGTGGCGGTGCATCCACACAAGCCAGACAAAGAGTTCGTAAATGATTTCGGAATATTGACGCAGATATTCCTCGAAGTTGAAGATGTTGCGGTCGTTAAGGGTGGCCATGACGCACACGTTGTGGAGGGAGGGGGCATAGCATTGGTAGTTCTCGATGGCGTAGGCATAGGTGTGGATGACGTAGGGGTTGTCGAGCATGCGTTGGGAGGCAGGTGTGTGGCGTTGCAGCAGGTAGTCCATGTCGGCATCCACACAGGCTATCATGTAGCCCCCTAAGGATTCGCCCAGACGGTTCATCATGGCTGTCTTTTTGCCCCGGTTGAGGTTGGTGCGCGAGGGGAGCATCACTTCGAATTCGGTGTGCTCGTCCTCAAACTCGCTGAGTGCATCGCGCCAAAAGAAGATGTCGTCGTACGATTCCACGTAGGCGACTATTTTCCGCCTTTTTGTCTTGGGGCGGAGGCGGTTAGCTGCTTCGATGTAGGCAGAGGTGAGGTTGGAGGTTAGCTTTTTCAAAAGTTTAGTCTTTCTTTTTCATGCTTGGCTTAAATTTTCGGTGTAGTCAAAAACGTGGAAATATTTAAGTTCCCGCAATCCATTAGTATTTTTCTTAACTCATAATTCTTAATTAGAAATTTCTTCCACTTCGGTTACGTTGCTCATCCATCCGTCCATGATGAGGGCGGGGGAGTGGGTGGAGAGAATGATTTGTGCGTTGGGGTTGAGCTGGCGGATGAGGTCGATGAGCCGTTGCTGCCAGTCGATGTGGAGGGATATTTCTGGCTCGTCCATCAGCAGGGCGTAGTGTTCACGGTTTTCGACCAATACGGTGAGCAGGATGGCGAGCATTTGTTTTTCTCCGCTGGAGAGCTGATAGGGCGTGATGGTTTCGGTGTGTCCGTCGCTGTAGGTCTGGATGAACTGGATTTCGTTGCTCTTGCGGTCGATGACCTTGTGGGTGTCGGCAAAGAGGCGGTCAATCATGTCCTGAAACTGTGTTTTTGGGGCACTGACTTCTGCTGCCTTGAGCTGGTCGGCAGGGTTGCCGCTGGTGAGGAGTTCGATAATGCTGTTGCCGATGTTGACTTGATAGTCGAGGAACCGTTTTTGCAGACGGTAGATTTGCCAGTCGAGTTCGGTCTTCACACGCGAATCGGAGAGTTTCTCCAGCAGGTCGCTGTGGAGGAGCGGGCGGTCGAAGGAACGGATGACATCGAACTTGATGTAGGAGGCATCGGCTGGCATCAGGCGGATGGTGACTCCTTGGGGGGCATCGCCCGGCACAATTTCGTCTTTGTCAATCATGGCGAGGGTGCGTGCCGAATGGTTGATGATGGTGCTCTTGCCCACGCCGTTGATGCCGCTGAGGATGTTGACATCGGGTTGCAGATTCCACACGATGTGTCTGCCCCCTTTCCACAAAGCTTGAATTTCGATGCTTTGGATGTAATCTGCTCTCTTTCTCATGGTCTTTCTATTTGTTTTGTGCAAAAGTAGTAAAAATTTAGGTAACTCTCTTCACTTTTCGGGCAAAATGTGTAACTTTGCAGCGAATTTCAAATCAGAAAGTATTTTATGGGAGGATTCTTCGGAACCGTATCGATGGAAAAGTGCACGGCTGACCTTTTCTATGGCACAGACTATCAGTCGCATCTTGGCACACGTAGGGGCGGTATGGCTACCTACAGTAAGGACAAAGGGTTCTATCGTGCCATCCATAATCTTGAAAGCACGTATTTTCGTACTCGTTTCGAGGCTGAATTGTCAAAGTTTGAAGGCAATTCGGGTATCGGCATCATCAGCGACACAGATGCTCAGCCCATGCTCTTCAACAGCCATTTGGGACGTTTTGCCATTGTGACGGTGGCGAAAATTAACAACATGGAGGAGGTGGCAGAGAAGCTGTTGCAGGAGAACATGTACCTGTCGGAGTTTTCGTCGGGCAAGATTAATCCAACGGAACTGATTGGTGTGCTCATTGTGCAAGGGAAAAACTTTGTCGATGGCATTGAGAATGTTTATCGGATTGTGAAGGGGTCGTGCTCCATGCTCCTGCTGACGGAGGACGGCATCATCGCTGCCCGCGATGCTTGGGGGCGTACGCCCATTGTGGTGGGGCAGAAAGAAGGGGCTATGGCTGTGACCAGCGAGAACACGGCTTTCCCCAATCTGGGCTACGATACCACCTATTTTGTGGGGCCTGGCGAGATTGTGCGGCTTCGTGCCGACGGCATGGAGCAGTTGCGTAAGCCCAACAAGAAAATGCAGATTTGTTCGTTCCTCTGGATTTATTACGGGTTTCCCACCTCTTCCTATGAAGGGAAGAATGTGGAGGACATGCGTTTTGAGACGGGGCGCGTGATGGGCGAGGAAGATGACATAGAGGCGGACTGCGTGGGCGGTATTCCTGACTCGGGCATTGGAATGGCTGTGGGCTACAGTGCGGGAAGTAAGATACCCTATCGCCGTGGCATCAGCAAATATACCCCCACATGGCCTCGTTCGTTCATGCCACCAAATCAGGAGGTGCGCAACCTGGTGGCAAAGATGAAGCTGATTCCCAATAAGGACATGTTGCGTGGCAAGCGTTGTCTGTTTTGCGACGATTCCATTGTGCGTGGCACCCAGTTGCGCGAGAACACGAAGGTGCTGAAGGAGTTGGGTGCTGACGAGGTGCACATGCGCATTGCCTGTCCGCCACTGATTTATGCTTGCCCATTTGTCAACTTCTCGGCCAGCAAGTCGGAACTGGAACTCATAGCGCGGCGTGTCATCAAGGATTTGGAAACTCACTCACGCACTGCCACCATGCTGGCCGATGCACAGACTGCCCAGAATGTGGAGGTGCCTGCAGAGCGCATCAAGGCTTATGCCACCACCGATTCGCCCGAATACAAGGCTATGGTGGCAGAGATTGCTCGCCGTTTGAATCTGGATAGTCTCAAGTTCTCAAAATTGGAAACGATAGTGCAGGCCATAGGGTTGGAGAAATGTCAGGTTTGCACCCACTGCTTCGACGGCAGTTCTTTCCACTCGTTGGAAGAAGAAAACACGAATGAATGACGTGCTTTGTCAGGACCGTCTGAAAAATAGAAATCCTTGCGCATCAAGCCGATGTGCAAGGATTTTTTATTTTGTTAGTGCCGTTTTAGTTCTGTGTGTTTACTTGATGAGGTTCTTGCGCGATGCGGCAATCTCTTCCTTGGCTTCTTCAAGCTGGGCCTTGAATTCATCAACAGTCACAGCGTTGAGAACGCCAAGTGGCTTGATGGCTTCAGTGATGGGCTTCAGCTCTGGATCGAACTCAGCCAGGCGGTTGATGGCATCCTGCAACAAGGCTATGCGGAAGGTGATGTTTGCCACAGCATCATCATCGAATGCTTTGATGAACATGTCGGACTTCTGAGAAGTGACGTAGAGCTGTTCAACGATGGATGTGGAAGCCAGTTGCCAGAAGTAGTTGATGCGACCATTCTCGTTCATGGCGGCATAGAGTTCGGCTGAAGCCTCGAATGCATTGCTTGCGTCGCTCAGCACCTTGAAAGAAGGATCGTTGATGTCGGTGGCCAATTTGGTGATGACTTCATCGTACTTGTCCGTAGGCATGTCGTAGAGCTTTGCAATCTCCTTGTCAACAGAAAGTGCGCTGAGGGTACGGTACTTTTCAGCCAGTGTGACTGCATTTTCGGCGATGGAAGGGTCGAAAAGGTAATCGGGCTTCACCTGCTTCTCTTCGTCTGTCAAGCTGAGTTTGTCGCTGTCCTGCTTGAAGATGGGGATGGGCTTGAGTTTTCCAAATTCCGACGCAAGGCTATCGATTTGCACCTTGATGTTTTCTTCAATTTGTTCCTGCTCGAATGACTTGACCTGTTCAGTCTCGTTCTCGCCTTCCTTGGGTTTGTTGCCTGTGCAAGCTGCAAAAGCAACGGCTGCAAGTGCTACAGCAAAAAAAGAAATTTTCTTCATTGTTGATTGTTTTTGTTGAATTTTATGATAAATGTTGTTTTCTTCTTTCTATAATATATTGGGGAATATTGTTTTCCGTTTTCTGTAAGGGGAAGATGGCTTATTCACTTCGCACAGAAGAGAGAGGGACTAATACCCTTCCTTCCTTACGTATCGGCCCGGGCAGTCAGTGAAGAGTAGGACGGCAAGAATCAGTGTCATGATGCCCATCACTGCCAGGTTGAACCAGAGGGTTTTGATGTGCCAGTTACCAAGCCGTTTCTCGCAGCTATAGAAAGGCGCTTGCCCCCAGGTGCTGCGTGGTGTCAGGTAGATGATGCCGGCACGTGGCACAATGTGGCCATCCACAATGTCTATCACTCTTCCTTGGTCGGCACCTGTCACCACGTCCTTCAACTTCAGGTTGCAGTGGTTGCGTTTGAGTTCGAGCACACCCTCCTTTCCTTTTTCGTCAATCATCTTTGCCATCAGCGCGTCGGCCTTCAGTGTTGCTTTATTACCATCGAGCACCAGCTGCTTTTCGGCTTCTTTCATGTATTGGCGCAGCGATGCATAGGAGTCATCGCCTGTGTAAGGCTCTATTGAGCAGTATTCCGATACCAGGGGCAGGTTTGTGTGGATTACCTCCAAATGTTCGGGCTTCACCTTTTTCCCGCTTTTCTGCTCTTCATTCATGGTTTCCAACTGCGATTGCAGCTCGTAGAGGAGGACAGAGTTGTAATACAGGTTCTCGTACTTTTTCCTGTCCAATTCAAAGAGGCTCTTTTCGTATTGGTTGTCGGTGAACGAAGTGACAGCCAATGCCTCGTAAGCCCATCGGGAGGGGATGATGTTGCCGATGAGGGGCACATTCCCCGTTGTGCTTTTAGGGGTGAGGTCGGAGAAGCTGACCACCAGCCCGCACAGCAGAATTTGGGGGATGAGCAGCATGGGGATGCTGATGTAGATGGCAATGACCGAGTTTAAGCATTGTGACAGCAGCAAGCCTATCAGGTTGGACAGAAAGGCGGTGACGAACAGAATGAGCCACCAAACGCCAAAGAGTCCGCTGAGTCCCATGATGGTGTTGCCGACAAGGATGAACAGACATGTTTGCAATAGCGACACACCTGCCATGTAAATGATTTTCGACCAGATGTAGCTGCTGTAGGAGAGGTGGAGGAATTTTTCCCTTTTCAGCAAGGAGCGGTCTTTGATGATTTCCTCCGCACTTCCGCTCATTCCGATGAAGGTTGCCACGATGACTGCCATGAAGAAGTAGCTGACGAGGTTCTTGTTGTCCATGACACTGTAGCCTTCCGTTGGAGCATAACGTGTGAGCAGGGCACACACTACTGCCAGCAGGGGTGCTTCGAGCAGCGTGATGCCTAAATACTGCATGTTGGTGATTTTGGTCTTCACGTTGCGTTGCAGGAAGATGGCAAACTGCTTCAGCGCATTGGGCTGTTTTTGGTCTGACGCTGGCACTTTGGTCTCTTCTGGCGCAGACAGCTCTTTCCTTCTTTCCAAATAGAGCTGATGCCATTCCTGAGGAGTCATTTTGCGCTCGTCCGAAAAGTCGCCACTGTGGTTCAGCTTTTTCTCGTCGATGATGTTCAGCACAATTTCCGGATTCACATTTCCGCAGGTGGGACATGCGCTGGTTTCGGCATCGGCATAGTTGGCTGCTTCTTTGAAATAGGTGATGGCATCGATGGGGTTGCCGTCATAGACAGGATACCCCCCTCGGTCGAGCAGCCACAAGCGGTCGAACAGCTTATAAACATCGCTGGAGGGTTGGTGGATGTTCACGGCAATCAGCTTCCCTTTGTAGGTTTGCTCCTTCAGCAGATTGATGACTTTCTCAGTGTCGGCCGACGAGAGTCCCGATGTGGGTTCGTCAAGGAAAAGTACGGCGGGTTCGCGTATCAGCTCCAAGGCAATGTTGAGTCGTTTCCGCTGTCCGCCAGAAATGTATTTGTTGATGGGCGACCCCACTTTCAAATCCTTGGCCGCATCAAGTCCCAAGTCCTTCAGCGTTTTCAGCACCCTGCGGTCAATCTCCTCGTCCGTCATTCCGTCAAAACACAGTTTGGCGGTGAACCAAAGATTCTGATAGACGGTCAGCTCTTCAATGAGCAGGTCGTCCTGAGGCACAAAGCCAATCAGCTGTTTGGCTTCGGGCTCTGAAATGTCGTGTCCATTGATGGTGATGCTTCCTTCCTGTGGAACGAGGCTGCCGTTCAGAATGGAGAGCAAGGTTGATTTTCCTGTGCCCGACCCTCCCATAATGGCCAGCAACTCGCCGCTCCTCAGCGTGAAACTGAGGTCGTGCATGCCATTGTCGCTGTTGGGGAAACGGAAATTGATGTTCCGCCCGCAAAACTCCACGGTGTCTTTCTGAAGCGTATTTGCCAAACCCTTCTTCTGGTTGTGAGCCTCGATGATGGTGGAGTAGTAAACTGGCTTCCCGTTGTGCCCTTTGAGCACGCTGCTCTGCATCCACACCTGAAAAGTGCCAGACAATACAGGCACATCGTTCAGTAATACGTTTTCTTTACCTATGTAGGTGAACACCAGCGATTTGGTGCTCTCGTCATACAGCGTCTTCAGCGTGCCTTCCAGCCCTTCCAAGTGGTGGAGGATGACATTCTCAGTCTCCACACCGTTCACAAAAGCCACATAGTCGTTGAACTGACTGTCGGGAATGCCGAATTGTTCTGCCATCCGCTGGAATATGGGGTGCACCGCTCCCTCCTTGTTCCCGCAAAATTCCATCAAGCGCAGCAGCAAGAGCGACTCTTCCTTTGCCTGAATTTTGCCGTGGAGGTTGGCGCAGATAGAACTCACCACATCGGCTATGTTCAATTCTTCCGACATCTCGTAAGCACTACGTATGTCGGTGTAGAAACCGATGTAAGCATCAATATTTCTGATTCCTAATTGATGGCGCAGATAGGCTGCGAGCATAGCTTTTGCCCGCTCTTCATCAACTTGTTCTTCTTTGCCAAACAATGCAAACAGGCTGAGAAAGCCTGATAGGATAATATCCGTCATGCTATGAATAGGGTGTTATTTGTGTCACACACACGTCATGATGCAAATGCGCACTTGAATGCAAATTTATGAAAAATTTCAGCGTGGGGTCGGAAACTAAAAGTTAAAAAAGATTAAAAGCCTTGTATTTGCTTTGTCAAGTAGTCTATCACACGCTCATTCGCCACTCTTAGTGCTTCACAAGCCTTACTGAGATTGCGCGAAAACTCTTCAAAGGTCTCTGCTCCTCCGTCGCAAAGGTCGGTCACTGATTTCACGTAGAGGATGGGGGTGCTGAGCAGCGTGCACACAAACCCCACCGCAGCTCCTTCCATGTCTTTCAGTTCTCCCCCATGCTGCTGAATCATCTCTAAGTCGCAAGGTTGCATGTCGAGCGAGGAGCCTGTAGTCACTTTCCCCATCTTCATGCCTAAGGTCGCAGCCAGTTGCTGACTCCCTGCCCACACGGGGTAGTTGCCCAGGCTCTGTGTGCCCCAGGCATCATCGCCAGGCACACGCCTATCGTGAAACATCACGCCGTTGCCGATGTACACCTCTGCAATGTCGGCTCCCTTAGCACGGAAAGCTCCGCATGTGCCCGAATTGATGATGAGGTCGGGGTGGAGCCGTTGAATGGCACTGAGGGTGGCCACTGTTGCAGCTTCACACCCCACAAGGTCGCTGCCGTTTTGCTGTCCGTTCAGCACCACGTAGAGAGTGGTGCCATTCACTTCGCCTTCATACAGTTGACAGGGCAGGGGAGCGAAGAATCCCTCCACCTTCTGGATGCCGTATCGTTCAATGAATGGTTGGGCTTCAGCCACCATCGCTACTATGTAACAAATTTTCATATAACAAACTTTTGATTCTTAACTCTTAAAATGGGTGAATTATTCAAAAACAAAGTCATGCAGCGTGCAGAGCGACCGCTCTTTCGTGTGTGACTTGAACGTGAAGAAGATGGCATGCTTGCCTTTCAACTCAGCTATTGCAGGCACTTCCGCACTCAGTTCGGTTGTCCGCTGGGGCATGTCAGCTTTCAGTTCTATGCTGCCCACCTGCTTGCCGCCTTGCGATGCCCAGGGACGGTCGGTCCAAATCTCAATGGTTCCGTCAATGCCTTGGGGAGTGAGGGTGAGCAGCAACTTTAGGTCTTGCTTGCCGTTGGTTTTGTCGAAGTTAAAGTACTTGTAACCCGTGATGGAGCCATCCGTGTTGTTCACCACAGCGTTGGTGTTGTTGCGCAGTTCGTAGGGCGCATCAAACTTGTCCTCAGTGCCGTAGCTTGCTTCCACGTACGAACCGTAGAATGTGTTGTTGGGCCACTCGTGGGTGGCGGCTCGGGGACCTGTGTACCAGCAGGCAATGCCAGCCGAATGGTGTTCCAGCGGATTGAGACCTTCCACCGCAAACCCTTCCGACGTGTATTCGCCCTCGCTGATTTCCACCTTCCCACCTTTTCCTTCTTCTACCTTCACGGTGATGGGAGCCACCATCGCTTGGCGGGCATATTCGTTGGTTCCTGTCTGGCGGTGGTAGAACACGTACCACTGCCCGTTGATTTCGCAGATGCTGCCGTGGGTGTTACCGTCGGGACAGGCTGAGGCAATCACGTTGCCTTGTTCGTCCTTTTCCCGACCTCGTCCGTCGATGATGGTGCCTCCGTAAGTCCAAGGACCTAACGGGTTGTCGCTGTAGGCGTAAGCCAGCGTGTAGTTGGAGATGGGCAGACCGAACTCTCCATCTTTGGTGAATCGGCTATAGATGAATACGTACTTATCTTTTATTTTTCGGATGGACGAGGCTTCGAAGAAACTGAACACTCCCTCCTGGTTGCGGCCGGAAATCATGTCCTCCACCACTTCCGTTCCTGGCTTCACCGTAGCCATTGTCTCCGGGTCAAATTCGGCTGCGTAGGAGCGTTCGAAGCCCCAGTAGCCATACACCCTTCCGTCGTCATCCACAAACACGGCTGGGTCGAACTGCAACACGCCATCTGCCCGGTTGGGATCTGTCTTGCTCCAGTTGCACACTTCAAATGGCCCGTCGGGTCTTTGACTCTTGGCTATCAATCCGTTGCGCCCACCTTCTTGGTCGTTGGGGAAAAGGTAGTAGGTTTTCGTTCCGTCGGGTGCTGTCACAAGCGTCACGTCGGGTGCATAGAGCACATCGGCCACCCCCTCGGCATTGAATGGCTCGCCTTTGGCATTCTTGTCAACACGCAGAATTTCACCATCGTAACGCCAGCAATTGAGGCTATCGACCGAAGCCGACCACACCACCTGCTCGCGTCCGCAGTAGCCAGTCACCATGCTGTCGTGCGAACCATAGACATACACTCTGAACTTGCCTGGCTGATCGGGGTCTTCAAACACGTAAGGTTCTCCGTCGGGAATATGCTCCCAAAGGGGCAGAAATGGGTTGCCCACCGTTGTCAGTTTCTGTTCTGCCATTTCGGTTGTCGGTGTGTTGCAGGCCCCCAAGACTGTTGCGCAGCAAGTAGCGGCAAGGAAAAGTCTTGAGGCCTGTTTGCTAACAAGCCTCGAAAGGCCCTGCTGAATGGTCTGATGTTTCATGAGGTTTAGGTGTTTGAGATTTATGGGTGCAAATATAGATAAAATTTTTGAATTAAATAACTGAACAAATTTAATTTATGATAAGTAGGCAAACAAAAATAGTTTATATAAAATATTCATGATAAATTCAAGGCCAATTCATGGCAATTCGTGTTTATATAAAACATATAATTATCACGAATTGATCACGAATTATCATCAATTAAATTTGTTCA
>ODAI012274681.1_pt1 | contig 17633 bp, 11 predicted proteins | sample 1539321 | NCBI WGS metagenome assembly ODAI01 (sample SAMN02144231, study PRJEB22623) | gut metagenome | biome: sheep rumen | host: Ovis aries | place: New Zealand | reverse complement strand
CATACCGGTGCCGGATTCGCTTGCTTCGGGCTTCGTTCCCATCATTATCGTCATGACAATGCACTACTACGCATTCTCCTTTATCATGGCTTCCGGCGCACTGCGTTCCCTCAACCCCGAGCTTGAGGAGATGGGTGAGATCCAAGGCGCGAACAAGTCACAGATTTTAAAGAGCATCACGCTTCCGCTGATCCTACCGTCCATCCTTTCGGCCACAATCATGACCATCAGCAAGTCGATCGGCACCTACGGCGTCGCGGCGCGTCTCGGCAACACGATCCAGTATTTCGTCATGGCGACGAAGATGAAATACTTCCTCGAATCGCAGCAGACGGCGGCGGTCGGCTATATCTTCTCGATGCTGATGATTGCATTGGCGGCAGGTACGATCCTGATCAATCAGAAGCTGATCGGCACGCGCAAATCCTACGCGACGATCGGCGGCAAGGGCACGCGTTCCAACCTGATCCCGCTCGGCGGCGCGAAGTGGCCGATGCTGATCCTCCTCACGATCTTCATCATCGTGGCAATGTTCATGCCGCTGTTCTTCCTCGTTATGGAATCGTTCCAGATCGTGCCGGGCAAGGGCTACGGACTCGACAATCTGTCGCTGTACGCATGGATCGGCTCGCTTGAAAACGCGCCGAACGAGCAGTTCAACCAGCCCGGTCTGTTCCGCAACACCGAATTCTTCCGCTCGCTGTGGAACACGGTCAAGCTTTCCATCCTCGGTTCTCTGATCACCGCGGTCTTCGGACAGTTCTTCGGCTACATCACGACCCGCGGCAGAGGCAAGTGGTACGGCAACGCGGTCGAACAGCTGATCTTTATCCCGTACCTGATGCCGGGCGTTGCGTTCGCGGCGATCTACTATTCGCTGGCGAGCAACTATGTGCCGGTTCTGGTCGGCTCGTTTATGCTGGTCCTGATCGTTTCGGTCGTCAAGCACTTCCCGTTCGCAAGCCGTTCCGGTTCCTCGAACATGATGCAGATCTCCGTCGAGCTGGAGGAAGCGGCGACGATCAACGGCGCCGGCTTCTGGCGCAGGATCCTTTCGATCGTCATTCCGCTTGCAAAGGGCGGCTTCCTTTCGGGCTTTTTGCTCTCCTTCATCAGCATTGCGAAGGAACTCGACCTGATCGCGATCCTGATGACGAACTCCGACAATTACACGCTGTCGTTCCTGTCGTTCAACTATTCGAAGGAAGCGATGCCGCAGGTGGCGGACGCGATCTGTATCATCATCATCGCGTTCATCCTGATCACCAACCGCATCGCGGATAAGTTCGGCGGCAACGTCAGCAAGAGCATGTAACCTCATCGACCGATTGAAGAAAGGAAAACAGTATGAGCAAGATCGTATTAAGTCACATCGATAAATTTTACGGCGAAAACCACGTCCTGCGCGACATCAATCTGACGATCGAGGACGGAGATTTCATGACGCTTCTGGGACCGTCCGGCTGCGGCAAAACCACCACGCTGCGCGTCGTTTCCGGCCTGGAAAAGCCGCAGCACGGCACGATGACGATCGACGATCGCCCCGTGATCGACGCGGAAAAGGCGTTTTATGAAGCGCCCAGCAAGCGCGGACTGAACCTGGTGTTCCAAAGCTACGCGCTGTGGCCGCACATGACGGTGTTCCAGAACGTCGCATTCGGGCTGAAGATCAAGAAAATGAAGAAAGCGCAGATCGAAGAGACGGTCATGCGCGCGTTGAAGACGATGCGGATCGAGGAGTACCGCAACCGGTATCCGAACGAGCTGTCCGGAGGTCAGCAGCAGCGCGTTGCGATCGCGCGCGCCATCGCATCGAGCCCGAAACTGCTGCTGCTCGACGAGCCGCTGTCGAACCTTGACGCACGGCTTCGTATCGACATGCGCGCCGAGCTCAAGCGCCTGCACAAGGATACCGGCACGACGATCATTTATGTCACGCACGACCAGGTCGAAGCGCTGACCATGTCGACCAAGATCGCGCTGTTCAAGGAAGGCGAGATCTCTCAGATCGACACGCCGCTGGGACTCTATACGAACCCGATCGATTTGACGGCGGCGGACTTCATCGGCAATCCGCGCATCAACTTCATCGAAGCGAAGGGCTTCTATAACGGCGATACGCTGTCGGTCACGAGTGAGTTCGGCACCTACGTCTATCCGCACGAGACGGTCAAGACCGACGAGGAGATCCCCGAAAACGAGGAATTCGACTGCGTGCTCGGTCTGCGTCCCGAAATGGTCGATATCTATACCGAGGATCCGCATCACAAGAACACGGTTGCCGCAAAGGTCTATGCCAATCAGCCCGCGGGCAGCGAGACGCTTGTCACGCTGACGGTCGGCGACATCGAATTCCTCGCGATCCAGGTCGGTCTGGTGGATTATGATATGAATCAGGATGTATTTGTCGTCTTGCATCCGGGCCGCATGAACGTGTATAATAAGAAGACGGGACGGCTGATCAAGTTCGCAAAGACCAAGCATAAAGCGGGCGTCGACGACTGATCGCCTCACGCACCATCAATTAAGAAAGGAACGAGATGCATGAAAAAGATTTTCGCGATTCTGTGCGCGCTGCTTCTTCTGTGCACGGCGTTTGCGTGCAAGGGCGGCACCGCCGGCAATACGGCCGAGGACGACGGTATTGATTGGGAACATATGTCCATGGACGAGCTCTATGAGATGGCAAAGCAGGAGGGCGGCGTCGTCAAGATCTATGCGACGACCACCGACGCGGAAACCGCACGCAAAAAGATCGCGCGCGACTTCCCGGACGTCAACTTCGAATTTATATCCTGTGATACGAACACGATCAAGAGCCTTCTGGAACGCGACTATGATGCAGGCAAGGTCAATGCGGACGTCGTTCTGGTCAAGGATTCATCCGGCGAGATCTACAACGGTCTCGTTGCGTACGATATCCTCAAGATCTATTACCCCGCGGCGATCTGCGAGCACATCGATCCGGAGCTTCTGACGTACGGCTTGCCGCTGTATTCGACGTTCAATCCGTGGTTCTATTCCACGCGTGATTTCCCGGACGGACCGCCGATCGAAAGCTGGTGGGACATCGTCAAGGGCTACAACGTCGACACCAAGTCCTATAAGGATGCGAACGGCAACGACACGCAGTACTGGAACGTCTACACCAAGGATATCAAGGGCGCTTCCTATGCGGCGCTGTGGGCGCAGCTGATAATCGACAGCGACGCGCTGTTCGAGCAGTATAAGAAGCAGTACGGCGAGGACCTCGTCATCACCTACACCGACAAACTGCAGAACAACACGTTCAAGAACTTCCCGGAGAACAACGCAGGCGTCGAACTGTTCTGGCGCTTCACGCAGATGCAGACCTTTGAGCAAGCAGACGGCGACGCGGTAGCCAACGCGGTAGATCTGTCCGTCAACGGACCGACGATCGGTCTGTGCTCGGCTTCGAAGCTCGACAACCGCGACAGCTCGGGCATGCAGATCGGCTGGGTCACGGGTCTTTCGCCTTACACCGCACAGAACGCGGCGAGCTATGTATATGTGGCTTCGAACTGCGACAACCCCGCAGGCGCGCGTCTGTACATCAACTACATCATGGGCGGCGACGACGGTCAGAGCGGCTGCTATCAGACGTTCGACAAGCTGGGTCACTGGTCCGTGCGCGACGACGTGGAGTATACGAAATCCGGCGTTGAGGCGGATGAGGTCGGTCTGAAGGCGCCCGACATGAAGCAGATCTACAGCTACTTCGTCAGCGTCCAGAGCTATTGGGATCTCTGGTCGAGCTGGAGATAATCAAGTCAATCTGCGGGAGAACGGTATGGCAAAGCAGAAATCCAATCTGGATCGAAAACTGGATTCGTTCGCGCGGGTCACGTTTCTGGGCGAGGACGGCAGACCGAAGAGCGCCGTCTGGCTCTATGCGTTCCTGCTTGCGATCGGGTTCGGACTGCTGTATGTTCTCCTGTATCTCGTGTTCGGCTTTCTGTTCGGCAAGAACGGGGATGCGGGACTGTTTACGGTGATCCTGCATGCGCTGATCACAGCAGTCGTCGGCAGCATTCCGCCGGTCCTGCTGTGCGCGTTCCTGAAGGAGGATCGCAAAGCGCTTGTCGCATACGCCTATGTGTGGCTTGCGGTGCTGTTCGTGCTGTCGCTGATCATGGGCGTTCTGCTGTGCGATTGGAAGGGCGGAAACGGTTGGATCGAGTTTACCGCGCTTTTGACTGTCGTGTTCTTCCCGTCGCTTGCGGCGATCCTGTTCGGCGGCATCCCCGCATGGATCCTCTGGCGCGCGGAGCGCAAACGAATGAAGGCTGCAGAGGAGGCGCCGAAAAAAGAGCGTCCCTCCTACTACAACACCTGAGCTATGCTGGAACTGTTCTTTTGCAACGTCGGCGACGGAGACGCCGTGCTTTTGCGGGAATTCCGTGAAAAGCAGAGGCCGTATACCGTACTGGTGGATGCGGGACGTCCGTTTGTGGAGCCGGCGCACGGCTCGCTCCGAAAGGAAGCGATCTACTATCTGAAGGATCGCGGCGTCGGGCAGATCGACCGCATGTATCTTTCGCACCTGCACATCGATCACATCGGCGGTGCACAGCGCATCGTAAACGCGATCCCGACCGATCGGATCGAGGTGCTGACGCTTCCGCCGGACGATGCGCAATGGATCATGCCGTCGTTCGTCTCGACCGACAAGGCGACGAACGGGCTCGATCATCTGCTGAATATCTACCGCGATCTGCTCGAAGCGGCAAAGAAAACCGGCACGCGCATTGAACGCGTCGAGGAGGGGACGGAGCAGCTGACGGATCGGCTGCGCGTCACGGCGATCCTGCCGAAACCCTCCGTGATCGCGCGGCAGAAACGCGTGTTCGACGCTCTGTATCGCAAGGAACCGGTCGAAGCGAACGACCGTGTCCGCGCATCGAAGGAGCGCAACGTCTCAAGCGTCATGCTGCGGTTCACGTATGCGGGACGCAGCATCCTGCTGACCGGCGACCGCTACGCCGCCGATTTCGAGGATCTGCCGATCGATCCGTGCGACGTATTGAAGCTGCCGCACCACGGCGATCCGAAGTCGATGACGCCGGCGCTGCTCGATCGGCTTTCGCCGCGCTATGCGGTGATCTCATGCCAGAGCGATCCGGCGCAGAAAAAGGACCGTCCGAATGCGGGCATCGTCGTGATGCTCGAGAGCAGGGCAACGGTGTATTGCACGGAAAACAAGCCGCTTCCGACGCTTGCGCCGTCGACACACAACGGCATTCGCATCACGATCGCAGACGACGGAACGATCGCGTGCGAAACGGAATGAAACATCCCCGCAGGGAGCGGGATGTCATAAAGAGAACCATTATAATAGGAGGAATACCATGAAAAAGCTACTTTCCATCATGTTGGCAGCGCTGATGCTGTTCGCGGTGGCAGCGTGCACCGGCACACCGGCAGAACCCGAAAAGCCGGCGGAGCAGGCGACGGAAGCGCCGGCACAGCCTGCGCAGGAACCGGCAGAGACCGGCGCGTATGAAGCGCTTGCGCTGCAGCTGAAGAACAAGACCGGTCTGACGATCAAGGCGCTTTACATCTCCGAAAAGGGCACCGATCTCTATGCCAAGAAGATGAACAGCGTGGTCGAAGAAGGCTGGAAGGATAAGGACGCCGATGAAGCGAACTACGAGAAATTCATCTACATCGTCCGGGAAGCGGGCAAGGAGATGGAAGTTACCGTCGTGTTCGAGGACGAAACGACCGTCACCTGGGACGTCGGCAAGCTTGCCATGTATGACGAGCTCTCTCTGAAGAACGGCGCAGATCCTGCAAACTGGGAGCATGAGGCGGTCAAGGATGAGGACAAAGCGCTCTGTGACCTCGCGGTTGCGATCGGCAAGACGGCAGACAACTTCTATCCGGGTTACGAGCTGATCCCGGTCGAGTTCAAGAACAAGACCGGCAAGGGCATCAAGGAACTGTACTTCTATGAAGAAGGCGGCGACCCCAAAGCATACAACAACATGATCGACTATCTGTATGCGGCAGACGGCTCCAAGATGGATTCCCTGATGAGCGGCAAAGCCAAGGAAGGCGGCATGTATCTCTTCAAGTGCTTCCTCCGTCCGCATACCGAAAACTACATGATCGACGTGGTCTTTGATGACGGCGCAACGATCACCTACCCGATCGAGGGCTGGTTCAAGGCCGATGCAGACGGCAACCTGCCGAACGAGATCTCTCTGAAGAACGCAGAGGATCCGGATGATATCAAGATCCAGTATGACGACGGCGTACCGGAACCGATCGATTACCTTGCGGAATCGCTCGCAAAGGGCTATGTCGTTGACCAGTGGTATCCGACATACGCGACGGTCGAAGTCGATGCGGCGGCAGTCGAAGCGGCAAAGGCGGAGCTTGCGAAGATCGCGGTGCCCGCATCCGAAGAGCCGGCGGAACCGGCTGAACCCGCAGAGCCGACCGAACCCGCAGAACCGACCGAACCCGCAGAACCGACCGTAGGCGTTCCCGAAGGGTATACCGGTCTCCATCTGATGCTCAAGAACAAGACCGGCAAAGAGATCGCAAAGGTCTATCTGTTCCCGACCGGCAGCGAAGAAAAGGGCAAGAACATCTTCAAGACCGTCGTCGAAGGCAATATCCCGTCCGAGGATGAATCCGTCGAAGGCAAGCCGCATGAGGTGTTCGCATACGTGCTTCGCGAGACCGCGAGCCTTGAGGCGATGACGCTGCGCATTCGTTATGCGGATGATGCGGAAGAAGATTACGATCTGAAGCCGCTCGAGGATTACACCGTGTTCTCCGTCAAGACGGACGAATTCAAGCAGAAGGTCAGCGACGACGCCGAGGATATCGCGGCAATGGACGCGGTCGCGGCAGCGGGCGTCTCCACCGACGGCGTGGAATTCACTGCGGCGGAAGAGCCGACAGCGGAAGCGACGGAAGCAGCGGCAGAGGTCGCCGCGATCCCCGAAGGATATGTGGGTCTTGCACTGAACATCAAGAACAAGACCGGCGCAACGATCAATGCGGTCTATGTCTATGCAGTCGGTGCAGAGGATAAAGGCGCAAGCGTCGTTCCGGAAGGATGGAAGGATAAGGACGCCGACGGCGACAATTACGAGAAGAACATCTTCATCATCCGTCCGGCAGGCGCGCTGGTGGTTGAGATCGTCATGGAGGATGGCACCGTTTCCACCAAGGAAGTCGAGCTGAACCTGTATGACAAGATCTCCTTCAAGGGCGTAGCGGCGGACGACTGGAAGATCGAAGCAAACGATGATCCGGCGGACATCGCGCTGATGGAAGCACTGGTCACCGCAGGCGAGACGACGGACGGCTGGTATCCGGCACAGTAACGGCATACAGACAGAAGCGGAGCGCGGTCGCATGACCGCCTCCGCTTGGATTCTCCGTTTTCCCGATCCATGCAAGAGGAGGCGTTTCGCATGAAAAAGCGTTCGACAGCGGTATTGCTTGCCGCGCTGCTGCTTTTCGCGCTGCTGCCGGGTTCCGGCGTCGCGGAGGAGGAGCAGCCGTGGTGGGAACAGGATCTTTGGGACACCGAAGTGCTTTCGGAACTCGGCGCGGTTTTGCCGACCTATGATGCGGCGAAGGATCGCTATGAGATCGCAACGCCGGAACAGCTCCTGTATCTTTCGGGCGTCTGGAAGACCGGGGACAGCAACGGCGACGGCGCACCGGACGCGCCATGCAACGGCACATATGTGCTGACCGCGGATCTCGATATGGCGCCGCTGCTGACGTCGATCGGCGCGGTGCTTTCGGAAAAGCGCGGCGAGGACGTGAAGGGCTATATGCCGCCGATCGCGGCGCTTGCGGACGGAGACGAATCCGAGGGCGTGCACTGCGCGTTCTTCGGCACATTCGACGGACAGGGGCATGCAATCAGAAACCTGCGCGTCGTGCGCATGGGAGATAAGTATTGCGGTCTGTTCGGCAACGTCGGACACGATTTCGGCGAAGGCTTCGTAAAGGATCTTGCGATCCTCGACGCCGAGATCGTCGGACTCGCCACCTGCGGTATTCTCGCGGGCGGTTTTTACGGTGATGCGGACAACGTGGTGTGCACCGGAACGATCGACTGCGCGGAAAAGAACGCGGGCGGTCTTGCGGGCAAGATCAAACGCAACGAGAACGGTTATTACGGCATCGCGCGCAACTGCTTCGTGTACTGCGATATTCTCGTGCGCGGACAGGGCGTGGAAAACGGCGCGGCCGGCGGCGTTTCCGCCTCCAACTCAAAGGGCGGACAGATCGTGAACTGCTTCGTCGGCGGATCGATCCGGATCGAAGGCGAGGAAGCGGACAGCGTCGGCGGGATCGTGGGCAATCTCAAGGGCGGCACGGCGATCGACAACAATGTCATGCTGCTGAAAACGATCGACGGCGGCACGGACAGCCAGAACATCGGCTTCCTTTGCGGCAGTTACAGCGGCGAATCCGGCTCGCACATCCACAACAACGTCGTGTGGGAAGGAACCGTGCTTACGGGCGGCGTCGCAAGCGCACATCCGGAAGGCGCGGCATACGAGCTTGCGTCGGCACAGCAGATCGGCGAAAAAGCGCTCTATGAGCAGCTCGGATGGGACTTCGATGCGATCTGGACGTGGGTCGGAGACGACGCCCACGGCTATCCGATGATCCGTGCGTTCCGGGATGCGCTCGATATGCAGGAGCGGCTTCAGCGCGATCTTGCGGTCGAAACGCCGGTGATCCGGCTTTTTGAACCGATGGCGAACAGCGCGTATGCAGGCGACCCTGTCGCGATCGATCTGCAAATGCTGCTGCCGGACGGCTTGGAGGCAAGCGAAGCGACGCTGTATTACGGCACATCGAAAACGCGTTCCGCCTGCACCGAACCGATCCCGATGACGATTGCAGAGGGCATTGCGAGCGCGGAATTCTCCACGGACGAGCCCGGAATTTTTTACTATTACTGTGCGGTGCGCATCGGAAATGAAGAATTCGCGTTCCCGACGGAGGGCACGGTGCGGCTGGATGTCGTTTCCCCGACCACGCGCTATATGCCCGAACAGCTGACGATCACGCCGGGCGCAACGGCGTCCGAGGTGTGCTTCAACTGGATCACCGCATCCGACGGACTGACCGGAGAGCTGTGCTATCGCAAGGCCGGCGCGTCCGATTGGCAAAAGCTCCCCGTGACCGAGATCGAGACCGTGCAGGTGCGCGGCGATCACGGCACGTTCACGAGCTATTCGGCGGACGTTGCGGGACTTGAACCGGCGAGCGCATACGAGTATATGGCGGTCACGAGCGACGGAACGGATGAATATCGCAGCGATGTCAACACGTTCACGACGCTTCCGGACGGAAACACGTTCTCGTTCGTTGCGATTTCGGACCTGCAGTCCACCAACGAGGAAGGCTATCTGCCGTTCCTCTACACGCACAGAGCATTTTTAACCGACACACTGCATCCGGATTTTATGGTGAATCTCGGTGATCTGACCGAGGACGACACGATGCAGGAATGGTCGTTCCTGTTTGATACGGCGGGCGAGGCGCTCGCAACGCGCCTTACGGCATACGTTGCCGGCAACCATGAAGCGAAGGGCGACGTCGTATACTCGCACTTCAAGGGACGCACCAACCTGCCGGGCGGCATCGACGATCCGATCCTCAGGGAAACGACGTCGAGCTTCGTCGTCGGGGATGTGTGTTTTGTCACCATGAACACCGATCCGTTCTCGGGCGAAGACGGAACGGACGCATCCGCGGACAAGCTGAATTATTACGCCGCGCAGAAGGAATGGGCAAAGCGTGTCTTTGAAGAATCCGGCTGCACCTACCGCGTGATCTTCGCGCATGCGGGACTTGTGCAGAAGGACGATGCGGCAACGGCGTTCCTCGAAAAGATGTGCGGGGAACTGGACGTCTGCCTGTTCCTGAACGGGCATATCCACAACTACTTCCGCGCAACGGTCGACGGCGAGGGCAAAAAGACCGATACCGCAAGCGGCACCACGTTCGTCACAACGAGCCCGATGGGCCCGAAGTTCGATGATTACGGCGGCGAGATCGACGATGTGCTCGGCTTCCAGACCGGCGGTTCGGACGACGCGCGCCAGTATCTGACCTACGTGGAGGTCACGGACGACGGCATCACCGTCACTGCGTATCAGAGAACGGAAGCGGGCGATGCGAACATCAAAAAGTGTGCGGACTATACGCCGATCGATACGTTCACGATCCATAGGGAACCGCACAAAAACAGTACACGGTGGATCCTGATTGCGGTTGCGGCAGCCGCTTTAGCTGCGGTCGTGATCCTCGCGGTGATTCTGCTTCGCAAAAGGAAGATCGCGAAGAAGTAAGGTTTTCTCGACGTTTGCCGAATGTTTCGGCATCCGGTAGACGTCGAATCTTTTTCTAACCGTTTCGTAAACGTTTACGAAACGAAATGCTGCTCTCTGCAATGTCCAGAGGTTACGATCAAAATCTGTCAGGAGAGAGGTACTTATGGAAACATTGTTCTGGATCGGTTTTGTCGGTGCGGCGCTCGCGGGGCTGTACGCGCTGCTGCAAACCAGGAAAGTGCTGTCCTTTTCGGAAGGCAGCGAAAAGATGAAAAAGATCGCGGGTTCCATCCGCGAAGGCGCCAACGCGTATCTGCAGCGTCAGTACAAGACCGTACTGCCGGTGTTTGCGGTGATTTTTGTGATCCTGATGGTCCTTGCGTTCGCCTCGAAGGGTTCGCTGCTGAGTCAATTTACGCCGTTCGCATTCCTTACCGGCGGCGTCTGGTCGCTGCTTGCCGGCTTTATCGGTATGAAGATCGCAACCCACGCCAATGCGCGTACCGCACAGGCGGCAAGCGAGGGGTTAAACCGCGGACTTCGCGTCGCGTTCTCGGCCGGCTCGGTTATGGGCTTCACGGTCGTTGCGCTCGGAATCTTAGACGTCACGCTCTGGTATTTCCTGCTGTATTATGTGTTCGGCATCCGCGATGCGGTCACGATCGGCAACATCATGGTCATGAACGGCATGGGCGCTTCGTTCATGGCGTTGTTCGCGCGCGTCGGCGGCGGTATCTATACAAAAGCTGCCGACGTCGGCGCGGACCTCGTCGGTAAGGTCGAAAAGAAGATCCCCGAGGATGATCCCAGGAACCCCGCAACGATCGCGGATAACGTCGGCGACAACGTCGGCGACGTCGCAGGCATGGGCGCGGACCTCTATGAATCCTATGTCGGCTCCATCCTTGCCACGTTTGCGCTGTCTGCCATCGGCGGCTACGGCTTTGCGGGCATGTTCCTGCCGCTGATGCTTGCCGTTTCCGGCATCGTCTGTTCGATCATCGGCGCACAGCTTGTGCGCGTCAAGGAAGGTGCAAGCCAGAAGACGCTGCTGCGCACGCTGCGCACCGGCACATATACGGCGGCGATCCTCTCGGGCGTTGTCGCACTGCCGCTGACCTATTTCATTTTCCGCAACGTCGAAGGCGCGAGATGGTGGGGCATTTACATCGCGATCCTCGCAGGACTCATCGCGGGCTGTCTCATCGGCTTCTTTACCGAATACTTCACCTCCGAATCGTACCGCCCGACGCGTGACCTTGCGGCAACCTCGCAGACCGGTTACGCGACGATCGTCATCGGCGGCATCTCGCTCGGCATGGAATCGGCGCTGACCTCCATCCTGATCGTCTGCGCGGCGGTTCTCATCAGCTACATCGCGGCAGGCGGCACGGCGGAGCTGGTCGATGCGAACGGACACTTCCTGCAATCCTTCAACCGCGGACTTTACGGCATCGGCATCGCGGGCGTCGGCATGCTGTCCACGCTCGGCATCACGCTGGCAACCGACGCATACGGACCCGTTGCAGACAACGCGGGCGGCATTGCGCAGATGGCGGGCATGGATCCCGTCGTGCGTGAACGCACCGACGCGCTGGATTCTCTGGGCAATACGACGGCGGCAACCGGCAAGGGCTTTGCGATCGGCTCGGCGTCGCTGACCTCTTTGGCGCTTCTCGTTTCCTACGTCAACATCATCCAGGAAAAGACCGACGCGGTGCTGAACTTCTCGGTCATCAATCCGACGGTGCTCATCGGTATGTTCATCGGCGCGATGCTCGTGTTCGTCTTCGCGGCGGTCACCATGAACGGCGTCGAGCGCGCGGCGCAGTCGGTCGTCATCGAGGTGAGAAGACAGTTCCGTGAGATCCCGGGCATTCTGGAAGGCGAAGCGACGCCCGAATACGCGAAGTGCGTTTCGATCTGCACCAAGGGCGCGCTGCACGAAATGGTCGTTCCCGCGCTCATGGCGGTTATCGTGCCGATCGTTGCGGGTCTGATCTTAGGACCCACCGGCGTGGTCGGTCTTTTAGCCGGTGTATCCGTTGCGGGCTTTGCGGTCTCGGTGTTTATGTCCAACGCGGGCGGCGCATGGGACAATGCGAAGAAATACATCGAAGAGGGTCACTTCGGCGGCAAGGGCAGCAAGCCTCATAAGGCGTCCGTCGTCGGCGATACCATCGGCGATCCGTTCAAGGACACCTCCGGTCCGTCGCTGAACATCCTCATTAAGCTGTGCGCAACGGTCTCCATCGTGTTCTCCGGACTGATCGCACTCGTCCATCTTCTCTGAGTTTATTCCTCCTATCTCCCCAAAAGGACTGCTCCGATCCGACAGAGCAGTCCTTTTCTGTTTCGCTTTTGACAAAAAACAAGCCCGGTCCGAGCAGACCGGGCTTTCTGTGTGCGTCTCAGTATTTTCTTGCATCCTTGACGTGCGCAAGGTGATCTTCGTATGCCTTTACGTTTCTCGGATTCTCGGAAACCTCGGTGTCGCCGACGCGCCACCAGGAGCCGTATCCGTCGGTCATCGATTTCGGAAGTACGCGGATGTCGAATACGACCGGCACACCCTCGATTTTCTTGGCTTCTTTGATCGCGGTCTTCATCTCGTCGATCGTGCGGATCGTGAACGCCTTGCAGCCGTAGCCCTCGGCGATCTTTGCAAAATCGACCGGAATGAAACTTCCGGAATGTTCGCCGTCCTCGCCGCGGAAGCGCAGTTCGGTGCAAAGCGTGTCGTTGCCGTGCCCGACCTGCAGGTTGTTGATGCAGCCGAAGCTGGCGTTATTGAACACGCAGACGTTGATCTTCTTGTGTTCCTGTACGGCGGTCAAAAGCTCGGAATGCAGCATGATAAAGCTGCCGTCGCCGACCATTGCATAGACGTCGCGGTCACCGATCGCGTACTTGACGCCGAGCGCACCGGAGATCTCGTAACCCATGCACGAATAGCCGTATTCCATGTTATAGGTATCGACGCCGCGTGCGCACCACATGCGCTGCATGTCGCCCGGCAGAGAGCCTGCCGAACCGATCGCAACGTCCTCGGGATCGATCGTAAAGTTGATCGCGCCGAGAACGGCGGTCTGCGTGAGGTCCGCACCCAGATCGGCGGCGAAGCGGTCTGCGCTCTTTGCGTTCGCATCGTTGACCTCGGGCACATAGCCCTTGCCATAAGCGGTGTGATGCAGACGATCGAGCTCTGCAAACCAGCGATCGCGCGCGTCCCCGATCTCGTTCGTGTACGGCGCCTTGTAGCCGTTCAGCGCCTCAAGCAGCACGGGCAGCGCGCGTTTTGCGTCGGCAACGACCGGAACGGCGTCGAGCTTCAGTGCCTGGAACTCGGATACATTGATGTTGACAAACTTCGCGTCGTCCCGGAAGAGCCACTTCGAAGACGTCGTAAAGTCGGTATAGCGGGTGCCGACGCCGATGATGACGTCCGCCTCTTTGGCGATCTCGTTCGCCGCGGAGCAGCCGGTCACGCCGATGCCGCCGAGGTTCAGCGCGTGATCATAGGGGATCGCGCTCTTGCCTGCCTGGGTCTCGCCGAACGGGATGCCCGTCGCTTCGGCAAATGCTTTGAATTCCGCATGCGCTTCGCTGTAGCGTACGCCGCCGCCGCAGATCAGAAGCGGCTTCTTTGCCGCGCGGATGACCTTTGCAGCTTCCTCGATCGCTTCCGGATCCGCCTGCCGTCTTGCGAGGCGATGGACTCGTTTTTGGAAGAAGCTCTCGGGGTAATCGTACGCCTCGCCCTCGACGTCCTGCGGGATCGCGATGCAGACCGCGCCGGTATTGGCGGGATCGGTCAGCACGCGGAAGGCGGAGATCATTGCGCTCATCAGCTGTTCGGGGCGCACGATGCGGTCCCAATAGCGGCAGACGGCGCGGAACGCGTCGTTGGTGGAGATCGAAAGGTCGTGCGTTTGTTCGATCTGCTGCAGCACCGGATCGGGCTGGCGGCAGGCATAGACGTCGCCCGGCAGGATCAATACCGGGATATTGTTCGCAGTTGCCGTGGCGGCGGCGGTCACCATATTGGCGGCGCCGGGACCGACGGACGAGGTCACCGCGATGATCTTTTTGCGCTTCATCTGCTTTGCAAACGCAACGGCGGTGTGCGCCATGCCCTGCTCATTCTTGCCCTGCCATACCTTGAGACGGTGCGTTTCCTGACGGAGCGCCTGTCCGAGACCGACCACGTTGCCGTGTCCGGGCAGCATGATCACGCCCTCAACGAACGGGTGTTCGACGCCGTCATAGGCGATGTACTGGTTTTCCAAGAAGCGGACCAGTGCCTGCGCCATGGTCAAACGAACGGTATTCATACATTCCTCCTGTTAACCTTGAAAGATGTGGTCGTTCGCATCCGGCTTCCACAGCCACGAATGCTCGGGATCGTCGATGCGCGTTTTCTTCCACGGATCGCCGTCAAGATGGCGGATCGCCCATGCGTAGCACATCGCATAACCGGGCGCCGCAACCTGCGAATGGAATCCGTGGTTGATCGTCGCAAGCCCGTTATGTTCGGTCTTGTAGATCTCGCCGTTCGAGAATCCGGCGCCGAAGCCCTGCGGATGATCGAAGCGATAGAAGTAGACCTCCGGCTGCGGATGATGGTGCGGCGGATACGAGGACCAGCGTCCCGGGAAGTTCAGCACTTCGCCGAGCACCATGTTCGAGAACGGCGCGTTATCGTAATCGAAAAACGTCTTGATCTCTCGGCGCATCGCGCCCATCAGTTCGCCGTTCGCGCCGGCATGCTGCACCTGTACCGTTTCGGGCGTATAGAGGACCGGATCATAGTCGCGGTCGTTCGTCGTCTGCTGGATGAACAGCTCGGCGTGCGCATGCGCCTTGATCCCGATCTTCACTCTGCGCGGGCAGAGCAGGCAGTATGCCTCGTTGCGGAACGTATCGGGGCGGACGGCCTCGACCGTGTTCTGCGCCCAGCTGAGCGTGACGGAGCCTTCAAACAGCAGCACCGCGGTTTCCTTTTCGGGCTCCTCGATCGTGTATTCGTCGCCGTCTTCCATGACCAGAAGACCGATGTCCATCATCATGCCGAGGTCGTCGACGCTTGTGTCGATATACGCGTTATAGCCGCGCTGCGGTTCCTTTTTGAAATACATGGAGCCGCTCCTCAAAGACCGGTGTGTTCCGCAATGTACTTGCGTCCCTTGATCGCGTATTCGAGCGGGTTTGCCTTTGCGGGATCCTGCTCCGCTTCGACCAGCAGCCAGCCCTCGTAATGCGCGTCGGAAAGCACGCGGAAGACCGGATCGAAATCGACGTCGCCGTCGCCGGGCACGGTGAACGCGCCGTTGCGTACCGCGGTCAAAAAGCTCCATTCGTTTTCCTTCGCCTGCTCAACGACCGGCAGACGCATGTCCTTCAGATGTACGTGTCCCACGCGGTCGACATACTTTTTGAGCATCGCGAGCGGATCCTCGCCGGCGAACGTAAAGTGACCGGTGTCGTAGCAGAGGAAGACGTAGCGCGGATCGGTGTTCGCCATCATGCGGTCGGTTTCCTCCGCGGTCTGCACGACCGTACCCATATGATGGTGATAGCAGAGTTTGAAGCCGCGATCGTAAGCGATCTGACCCAGTACGTTGAGCCCTGCGCAGAAGCGCTTCCAGCCCTTGTCGTTCAGAACGGGCTTGTGGTCTCCGGTCAGGATCGGCGTGTCGAACTGACCCTGGATCGAGCGGCTCTGCTCGGAAACATTGATGCGATTTGCGCCGACGGCGGTGAGGAAGTCGAGCTCCTTTTCAAACGCCGCGATGTTTTCTTCGAGCGGCTTGGTCAGTAGGAAGGAGGAGAACCAACGGCTTGCGATGCGCATGCCGCGAAGGTCGAGTTCCCGCTTGAGCACGTCGGGATCCGTCGGATACTTGTTGCCGATCTCACATCCGGTAAAACCCGCCAGCGCCATTTCGGAAACGATCTGGCGGAACGTGTTTTCCGCGCCGAGCTCGGGCATATCGTCGTTGCACCAACCGATCGGGGCGATGCCGAGATGGACTTTTTCTGCGTCAAACATTGCCATAGGATGCTCCTTTCAGATGCGGGCAACGCCGCTCTTGCGCGCCGCTTCGGCAACTGCCGCGGCAACCGCGGGACCGACGCGCTTGTCGAATGCTTTCGGGATGATATAGTCGGCGGAGAGCTCCTCATCGGAGATCAGGTCTGCCAGCGCCTTCGCAGCCGCCATCTTCATCTCTTCGTTGATGTCGCTTGCGCGGACGTCGAACGTGCCGCGGAAGATGCCCGGGAACGCGAGAACGTTGTTGATCTGGTTCGGGAAATCGCTTCTGCCGGTCGCGATCACGCGCGCGCCGCCTGCCTTGGCGTCGTCCGGGAAGATTTCCGGCGTCGGGTTCGCGCAGGCGAAGATGATCGCGTCGCGATTCATCGTTTTGACCATTTCGGTCGTGACCGTGCCGGGCGCGGAAACGCCGATGAACACGTCTGCGCCGACAAGCTGATCCGCAAGCGAACCGGGTTTGCGCTCAAGGTTTGTGACTTCCGCCATCTCTTCCTTGATCCAGTTCAGGCCGTCGCGGCCCTTGTAGATCGCGCCTTTGCGGTCGCACATCGTGATGCGTTTGAAGCCCGCGGAGAGCAAAAGCTTCACGATCGAGACCGCCGCCGCGCCTGCGCCGGAGGTAACGACCCTGACGTCCTCCTTGTTCTTGCCGACGACCTTCAGTGCGTTCGTGAGACCCGCGAGCGTGATGACGGCGGTGCCGTGCTGATCGTCGTGGAAGATCGGGATGTCGCACTTTTCTTTGAGCTTGCGTTCGATCTCAAAGCAGCGGGGCGCGGAAATATCTTCGAGGTTGATGCCGCCGAAGCTGCCGGAGAGCAGATAGACTGCGTTGACAAACTCGTCGACGTCGTGCGTCTTGATGCACAGCGGGAACGCGTCGACGTTGCCGAACGACTTAAACAGAACGCATTTGCCCTCCATAACGGGCATGCCTGCTTCGGGACCGATGTCGCCGAGACCCAAAACAGCGCTTCCGTCGGTGATGACCGCGCAGAGGTTATGACGGCGGGTCAGCTCGTAGCTCTTGTTGATATCCTTCTGAAGCTCCATGCACGGCTGCGCAACGCCGGGGGTATAAGCAAGGCTCAGGTCTTCTTTCGTTGCGACGGGAACCGTTGCGATAACTTCAATCTTGCCTTTCCATTCTCCGTGCAACCGGAGCGACTCTTTTGCGTAATCCATATATGTACTCCTTTAATTGATTTACTTTCTTTCAAGCACGGCCT
>ODAI010292727.1_pt1 | contig 17635 bp, 12 predicted proteins | sample 1539321 | NCBI WGS metagenome assembly ODAI01 (sample SAMN02144231, study PRJEB22623) | gut metagenome | biome: sheep rumen | host: Ovis aries | place: New Zealand | reverse complement strand
TATTCCAATATCGAGGATGCAGCCGGGATTACGCTGTACTATCCTCACAAGAACAAGGGAATGTTTGAGCAGCTCAATGAGTTCTATAAAGGGGTGCTCTCCGTGAAGGCGTATGCGGAATTTCTGGAGGCCGGCAAGGAAATGTGGCTCAGGAGCAAGTCGAGGGACTGGAATCTCGGAACGCCGGAAGATGCCGGGGATGAATTTACGCTAAGACTTACGGAAGAAGAGCTGTCCGATATGACGGGAGCAGCTTACACCATTCTTATAAAGGACAAGCTCTTTGGGGGCTATGTCCCCTATATGGAAAACTGCAAAATAGAGCCGGACAAGGACGGGGTCATCCACCTGAGCAAGAATCCGAAAGTAGCAGTGCTCCGAAGCGGAGAGGATACGACGATCATCCGCGCGGAAGAGACCGGATCGGATCGCAGACGAAAGGATTATATGACCCAAGGGATGCAGGTTGCCAGTTTCTATGATGACTATGTGAATTCGGATGACGCGTACGAGCGCATAACGGTACGGTTTTGCCAAAACGGCAAAAGCGGGGAGACGGTGATCCAAAACATCGAACAGGAAAGCAGTTCCGCTATCTTCAGCGGCGGAAAAAGTACTATTGATATCATGGATTGGCAGACAGTCTTTATCAGGTCCTATTCGGATTACCTGGTCCCGTCCAGAGAAAAAGGAGGGCGGATCCGGCCATACGCAGAGTGGATCAGACCCGGCGTATATATTTGGAGCAAAACAGCTGTGGACAGAACGTTTCAGATGGACCTTGTGGAGATCCGGGAGCTTGGAATCACAGACGAGATCATCTGCCAGATCCAGATCGAAGACATGAACGGGGAAAAGTATGCGTCCGAGCCGGTCATGCTTGTCGACCCGAATTTCAGTATTAAAGAAATATCCACAGAAAACGGGAAAATGGAGTTTGCCGTCTATCCGGACCATGCAGAACTTTCTCATTATAAAGGTGTGGATGAGAAGGTTCTTGTACCGGAGACTGTCGACGGTGTTCCGGTGACTGTAATTCGAGAATCAGCGTTTTCATGGCATGAAATGTTTGCCGCCAACGGGTATGATCAGGTCAAAGAAATTGAACTGCCGGATACAGTCACAGAGATCGGCCCCAGGGCATTTGAAAAGTGCCTGGAACTGGAAAAGATACATATTCCTGATGGTGTAAAGAAGATCGGATACGGCGCGTTTTGGGATTGCCGGTCTCTTAAGGGACTAACGCTGCCGGACAGTGTGGAGGCGATTGGAAATTGTGCGTTTGCCTGCTGCAATTCTCTGACTGAGTTTCGGATTCCCGAAAATCTCAGGTCGATGGGTGACGGTGTATTCGCAGACTGCACATCTCTCGTAAGATTTACCCAAGAGGAAACGGAGACCAAAAGGAACGATGATGTGAAGTCCGGAAAGGAACCCATTCTCAGAGACGATGGGGCAATCTACACTGCCGACAGAACTGAGCTGCTGGCTTATCCGGCTGCTGATTCGAGGGATACTTTTTCAGTGGCGGAAGGGACAAAGAAGATCGCCTCCAGGGCTTTTTCCGGAGCTTCCCTAGAGGAGGTGGTCCTACCGGAGGGAATTGAAGAGATTGGGAGTTATGCATTTTACGGATGCGGCCGGATAAAAGCGCCGCTGTTTCATGAGGGGATCACAAAAGTGGGCAGGAATGCCTTTGATATAGATGCTTTTGGGACAAAGAAGGCTGATTGGATTCCGGAGGAGCAGGAGGTGATCTATGTTCCCGCATCCCTTGAGTATATCGGGGAACATGCTTTTGATGCGTTTCTCAATGTGCGATTTGAAGTGAGTGAGGAGAACCGCCATTACAGCGAAGCGGAAGGAGCGCTGATGAACAAGGCAGGGGATACAGTCATTCAGATCGCGACAGATCCGACTAAAACGGCTGTAATTCCTGAAGGCACGATCGAATTTGAAGAATCTGTACTCAGTGTCTATGATACGCTGGATTGGTCATTGGTGAAAAAAATCTATCTACCTATGTCCATGGAAAAGTTTCCGAAAGAGCCCGAAGAAAATGATAATACCGGAGATCAGGCAATTTATCACTGCCCTGCAGGATCGGAAGCAGAGAAATTCGTCGTTCGGGCGGGTCTTCAATTAACGAATGAGATGGGCAAAAAAGAGAACACTGCAGAGACAGCGACGGAAAAGGGGACCCTGTATTTTGACATATACAGTGATCACGCGGTGTTGTACGGTTACTCCGGAGAAGATGAAGAGGTGATCATTCCGGACGAAGCAGAGGGGAAGCCGGTGACGGAGATCGGAAACGGGAGTGAGAGCATAACAAATGATCTATTTGACGAAGAACGCGTCAGTCATGCGCTCAAAAAGATCGTGATCCCAGAAGGAGTTACATCTGTCAATGCGAAAGCTCTCAGTTCGATCCGTGGGAACGCCGAGGTCGTACTGCCCTCCACTTTAAAGAGACTGGGCTGGAAAGCGGTGGCCTCATCTGCAATGATTCCCGAGATTCCGGAGGGATTGGAAGTCCTGCAGGAAGAATGTCTGGGGAATTTTGGAAACAGGCCTTTTGTGCTGACACCCTCGATGCGCTACATCGACCCGCAGGCATTCGGATATTATGATGTGACAGCGTTTGAACAGAGTGGAGACAACGAATTATATTCTGTAAAAAACGGCGTTCTCTTTAATGCGGACGGCACTGTGCTGGTAAAATATCCGTGCAATAGAGAGGAAAAGGAGTATGTAATTCCCGAGGGAACATCTGAGATCGGCCCCCGGGCGTTTCAAAGATGTGACCATCTGGAGAAGATCAGTTTACCGGACTCACTCAAAGTGATCGGAGAGTACGCGTTTGGGTCATGTGGTGCTCTTGAGGAGATTGAGTATAGCAAAGATACAATGATGGAGACTGTTGGGGAGAATGCGTTCAACGGCTGCGACAGTCTCAAAGAGATCGAGCTGCCTCCTGTCAGGGTGATTGAAAATGGCGCTTTTTGGGGCTGCGGCTCGCTCCAAACAGTTCATTTGGCTGAGGGAACAAGAGAAATCGGGGATAATGTGTTTACGGATGCTGCTGTCAGTGCACCGGTGTTCCCGGAGAGCCTTAAAAGGATTGGGAATGCTGCTTATGGAACAGGGATATCCGGCGATGGGTTTTTACCGGGAAGTGCAGAGGTGATTCGCATACCTGCCGGTCTTACCGAGATTGGATATTTTGCATTTGTGAAGATCGGAAACACTCAGTTTGAGGTCGATCCCGGGAATACGGAATTTTCGGCGGAAGACGGATTTCTAATGGATGCGGACGGAAATTTTTTGATCCTGTGCCCGCCCGGCAGGAGCGGAAGAGTCGAAGTGCCGGAAGGTGTGACCGCTATAAGAGGCGATGCATTCAGTGGTGCTTACGGCGTAACAGACATCGTGATACCTGAAAGTGTCATTTATATTGAAGATCTGGGCATCGCGGAGCTAAGTAAAGGGGAAAACGGTGAGTATAGGCAGGCGGTCCCGGTGATAATTCACTGTAAGAAGGGGTCTTTTGCCGAGCAATACGCGATACGCAAGGGGATTCCGTATGAGACGGATTGAGCTGCGCAAGGGCTGCCGATAAGGATAGCCCCCCGTAAATTTTAGTTAATCAAGGAACGATTTTATGGGAGGGCATGTATAATCTGACCACGGAGGAGATGACAGAGTATCACGGCAGTGACTATTTAGACAATTTATCAAGCCAGGTTTATCACTTTGATCTGGACAATGACAGCGTTCACTATCGTGCCAACGATGAGAGAGCTTATAGGGAAGTTTTTGCTAAGCTGATGGATCTTGCTCCTCAGGCAGCAGGGACAATGTATAAACTTCAGTAGATGCACGAAAATGCTGATATATTTATAAGCAAATATTTTGAGATTCATGTATAATGTTTTTATACAGCTGTCTGATTCATATTTGTTTGTAGTTTCCGTCATTATAAGTGAATGTGTATCGTTGGCAGCAGAAGTGTCAGTATAAATAAGACAGGAGGAGATTATGAAGAAGTTAATCGGTATTTTTCTTTCTGCAACGCTGGCAGCATCTATGCTGGCAGGTTGCGGCGGATCAACAGGAGCGGCCTCTGACAGCAAACCTGCAGCAGAAGAAGCGGCTGAGCCCACTGCAGAAGAAGCTGCGGAGCCTGCAGCAGAAGAAGCTGCGGAGCCTGCAGCAGAAGAAGCTGCAGAACCCGCAGCAGAGGAAGCTGCAGAACCCGCAGCAGAGGGACAGACAAACACAACGGCACAGGCAGACATGGGTGAGAAGACCGGTCTGGATCTGAGCTCGATGGGTTCACACCTCGGCGGTCTTGCACCGATCCCCAATTTCAGCGGTGCAAAGGAACTCTCCAGTGATGAAGTAGATGAGATGGACAGAGCGATGCGTGCATACACACCGCCGGCAGACTCACCGCTGATCAATAATGCTAAGAATTTCTATTACTATTCTCAGATGAATGAGGATGAGCAGGCGATCTATGATGCTATGCTCATGTGCGCTTCGGATCCGACCACATCGGATAACGTAGCGGTCGCCAGAGTAACCATGGACCCCAATTCCGAGGAATTCATTCCGGAATTCCTTGCGGTCTATTTCGGAATGCAGTACGACCATCCCGAGCTGTTCTGGCTGTACTACGGCCCCTTCGGCGCAGGCGTTGAGTGCAACATGGACATCGGCTGGTATACACAGCCCGACTCTGACGGCACCTACCAGATCTTCTGCCAGATCCCTGAGCCTTTCGAGGATTTCGAAGCTCGCATGGAAGAGTTCAACGATGCAGTCGACACATTTATGGCGGACATCGATCTCTCACAGCCGGATGATCAGATCGCACTGCAGATCCACGACAAGCTGATCGACACAGTTGATTACAATTTCCAGAGTCTGAGTGAGGACAACGGAGCGCAGACCAACGTCGCCCACACTGCATATGCTGCACTGGTTAAGGATCTTCATGACACACCTACCTGCGCAGTCTGTGACGGATATGCTCAGGCTTATGTCTATCTGCTGCAGCAGGCAGGCATTGATGCGACAGTACTTGTAGGTACGGCAGGCGATGCTGAGAATGAAGAGGACAGAGAAGGTCATGCATGGACGGCAGTGAAACTCGATGACGAGTGGTATGAAGTTGACTCTACATGGAATGATGCAGGAAATACCGAGATCCAGCTCGAGGCGATCAAGGATACAGATACGCTCACATTCGACGTACTCACAGAAGGCCTTACGGACGAGGATTACAGAAACAAGATCGAGCACTATCTGTACAACCTGACAACACCGGAGATGACAGAGTATCACGGCAGTGACTATTTTGACTATTTCTCCAGCCAGGGATATACCTTCAATCTGGCAGGCGACAGCGTCCACTATCGTGCCAACGATGACAGAGCTCTGATCCAGGCTTATTCCAAGCTGATGGATCTTGCACCTCAGGCAACAGGTACGAAGTACAAACTGTATTAATTGCAGGAAGATACCAGGAATTTAACTGAATATGTGTGATCTACGAAGAGCTGTCACGAGGTGGCAGCTCTTCGCCATGCATTGCGAAAATATCGAGGACGGGGAAGGTTCTCAAAGCGATAGGATCGTTTGGGTGAATGAATAACTTTTCATGATATGCCTGCATATTTGTAAATATTTTGGTCAGAGTCATGTATAATAATTCTATGCAGCTGCCCGCTTCTGAGCTGTTACGTTTTCAGTCATCATAAGGAATGTATGTGATCGGCAGCAGCGATGTCAGAATAAAAGGACAGGAGGAGATCATGAAAAAGTTAATCGGTATTTTTCTTTCGGCGATGCTGGCGGTTTCTATGCTGGCAGGCTGCGGCGGATCATCGGGATCGGCCTCTGACAGCAAACCTGCGGCAGAAGAGGCAGCAGAGCCTGCGGCAGAAGAGGCAGCAGAGCCCGCCGCGGAAGAGGCAGCAGAGCCCGCTGCGGAAGAGGCTGCAGAGCCTGCTGCGGAAGAGGCTTCGGAACCCGCCGCAGAGGGACAGACAAACACGACGGCACAGGCAGACATGGGCGAGAAAAACGGTCTGGATCTAAGCTCGATGGGCTCACACCTGGGCGGTCTTGCGCCGATCCCCAAATTCGACGGTGCGAAGGAGATCTCCGGCGAAGAAGTCGATGAGATGGACAGGGCGATGCGCGCATACACCCCTCCGGAGGATTCACCGCTGATCAATAATGCGGAGAATTTCTATTACTATTCCCAGATGAATGAGGATGAGCAGTCTTTATACGATGCTATGCTCATGTGTGCGTCGGATCCGACCACGACAAACAATATCACGATTGCCAAAGTGAATATGGATCCCAATTCCGAGGATTTCCAATCAGACCTGATCGCCACCTATTTCGGGATGCAGTACGATCATCCCGAGCTGTTCTGGTTGTACTACGGCCCGTTCTATGCAGGTGTAGAGTGCAACATGGATATCTACTGGTATACGGAGCCTGATTCTGACGGAGCTTACAATATCTACTTCCGGATCCCGGAGCCCTTTGAGGATTTCGAGGAGCGCATGGGCGAGTTCAACGATGCAGTGGACACGTTTATGGAGGACATCGATCTCTCGCAGCCGGATGACCAGATCGCACTGCAGATCCATGACAAGCTGATCAATTCCGTCGATTATAACTTCCAGAGTCTGGAAGAGGAGCAGGCAGCGCAGAACAATGCCGGCTCCACTAATGTCGCTCACACTGCTTATGCGGCACTGGTCGAGGATTTCCATGGTACACCGACTTGCGCGGTGTGTGACGGATACTCTCAGGCCTATGTCTATCTGCTGCAGCAGGCAGGTATTGACGCAGCTGTCATTATTGGCACAGCAGGTGATGCTGAAAATGAACAGGACAGAGGCGGACATGCGTGGTCAGTCGTGAAACTGGACGACGAATGGTATGAAAGTGACTCGACGTGGAATGATGCCGGCAATACCGAGATCGAGCTCGAGCAGATCAAAGAAACAGATACGCTCACATTCGATGTAATTACGGAAGGCCTGCAAGACAAGGATTACAGGTATAAGCTCGAGCATTATCTGTACAACCTGACCACACCGGAGATCACAGAGTTCCACGGCAGTGAGTATTTTGACTTCTTCTCAAGTCAGGGATATCGCTTCAACCTGGCAACTGACAGCGTTCACTACCGCGCGAATGACGAGAGAGCTATACTGGAAGGCTTTTCCAAGCTGATGGATCTGGCACCTCAGGCGACCGGTACAAAGTACAAGCTGTATTGAGTGCAGGAGGAGTTGAGGAGAATAGCCGGAGTTTAACTGAATATGTGTAATCTGCGAAGGGCTGTCACGGGGTGGCAGCTCTTTGCTGTGCGCTGCGAGGCTCTTGTAAAGGGCCTCGATAAACGCGCATACTTAACAGTTGGCAATCCCACCCGGAAACGGTATCATTAACTATATAGAGAATTAACAAAACCTGCAATTAAGAAGAATATCTTTGCAAATAAAAGGAGCAGCAATTTGAGCAAGAATTATGCGGTGATCTTATCCGGAGGGATAGGCACCAGGATGCACATGGGGGACTTCCCCAAGCAGTATCTGAAGGTGAAGGACCGAATGATCCTGGAGTACACACTGGATGTGTTTGAAGAGGCAGAGCCGGTCGACGCCATCATCATTGTGATGGCGGATACCTGGAGAGAGAAGCTGTCCGATTATCTTCAGTCCAAATATCACAAACTGATCGGCTTTGCCTCCCCCGGATCGATCCGGCAGGAGTCTATCCTGAGCGGACTGGAGATGTGCATGGAGCTGTCTGAGTCCGAGGAGGACAGGGTGATCATTCATGACGGCGTAAGGCCCTTGGTCACATGTGAACTGATCAATGCATGTTTTGAGGCAGTAGAGGAATATGAGGGATGCCTTCCGGTGGTCCCTGCTACAGATACCGTCTATTACAGCGAGGACGGGAAGAGGCTGAATAAGCTTCTGGACCGGTCCAAGCTGTACATGGGGCAGTCTCCGGAAGCTTTCTGGCTGCACAAGTATTACAAGGCACATGAGGGAAAGAGTCATGAATTCCTGCGCCAGATGCGCGGGACGACGGAGATCGCCTACGCCGCGGGAATGAATATCTGCCTGATCCAAGGGAACAGCATGAATTTCAAGATCACGAATCAGGCGGATCTTCGCAGATTCAGGCTGATTGCGGAAGAAACGGGAGGGCCGGCTTTATGAAAAAGAGAGCAATAGGGGCTGTCATTTCAGTGATTATGGTGTTTTCTCTGCTTGCCTCTTGCGGCAGTGCGTCCGGCGCAGCGGGAGGAAACGCGGCAGAGCAGAGCGCGGCTGAAGAGGCCGCCACGGACCAAAAGGCCGAAGATGCTGCTGCGGATCAGAAGGCTGAAGACACCGCTGTCACGGACCAGAATGCTAAAGGCGCCGCCGCGGATCAAAAGGACGAAGGCGCGACCGAGGCTGATGCTGCAGCGCAGAGCGCCGATCAGAATGCGGAGGCCGAGGCTCAGAACAATGCCGCCGCCCAGACCGGCGACACCGCCGGGAGCGAGGCTGCTCTTAGTGAGAGTGAAGAATCGCAGGGACTGGCAGATCTTGCAGCGTTTACGCAGGGTGGACTGGGGACGCCGGAGGAGATGAAGGCGCCCGACGAGATTGACGAAGATCAGGTGGCAGCGCTCGACAGAGCGATGCGCGATTATAAGCCGCCGCAGGAGAGCCTTCTTAAGAATGAGGCACAAGAGTTTTACTATTATTCGCAGATGGATGAGACGGAGCAGGCGATCTATGATGCCTATCTGATGTGCGCGACGGATCCCACGTCCACAGACAATACCGTGGTGGCGAATATTCCCGTCAATCCGGCGACAAGAGAGTTTGCGGAAAAGGATTTCAGGGCGTTTCACGGGATGCTCTATGACCATCCCGAGCTGTTTTGGCTCTATAACGGCACGGAGGCCAAGATCAGCCTGGGCGCGCCGAAGGAACAGCCCGGAAACGGCATGTACCAGGTGTACTTCTACTACAAAGAGCCTTACGAGGACTTTGAGGACAAGATGAACGCCTTCAACGACGCCGCCGCGGAATTCCTGGAGGAGATCGATCTGTCGGCAAGCGACGCGGAGATCGCCATGCAGATCCACGACAAGCTCATTGACATGGTCACCTATGACACGCCGGTCATGAGCGACACGACGAAGGCCGGGTTCCGCAATCTGGCCCACACGGCGTACGGCGCACTGGTGGAAGACAGCGACGGAAATCCGCACCACGCAGTGTGTGACGGCTATTCCCAGGCTTATGTCTATCTGCTGCAGCAGGCCGGAATCGATGCGACTGTGATCGCGGGGATCGCGGGCAGCAGCCCGGCGAATTCGGTCGGACACGCCTGGTCGATCATCAAACTTGACGATGACTGGTATGAAGTGGACGTGACCTGGGACGACGCGGGCTCCCTCGACGAACAGGTCGAGAGCTTCAAATCGGTGGATCCCTACAGCTACGGATACTACAGGGAAGCACTGGATGATACGGAATACAGGGACAAAGTAGAGCACTATTTCTGCAATCTGACGACGGAGGAGATCGAGAACTATAAGGTGGACGACTATTTCTTCTATGTGTCCAGGGACAGCGGGAAGAAGTTTTCGGTGCTGAGCGACAGCATTCATATCCGCGCGGGAAAGACCAGCGGGTCCTTCAAACTCTACGGATTGGTGACCGATCTCGCACCCGAAGCGACTGGAACGATCTACAAAGTGAGATGATTTGATTTTGCTTTTTATCTGTGTCGTGGTAATATGGGTTCTGTATCAGCATTGTGTTGGACACAAGAAACGACATAGAGAGGGACAACATGAGAATCAGAGATTACTTGTTTAAGATCATAGCAGGTGCACTGTGTATTGTCTTGGCGGCGGCGCTCGTGACACTGGTATTTATGAACCAGAGAAGAAACAGGGCGCGCGCAGAGGAGCTTCAGACCCGGCAGGAGGAGATCAAGCGCGAGGAGAAAGAGAAGCTGCAGAAGGCCTCGGATCTGTATATTGACCTGACCACGCTGTGTCAGGATATCCGGATCGTCTGCTGGGGCGACGAGGAGATGAGAGGACAGGAGGAGCTTTCGCTCCCCAAGGCACTGGAGCAGACGGCGAATGAGAACCTCTTTACCGAAGTGAAGGATGCATTTGCCGGAATTCTGGATCTGGAAGAGCAGACCCCTTTGGATGTGGAGACTGTGAATATGGGCGTCTCCGACGAGGGAATGCGGGAGATCCTGGCCCGCGCAGGCGTAAATGAGCTGCAGGTCAGCCAGTGGACCGTGATCCCGGCCGATACAGAGCCCAAGAATATCTCGATGCGAGACGACGTGTCATCGACGCCTCTGCGCTTTGCGGAGCAGCGAAGAGACATGTTCGGACCTGTCACGATACTGGATGTCGAGGGCAGCCTGGTGGTCGGTGAGGGCGAGTACGACGAGGACCATCCCAGATTTGCGTTTGTCCGCGACGAAGAAGGTGAGAGCATCGCGGCCGGATCGGGAACGGAGATCCAGATCGCATCTGCGCAGGAGTATCTGGGATACATCCCTGTCATCTTCCTCGACGGAGATCAGGCGGACACGGCTTACGCCGCAGGAACGGCCAATTCGGTCGACGCTTTTGTGGAGAATGTGGAGAGCCTGGCAGACAGATATGCTCAGGAGGACGGAAACTTTGTGGTGATCTGCACGACGGATGAAGATTCCGATGTAGATATTGCGTTTATAGAAGCGTTCGGAGACAAATATCTGCGCTGCGACACGTATGCAGAGGATATGTCCGAGGAAGAGTTCCAGGGACTGGCCAAGAAGGTATTTGAGAAACTTGACAAACAGGGCTGTTTTGACAAAGAAAAGAGTGCAGCTGCGAAAGCGGTGGAGGAGTTGAACGAGCTCTCTGTCAAAAAAGAGCACTGAGCAGTGTTTTGACAGTTGGGTAGAAGCTTATTTGAAAGACAGCTTGCCGCCGGGCTTTTAGAGGGAGGTAACGAAATGGGAATGGATTTGAAGAGACTTGAAGACAGGATTCGATGTCTGGCACCGGAAGGTGTGGGGGTCAAGCGGGACCTTCTGCCGCTGTATGCGGATCGGGAGTACATGGGAGAGCTCGTCAGATATCTTGCTGAGCCTTTCCGCGGCAAAGTCGACTGTGTCTGTGCCCCGGAGCCGATGGGACTGATCGTAGGGAGCATGCTGGCACACGAACTGGGCGTCGGACTCGTGGTGATCCACAGAAACAGCCAGTTCCTGATCGATCCCGACGAGCAGGTGACGGCATCCTACATCAACCCCCGCGACAATGTGACGACACTGTTCACGGAGCGCAGCCTTCTCCCGGCGGGCAGCAGAGTCCTGCTGGCAGACGACTGGGTGAGCACGGCGGCCACGGTGCAGGCGTGTGTGAACATGATCGAGGATACCGGGTGCAAGGTGGCCGGCATCGCGGCGATCGGAGCGGATAACCGCCCCGCAGCCAAGAATCTGATCGATTCCGGAACGGTTCTGTGTGCTTACTGTGGAAAAGAATAAAGAATCAGACGCTAACGACAGAGGACGAGGCGCGAAGAGGCTGCACCTGGCGATTACGGCGGTGATCATGGTGCTGATCTTCGTCCACTCCGCCATGCCCGCGGACCTGTCGTCTGCCGAGAGCGGGATCCTGGTGGGGCTGTTTCTTCGTCTGCTGGGAGGAGACGCGGAAAGAATCTCCTTCATCGTCCGTAAATGCGCCCATTTCACGGAGTATACGGTGCTGGGATTCAGTCTGGGATTTACGGTGGAGGATTTGATCGGTGTATCCGAAAGCGGCACCGGAAAGGTGAAGAGCCTGTCCCTGGCATGGGTGATCGGCACACTGTATGCGTGCACCGACGAATTTCACCAGATTTATGTGCCGGGGCGAAGCGGGGAGCTCAGAGACGTGGGGATCGACTGCTGCGGTGTTTTGACAGGCGTTTTGTTGTACACGGCATATCGTCATCTGAAACACAGACAGCAGGCGACGCCGGAGAGCCGATGAATAAAGTGTGTATGAAATGTTTTCAGCAGGAGAGTTACTCCTGCTGATTGTATTGTCGGGCTATAGACTGTGTTCAGGATTGGGCTCGGTCCGTCTGATCGACCGGCTCGAAGAGGCCGAGCGCTTTGCAGGCGTTGTAGATCCCGTCTTCTTCCACGTCCGTGGTGACGTAATCCGCCAGGGCCTTGAGTTCAGGGACTGCATTTCCCATGGCGACTTTGGTCCAGCCGTCGACGAACATGGACAAGTCGTTCCTGGAATCTCCGAAGACGATGACATCGCTGTAGTCGGCTTCGAAATGGTCCATGACTCTGCGGATCCCCGCGGCTTTGTCATTGGGCTCTATGAAAATGTATTCTTTCTGGTAGCGGCCCCAGGGCAGGGCAGGCAGCGCTTCCAGCTGCTGTTCTTCCCCCTCATAGCAGGCAATGTACATCTTGTAGATCTTGTCGTAATCGCGGGGGTCGAGTCCCGGCACGATGCGTGTGTTCATGTAGATGTCGTGGGTGAACTCTTCGAACCGCTCGTCCGGCGTGACGCGATAGGTGCTGTTGTCGATCTGGAGTCCCCAGGGCAGTCCCTTGGCAATGCATTCGTCGACAAGGCGGATGATATCTTCCTTGGGGAGCGGGATGATGCCCATGAACTGATCTTCAATGGTGAGGCTGTAACCGCCGTCACTGACCATGTTGGTGAAACCGAGCTCGTGCATGAAGTCGACTGCCAGGGCTTGGAGGCGGCCCGTCGCGATGCAGAGAAAGTGACCGGCATTCCGGCATTTCTCCAGTGCCAGAACAGCGGACTCAGGGATATAGATGTTGCCGTAACCGCCGGCTGCAAGTGTTCCGTCTATGTCAAAAAAGAGATACCGTTTTCTACCCATAGAACCTCCGAGTGTACAAAGAATATGCAGCGGTCGTTTCCGATGGCTGCAGTTATATGAACAGTATATCCTATTTTGATTATGGAATGCCAGAAAAAGGGCGGGAACTTTTAGGGAATGAGCGACAAAAAAGACTATTTACTGCGTCTTAGGCGCGGCGAATCCATGACAGCCGGAGAGCTGTGCCAAATGATTTTTCGTCTGAGCGTACCTGCAATATTAGCACAGATCTCGACGATCATCATGCAGTATATTGATGCATCCATGGTCGGAAGACTGGGGGCAGGCGGCTCGGCGGCGATTGGCCTGGTGTCCTCGACGACCTGGCTGTTCGGCGGCATCGCGATGGCGGCCGGAATGGGTTTTACGGTGCAGTGTGCGCAGAGGATCGGTGCGGGAGATGAAGCGGATGCCCGCAACCTGATGAAGCAGGGCATGTTCCTGACCTTCGGCACAGCGCTGCTGATGGGCATGGCCGGAGCACTGGGCTCCGGATGGCTCCCCGTGTGGCTGGGCGGCGACAGCAGTATATGCGCGGATGCCTCGCGGTATTTTATGATCTTCGCCCTTTTCTTCCCTGTCGAGAGACTGGGGTTTCTGGGCGGCAGCTTTCTGCAGTCGACTGGTAATATGATCCTTCCGGGCCTTCTCCATGTCATGATGTGTGTGCTGGATGTGGTCTTCAACGCCTTCCTGATCTTTCCCGGCTTCTCCGTGCTGGGCATCTCCTTCCCGGGGGCGGGCCTTGGCGTCGCAGGCGCGGCGCTGGGGACGGGACTTGCGAGGCTGTGTTCCATGGCAGCTATGCTGTATTATCTGTATTTCCGGTCGCCTATGCTGCACCTTCGCCCCGATGAGAGGGTGCGCTTTCGAAAAGACCAGATGCTCCGAAGCTTTCAGATCGCGCTGCCGGTCGCCATCGAGAACATCGTCATGAACGGCGCGCAGATCGCCTCCACGAAGATCGTCGCCCCGCTGGGCACCGTTTCCGTGGCGGCCAACTCGCTCTCTGTCACAGCGGAGAGCCTGTGCTACATGCCCGGATACGGGATCGCGACAGCGGCCACCGCAGTGATCGGCCAAAGTATAGGCGCCGGTCGTGTGAAGACCACCCGCCGCATCGGATGGATCACCACATTTCTGGGAATGGGCGTCATGACGGTGTCGGGAATCCTGATGTATCTGGCGGCCCCCTATATGATCGGCTTTCTGAGCCCGGATCCGGCAGTCGTGGCACTGGGGACTCAGGTCCTCAGGATCGAAGCATTTGCAGAGCCCATGTTTGCGGCTTCCATCGTAGCAGCCGGTGTCATGCGAGGGGGCGGAGATACGCTGGTGCCGGCGGCCTTCTGTCTGGGCAGCATGTGGCTGATCCGGATTCCGCTCGCGCTGTACCTTGCGCCGCGGATCGGCCTTAAGGGCGTCTGGATCGCGATGTGCATCGAGCTCTGCGTGCGGGGCGCGCTGTTCCTTATGCGGCAGGCCCAGGGAAAATATGCACAGAGCGCTATGAAAGGGAGGGAATGATGGACCCGACTGGGATGAAACGAAATCTGATGGGCCGGAATGAGGGCTTTGAATCGATCCGGCCGGTGCCGCAGAGGCGCATCATCGAGAAGATGAATGAATATATGAGCCGCCGGGATTACAGCGGCGCCGAGCGCCATCTCTGTTACTGGCTCGAGGAAGCTCTTATGGGCGGAGATCTCCAGGGACAATTGATGCTTCGAAATGAACTGGTCGGTCACTACCGCAAGACCGGGCAGAAAGAAAAGGCCATGGAAAATATCGCGAAAGCGCTGGAGCTCCTCGAGGCGCTCGGAATGGAGAGGTCGATCACAGCGGGCACCACTTATGTCAATGCGGCAACGGCCTGCAATGCGTTCGGAGATCACGAGCGGTCGATCGCACTGTTCCTGAAGGCCAGGGAGGCTTACGAGAGCAGCGCTTATACGGACGCAAAGCTTCTGGGAGGCCTGTACAACAACATGGCGCTCACTTGCACGGCACTGGGACAAAAGCGCCTTATGGATGAACAGGGCGGCGCTCAGGCGCAAGCCGGCGGAAAGAGTGCGGCGGAGTGGTTCGAGGAAGCCCTGGCGCTGTACGAGAGGGCTGCCCAGGTGATGGCGGAGGTGCCGGACGGCGAACTGGAGCAGGCAATCACCTATCTGAACATGGCGGATACCGTGGAGGCACAGGTCGGTATGGAAGAGGGCGAGAGCAGGATCTACGCGCTGCTGGACCGGGCGGAAGAACTTCTTGGGGCCAAAGGGGAAGAGCTTCTCGGACGAGAGGAAGAACTCCTCAGTGACCGGGCAGCGCTCAGGGCGCTCAGCCGGGAGGAGAAGGCAAGGCTGGGATATTTTGCCTTCGTGTGCGAGAAGTGCGCGCCGACGTTTGCATATTACGGATATTTCCTGTCGGCGGACCATCTTGAGGAGACAGCGGACCGGATCACGGAAGGATTGTCATGACAGACCTGATCAGAGGGGGCCGGAGATGCAGGTACCATCTGTGACGGAGACTGGGATGAGGAGAGCGGAGATGAAAGGACTGGATATCTCCAGGGCATTTTACAGAGAATACGGCGAGCCGATGCTGCGGGAGAAGTTTCCGGAGCTGGTTCCTCTATTGGCGGCAGGGCTGTTCGGGAGCGGGTCGGAGTGCTATGGCTATGACGATGAGATCTCCCGGGATCATGATTTCGAGCCCGGATTCTGCCTTTTCCTGCCCGGAGAGGACGTGGTGGACCGGAGGGACGCCTTTGTACTGGAGCGTGCATATGCCTCGCTTCCCAGGGAATTTATGGGGCTTAAACGCGCTCTGGTGTCGCCGGTGGGCGGCGCGAGGCACGGCGTACTCAGGACGGCGGATTTTATGACGGAGAAGGTCGGGAGCGCCGACGGGGAGCTTGATCTTGGGGCGTGGCTGTCGATCCCGGAGTATGCGCTGGCGGAGGCGGTGGGCGGCGAGATCTTTGCGGACCCTTTCGGGGAGGTCACGGCCATCCGCGCGCGGCTCATGAAGCGGCCTCAGGACGTGCGGCTCAAGAAGCTGGCGGGTCAGCTTCTTCTCATGGCACAGTCGGGGCAGTACAATTATTTGCGGTGCCTGGCCCACGGTGAGACGGCGGCGGCACAGCTGGCGGTCGTCGAATTTGTCAAAAGCGCGATGGCGGCGGTATTTTTACTCAATGATGTGTATCAGCCGTATTACAAGTGGAGCTTTCGGGCTATGCGTGCGCTGCCGCGGCTTTCGATCACGGCGGAGCTCTTAGAGTATCTGCTCACGACGGACAATGAAGAGAAGACGCGCAGTGAGAAATACGAAGTGATGGAAGGGATCGCGGCGGACGTGATCGGGGAACTGCAGGAGCAGGGACTGACCCGGGCGGTCGGCGGAGAACTGGAGAAACACGCGTATTCGGTGAATGACAAGATCGCGGATGCGAAGATTCGGAACATGCACGTGCTGGCAGCGGTTTAAAGCGGGACCGGGGCGAATGCAAGTCAAAACAAGACGATATCAATGTGAATGAAAGGCGGCACTTTATGAAAATACACGGACTGCAGAAAATGACACTGCTGGATTATCCGGGGCATGTGGCCTGCACGGTCTTTCTGGGCGGCTGCGATCTGCGGTGTCCCTATTGTCACAACTATGAGCTGGCGACCGGAGCAGCCCCGCCTGTCATGGAGGAGGAAGAGTTCTTCGCTTTTCTGAAAAAGAGAACAGGCCTTCTGGACGGCGTGGCGATCACGGGCGGCGAGCCTTGTCTTCACAGAGACCTGCCGGCCTTTATGCGCAGGATCCGGGAGATGGGATTTTCCGTCAAGCTGGATACGAACGGGACGCATCCCGCACTGCTCAGGGAGATTCTGGACGAAGGGCTGGCGGATTATACGGCCATGGATATCAAGAACTCCCCGGCCAAGTATGCGCTGACAGCGGGGCTGGAAGGCCATGCGGCCGCAACGGCAGCGGGACAAGGCGGCGAGCCTGCATTTCTCGCGGCGATCCGCGAGAGCATTGCGCTGATCATGCACTCCGGCATCGAGTATGAGTTCCGCACAACGGTGGTGGATGAGCTGCACGAAACGGATGATTTTGAGGAGATCGGAAAGATGATCGAGGGCGCGAAAAGGTACTTCCTGCAGTGTTTTGCAGACCGTGAAACCGTGCCTTTCAGCGGCCTGAGCGCCCCTTCGAAGGAAAAACTGGAGGCCTGCGCGGCGCGCATTTCGGGCCATGTAGAGAGCGTACAAATACGAGGTGTGGACTGAATTAGAGAGAAAACACTAAATATTGACAGAAAACTAAAATTGACACAAGATATTGACGATTGTTCCCCTTCGTGGTACTGTAGTTGTGTTCGTTAAGACAGGAAAATTGCAAGTACCGCGTGAGGGGGTTTTATTATGTATCAGGTAACAAAGAGAGACGGGCAGGTAGTAGACTTTTCAATCAGCAAGATCAGTGATGCGATCACCAAGGCATTCGTTGCGATCGAGAAGCAGTATCATCCCAGCATTATCGATCTGATCGCGCTTCATGTCACATCGGATTTCGAGCCCAAGATCATGGACGGCGTGATCGCGGTGGAGGATATTCAGGACAGCGTCGAGAAGGTGCTCTCCGAATCG
>ODAI011555225.1_pt1 | contig 17637 bp, 19 predicted proteins | sample 1539321 | NCBI WGS metagenome assembly ODAI01 (sample SAMN02144231, study PRJEB22623) | gut metagenome | biome: sheep rumen | host: Ovis aries | place: New Zealand | reverse complement strand
TACATCACAGCTGATGCGCTCGGTACAAAAACGGTAGAAAACGTTTTGATTACAAGGCATATCCGCGAACAGTTTGCGGATATTCTGCCAAACGGCACGCGAAGCGTATGCGCGTTTTGCACCGGTGTACTCGGTGTAACCGGCATGGAAACGATAGAGGTTGTTACGGCGCTTTGTGAAAAGATACGGCCTGCTGCGGTTGTGATCGTGGACTCTTTGGCAGCGAACAAGCCGGAGCATATCGGAACCGTTATTCAAATGAACGATACCGGCATTTCTCCCGGCGCCGGGATCGGAAATTTTCAAACCACCTTGAATCGACAAACGGTCGGCGTTCCGGTCATTGCGCTCGGCATGCCGCTCGTGATTGGAATGGATGTCTTGCAAAACGATTACGGCAGCCTTAAGCAGCGCGGGAGCGGGTACAGCGTCACGCCAAAGGACATTGATCTATTAGTGAAGGATGCGGCAAAACTGCTTTCGCTTTCCCTAAACCTTGCCTTCTACGGCAGGGAATATACAAGTCTGCAAAAGCTGCTGCAATAGGGTCAGCCATCATATCTGAAAAGAGATAAAAAGCCTCGTACAGCAGGGTTTTTCCGCCTGGCAATGCGTCTGCAATTGACAAGGTTCGACGTTCATGATATTATATGATTACCCGTAGAGGAATGGGTATTTCCAATAGGTTCTTGTCGAGGGAGGCATACATTTATGAGCATTTTTACAGGCTCTGCCGTAGCTTTGATTACTCCGTTTCATAACGGCCAGATCGACTATAAGGCATTGGAAACCATTATCGAATTGCAAATTGCGGCAGGCTCCGACGCCATCGTCGCACTCGGTACGACTGGGGAAGCCTCCACGCTTTCGGCGGAGGAACGGGAGGAAGCAACACGTTTCTTTGTCGAGCATGTTTCCGGACGAATCCCCGTTATCGTCGGAACAGGCGGCAACAACACAGAGGAAGTGATTGAGCGCAGCCGATTTGCGGAAGCGGTCGGCGCGGACGGTCTTTTGATCGTAACACCGTACTACAATAAAACGACGCAGGATGGTCTTGTCGCGCATTACTGTGCGATTTCCGAACAGGTTCGCACCCCGATCATCGCATATAACGTGCCTTCCCGTACCGGCCTGAATCTGCAGCCGCAAACCATGCGCAAGATTCTGGACAATTGCGAAAATGTCGTAGGCATCAAAGAAGCGAGCGGCAACATCGAGCAAATCGTTTCGCTTGCGGCGCTTTGTCCGGATTGCGATATCTATTCCGGCAACGACGACCATGTTGTGCCGATCCTCTCCATCGGCGGAAAAGGCGTCATTTCTACGGTAGCAAATATCATTCCCGAAGTGATGCACTTGATGTGTGAACGCTTCTTTGAAGGCGATATAGCCGAAGCGCGGCGATTGCAGATGGCTTCGCTGCCGCTTGTCAAGGCTGCTTTCTGCGAGGTCAATCCGATCCCCATCAAAACGATGATGGGCATTTTGAAGCTGTGCGATCCGGAGGTTCGCCTTCCGCTTGTACAGCCTACTCTGGAGCACTACGAACTGATGGAAAAGGCGCTGCGAGACGCGGAGATGCTTTAAGGATGGATGGTATGGTACGGGTTTTATTGAACGGCATTAACGGACAAATGGGTCGTGCCATGCGCAACACGCTTTCGCAGTTTTGCGATCAGGCCGAAATTGTCTGCGGTGTGGATTGCAACACGAAAGACTGCGGCGTTCCTGTTTATTCCTCTACAAAGGATATCGCAACGGAATTTGATGTAGCGGTGGATTTCTCCGTTCCGCAGGCGACCATGGAAATCTTGACGTACTGCAAGGAGCATCATAAACCGATTGTGATTTGCACCACCGGATTGAGTGATGAGCAAATCGAAACGATTCGTCTTGCGAGTCAGACGATCCCGGTTTTCCGTTCCGGCAATATGTCCATCGGCATCAACCTGATGCTGCTACTTTGCAGACAAGCGAGAGCTACGCTGCAAGACGGCTTTGATGTGGAGATTGTCGAAACACATCACAATCGTAAGATCGACGCGCCAAGCGGCACAGCAAAGATGCTGTTCGACGCCGTCAACAGCGTCCCCGCGACGCCGCTGCATCCCGTTTACGACCGTCATTCGGAACGTCGCCGCAGGGAGAAAAGCGAGGTTGGCATGCATAGTTTGCGCGGCGGAACGGTCGTCGGCGAACATGAAGTTCGCTTCATGGGAGAAGACGAAGTCATCACGATTCGGCATCAGGCGCAGTCCAAGAGCGTATTTGCTACCGGTGCTTTCCGGGCGGCACTGTATCTTGCGGAGCAGCCTGCCGGCATGTACGATATGAGCGATCTCGTCGGTACTATGCTATAAGCGCCTCGGTTAAGAATAAAGTATGAAAATTCCGAAAAATCCGTGTATTTTTCGGAATTTTTGATTGACAGAAGGAAGTTCGGATGCTATAATGCATCGGTAAGCCGCTTCGGAGCGGTATTTAAGTGTGCGAAATTTCGCATCACCGTATTTGAGCGAGTCTGGGAAGAAGGAGGAAGCACTCATGTACGCAATCATTCAGACCGGTGGTAAGCAGTATAAGGCAGCAGTCGGCGACGAAATTCTTGTCGAGAAGTTGGATGCTGAAGTCGGCGCAGAGGTTGCTCTGGACGTTCTGCTCGTAGCGGACGGCGAGACCGTAACGGTCGGCAAGCCCGTCGTCGAAGGCGTTAAGGCAACAGCGAAGGTTCTCGAGCATGGCAAGGGCAAGAAGGTTATCGTCTTCAAGGATAAGCCGAAAAAGAAAATTCGCAAAAAGCGTGGTCATCGTCAGCCGTTCACCAAGGTTGAGATCACCGCAATCGGCTAATCGTTATGATTACGGTTACGGCGCTTCGTGAAAAATCGGTTCCAGTCGGTTTTGAAATCACGGGGCACGCCATGCACGGTGAATACGGAGAAGATCTTGTTTGTGCGGCGGTTTCCGCAATCATACAAACAGCGATCTTAGGGATCACCGATGTGTTAAAACTGAAAGCAGGTTGTTCTCTTGCGGAAGGGAACGCAATCTGCATCCTCGATCGGGATACAGCAGAGGAAGATAAAGATCGTGCGTCAATTGTTTTTGAAACGATGCTGACAGGTCTTCGATCCATCCACGCAGCATATCCCAAGACCCTCAAATTTCGGAGCAAGGAGGTTTAACATCATGTTTCAGATGAATCTGCAACTGTTTGCGCATAAAAAGGGCGTCGGCTCGACCCGTAACGGCAGAGACAGCGAAAGCAAGCGTCTCGGACCGAAGCGTGCGGACGGCCAGGCGGTTCTGGCGGGCAACATCCTCGTTCGTCAGCGCGGAACGCATTTCCATCCCGGCACGAATGTCGGTATCGGCAAAGATGACACTCTGTATGCTACGGTTGACGGTATCGTTAAATTCGAAACCCGTCATGCGGGCAAGAAGACTGTCAGCGTTTATGCTGCCGAAGAGTAACTCTTAATCGCGATAGAGCACTCGGATCATCCGGGTGCTTTTGTCATTTTGGAACAGCTATTCATACAATACACAGGAGGTGTTTGTATGATAGAAGAGTTTATCGAATATCTGAAAGCGCAAGTTGAGAACCACAGCATTTATGTCTGGGGCGGGCAAGGACAATGGGGCGATGAGATTACGGAAAAATGGATTCGTGAACGCGAAACGAGCAAGCGCAACGCCGACAGAGTGATTGCCTATTGGAAAAAGCAGGTGCGGGACGGATACGGTGATCGCCTTCGTGCATTCGATTGCTCAGGCTTAGGCTGCTGTTTCTTTTTAGAGCATCAGCTGATTCCGCACGATATGACAGCAAATGGTTTGAAGGGACAATGTGAACCGATTGACAAAGCCGATCTAAGGCCCGGAGATCTCGTATTCAAGCGAAACGAAGACGGCAAAGCGTATCATGTCGGCTATGTGATCGACGATGGAAAAACCGTGATCGAGGCGCAGGGGCGTGATGTCGGCGTTCGTGAAAACAAATTAACGGGATGGAACTATTACGGTCGCCCGCGCTTCTTTATTGAAACGAAAAGCAGATTGCTGAAATATAAAAAGCCGTTGATGCGCGGCGAGGACGTGATAAAGCTGCAAGAAGCATTGCGGGATCACGGATATTCTCCGGGCAGGATTGACGGTATTTTCGGTAAGAAAACGCGGAACGCCGTAAGAGCATTTCAGCGTTCCGCGGGGCTAAAGGCGGATGGGATCGCAGGCCCGAAAACCTTTGCGGCCTTGGGCCTTCCGTATACGGCCTGATCAGTCGGCTTTCGGCGCACAGGAAAGCCACCAATCAGCAGGATTCGGAGACGGAGAGGGGGCAGGAGATACCGTCGGAACATCTTTCTCGGTATCTATTGCGGTGATGATCGCCTCCGGCGTTGGAATTGGAGTCGGCACCGGCGTAGGAGGCGGGGTAGGGTGCACTACATTCGTACAGCGTATCGGTGCAGAAAACAATGTGGTATCGTTAACGGAAAGGATGGCTGTGCCCGCTTCTTCTCCGATCTTCGGCGTAGTGTCTTGCCATAGAATCTGTATCATATCTTCCGTAAGCTGATCGGATAACAGATTGGTTGGAAAAGCATAGAGCGGTGCCGTATAGACGGCGTCAGTATTCCATTCGATGATATAGTCCGATGAGAGGAGCAGCTCCGTATTCGGGTCGTGCTCCAGATGAAGCGAGCACGGAAGACCTGCGTCTATAAGTGATTGCAGCGAGACAGAACGCATATCGTTTTCAAATACATACTCAAACAATGCGCGTGCATCCTGGTATCGCTTTACGGAATACGGATCCTGCTTTTTATCGGATAAACCGGACGGCGGCATTTCGCCATGGAATAGGCAGATAATATAAACCGTTTCATTTCGCTGTGCTGCAGCGATCAGGCATTTTCCTGCAGCGTTCGTTTCGCCGGTTTTGATCCCGATGGCTTCCGCATACAGGACAGATGCAGGCTTGAACGTTGTCGAGACATAATCACGCAGAAATCGGTTCGAGGATCGTAAGCGAAGCGTACGACCGGCTTTTGAAACGGCTGTATATTCGGTTGTGGCAACGATTTGTCGGAACTGTTCGTTTTGCATGGCGTAAGCGGCAAGAATAGACATATCCCTTGCGGTGCTGTAATGGTTCTCATCGTGCAGCCCGTTCGGATTGGTAAAATGGGTATGCGCCATACCGAGCGCAGCGGCTTTGTCGTTCATCATTGCCACAAAGTCGGAAACATTTCCGGCCACGGCGATCGACAGCGCAATCGCTGCATCGTTGCCGCTCGGCAGCATCATGCCGTACAGCAAATCACCGAAGGAATAGGTTTCCTTTTTATGGATCCCCATAGCGGAACCGAGCACGCGATCCGAATCGGCAGCGGAAGTGATCTTTACGGGCGTTTCCCAGTCTATGCCGCTTTCAAGAGCGACAATACAGGTCATTACCTTTGTTGTGCTGGCCGGGTAACACTCGGTATCAGCTTCGCGCTCCAAGCGGAGAACAGTCTCACCGGGACGCTCTGCGTTGATGACAATAAAATAATCCTCTGTTATGCTTTCGATGTCGAACCCTGTCGAAGCCTCTTCCGCAATGGTTGCGTTGAAGAGGATAGGGAACAACAGCAGCAAACAGAGGATTTTCTTTTTCATATTCTTAATAGCGATCATTCCTGTCCTGCATAGCGCGTTTTTTGGCCGCAGCCTTTTTCCGACGCAGGGCTTCGCGCTTTTTGCGCTTCTTGTTTTCATTCCGAACGTAGAGGATAAACAAGATGAAGCACAGGAACAGCAGCACAAGCAGAATCGGCAGGAGAATCAGCAGTACCAATTGCTGCGTGCTGAGCTTTGCGTTGCCGCAGCTGAACGTTTTGCCCGATTCTTCGCTGACCGTGTTGGCAGGCTTTACATCGGCGATCAGACCGCCGGAATGACTTTGCGGCGCTTCGGTTGTTCCGATGCTTTGCGTCGGCGCTTCCGCAACCTGTGCAAGACCTTCTTTCACATTCCGGGTAGCTAAAAGATCCACCGCGAGAAGCGTTTCCCCATTGAACACATAGGAAACCTTGCCGACGACTGAGCCCTCGGATATCGGCGCATAATTGTTCGTAATGGACACCTCGGCAAGCGACGGCGCGCTTTCCAGAATCGTGCGCAGCTTAGGCGCCATCAGCTTCATGGTGAAGGTATCGGAAAGATCGGCTCTTGCCACCAAAACGCCGTTATTCGGGTCCGTGTCGATGGCGTTCGGAATGTCGATGGTAAATTCCGTCTGCATGCCGGCATCTTTCAATTCCTGCAGCGTGACCGTTTGCTCCATGGTGTCGAACACATAATCAAACAGCTGTGCCGCGTCCTGAAAGCGTCGCGCATTGAATTTATCCCGGCGATTGTCGCTTGCATACGGATCATACGTTTCGTCGTTCAGCGTTCCGCCGTATAGCACGGCGATCAGCGTAATGCCTTCCTTTCGCGCCGCTGCAACCAGACATTTGCCGGCCTGCGTTGTGTCACCGGTTTTAACACCGATGGCATATTCATAAAGGCAGGAAATCGGATTGGTCAGCTTTTCGGTCGGTTCGGCGTCGATCAGCATCCGGTTGGAATTCAATACGGTCAATTCCCGATTGCCGCTGGTCGTCGTATATTTGGGCGTCGCAACGATATCGCAGAAGATTTCATTCTTCAGCGCATAGGCGGTCAGCAGCGCCATATCGCGCACCGTAGTATAGTGATCGGAATTGTGCTTGCCGTGTACCGTTACGAAATGCGAATGTGTCATGCCGAGCTCTGCGGCCTTGGCGTTCATCAGCTCCGCAAATTTCGATGTGTCACCGGCAACATGCTCGGCAATGGCAATCGCGGCGTCATTGCCGCTCGGCAGCATCATCCCGTATAACAGATCACGAAGGGAAAAGGTATCGCCTTCTTCGAGTCCCATCAAGGAGTTGCCTTTGTTGAAATCGACAGCTTTGGCGGATATTGTCGCCATGTCATCGAGCGAGCGTCCGCTCTTTTCCGTCTCTTCGATTGCTACGATACAGGAAAGAATTTTCGTTGTACTGGCAGGCTCCACTCTAAGATCCGCGTCTCGCTCCAAGCCGTACAGTGCGGTCGTCGGATCATCCGCATCGGAGACGATAAAGTACGGCTCATATACGTCGTCGAGATTAAAGGAATCGGCTTTTGTCGATGAAGGAACGACAGCCCATAAAGAGGCGGCAAAAACGCAGGCCAAGGCGCCCGAAATTATTTTTTTGAAATGTATCATAAACCCTCTCGGTGATAAAGCATTTGTATCAGTTTACTTTCATTCCCGCGGAAAGTCAATGCGGCGGGTCATGGAAAATTGTAAAACTTTTTCGATGAATTATCGAAGCAGCACTTCGGCGTTCACACGCTCTTCCGTAACCGTGAGCACGGCGCAGCTCGGTCCGTCTGCCGAACGGGGACGAGAGAGACTGCCGGGATTCAGCAGAAGGATGCCGTCCTTGGATTCCATGCACGGGACATGCGTATGACCAAAGCATACCACGGAACAATTATCTGCCTTGGCTTTATAAAACAGCGCCAAAGGCGAAGAAAACAGATGCCCGTGGACAAGCAATATTCTATGCTTGTTCCACGTCACGATCCGTTCCGGCGGAATATCAAAACGGTAATCGCAGTTTCCGCGCACGGCAACAAAACCGGTGTTGAGGCGATTCGCTATCTTTGGTGCATCCTCGACAATATCGCCGAGAAAGAACAACGAATCTGCCTGCCCGATCTGTTCTGTAAAGAAATCAAGATTGTCTATCCTTCCGTGCGAGTCAGAGATGACAGCGATTCTCGCCATCGAGCGCCTCCTTCAGCTTGACAAGCGCATTATGCCGGTGACTGACCTCGTTCTTTTCGGCAGGGGATAATTCCGCAAAGCTCTTTTGCAGCGGCTCATACCAAAAATACGGATCATAGCCGAAGCCGTTGTGCCCATGTGCTTCAAACAGGATTTTTCCCTCAGCCGTGCCGCGGACGCAAAGCGTCGGGAGCCCTCTACGAACCAGAGCGATGCAGGAAACAAACCGTCCGGTTCGTTTATCGAACGGGATGTCTTTTAGCTTTTGCATCAGCAGCGCATTGTTTGCCGCGTCATCATGACCTTCTCCGGCAAAGCGCGCCGAATACACGCCGGGTGCCCCGTCCAAGGCATCGACACACAAGCCACTGTCATCGGCAAGCGCAGCGTCAAACCGATCTCCCACAAAATCTAACGTCTGTTCTGCTTTCTTAACGGCGTTTTCTTCAAACGTTGTACCGTCTTCTACGGCTTCAAAATCAACGCCCGCTTCGCGAAGCGTCGAAATCTCCGGGAAATAATTTCCTAAAATGGCTTTGATTTCCGCAACCTTATGTGCGTTATTGGTGGCAAGCAGCAGTTTCATTTCTGATCCTCCGTTTCAATCTTTGCGCAGCGCCACCAGCTTGTCGGCCTGCGGCGTTACATACACGGTATGCTGATGAAAATAGTTGACAAAGCCGGGACGCGCCCCCGTCGGTTTTTTCACGTAACGATGCAGCGTATAATCAACCGGGACGTTCGCCGATGCGGCCGAACGACTGTGAAACGCCGCGATCTCGGCTGCAAGGGCAAGGGTTTCTTTGCTCGGATTGTCCGCTTCGATGTACACATGGCTTGCCGCAACGCCCTTTGCATGAAGCCATACATAGTTCGGCGCCTCGGATTTCAGCAGCGTTTCATTCTGCCGGTTGTTTTTGCCGACGCGAATAACGGTGCCGTCCGGCGCAATATAACGGAAGGGTTCGCTTTTCTGCGACCCGGTTTTGCTTCGCTTCTTTTCATCGGCCTTGCGATAGCCCTGTGTCGTCAGCTCATCCTTTAACTCGTTCAATTCCTCAGACGAGCTGCATTGTTCAACGGCAAGCAAAAGCCCCTCCAGATAATCCCGCTCAGCGGTCAGCTGATCCATTTGTGATAAAGCATAGCTTTGCGCTGTCTTTGCTTTGCGGTACCGCTTGAAATATCTCTGTGCATTCTGCTGCGCCGAAAAGCGGGCGTCAAGCGGAATGGATAGTTCTGCGGGCGGATCGGCATAGTAATCGGTTACAATTGCGACAGTCGGCGTGGTCTTCATTACGCCCGTGTTGGCCATCAAAAGCTCGCCGTACCGGCGATCCTGTTCCATGGTATCTTCGTTTCCGATTTGCAGCAAACAGGTTTCGAGTTTCTTTTGCGTGCGCTTATACGCGTGCTCGATAACGGATCGCAATGCGGTGCGACGCTTTGTCACCACCGCTTGCTCATCCCGCATTTTGTAAAACGCTTCCTGCGCTTCAAAGATCGACGGGTAAGGGATGCTTTCAGCGTTTTTCGGAACAAACGGCAGAACGCCGCGTCCCGGGATCACCGAGGGAAAGAAATGCTTGTTTTTTATGTCCTGCAGTGCAGCAAAACAGTAATGCCCGATCTGCTCCGGCGGAGCATTGTCCGGACAGATCTGCTGAGAGCACAGCTTGGAAATGCCGGACAAGGCGTTTCCAAGCCAGATTCGCGGCGGCTTACCTTCTGCCAGCTCGTTCAGCTCGGCTTCCGTCACATCAAACGGATACCGTTTTTCCTGCGACGGCGGCGCTTCATATAAGCAGCCCGGCAGACAGACGCGTACCGATTCCTCATTCAGCCCGAAATGTCGCATACAGTCCATGATGCGGTTCTCGCTGTCGAGCAAAAACAGATTGCCGTGCTTTCCCATAAGCTCAACAATCAGCTTCAACTGCACCTCATCCTGCAGTTCGTTTTTACCGAAAAGAGAGAAGGAGACGATCCGATCCATTCCGATCTGCTCTATCGCCGCAAAGCGGCACCCGATCAGATGTTTCCGAAGCAGCATACAAAAAGCCGTAGCGGTTTCCGGGTTATCAAACGATTGCTTTGTCAGTTGGATTCGTCCGTTTTCATTATGAATATTGATCATCAAACGCACACGGCCGCAGGAGGGACCGTGTACATGAAGAAGCAGCAGATCCTTATCGGGATGCTGTACTTTATCAATACGGGCGTCTATCAGAGATTGCAGCTCACACACGGCTGCATATAAGGATAATCCGTCGGTAGCCATTGTTTCCTTTCCGTCCCTGCGACTGCACTCAAATCACAGGCGGCTTTTTTTATTGTGTGACCGTGACCTGTCCGCTTTGAAGCAAGACCGTTATAGTGCCGTTCATCGTCCGATAGGTCTTGCAGCCAAACGTATCGAGCAATTCCATTGTTTTATCCTCTGCCGGATTCTTGACAGAATCGGTAATCAGCACCGTATCCGGCATAGACACGGTCAAAAGCGTGAACAGATTGCCGTCATATACGCCGTGGTGCGGCAGCTTCAATATATCACAGGTCAGATTTCTTGTACTGAACACAAGGTTGTGCAGCCAGTCCTCTTCGGCGTCGCCGGCGAGCAAAATGGACTTTCCGCCGTACAGCACCTTCGTTACAAGAGACTGTTCGTTGTCATTCTTTCCGTTATAAGCAATGTCCGATGTCCAAATCGTAAAATCCGCAGCGCCGATTGAAAAGGAAGCATCTGTATCCATACGGATTATGGTTGTTGTATCGGCATTCAGCGCATCGACAAGCTGCTTATATTGCTTGGAATCGTTTTCGTAGGCAGGAAAGCGAACGGTATCGACCGGAATATTTTCAAGAATAGTATCCGCGCCGCCAATATGGTCCTTATCAAAATGCGTCAACAGCAGAAGATCCAGCTTTTCAACGCCTGCTGCGATCAATTCAGCCACAAGCTCTTCGCCGTCGCCGTTTTCTCCGGCGTCAACAAGCACGTTATGCCCGTCAAACTGCAAAAGAATGGCGTCTGCCTTTCCGCAGGAAAAGACGGTCATCGTCAAGCCGGTGCCTGAGTTTTCGGGCGCAATGCAGCCGATCAGTGTACACGCTGAAAGCAGCATGGTCAATATTAGCGTTATCATCTTTTGCGGCATGTTCATATTGCAAATGGTATCAAAAAAGTGGGATAAGCGCAAGGGGCAACGGTAAGATTTTACGGCAATGTTGATTTTTTGCCACAGATTGACCGAAATGAAAAAGCGTGTTATACTAACTATCTGTATAAAGCTGTCAAGTCAGAAAAGGATGGAACGCTTTGGATAACGTCGTATTGGAAAAGCTGCTGATGCAGGTGGAAAAGCCTGCGCGCTACATCGGGCACGAATGGAATATGGTCGAGAAGGAATCGTATGATTACCGGTTCGCGCTGTGCTTCCCGGATGTGTATGAAATCGGTATGTCCCATATGGGCAGCCGTATTCTGTATCATACCATCAATATGCTGGAGGGCGTCTATTGCGAACGGTGCTATGCGCCTTGGACCGATATGGAGGCGGCGCTGCGCAAGTACAATCAACCGCTGTACACCATGGAAACGAAGTCCCCGCTGAAGGATTTCGATATCGTCGGGTTCTCATTGCTCTATGAAATGTGCTATACCAATATCCTGACGATGCTCGATCTGTCCGGCATCCCGTTTTTGGCAAAGGATCGGAGTGAAAGCGACCCGCTCATTCTTGCCGGCGGTCCATGCACGGTGAATCCAGAACCGGTTGCGGAAATTTTCGATGTAATCTGCATCGGTGACGGCGAGGATCTGGACAACGAAGTGATCGAAACAGCGCGGCAAGCCAAGCGTGAGGGACTGTCCAAGCGTGAAACGCTCAAACGTCTTGCCGGTATTGAGGGCGTCTATATCCCCGCGTTTTATGAAGTCACCGAGGAGAGCGGCCGCTTTTCGGAAATCCATCCGACCGAACCGGAAGCGCCGCAGCGCGTGAAACGACGGATTTTGCGGGATTTAGAGAACGCACCGTATATCGGACAGCAGGTAGTTCCGAACATGAGCATTGTGCATGACCGCGTCGCCGTAGAGGTCATGCGCGGCTGTTCGCGGGGGTGCCGCTTCTGTCAGGCTGGGTATATCTATCGCCCGGTACGGGAACGCTCTGAACAAACGCTGCTGCAGCAGGCACGGGAGCTCGTTGCCTGCACCGGCTATGATGAGGTTTCGCTGCTCTCCTTGTCCACGGGCGACTATTCACAGCTGAGAACCTTGCTGCCCAAGATCATCGACGACATGAATGCGCAAAAGGTTTCCGTTTCACTGCCGTCGCTGCGTATCGACTCCGATCTCCGTCCGGAGCTTGAAAAGATGCAGTCGATTCGCAAGGGCGGACTGACCTTCGCACCGGAAGCGGGAACGCAGCGTATGCGTGACGTTATCAATAAGAACGTCACCGAAGAAGACCTTTTGCGTGCCGTGACCGATGCGTTCGAGGCCGGATGGTGCGGCGTCAAGCTGTACTTTATGATCGGCTTGCCGACCGAAACGGATGAGGATATCGAGGGAATCGCCGATCTTGCGCGAAAGGTCAGCCGCTGCTACTATTCCCTGCCGAAGGAGAAGCGCGGCGCCGGATTCCGTCTCACTGTCAGCGCATCCACGTTTGTGCCGAAGCCCTGGACGGCGTTCCAATGGTGTCCACAGTGTACGCTCGATGAGATCCGCCGCAAGCAGCAGGTTCTTCGCAATGCCATGAAGGGTGTTCGCGGCGCCGAGCTGCATTGCCATCCTTCTGTGCTGAGCGTTCTGGAAGCCGTTTTCTCCCGCGGTGACCGCCGGCTTTGCCGCGTACTGATCGACGCATATAAGAACGGCTGCCGGTTTGATTCGTGGGCTGAACATTTCAAACCGGAGGCATGGGAAAAGGCGTTTGCAGATAACGGCTTGACGGTAGAAGAATACGCGCATCGGGAGCGTCAGGTCGGAGAACCGCTGCCATGGTCGGTCGTAGATGCAGTTGTGACGGAAGCCTACCTGCGTCGTGAATGGAAACGTGCGCAGGAAGCGAAAACAACAAAAGACTGCCGTGAAGGCTGTAACGGATGTTTTGGAGATCAATGTGAGAATTATTGCAGCATTTCAAAAAGATAAGGGGATTTCCTATACCTCTCATCTTGACGTGCAGCGAACGCTGCAGCGGGCTTTCAGACGCGCAAATTTGCCCCTTGCTTATACAAAAGGGTACAATCCGCATCCGAAGCTGTCGTTTGCCACGGCGCTCGCTACGGGCTTTTCGAGCGACGCCGAATGGATCGAGGTCGAGCTGGAAACAGAGATCGAGCCGCAAGCCTTTATGGAACGCGTAAACACCGTTCTGCCGGGCGGTCTGCGCTTTCATACCGCTTTTACGGCGGACGAATCTGTCGACACGCTTTCCAAGCTGCTGTGCAGCGCGCGCTATATAATTACGCTGCATTGGGAAACGCCTGTTTCCCGCGCGGCGTTGGAATCGGCGGTGCGAGATCTGATGAACGCAAAAGAAATTGTAGTACAAAAGAAAACAAAGAGCGGGATTAAGCCTACGGATATCCGTCCGGATATCATAGAGGCTTTTGTGACAGACGAGGCGGAAAGCTCCGGTCGAATCGAATTGTTGGGAAGCTTGACGGTTGCCGGCGGGTTGCGCGTTGAAACCTTTTTGAACGCGCTGTATGAGCGTATCGGCGCAACAGGCTTTGCAACAGTGCATCGAACGGCGCTGTATTTTACCGGTTCCGATCGTCTGCCATGCCTCTCTTAACAGAAAGGTTTGGTGTATGAATAAAGAAATTTTAGTGGATGCCAACGCATTCAACACGCGGGTCGCCGTCGTGGAGGACGGAACGCCCGTGGAACTGTATGTCGAGCAGGAGGGCAGCGAACGCCTTGTTGGCAATATTTATCTCGGAAAGGTACAAAATGTCCTTCCGGGTATGCAGGCCGCCTTTGTCGATATCGGACTGGAGCGCAACGCCTTTTTATACGCAGGGGATGTGTTCACCCCCGGCGATGCGTATGACGAATTGGAAGAAAAGATTCCGGAAACCCGAAAGATCGGCGATATGTTAAAGCCCGGTCAATCCGTACTTGTACAGGTTGCCAAAGATCCCATCGGCACCAAGGGCGCACGTGTGACGACACATTTGACGTTAGCCGGCCGTTCTCTCGTCTTGATGCCGACCGTGGAGTATGTCGGCGTTTCCCGTCGCATTGAAAAGGAAGAGGAAAGGACGCGGCTTCGTAAAATCATCAAAGAGCTCAAGCCCAAGGATGTCGGTATTATCGTTCGTACAGCATCCGCCGGTCGAACCAAAGAAGCTTTTCAAGAAGAGATCGAAAGCCTGCAGAAGCTTTATCAGGATATCCTCGATAAGTCCAAAAAGGTCAAAGCGCCGAAGCTGCTGCACGAAGAGCAGAGCCTCCTTTTCCGTACGGTTCGCGATCTTTTGATGAAGGACGTAGACCGTGTATTCGTCAATGACACGGCTGCTTATGACAAAATTCGCGATATCGCCGACGTGATGGCGCCAAAGCTCAAGCCTCGGATTTTGTTCAAGGACAGCGAAGCGCTCTTTGAACGGTATGAAACGGAAAGCAAGATTGATAAGGCGCTGGCGCGGAAGGTCTGGCTCAAAAGCGGCGGTTACCTGATCATTGACCGCGCCGAAGCCTTGACCGTCATTGATGTCAATACCGGCCGATATGTCGGCAAAGATAATCTCGAAAAAACGATCACGGCCACCAACTGTGAAGCGGCGACGGAAATTGCCTTGCAGCTGCGTCTGCGCGATATCGGCGGCATCGTGATTATTGACTTTATCGACATGGAAAAGGAAGCGCATCGACAGCTTGTACTGCAAACGCTGAAAAATGCGATGCGCGCCGATCATACACGGTCACATGTATTCGGCTTTACACATCTCGGCCTTGTCGAGCTGACGCGGAAAAAGACGGGACGCAGCATCGGCGACACCTTGAAGGTTACGTGTCCCTGCTGTGAGGGCGAAGCAAAGGTGCTGTCGCCGTATACGGTGTTCAACCGTCTCCGCAAGCAAACGCTTCAGATCTTGAAAGGCAGCAAGATACGCAGAATGTACATCGAAGTGCATCCGACCGTTAAGACGGCAATGGAAAATTTGCAAAAACGCAATGGCGTTCTGTTCCCGGAGGTGGATGATGCGGCTTTCTTTGTACGAGCAAACGAATGTCTGCATCCGGAAAAATTCGTCGTCCGCCCGCTTCCCGATAAGAAGGCTGCGGAATTCAAAAAAGTTTGCACAATTATGCGTTGAACCAATTGCAAGGAAAGGGTAACGGGGCAATCTTATGGATACTGCGCAATCGGAATCTGCCGTCAGCACGCTTAAAGATATTCTTGCCGTAGAAAAGAAGCGGCTTCACTATGCGCGGATCGGGTTCATCTTCTCGATTGCGGCGCTTCTTCTCGGCCTGATCGCCGTCGTTGTACTGACTGTCGGCTTACTGACCGTAGGGGGGCACATCGACAGCATCACTGCTACGCTGACCGATACGGCGCAGCGCGTCAATGCAGCGGTCGATCAGATCAATGAAATCCATATCAAGGAGCTCGAAGCATCGTATCAGACCTTTGCGGATAAAGGTGTGGAAACAATGGAACAAATGCAGGAGGCGCTTTCCTCACTTCCAGGCTTGGTTCAGCAGGCAGAAGATGCCTTGAACGCCTTGAACAGCATTGATATCGAAACACTGAACCAAAGCATCACGCGGCTGAATGAAGTATTGACCCCGATGGCGAACCTGTTCGGCCGTTTCGGAGGATGAGGCCGGGCACCATTTTTCCGTCCGTCGCGTACTGTATAGTAACCGGTGCTTCCGCATCGGAATATGACGGATGGAGGAATACTCTATATGAATTTCGGAGGTTCGAATCTGACCTGGCTTTTGGTTCTGCTGCTTGTTCTCGGCGACGGTGACAGCGGCGTTTCCTGCGACTCGCTGATCTGGCTGCTTCTGCTTTCGCGCTATTGCGGCGGCAACTGCGGCTGCGGCAACAACAACGGAAACAACGGTGGCTGCGGCTGCGGCAACAGCTTTGGCTTCGGCAACTGAAAATATTCAAAAAAGATAGGTTGAAAACTGCCTCCTTTGTGTTATACTGGAAGAACACAAGGGAGGTGTTTTATATGACTTTGAAGATTTCCGGAATGGGCTGCATGCATTGTGTGGCAAAAGTAACGGCTGCGCTCAAGGAGCTTGGTGCCGACGTAAAGAAGGTCGAGATCGGATCTGCTGAGATCGGCGACGGCATGGCAGTCGATCAGCTGAAAGCTGCCATCGAGAATGCGGGCTTCGAGCTTGTTTCCGCCGAATAAAATGAACGAAGGCCATGTTGTCGTCGGTATGTCCGGCGGCGTGGACAGCGCGGTTGCCGCTTACCTTCTGAAACAGCAGGGGTGCAACGTCATCGGCGTCTTTATGAAAAACTGGGAGGAAGACGACGAGGACGGCGTATGTACCGCTACGCAAGACTATGCCGATGTGCGGAGTGTGTGCGATACCATCGGCATTCCGTACTATACCGTCAATTTTGCGCAGGAATACCGGGATCGCGTTTTTTCCTATTTTCTTGACGAATACAAAAAAGGAAGAACGCCGAACCCGGATGTTCTTTGTAATTGTGAAATCAAGTTTAAGGCGTTCTTGGATTTTGCGATACAAACCGGCGCTTCCGCTTTGGCGACGGGGCACTATTGCCGCCTTGACGAAAGAAAGCGTCTGCTGCGCGGCCTTGACGCCAACAAGGACCAGACATACTTTTTGGCAGGACTGACGCCGAAACAGCTGGAGCGCGTGGAGTTTCCCGTCGGAGCGCTGCAAAAGAGTGACGTACGCCGGATCGCACGGGAGCAGCATTTTTCCAACGCATCCAAGAAGGACAGCACCGGGATCTGCTTTATCGGCGAAAGAAGATTTAAGGAATTTCTCATGCAGTTCCTACCCGCCCAAAAGGGAGAAATGGTAGATGAACATGGCAAGCATATCGGTACGCATGACGGATTGATGTTCTATACGCTCGGTCAGCGCCGCGGGCTTGGCATCGGAGGGCGAAACGACGGCACCGGTGAAAGCTGGTTTGTGATCGGTAAAGATTTGAAACGGAATCTGTTGATTGTCCAGCAGGGCGAGCATGACGAGCTGTTTTCGACGGATTTAACGGCAAATCGTGTAAACTGGATCACCGGCGAAAAACCGGGGCAGTCTTTCCGCTGTACCGCAAAGATCCGATATCGTCAGCCGGATCAGGGCGTAACCGTTCAAATAAGAGAGGACGGCGGCGCCAAGGTTGTATTCGATCAGCCGCAGCGCGCCGTAACGCCGGGGCAATGGGTTGTTTTCTATGACGGCGAGGTGTGCCTCGGGGGCGGTCCTATCGACAACGTAACGCCGGTTAAACCGATACGGCTATGAGAGAACGTCACGTTCATCTGACGCCGCGTCTTACGGCGGCGCTTGATATGCTGCGCGGCGTCGATGCCGTTGCCGATATCGGCTGTGATCACGGACGACTGACGGCTGCACTTTTGCAGCAAGATGTGTGTAAACGTGTCATTGCTTCCGATATCAGCGCGGAATCGCTTCACAAGGCGGAACGGCTGATACGATATATCGGTCTTGCCGTGAAAGTTTCCTTCCGCGTGGGCGACGGACTTTCCGTTTTGCAGACAGGGGAGGTGCAAGCAATTGCGATGCTCGG
>ODAI011780626.1_pt1 | contig 17639 bp, 10 predicted proteins | sample 1539321 | NCBI WGS metagenome assembly ODAI01 (sample SAMN02144231, study PRJEB22623) | gut metagenome | biome: sheep rumen | host: Ovis aries | place: New Zealand | reverse complement strand
TTTACCGTCGGAGTTATCGCTCAGCCCGACTGGCGCTCCGACAGGGACTTCCGCCGCTTCGGCAGTCCTAAGTACGCTTTCCTCGTCACCTCCGGCAATATCGACTCTATGGTCGCACATTATACTGCCGCAAAGAGAAAGCGTTCGGATGACGCTTACTCCCCCGGAGGTATCGCCGGAAAACGTCCTGACAGGGCTGTTATCGTCTATTGTCAGAAGATAAGGGAGTACTTCGGCGATATCGCTATAGCCATAGGCGGTCTGGAGGCTTCGCTCCGCCGCTTCGCCCACTACGACTACTGGGACGACTGCGTAAGGCCCTCCGTTCTTGTTGACAGCGGCGCCGATCTGCTGATGTACGGCATGGGCGAGCACCAGATAGAGGAGGTCTGTACCCGGCTCGCAGCAGGGGAGAATATCCGCGATATCCACAATGTCCGCGGCACCTGTTATCTCACTGAACCCAAAAATACTCCCCTCGGCGCGGCTCAGTGCCCGTCCTTCGAGCAGGTCAGGGACAGCAAAAAGGAGTATGCCAAGGCTACAAAAATACAGTACGACTGGCAGGATGAGGTCTACGGCAAGACCATTATCCAGCGCCACGGAAATTTGATGCTGGTGCAGAATCCGCCTGCCTACAGCCTTACAACTGAGGAGCTCGACCATATCTACAGCCTGCCGTATACAAGGGCTGTTCACCCCTCCTATGACGCTCAGGGAGGTGTTCCCGGGATCGAGGAGGTGCGCTTCTCCATAACCCACAACCGCGGCTGCTTCGGCTACTGCAACTTCTGCTCGATCGCCCTCCATCAGGGCAGGCGCGTGACCGTCAGGAGCGAGGAGTCAGTTCTCGCCGAGGCTGAGCGTATTACTAAAATGCCCGATTTCAAGGGGTATATTCACGACGTCGGCGGTCCGACTGCGAACTTCCGCCATACCTCGTGCGAAAAACAGCTCAGCAAGGGACTTTGCATGGGGAAGAAATGCCTCGCCCCAACACCCTGCCCCGCACTTAAAGCCGACCACTCCGAATACCTCGCAATGCTGCGGAAAATCAGACAGGTGAAGGGCGTCAAGCGCGTCTTCATACGTTCCGGCATCCGCTATGACTACCTCATGCAGGACAAGAACGACGAGTTCATGCGCGAGCTGATAAAGTTCCACGTCAGCGGTCAGCTGAAGGTCGCTCCCGAACATTGCTCCGCCGTCGTCCTCGACAAAATGGGCAAGCCCCATATCGAGGCTTACAAGGCCTTCCAGAAGCGCTTCTACGAGATCACAAAGGGGATGGGCAAGGAACAGTACCTCGTGCCGTATCTCATGTCCTCCCATCCCGGAAGCACCCTGAATGAGGCGATCGACCTCGCTCTTTTCCTCCGGGATAACAAGATCCGCCCCGAACAGGTGCAGGACTTCTACCCGACCCCCGGAACTATCTCGACCTGTATGTTCTATACGGAGCTCGACCCGTATACCATGGAGAAGGTCTATGTCCCGAAAACTCCTAAGGAAAAGGCTATGCAGCGCGCTTTGCTGCAATACTTCCGCCCGCAGAACCGCGAGCTCGTGCTTGAAGCACTGAAAACTGCCGGCAGACGCGACCTCATCGGAGCATCTCCGAAATGTCTCGTTCAGGATGACGCTCAGCACAGCAGGAAAGGCGGCGAAGGCAATTGGAAAAACAAAGATACCGCATCCCGCGGGAGCAGAGGAAAAAGCTTCACCGCTCCGCGAAAAGGGGCGGTCAATACCGGAAAAAGTACCGCAAAAAGCGAAAAAAACAGAAAAACCAAACACTGAAACGACTGCTGCTGTTCCTCCTGATAATACTTGCATTATGCCTCGTCAGGCGGCTGCGGGAGCGCCCGGAGGCTTATCTTGCTGCGGATGATACACTCGCAGTGCATTTTATTGATGTCGGTCAGGGCGACTGCACCTTGCTTGCCTGTGACGGCAGAGTTATGCTCGTTGACTGCGGTGAATACCAGCAGTCCGAAAGGGTAGTGAGATACCTCAGAAAACGCGGTGTTGAGCGGATAGACTATCTTGTGGCTACGCATCCGCACTCCGACCATATGGGCGGTATGGCTGAAATTATCTATTCTTTTGATATAGGTGAGATCATCGTCCCGCCCCTCGAGGACCAGAATATCCCGACAGCTGTGTTCTATGAGAAGTTCCTCGATGCCTGCGCGGATAAGGACTGTCAGCTCACGGAAGCCCGTATAGGCGACGTTATGGAGCTCGGTGATGCCCGCGCTGAGGTTATTGCTCCCCTGAAAAGATGCTATGAGGATCTCAACGACAGCTCCGTCGCCCTGATGGTAAGACACGGCGCGGAAAGTTTCCTGCTGACCGGCGATGCGGAATATGCCTCGGAGTGCGAAATGCTCGCGGGCGGAAAGCTTCACCATGTCACCGTCTACAAGGCGGGACACCACGGCAGCAGTTCATCTTCGTCAGCCGCCTTCCTTAGTGCTGTATCCCCGGAGATAGCCGTTATTTCCTGCGGAAGGGACAACCCCTACGGCCATCCCTCAGAGGGAGTCCTCATGAGGCTGAACTGGTACACGGACACCATCTTCCGCACTGACAAGGACGGTACGGTCGTGATAGAATCGGACGGAAAAAACGTCAGGAGAGTTGAATGATTATACTTGAAAGATTTGAGGACGGCATGGCTGTCCTAGAGGCGGACGGAAAACCGCTCGCCGTTATGCGCGGATCGCTCCCGCCGGATGCCTGTGAGGGGGATGTCCTCACGGAGACTGAGTTCGGCTACAGGACCGACCGCTGTGCTACTGATGAGAGAAGGGCGGCTATGCGCGCGAAAATGCGCCGGCTGATAAAACAGAGAAATGACTGATACTATTATTGTGGGCGGCGGTGCTGCGGGCTGTTTTGCGGCAGTCTGGGCTGCAAGGCTCGGTAAAAGCGTGCTGCTGTTCGAGAAGAACGAGCGGCTCGGGAGAAAGCTCCGGATAACCGGAAAGGGCAGATGCAACGTCACCAATAACTCCCCTATGGAGGAGCATATGAAGAATATCCCCGTAAATCCGCGGTTCCTCTACAGCTCTTTCTCGGCGTTCAGCGCGGAGGATACTATGGCTTTCTTCGAGGAGCTCGGCGTCCCGCTGAAAACTGAGCGCGGCAGCAGGGTCTTCCCTGTGAGCGACAAGGCGGACGATATCGCGGACGCCCTTGCAGGGGAAATGAAACGCCTCGGCGTGAAGGTCGTGAATAAGCGCGTGACTAAGCTCATCACTGCGGACGGCGTTTGCTGCGGAGTAAGGGCTGGCGGCGAGGAATACCGCTCCGGCTCTGTACTTATTGCCTGCGGTGGAAAGTCCTACCCTAATACCGGCTCGACCGGCGACGGATATACCCTCGCGGAAGCTGCGGGACACACGGTCACTGAGCTCAAACCGAGCCTTGTTCCCCTGACCTCGCCGGATAAATCCTGTGCGGAGCTCATGGGACTGTCACTGAGAAATGTTACGCTTACGCTCTATGACCGGGAAAAGCCGGTGTTCAGCGAGCTGGGCGAGATGCTGTTCACGCATTTCGGACTCTCAGGACCTCTTGTGCTGAGCGCAAGCTCACATATCCGGGAGATGCAGCCGGACAGATACAGCGTCAGGATAGACCTTAAACCCGCCCTTTCACCGGAACAGCTTGACGCGCGTATACTGCGGGATTTCGCCGAAAACCTCAACCGCGACTTCGTCAACGGGATAAGAAAGCTTCTCCCCGCGAAGCTGATACCGGTCGCTGTAAGGCTCTCAGGGATACCGCCTGAGCAGAAGGTCAACGGCATAACAAAGGAGCAGAGACTGAAATTCGGAGCGCTTCTCAAAAGCTTCCCGGTGAGGATATCGGGCTTCCGGCCGGTTGACGAGGCTATAATCACGAGCGGAGGCGTTTCAGTAAAGGAGATCAGCCCGAAAACTATGGAGTCAAAGCTGCTTCCGGGACTGTTTTTCGCCGGAGAGGTCATAGATGTGGACGCTTATACGGGAGGCTTCAACCTGCAGATAGCCTTTTCTACGGCTTATACCGCTGCTTTGAATATGTGAGGCGGTGCGTATGGACTTTCTATCTGAGTTTATATTTGAGCTGCTTTTTGACACTGCTGTAAACGGAGCTGTTTCGGCTGCCGGAAGCAGAAAACTACCGAAAACTGCAAGGTATCTTATCCTGACGCTTATCGTGCTTGTATTTGCGGCAGTTTTCTTCGTTGTGTTCCTTGCGGGAGCGGTCATGCTGAAGGACGGTAATTATGCGGCAGGAATACTGATTCTTGCAATCGGGGCGCTGATGGTATTCATGAGCGTCAGAAAATTCCAATCAATGCGTGACAAAGTCAGAAAATCCTCTGATGAGGGGGAAAATAAAGGAGAATAATTATGAAAAATATCAATATCGCAATCGACGGACCTGCTGGCGCAGGAAAGAGCACTATCGCAAAAATGGTTTCAGCAAAGCTGGGCTATATCTATGTCGATACAGGCGCACTTTACCGCGCTATCGCGCTCTATATAACCGAAAACAACATTCCTGATGAGGAGATAGAGGCGGCACTTCCGAAAGCTGACGTTTCACTGAGATTCATAGACGGTACACAGAGAGTTTTCCTCGGAGACAGGGATGTTTCCGGCCTCATCCGTACTCCTGAGATATCTATGGCTGCCTCGCGCACATCGGCTATACCTGCCGTAAGAGCTTATCTTTTCGGCACTCAGCAGAAAATAGCCGCTGAGAACAACGTTATCATGGACGGCAGAGATATCGGTACAGTCGTGCTTCCGGACGCTGACGTCAAGATATTCCTTACTGCCTCCGCAGAGGAACGCGCAAACCGCCGTTATAAGGAGCTTGCCGAAAAACCGGATTGTCCGACATATCAGGAGATACTTGACGACATTATCAAGCGCGATTATCAGGATATGCACCGTGAAACTGCTCCGCTCAGACAGGCTGAGGACGCCGTGCTCGTCGATACCACCCACCTCGACCTCGAAGGCTCGGCTGACGAGATAATCCGCATAATCACTGAGAAGACAGGCAGGGCTGAGTGATGTATGCTTTTGTAAAATTTCTGGTAAGGTGCTATTTCAGAGTGTTTTTCAACCTCCGATTTGAAGGAAGAAAGAATATCCCGCGGAAGCAGACCGTTATCTATGCCTCCAACCACCGAAGCTACTACGACCCTCCGCTCGTCGGCAGCGGCACAAGAAAAAAGCTTTGCTTCATGGCAAAGGAGGAGCTGTTCGAGAAGAAAATGTTCGGCTGGCTGATACGCCGCCTCGGAGCGTTCCCCGTTGCAAGAGGCAAGGGCGATACGGGAGTTATCGACACCGCCGTTGAAAAGCTCGGCAAGCGCAGCCTTATGATATTCCCCGAAGGTACACGCTCAAAGGACGGAAAGGTCGGCAGGGGACATACCGGCGCGGCACTCATCTCGGCGCGCTCGGGCAAGCTCATCGTACCGGTAGGAGTTGTCTATGAGGGCGAGCTGAAATTCCGCAGGAAGGTCACTGTAAAATACGGCGAGCCCATTGACCCCGCTGACTATGTTGAGGTCTGCGATACGCCGAACCCGCGTCAGCTCGTAAAGCTCAAAAACCGCTATATGGCGGATATTAAGAGGCTTGTAGAGGGTGAGCCGGAACAAGCTGAGGCAGCTTCGCCGAAGGGAGAGAACACTGATGAGTAAGGTCACTGTTGCAAAGTCCGCTGGCTTCTGCTTCGGAGTTGACAGGGCAGTAAAAATGGTCTACAGCGAACTTGAAAAGAATTCCCGCGTGGCTACGCTCGGACCGATAATCCATAATCAGGACGTCGTGAACGATATGCAGTCAAAGGGCGCAAGAATAGTCGGCTCCGTCAGCGAGCTTGACCCGGACGAAACAGTTGTCATCCGCTCCCACGGCGTCGGCAGGGATGTCTATGAGCAGATAGCTGCAAAAGGGAACCGTATGCTCGACGCGACCTGTCCGTTTGTCTCGCGCATACACAAGATCGTCGCCGAAAAGACTGCTGAGGGCTGCTTCATACTCATAGCCGGCGACGCTTCTCACCCTGAAGTGCAGGGGATAGTTGGTCATTGTGACGAAAATTATCTCGTTTTTAAGGACAATTTTGAGCTAAAGGACTTTTTTGAAAAAAAGTATACAAATTTGAAAAAAAAGCTTGCAATTGTCGCGCAAACGACGTATAATATAGTAGTATGGGATGAGTGTTTAAAAGTGATCCCAAAAGACGATCCGAATATCGTTATCTTCGATACTATCTGCAATGCGACCGATACAAGACAGTCCGACGCGGCTGAACTTGCAAAGTCTTCGGACATCATGCTTGTGGTCGGCGGAAGGCACAGCTCCAACACCGTGAAGCTTTTCGAGGTGTGCAGCCGTTACTGCAAAACGTATCATATAGAAAATTCGGACGAGCTCCGGAGCCTTGAGCTGCCGTATGCTGAGAGGATCGGCATTACTGCGGGAGCATCTACTCCGGCGTACATAATCAAGGAGGTACAAACCAAAATGGCAGAAAATGAAATTCTTGCAGCTGACCAGGATGAGGAGATCGATTTTGCTCAGGCTATCGACGAGTCATTCAAAAAAATACATACAGGAGAGAAAGTTAAAGGCACAGTTGTTGCTGTAAATAATACAGAAGCTATCGTAGACCTCGGAACAAAGCACACTGGCTATGTGGCTCTTGACGATCTTACAGACGACCCGTCCAAGAAGCCCGCTGACATCGTAAGCGTCGGCGATGAGATCGAACTCATCGTTATCAAGGTAAACGATGCTGAGGGTACCTGCGCTCTTTCCAAGAGAAAGGTCGATGAGCAGGCTGGCTATGAGAAGATCCTCCAGGCTAAGGAGGAGGGAACTGTCCTCGAGGGCGTTGTTCAGCACGTTGTTAACAAGGGCGTTACTCTCAGCGTTATGGGCGTAAGAGTATTCATCCCCGCTTCTCAGACAGGTCTTCCCAGAGGCGCTGAGCTCGATCAGCTCCTCAAGAAGAAGGTAGAATTCACAATTATCGAGGTCACTGAGGGCAGAAAGAGAGCTGTCGGCTCTATCAAGGCTGTCCAGAATGCCAAGAAGGCAGAGGCTCAGGCTAAGTTCTGGGAGACTGCTGAGGTAGGCGCTGTATATACAGGCAAGGTGAAGTCACTCACAAGCTTCGGTGCATTCGTTGATCTCGGCGGCATCGACGGTATGGTACATATCTCTGAGCTCTCATGGAAGCGCATCAAGCATCCGAGCGAGGTTGTAAACGTTGGCGATACCCTTGAGGTTTACATCAAGGACCTCAACCGCGAGGAGAACAGAATTTCCCTCGGCTTCAAGAAGGCTGAGGACAATCCGTGGGAGATCTTCAAGGCTAATTACAAGGTTGGCGACGTTGTTAAGGCAACTATCGTTTCTATCACAAGCTTCGGCGCATTCGCCCGCATCATCGACGGTGTTGACGGCCTTATCCACATCTCACAGATCGCTGACAAGAAGGTCGATAATGTAAAGGATATCCTTACTGTAGGCGATGAGGTGGATGTTAAGATCATCGACATTGATACAGAGTCCAAGAGAATAAGCATTTCAATGCGCGCTCTCCTTGAGGACGGCGCAGAGGATGCTGAGGAAGCTTCCGCTGAGGACGACGCTGAATAATCAGACAATATGCAGACAAGCCGCGTGTTAAAGCGCGGCTTTTTTGTGTCCTAAAGCTCACTGTTGAACTATTGTGTATTTCTACATACTGTAAAAGCATAAAATGTCAGCTAATGAGTATTATATATCATTGAAAAATACCTCCGCTGCATTTATAATATACTTGTAAGATAAAGATATGAACGTAGGGGGAATGCGTTCACCATCATTATATTTTGGAGGAATAACTATGAAAAATAATCTGATGAGAAAGAGAGTCGCTTCCGCGGCAGCAGCTGCTGTTATGTCAGTGTCATGTATCGCGGGCCAGACAGGCGGAGCCGGTACGTTAATTTCCGGCGGCAATATCATAAGCTCTTTCGCTGCCGTTGAAAACAGCGTGAAGTTCATCACTTCCGCAGGCTACGGCGAGGGTATGTACGCAACATGGTCGTCTGTTTCAGGCGCGAGCGATTACAGCGTTTACGTTGACGGCACTAAGATCGACTCCATGCTCGTAAGACAGTACCCCGGCTACCTCAGGGCTGATGCACTCGGCCTTAAAGCCGGCAGCCATACTATGAAGGTCGTACCTGTTATAAGCGGCAAGGAGGATGCTTCCAAGGCTGCTGAGGTGTCTGTTAACTCATATGCCAACGACCGTTCGGGCTTCGGCTTCGTGAACGGTACTTCGTCCGGCGCTTACAATGAGGACGGTACACTAAAGAGCAACGCGACCGTTATTTACATCACAAATGCAAACAAGGACAGTGTGACTGTTACTCTCCCTGACAAAAAGGGCACAGCGACAGAGATCACAGGCGTCCAGAATATAATCACCGACCTCAAGAGCAATACCTCCATAGGTCCGGTTTGTATCAGATTCATCGGCAATATCACCGACCCTTCGGTGCTCACAAAGGGCGATCTCTACGTTGACACAGCTACCTGCGGTCTTACCATTGAGGGCGTCGGCAGCGATACTACCTTCAACGGCTTCGGACTCGTTCTGAAGAATACCTCCAACTGCGAGATCAGGAATATCGGCTTTATGAACTGCGACAGCACTGAGGGCGATGACTGCGGCCTCCAGCAGGGTAATGACCATATCTGGGTACACAACTGCGATTTCTTCTACGGCGATGCAGGCTCGGATGCCGATCAGGTAAAGGGCGACGGTGCGCTTGATACCAAAAAATCTACCTACGTTACACATTCCTATAACCACTTCTGGGACAACGGCAAGTGCAACCTTCAGGGAATGAAGGAAGAAACTACCAGCAATTATATAACCTATCACCACAACTGGTATGACCACTCGGACTCCCGTCACCCGCGTATCAGGACCTGCACAGTTCACTGCTACAACAACTACTTCGACGGCAATGCAAAGTACGGCGTCGGCGTGACGATGGGCGGCTCGTGCTTCGTTGAGAACAATTATTTCAGAAATTGTGCGAAGCCCATGCTCATCTCCATGCAGGGTACCGATATGGCTAACGGTAAGGACGGCGCTACCTTCTCCAGTGAGGACGGCGGTATCATCAAGTCCTACGGCAACTACATGACAGGTCAGCAGGCATATGTCACATATCAGCAGGATGCTGTTGAATTCGATGCTTATGAGGCTTCCTCCAGAGATGAGAAGCTCCCCGCGTCAGTTACCTGCAAGCAGGGCGGCACCTCCTACAATAACTTCGACACTGATCCCAGCCTTATGTACAGCTATACTCCTGACAAGGCTGAGGACGTTCCGGGTATCGTTACCGCAAAGGCAGGACGTGTTGACGGCGGCGATCTCCAGTGGCAGTTCAACAATTCTGTTGACGACAGCAGCTATGCTGTAAACGATGCACTTAAAACCGCTGTCGTGAACTACTCCGACAAGATCATGCACATCGGCAGCGGCTTCACTGAGGACGGCTCATCCGCTGATATCACCTCTCAGCCGGCTGTTACAGACATTACCACGACAACTACACAGACTGCCGTAACAACTACCGTTACAACAGCATCACAGCCCACAGTTATTACTCCCGTTTCCGGTGCGAACGTTATCTACGCTTCACCCAGCGGCGGCGGCGACGGCAAGAGCATCAGCTCGCCTACAGATGTCCTCACTGCTATAAAGACCGTTTCTGCCGGCGGATATATCTACCTCCTCGAGGGCACTTACAAGTACAGCAGCACGATCAAGATAGACGAGAGCAATGCCGGTTCTGCGGGCAAGTACAAGACTATTGCGGCTTATCCCGGAGCAGATGTAAAGTTCGACTTCTCCGGCGAGAGCGTTTCCAGCTCAAGCTACGGCTTCGTGCTTGACGGTTCTTACTGGCACTTCTACGGCTTTGAAATAGCAAATGCAGGCGACAACGGTATGCTTCTCTCAGGCGACAACAACATCGTTGAGATGATGGTATTCAACAACAATCAGGACACGGGCCTTCAGATATCAAGATACAACGGCTCCTACAGCGATATCTCTCAGTGGCCGACCAACAACCTCGTCAAGAACTGCACATCTAAAAACAACTGCGACGATGCTACTATGGAGAACGCTGACGGCTTCGCTGCAAAGCTCACCTGCGGTCAGGGCAATGTTTTCGACGGCTGTATGGCTTACAATAACTCCGATGACGGCTGGGATCTCTATGCTAAGGAAGCTACCGGTCCTACCGGCGTGGTTACGATAAAGAACTGCATCGCGTTCCGCAACGGCTTTACCGAGGACGGCAGAGGCTACGGAAACTGCGACGGTAACGGCTTCAAGCTCGGCGGCGGCGGCGTAGGCACACGCCACGTTATCGAGAACTGCCTCGCATTCGAGAACCTGAACTGCGGCTTCACAGACAACAACAACCCGCTCTTTGGTGTTATGAAGAACTGCACTGCCTACAACAACGGCATTGGCGGAAACGGCAAGGGTAATTACTTCGTTTACCGCTGTGCGGCAGACGCCGATATCCAGAACATCGTGACATATTACAATACCTCGAAGGTATCAAAGACCAATGCCGCGGGCATCAAGGTTTCAAACGACAAGTTCAAGGGCGTTGTAAAGAATGCTCTCTACTACAATAACAAGTATTACTACAGCTCGGGCTCGTTCACAGCGGACGGTTCACAGCCCTCTACAGGCACAGTTGTTACACCCTCGGATTCAGATTTCATCTCACTCAGCGTTGCCGCAATGGGCGCGGATTTCCACAAGAACTGGCGTAACGCAAGCGGTGCTCCTGCACCCGGCGGCTTCGCTGAGACCCTCTCTGATGGTACCTACAAGACACTTGGCTACAGAATGAGCGCAGGTCTTTCTCAGGCATCGACCCCGAATCCTTACGCCGGAACTTCCTCCACAGACAACACCGGTACAACTTCCACAACGCCCTCCACTGCTTCTACGACCTCCACAACTTCCACAACAGTGACCGGACAGGTAACTCCCGTTGCAGGCGGATATGTTCACGACTTTACTGCAAACGGCGTATCAAGCGATTTCTACTCGATAAGCGGCAACCTCTCAACTTCAAAGGGCACAGTTACCTACGCAGGCAAGACCCTTACACAGTGCCTCAAGCTTGAAACAGCTACCGCTATAAGCTTCAATGCGCCCTCAGCAGGAACTCTTACCCTCGTATTCGTTGAGCCTGCCGCTACGATCAAGGTTGACGATATAAAGTATACCTCATCCGGCGACGGCATCATAAATGTTGAACTTGCAGCAGGCAGCCACAGTGTGACAAAGGCTGATTCAGCAAACCTGTTCTACATGGTATATTCAGCCTCAGGCTCATCCGACTCAACTACCGGCGGCACTCCCGATGGCTACGAGGCAGGCGACGCAAACTGCGACAAGCAGGTAAATATGGCGGATGCTGTGTTCATCATGCAGTGCGTTTCAAATCCCGACAAGTACCAGTTATCTGAGCTCGGCGAGGCAAATGCCGATGTTGACGGCATATCCGGCGTGACTAACAAGGATGCACTGAAGATCCAGCAGTTCAAGCTCGGACTCGTTGACTCGCTTACCTAAGTTTTCCCCCATAAATATAATGATATTATGGAAAAAGAGGCTCTCCGGAGTCTCTTTTTTCGTGTTGCGCTTTATCATGGTGCTGCCATATAACTGCATAAAATAGGACTTGACAAATCGGGAAGAATAATGTATAGTAAATATGATAGGCAAATTATTGCCAATTTATTGAGAGGGGTAATTAAAATGAATCTAAAGAAGATTACGGCTGCTGCTTCGGCACTCGCACTCTCCTGCGGTATCGCTGCTTCATTCCCGGCTGCAAGCCCGGCAAAGATAACGGCTGACGCTGCTTCTGAGTACAACTATGCTGAGGCTCTCCAGAAGTCAATGTTCTTCTATGAGGTGCAGCAGGCAGGTATTCTCCCGTCATGGAACAACGTTTCGTGGAGAGCAGACTCTATGGTCAAGGAGGACGGAACTCCTTCCGATGTGGTTGACGGCGGCTGGTTTGATGCTGGCGATCACTACAAGTTCACTCTGACAAACGCCTATGCTGCTTCGATACTGGCATGGGGCTATATCGAGTACAAGGACGCTGTTGACAAGGCGGGTATGGGTGAACTCTACAGGAACAATATCCAGTGGGGCATGGACTACGTTCTTAATTGCGATAAGGGCGACGGAAAAATGATCGGAACTATCGGCGACAGCGACGACCACGTTGTATGGTGCAGCGCCGAGGTATACATGAGAAAGCACAAGCTCAAGACAGGCGATGAGGTGCGTCCCTACGACGTTATCACAGACTCCTCGACAGTCGCTCTTTCTGCGGCAGCTCTTGCACAGGGCTACATGATCTTCAAGGACACTCAGCCTGAAAAGGCCGCTGAATACCTCAGCCACGCCAAGAGCCTTTTTGCTTCCGCTGACGCTACAAGAAGCAACGAGGATCAGGGTACTCAGAAGAACTTCTATCCCACAACTTCATGGGTAGACGACTGTATGTATGCCGCTTTATGGCTCTACAGAGCAACCGGCGACGAGAAGTACATGAGTATTGTCAAGAACGACTATATCCCGTCGTTCCCGCTGGAGAACCAGTCCACAGACCGCAAGTACACATGGGGTCTCTGCTGGGACGATACCTCTCAGGCTGCTGCCTTCCTCTATGCACAGTTGACCGATGAGCAGGAGTGGAAGGATCATGTTTCCCACCACCTTGATTACTGGGGACCCAACGGCTACGGCGGCAAGAAGGTAGACTATACTCCCGACGGACTTGCATGGCTCTTTAACTGGGGCAGTGCAAGACACGCTACAACTACTGCATTCCTCGCAATGCTCGCAAGCGATACTCTTTTTAAGGACGATGCTGCACTTTCGGCTAAGTACAACGAATGGGCAAAGGGACAGATGGACTACTGCTTCGGCGACAATGCAAACAATTTCAGCTATGTTCTCGGCATGGGCGAGAACGGTCCTTCTGCATTCCACCACAGAACCGCTTCCGGCGTTCACGACGACCATTGGAACCACCTCGGTCTTGAGTCCGGCGGTGATGAGGGCTGGCAGACTGAGTATGCTCACACGCTTTACGGTGCGCTCGTCGGCGGTCCTGACAAGGACGGTCAGTATGTCAATGACGTTGGACAGTACCAGTATTCCGAGGTAGCTATCGACTATAACGCCGGATATACCGCTGCGCTCTGCGCTATGGTAGACGATTACGGCGGAACTCCTCTTGCCGATTTCCCGCCTGTTGAAAAGCCTAAGTGGGCTGAATGGGAGGTCGCTGCTGTTCTCAACGGCAGTCCCGCAGCAAGCTATACCGAGATCAAGGCGTGGGCTATGAACCACACCGCGTGGCCGACAAGAGTTGCAAAGGACATCGAGTACCGTTATTATATCAACGTTTCTGAGATACTTGAAGGCGGTCTGAGCATCGACGATATCACTGTCAAGAGCGGCTCTCAGCAGTACAGCGAGGGCGAGCAGGGCTATGCTACCGTTTCCGGACCGTATAAATATGAGGGCGATCCGACAGGTATGACCTACTACGCAAGCATAAAGTTCGAGGACGGCAGAGCTATTCAGCCTACCGGACAGAGCGAGCACCGCGATGAGGTACAGTTCAGGATATCTATCCCGGATGCTGTGAACGGACAGTCAACTGCCGGCTCATGGGACGCTTCAAATGACTGGTCGTATCAGGGCGGTATCGAGACTGCAACAGACCTCAAGAAGGCTGATTCTCTCAACGAGCACATCACAATGTATGTTGACGGTGCTCTTGTATGGGGTACTGAGCCCGACGGAACAACTCCGAGCGATGACCCGATAGTTCGTCCTACAGATCCTTCCTCCGAAACCACACAGCCTTCAGACAACTACCTCCGCGGTGATGCAAACTGCGACGGACAGGTAAATATGGCTGACGCTGTACTCATCATGCAGGCTATCTCAAATCCTGACAAATACGGTGAGGGCAAGAAGGATGGCATAAGCTCCGAGGGCGTTAAAAACGGTGATGTTGACGGCAATAACGACGGCCTTACAAACAAGGATGCACTCCTTATCCAGAAGTTTAAGTTAGGACTTATTCCTGAACTTTAATATGAATTAATCAATTAATATTCAATTCACAAAGGGAAGTTTACTTCCCTTTGATTTTTTTTACTTTTTGTTAATATGCACAAAATGGAATGCACAGGATTAGGAGAATGAACGAATTTCCAAAAAGCTATTTACTTTTTTGGCGCGATATAATATAATAAATGTTGATAGGAGGGCTGTGCAGGCTCAATGTGAGCTTCGCCTCCGTCATATTCGTACACGGTATAACCGCGGTGTTTGCACTGACGCTGCGTTATCGTAAATCTATTCACATTCTAATCAGGGAGGGTATTACAATGCACAAAAAAATAGCAAAGGCTATTACCGGCAGCCTTACAGCTGCTGCAATGCTCGCTACCAGCGCTGTTGCTTTCATTCCGATGAGCGCATCCGCAGGTCAGCAGCTCGGTCAGGTTGACTTCGAGGAGGGCGTTGGTCTTCCGTGGCATACCTGCGAAACTAACCCCGCAAAGCAGACATTCGAGATTTCAGGCGGTTCCTACAACGTTGAGATCGTAACCCCCGGCGGTACAGAGGGAAGATGGGATCTTCAGCTCCGTCACAGAGGCCTCAAGATCGTTAAAGGTCACTCCTACACAATAAGCGGTGAGATCACCCCGAGCAAGGACGGTTGGATCTATTCCAAGATCGGTAACTACTCCGGTGAAACTGAGCTCTGGCACAACATCGCAGGCGCTGAGTGGCAGCCTAAGCAGCTCAAGGGCGGAGAGACCTTCAAGTTCAGCGATACATTCACTGCTTCCGCATCTATGGACGTTGCAGAGTGGGCTTTCCACTACGGCGATTCCACAGGTACTAAGGCAGCAACAGAATACGGTCACACTGACTCAGGTTTCCCGGCTGGCACTGTTGTAAAGTTCGACAACCTTTCACTTATCGACAACACTTCTGACGAGAACGACTGGGATAAGACAAATGAGTTCGGCGTTATCAGACCTAAGAGCAACGTTCGTCTCAACCAGGTCGGTTATTACTCAAAGCTCGCTAAGAAGGCTTCATATGTAACAGATGCTGACACACCCCTCGATTTCGAGGTTCGTGATGCTTCCGGCAAGGCTGTTTACACTGGCAAGACCAAGGTATTCGGTGACGACCCTGATTCCGGTAACGGTTCAACATTTTCCTACACCGATCCTAACAACAATCTGCTCACAAAGTACAAGGATTCCGGTGCGAACGTACATATCATCGACTTCTCTGAGCTCCAGACTCCCGGCACATATACTGTATTCGTAAAGGATACCGTTGGTGTTTCCGGTACACAGTCCGGCCTTACAAAGGGCGCTTATGATACAAAGATCAGCGGCGACAAGGTAATGTGGACAAACTGGAAGACTGATGTTGAGTATGTAATGAACGAGTCCTGCGAGTTCACTATCGGCGACGATATCTACGACGGACTTCTCACACAGGCTATGAGCTACTACTACCAGAACCGTTCTGGTGTTCCGATCGAGGGCAAGTATGTAGACGCTTTCGCTAACCCGGATTCCAAGGCTCCGCTTTCACACTCAGAGTACGGCCATAAGCCCGACGTTGCTCAGGTTCAGAAGGCTTGGATCAAGTCCTATAAGTCTGAGGCTGAGACTCAGACAGGCGTAACTGTTGACGGTACATACGGCTGGTATGACGCCGGTGACCACGGTAAGTACGCTGTTAACGGCGGTGTTTCAGTATGGACACTCCAGAATATCTACGAAATGTCCAAGAAGCTCGGCACAGATGCTAAGTGGACAGACGGTAAGACTGTTCAGATCCCTGAGAATTCTGACAGCGCTCCTGACATTCTCGATGAGGCAAGAGTTGAGCTCCAGTGGATGATGAATATGCAGGTTCCCGCTTCAGATACTATCTGGGGTTCAAAGTGCGAGGGCATGGTTTACCACAAGCTCCACGACCAGAAGTGGACAGGTCTGGCTATCCACGCTTGGAAGTACGAAGGCTTCGACGGCTGTGTTCGTATCGCTAAGCCCCCGACGTATGCTGCTTCATTCAACCTGGCTGCTTGCGGCGCTCAGGCTGCACGTCTCTGGGAAGACTACGATCCTACATTCGCTAAGGAAGCTCTGGCAGCTGCTGAGAAGGCTTACGCTGCTGTTAAGAACTCCGGTACTGGCTACACAGTTGCTAAGGGTGACTGGCAGACAGATCCTCAGTTCGCACCTCTGGATCAGGCTATCGGCGGTGGTCCTTACGGTGATACTTACGTTATGGACGATATGTATTGGGCTGCTTGTGAGCTTTATATCACAACTGGCAAGGACGAGTACCTCAAGGATCTGGAAGCTTACTCCAATCCTAACGATACAAGCGGACTTGACAAGGCTTACAGCCTGACAACATTCCTCGGCGGCGGCGAGAATAAGGGCTCATTCAGCTCCTTCAACTGGGGTTGTACTTCCGGTCTGGGTACTCTCTCACTGTACCTGAACCAGGATAAGCTCACTGACGCTAACGCTAAGAAGGTTGTTGATTCTATCGTATCTGCTGGTGACTCCTACGTTGAGGAGCAGGGCAAGCAGGGTATGGGTATTCCTTACTACGGAACAACTTTCGAGGACGGCGTAAATATCGGCGAGGGCATCAAGGTTACTGGTTATGAGTGGGGTTCAAACTCCTTCGTTATCAACAACGCTATCGTTATGGCTTACGCTTACGATGCATCTAAGGACGTTAAGTACCTCAATGGTGCTGCTGAGGCTATGGACTACATCTTCGGACGTAACGGTCTTGACTTCTCTTACGTTTCTGGTTGGGGCGAGACTTGCCTGACATATCCTCACCACAGATTCTGGGCTGGCGGCATCGATCCTGACTTCCCGCTCGCACCTAAGGGCATCCTTTCCGGTGGTCCTGGCGCAGGTATGCAGGATCCTTACATCGGCGGTCTGGGCTACAAGAGAGGCGCTCTGGCTAACCAGAAGTGCTACGTTGACTCCGCTGAGGCTTGGTCTGTAAACGAGATCACAATCAACTGGAACGCTCCTCTGGTATGGATGTCTTCATTCATGGATGACGTTGCTGGCGGTGATATTCCTCAGCCTACATCTACATCTGAGGACACAAACAAGGTTTGGGGCGACGCTGATGAGAACGGCGAAGTTTCCGTAACTGATATCGTTATGGTTCTCCAGTACTCAGTAAACAAGAACAAGTATCCTCTGTCTGAAAAGGCTCTGGACAACTGCGATTGTAACACTGACGGTGATGTAAACGCAAGAGATGCATTCATCGTTCAGCAGCTCGACGCTAAGGTTCTTTCACAGGCTGATATGCCCGTTAAGGACTAATCCGATCGACTAATTAATGCTCACACGAAGGGCGGCTCTCCGGAGTCGCCCTGTTTTTTATAATAAGCCCAGGAC
>ODAI010353511.1_pt1 | contig 17639 bp, 15 predicted proteins | sample 1539321 | NCBI WGS metagenome assembly ODAI01 (sample SAMN02144231, study PRJEB22623) | gut metagenome | biome: sheep rumen | host: Ovis aries | place: New Zealand | reverse complement strand
CACAGCTCAACGGTTCCGTTGCGGAGCTGACGGACCCAGCCGGGGGGATCCAGGACCTCCAGGCTGACCAGCTCATCATCCTGATTAAGCACTTTGATGAAGATTTCCATAGTCGTCTCCTCCTTCGAAAACGAATAGGTTATCATATAACTTTCCCATGTTCTGGACTGTGTGCCAGGCATTGAACCGGAGGGCGTAGGACTTCCAGCTCTGCCAGGCGTTGTAGATGTCCTCCCGGGTCACCTTGCCCCGGTCGAGCATCTTGCGCAGTTTCTTCAATTTCCGGCGCTCCCGTGTGACGCTGCGCTTGTAGATCTTCTTGACGATCTTCCCGGACGGCGTGACGAACACCCGCATTTTCAGCCAGGGAAAACCGTGGCTGATCTTGACGATCTGGGTCTTCTTCTCGCTGAGGACAATTCCCAGCCTGTCACAGAGCGCCCGGATCTTCACGAGGCATTCCTGCAGGTACGCCTTGGAATGGTGGATCAGGTACCCGTCATCCATGTACCGGGCATAGCCCTTGATTCCCAGCACTTCCTTGATGTAGTGGTCGAGCCGGTTGCCGGAGACCAGCGCCAGGACCTGGCTGATTTGAGATCCGAGGCCCAGACCGCGGTTTCCGAACATGTCCACAAAGTGGGACGTGATCTTCACGATCCGAGGATCGGAAAACTGCCGGCGCAGCTCTGCCTTGATCAGACCGTGATCCACGTTGTCGAAGAAGCGCTTGAAATCGAAAAGGAGGATGTACCCATCCGTGCCATGCTCCCGGATGTGCCGGCGAAGGTGGCGGGTCAGCCGATTGACAGCGAAGTCGTACCCCTTCTTCGGCAGGCTGGCGCCGTTGTCATGGATGAAGGTGCGGCAGAGGATCGGGTTGAGCGCCCGGTCGCAGAGCGTCCGCTGCACTACCCGTTCCCCGATGGTGGTGGATCTGATATGCCGGGCCTTGCCCCGCTCAAACAGATCGAATTCAAAGAAGCCTGGGCTCTTGTACGTTCCCCTGCGGAGCTTGTCATAGATGTCGTACACACCCAGGGGCGCGGTGATGATGAACTTCTGAACGCTGGCCTTCCAGGCGACGCCCTTCCGGCAGAAGCGGTAGGAGCGGTACAGATTGGCATAGGAAAAGACGGACGCGAATGAATCATGCTCACTCAGCCGCGCCCGCTTTTCCCGCCGTTTCTGTTGGCGGCGCTGGTACCGCACCGCCCTCCGTTCTTCGCTCGTCATAGCAGCTCCTTCGTGTTCCGTGTGCCTGATCGGAAGGTTGCGGTAGGCACGTAACGTCACCGGGCATGAAACGCGGCATAACCTTCAAGCCGCGCCATGCAAGCAGCGTCCGCCCGGACGTATCGGAACGATATTTACCTTTCGGACGGTCCTGCGCTCCTTCTCTCCACTTGGGTCTGATTTCGTCCTTTCGGATTACTTTGTCTGCTCAAAGAGGAGCCCCAGGCGATGCCATTCGAGTTGGAGGCGTTATTCGAGTTGGCGTTGCCGTTGGTGTTCACATTGCAGAAGTTCGTGCTGTTGGCAGCGCTCGGAGAACGCAGCCACCAGTTCACAGCGGAACACAACGATGTCAAGGTGTAGCTCAGAACCGTTGCTTTCAAGGCAGGTTTTTGAACCTTGCCCGATCGCTTTTCATGACGCCCTTCAAAAGACCGATCTCCCAGTGCGCGAGCCGCATCCAGTTTTCCATGACCTTCACGTCGATAAGCTGGATGTTCTGGGCCTCCGTGATTGCCTCCACACGATTGCAAAAGGAGCGGGTCTTTGTCAGAGCCAGGAGGAAAAAGTCTCGGCGCATCTGCGCCTCATGCTGGTTTGTGACCGGGAACGAATTGCCCTCCACGGCATTGTCCAGGATCTCGCCGGCTTTCGCAAGGAGTACCTGGGCGACGGAGAACGTGTGCCGCTTCGGGAATTTGTGGTAATGCTCCAAAACCGAAGTGTAGAGCTCCATGGCCGTGAGAACAAATTGCGGCTCCGCAGGCCCCCGGTCTGATCGAAGCACAGACATAGGCATCCCTCCCTTGCCCGGATTATACCATGCTGCACCGTGGCGGTGTCGGATTTGATAGGAAATATCGAAAACCGATATAATCCGGATTTTGAAAAAAATCGCGCGGCGCTTACGCGCCGATATGATTTTTTACGCGGGACGAAGGCCTCCACTCCCGCCCCACAAGGGGGCGGGGATGAAGGACTTGTGGATTAGCCGATACAGAAGCCCCAGGCGATGCCATACGAGCTGGAGGCGTTACTCGAGTAGGCGCTGCCGGTGGTGCCCACATAGCAGAAGTACGTGCTGTTGGCAGCGCTCGGAGAACGCAGCCACCAGGACACAGCGGAACCGGTGCCGTTGTAGGTCTTCTTGATACGGTTGTTGTTGCTGTTGTAGGGGGAGAAGTTGAGACGTTCCGCTCCGGCCGCGACCTCGTTCTTGTACGGAACGGCGCCGGTCTCAAAGCCGACCTCGGCCTGGGACAGGAGGAACACCTTGCAGTCGCAGCTGACGATCTCGTCAGAGGTGCCGCCCTTGGAGGACAGGACCTCCACCTCGGTCATGGCCGATCTCCAATGCACCGGCAAGGCGTTGTACATGGTGCCGTTCAGCCAGGTCTTGATGGCCGTGTTGGGCCAGCCGCCTGCGTTGGTGTTGGAGCCGTTCACGGAGCGGTTCGCGTTCATGACGCCGACCATGTGGAAGACCACGGCGGCAAAGTCGCCGCTGCCGTCCGACTTCTTGAAGTGATTGAAGCCGATGACCTTGAGGATGATCTTGCTATCGGCAAAGGTGGTGGTATCCGACGTGTCGATCAGGATCTTGTCACCGACGCTCATGAAGTCCTGCGGGTGTCCGGAATGGCAGGCGCCGACAAACTGGCCGAAGCTGTACCCGTTGGTTTCTCCTTCGGCCAGGACGTCGGAGTACAGATAGGTGAAGGACGCGGGCACGCTGTCCGGTACCGTGATCGCCTGATACACGGCGTTGATGTCCATGTCGGAGGTGACGGAGCTGGAGTCCTGGTCCCACCCGAAGAAGATGTTGTTCGCCTTCGTGGGCAGCTCCCCGGTGTACTTGGCCGCGGTGTAGACTTCGATGGACTTCTCCTGCATCAGCGTCGTGCCGCTCCACCAGCGGACGGTGTACTCCCGCACGCTGTCTGTGAATGTGGCCGTGACCACCAGATCGTCGGTGACGTAGGAGAACGCCTTATCCCAGGCGGCGAAGGTGTACGTGGTGTCCACCGTGGCCGGCTTGACGGGCGTGGAGATCCGCCCGGCGGTGATCGGGTTGACCGCCGCGCCGTAGGCCGTGACGGTCTGCGTGTCGAGGACCGTGCCGTCGTAGTTCTTGAAGGTGACGGTGTAGCTCGGCAGCAGCTCGTCGTAGGTGATCGTCAGATTGGGGAATGACTCGTGGATGCTGTCATACTCCGCGCTGGAGATAGCCGTCACATGGGCGGTACCGGTGAGGACGAAGTGCTCCGTGTTCCCGCCCTGATCGTCCAGGCCGGCAAGGGCCGCGAGCTGGAAGAGGAGCGCCGTGTTCGGGAGGTTCCAGTTGACCCCGATCAGACGGCCTCTTGCAAGGCTCTCCGCTTCGCCGCACAGCACTTTCGTGTCGATGGCCGGGCTGTTCTCTACCCACAGCGTCGTAAGGTTGACGCCGCTCATGGAGAACGTGGAGAGCTCCTGCAGATTCCGGGCGACCAGCGTTGCGGGGCTCCCGAGATAGGCGGTTTCGACGGGAGCGCCGGGGGCGAAGGTGACGCCGGTGATGCCGGAGTTCGTCAGATAGACCTCCCTCAGATACGCCTGCCCGGACAGGTCCAGAGGCTTGGCCAGGTTGGGCGTGCCGCGGAGGTCGATCTTCTCCAGCAGGGAGCTGGCGCCGATGGAGACGCCGCCGGTCTCGGCCGTGATGCCGGTGTTCTCGTAGCCCTCCTCGGAAGAGCCGAGGATCAGCTGCTTCAAGCGGCTCGCGGAGCTGATGTCCGCAAACTTCGTGTAGACCGCAGCGAGGGAGCCGATGGACGTGATCTTCGACGCGGAGTAGATGTAGGTCTCCAGGTCGTTCAGCGAGGCGCCGGCGGGCATTTCGATGTCGTAGCTCTGTCCGGCCTTGGCCCGGATCACGACTTCGCCCGCGTTGCCGTACTGCACCCGGAGGTAGATGTCCTGGTACGGCACGACGTCCACAATGTCGCCGGAGGGCTCAACGCCCGCCCAGGTCTCGGGAGCGTTCAGACGCATCGAGATCCGGTCAGCAGTCGCCACGGAGCCGCGGTGCTTCGAGGAGCAGTACGGGCCCTGGTTCCGCTCAAATTCGATGTTCTGATACTCCTTCGTGCCCAGCATCTGGGCCATGAACCGCTCCTCGCCGGAGCTCTTGTAGGCGCTGAAATACTTGCCGAACATGTCCTCGGCCATGAGGGCTTCGGGGCGTGCGGATTGGTGCGCCTTGTACTTGGCCAGGATGCGATCGACGTTCCAGGCGCCGGCAGCTTCGCGGCTGCGGAACATGGCGTCGATCTCAGCGGAGAACAGATCCCGGAGGTTGACCCACAGAACGCTGTCCGCGGCGTTGAAAACCTTGGACGCGCCCACGGAGTCGGTGTCCTCCATGCCGTAGGTGAAGGTCAGACCGCCGCTGTTGTCGGTGCCCTGGGCGGTATCGTCATCGTAGTTCTTGTTGATGTTCCACCGCCAGACGCCGGCAGGGCTCGGCTCATAGGAGAAGAAGGTGTTCTTTGCCCGGTTGTCCACCATCAGGTGGCGCTCGGTGAACACGTAGTGATAGAGCAACGAATCCACATTGAAGTGATCCGCGAGCTCGGCCTTGAACTTCGCCCGCCGGTAGGAGGCGCTGTCCGTGGTGTAGGTCACGCCGTCATAGGTGGCGGAGGAAGGAAGCGCGTCGCCCGTGGCCGCGTCCGCGTCGGTGGAGACCACCCAGGACAGGAGCGTCTGCCAGGCGGCTTTGTCCGCTGCAGTCGGGCTCTTCGGATAGCGGAATTCAAAGTTGGACCCGCTCTTGCCGTCCCAGGTCTCGGAGGAAAGATCGTCGGACTTGAAGCGGCACTGGGGATTGTTGTTGTTCCCGACCTCCACGCAGAGGACGCCGGGATAGTCGGAGGTCTGGCCGAACACGGCGTAGTTCTTCTTGGAGTTGTTCAGGTCGCCCGCGGCATACAGGATCGTATCGCCGGCGGCCACGGTGCGAGCGCCGACAGTAATCGCCGCGTTGGTGGTGTTGGTGAAGAACACGCAGGCGGGGACGCCTTGGATCGTGTCGCGGACAGCAGGGTTGTCATCCCGCATCTTGGAGATAGCGGGCTGGTAGGTGTTGTAGTCATCGGCCAGGAGAACATTGTTGGCGTTCTCCGAGCTGGCGACGTTGGCCTTGAAGTTGAGGTAGTTCACCGGGATCGCGCCCTCGGTCATGGCGTAGCCGGTGATGGCCTCGCCGGAACCGTCTACCCAGGAGGAGGCGTTCTTGAAGTCCAGATCCAGGTTCAGCGCCGCCAGGATGTACTCCAGGGAGCTGGTGCCCTGGGCCTTCATGGTCACGCCCTCCGCAACGAAGGTGAATTCTTCGCCGCCCTGGGTGAAGATCATTTCGACCTTGCAGGTGACGTCATCGTCCTTGGAGACGGTCATCTTCTCGGCCCAGATGTGCAGGATGCGGAGCGACGGAGCGGCTGCGGCCAGCTTCGTGATGCTGATGGAACCGTCTCCGGCAAAAATGTCGTTGCGCTCATAGCGGGCGACCATCTCCGAGGCGTCGGTGCAGTCGGCAATGTAGTTGTCCAGGATTTCTTGCCGGGTCAGGCTGTTGCTGTACATCTTGAGCCGGTAGATCCAGACGTCGGCGTTGTCGCTGCCGATCTTCACCAGCTCCGGGGAGGTCTGCACCCAGTTGTCGGAGCCGGAGTACGCGAAGGCCCTGGCGGGGACGCCCTTGAACCAGACCACCGCAAACTTGTCCTCGCTGCTGGAGTCAATGTTCAGATCCATCTCGATCTGCTCATCCTTGCAGTAGCGGACAGTGCGGCTCTGGAGCTCGGAGGAATAGACGGCGCTCACGGGCGTCATCTTCAGTCCGATGCCGTTTGCCTTGCAGGTCAGGATCTCCGCATCATCGGAGCCGACGTTGGTGGCCTTGAAGATCATCTTGATCGCCTTGCCGGAAACAGCTGCGTCATCGTTGAAGAAGGAGCGGTCAAACTGGACGTAGGTACCGCGCCGGACAACGAAGGCGGTGACGCCGCTCGCGTCCTGCTGGAAGCCGCCGTTGGTCCAGTCGAAGTTGGAGCTGAACGTGAAGGGATGATTGGTTCCGTTGCCGTCCTTATAGCCGAAGCTCGTGCGGCTGCTCTCGGCGTTGGTGTGGCCGGCAGGGTCAACGTCCATCACAAGGCCGTTGGTGACGGGCTGAATGTCGTACTGGCTGGACGTGACCGTCATGGAGATCGTGGCGGCGACTTCGCCGCAGGTGATACTCAGCGAGACGGTCCCGGAGCTCATGGCACGGTAGGCGTAGACCTGTTCGGCCCGGTCAACGGTGACGCTGGCCAGGACCGTCGTTCCCTGCTTGATGGTGGCGTCTGCGGTCTCCGCGCTCGGATCGTAGATCATGTAGCGGATGGAATGCACCGAATACTGCGCAACGGTCGGAGCGGGATCATAGACCGCAACAATCGGGTTGTCGTTCCCGGATGCGGTCCAGATGCCGACGTGCCGCAGCGGGGGCGTGGTGATGGTCTCGCCGTCCACCGTCGCCTCGATCCATGCAAGGATCGTGTGCGCACCGTGGGTCTGGGCGCTGACCGTGTAGGACACCGTGCGGCCGGAGGTCGTGATCTCCTGCGTGAAGACGGTGGTGCCGTCCACGCTGACCTTCAAGGTCTTCGTACCGGAGCCGGTGGGAACAAGCCGGATCGGGAGCGAGTCGCTGCCGTGGATCTCCATGTCCTCCAGGTTCCAGGTGACGCCGAAGGAGCTGACGTTGACCGTCCAGGCCACCGTCTTGGAGTTGCCGTAGCTGTCCTCAATGGTGAGCTTGACCGTGTTCGTGACGCCGACGGCAAGATGCTGGAAGATGTCGAAGCTGTTGTTGCCCTGCTGCACAGTGCGGCGGGCGACAACGGAGTTGCCGACCTTCCAGGTCTCGGAGCCTGCGCCGGTGGCGCTCTCGTCCTCGGTGTCGATGGAGGACCAGGAGTATTCCATCACGCAGGTACCGGCAGTGTCCAGGATGGACACCGTGGCCGGGGTCGTGCGGGTGATCCGCATGGTGGAGCCGTAATCGGAGCCACCGCCGCCGGAGGGCAGCACAACGCCGTCGCCGATAGTCTCCTCGGCCTCGGTGTCGTAGAGGTAGAGGCGGTCATCCACCACGGCCAGGTCCAGCTTCGAGAGGTCAACGTCCGGCGTCATGGTTTCCAGATGCCGGAGGTAGTCGCCCACGCTCTCGTAAGCGTCGCCCTGGGCGTCCGTGCGGGCGTCGATCAGCTCGGCAAAGAAGGCTGCGAGCGGGATGCGGTAGAAGCCGGTGCCCTTCTTGACGTAAACATCGTTTACGCCGGTGAGCTCTGCGAGCTGGGCAATTTCAGTTACTTTCGTTCCGGATGCCATACTGTCGCCTCCTTAGTAGAACGCCACGTAGTGGTAGGTCTTGTACGGGGCATCGAGCTGATTTGCCGGGTGGCTTTCGGAGCTGTTGAGGTACCACGATACGCCGTTGCCTCCGCCCCCGCCGACGATCAGGTCACTGGTCACACCGTTGTAGACGGAGAAGCCCCTGTTGGCGCTCGGGAACAACACGCCCCAGCGGTTATAGACGCCGGACTCCATGATGAACACAATGGCGGGAGGGCCTTTGAGTGTGATGCTGTTCTGTTGGGAAGCCCCGCTCCGGTTTTGCCCGACATAGGAGCCGGTTTCCGTGCCGGCAAGGCCCCAGTAGGGTGCGCCGTATGTGTCCTGCATGAGCACCATCTTGGCCTTGGACGGGAATGCGAGCTGCGAAAAGGCCGCAGCGGCAGACGGGTAGAAAAGGCGGTTGACTTCCCAGTCGCCCTTGCCCGTGCCGCCGCGCCTTACGCTGAGGACGCCGGAGGTCACGTCAGCGGCCGAATGGGTGTGCGACTTCGCCGCAGCGTTGACCTGCGTCGCCGTAACCTGGTGCGGATTGTTTCTGTTGGCCAAGTGGGAGATCAAAGACGCCACGGCGCGGGCGACCTTGCCGAGGGTGATGGTAAGACGTTCGCCGGAGATCAGTTCAGCGTTGGACGCGGGAGCGGTCCAAGACGGAGTCTGGTCGTTGGTCGCCACATTCGGCACGTTGCTGAGGCCGACCTGGGCCTTCGTGACTTCGTGCGGGTTCGACTTGTCCTCCACGTGGGCGTCAAAAGCTGCCTTGGTCGCGTATACAAGGCTCTCGTTGATGATCGCGGACACGTTTTCCGCATTCCCCACAAAGACGTCAATGGTGATGTCTTCCTCCAGGATGTTGTCGCCGGAAGCGGCAATGTAGTCCGCAGTAGTCTCCGGCTCGGTGCCATAGGCGTAGAGAATTTCTCCTGCGGAATCATCCTGGTCCTGCGCGAAAACGCCGATCTCCGTCAAACGGAAACCGGCGTCAATGGTGGAATTGTTCAGCGTCACCGAAATGGTGGCTCTCTGGTTCGCAACGGTGCATTCAGTGATACTCAGCGTCACGAGGGGGTTGGACAGATCTGCCGCCGCCCCTGCTGCCTGCGCCGCACCGTTGCCGATCTTGACACAGGAAAGCGTGAGACTGTCGCCGGCCGTGGCCCGGAGCAGGGCGTTGATCCCGGCATTCGTCAGTTGCAATGTCATGTGTTCTCCTCCTCCAGATAGATAAGACCGCCGTCGGGCATGAGCAGCGGATCGCCGTTTTCGTTCAGCAGCAGCGTGTAGCCGGACAGATCCGCGTCTTCGCAGCCGATCTCTGCTGTCTTCCGGACGTGCAGGGCAAAGCCAACGTAGACCGTCTGCGTGTAGTTCAGCAGCGCCGTGATGTGATCCAGGACGGAGCTGCCGCGCTGGACCACCCGAAGCACGGAGAGGAATTGCGAAAGGTTCTCCAGGATGGCTGTGTTGTCGCCGTCCTTGATGCGGAAGTGATGGGGCTGCCCGCCGTACTCAAACCATTCCTGCACTGTGCCGTGGCCGATGAAGTCCCGGATTGCGGTCTCCACCGCGGCCTTGGTGCCCAGGTGCCGGTGGATGTACCAGCTCGTTTTCAGTGTGTACCGCTTTTCGTCGATGCTGGCATCAGCTCTCCACCAGTCCACCTTGAAGTCCTTAGCCAGAATGTCCAGCAGAGATTCGTCCAGGGCGTCGATGTTGGCGTAGATGCTGGCCAGATCGACCTTGCAAACGGCCTCCTCAATCTCTGCGGCGATTGCGGACACGAGCGCGAGTGCAACCTGGTCCTCCTGCAAGACGCGAGGAAGAGCCCGCAGTAGGCTCTCAGCGGTCAGGGCGTGGGGATCAGTCATCCTCCACACCCCCGTTCGTGACGGTCCTTGTGCCGACCACCGCAAGCTCCGGGACTGTGTGGTTGCTGCCGTCGCTGAGCCGGGTGAAGCTGGGGGACGCAACCACCACACGCTTCAGTACGCCGGTCCCCATGAGGAAGGCGGTCAGCTTCGAGGGGTTGATGTCACGCCCCAGTCGGGAAGCCTGCCAGGCGACGTATTCGTCAAGCGCGGCGTTCACGGCAGCGGCCACCTCTGCCGGAGAGGTCGTTTCCTCCTCCGACGTGTAGTAGGTCACGTTGATGTTGTAGCTGGTGGGGCTCGGGTCCTTCACGTTCACGACGTCCGTCAGAGGTCGCACCGTCTTGTCGTTGCAGGCCGCAAGGATCAGGTCCTTGATGGTGCTGCTGGCTGCGGAGCCGTCGTTCATCAGCGCGTAGATGTCGATGTACCCGGCCTTGTCAACAAGCCCGCGGACCTCGATGCTTTCGCTGTTGTAGAAGGAGCCGCCCTCCAGGAGCGTGATTGTTACCAGCCCATCCTCCACCGCCACGGTGTAGTCAATGTTCGGCGATCCGGCATTGACTTCCAGGGTGGTCATCACCAGTCCTTCACTTGCCAGGAAGGCGTGGTGGTCGTAGACGGTGAGCGTCTTTTCCAGCTCCACCCTCGGCCGCACCACCTTCACGTCCGCAATCTCCGTGGAGACCGATTTGGCGTGATAGGCATAGGCGCCGATGGGCCCGGCCGTCGAGAAGGCGTCCATGGAGGCCCGCATGAGCTCGTAGTATTCTTCGTCGGTGGCGGGATCGGCGCCGCCGTCCGTGGTCGTGAGGTTGGCGCAGGCCGTGTAGTACGGGAAAACATCGACAATGGTGTCGAGCTGCCCGGCGACATACCCGTTCCCGATCACGCCTGCGGTCTGGCATCTGAGGCCGACGCTGGCCGTGGTGGAGCCTGCCTGGATGGTGGTTTCTTCCACGGTCTCCCAGATCAGGCTCCGGCTGGCGTCCGTGACGCGGGTGCCCTCCGGGATGGTGATGTCAAAGCTCTGGGCTTCGGAAATGCTGAACTGCTCCGTGCAGATGGCTGCCTGCCCCTGGGGGCGGGTCTGCGAATAGTACAGCTCCCCGAGGCCGTCCAGGTTCTCGCTGTCAGCCCGGGAAGGAAGGTTCTGATTGCCGGCATAGTTGACCGCGGCGAAGAGCTGCGACAGGGCCGACATGGCCCAGGAAATCAGCAGCCGCTCCGGGTCGCCCGGTCGCAACGCCTGACCGGAAAGCGCCTCGTAGGCAGCGACGGCCCGCGCCATGCGCTCCTCGGTGTTGTTCTCCACGAACTGATAATCGGGATTTCTACTCATCGTTGATTTCCACCTCCACAGTAGGGATCAAACCGCCAGGCGCCGAAGCGTCAGAGGCGAAGGTGATGTTGACCACGGAGCAGCGAGGCTCGAACTCCTCCACCGCTTCCTTGATCTCGGCGAACATCAGCGAGCGGGCCACCGGGACCGGCTTGTCCAGGTACTCCTGGGGCAAGCCGAATTCCCGGTACATCGGGCAGGTGCCCTGCCGCGTCCGGAGGATGATCGCCACGTTCTGCAAGACGCTTCGGATCGTGTCGGTTTCGCCGAAGGTGATCTGCAGGTCCTTCACGTTTACCTTGTAGGTCATGGCCGTCACCTCCGTGTGTACTCAATCAGTTTTACGGAAACCGTGGCGCTCAGGAGGTTTCCGGCCTTGTCGAATTTTTCCAGCTTGGCCGAATGGGAGCGGATCAGCCAGCGGTACTTCCCGTAGGCTTGCTCGCCGATGACCAGAGGCACGGCGGTACCGCTGCGCTCATACTCCCAGATCTGCCGGATGGTTTTCAGCGGGTTCACGCCGAGCCAGGCTGACAGGTGGATCTCAAACTCCATCGTGTCAGCGTTGCGCCCGGTGAACTCGGTGCAGGCGTCGCCCAGATGCCGCTTGTGCTCGGTGATGTTGACCGAGCCGGACCAGGCAGCGCTTTGAATGGTCTGGATCGTCTTTTCGGAGACCTCGAAGACGATCTTTCCGAGGCATCCTACCTTCATGATCCACCTCCTATCACGCCGAGGACGAAGCCGTCGGCATCCTGGATCGGGAGATACAGGCAGAGCACCGTCTGATTGATGGATGGTGTCCAGGTGCCGGAGCTGGCCGCGTGGGTGTGCTCCTCCGTGGTCCCGATGGTGATGGGGGCCTTTGCCTGGACGCAGTAGAGCCAGCCGGACGTGAGCCCGCTGTCGGGGAACAGCACACGGACCATGCCTGTGGTCGTGTCCCGGTCTGTCACCGTGCCGATGCGAACCATGCCGGCAAGGATGGTTTCAATGTCCATGTTCAGCCCTCCAATGCAGGCCGCAGCGTGATTGCCGTGGTGTAGCCGGAGCTGCCGACGGAGTGCTTCGCCGTTTTCACGACGTACTTTCCGTCCCACAGCCCGAAGCCGGACAGCTTCACGTTGAGCCCGGCGACGATCTCAGAGTTACCCAGCAGCGTGAAGCTCGCGGACCGCTCAAACTTATTGTGGAGCCGCAGGCGCTTCTCTGCGAGGCTTTTCGCCTCGGCATAGTTAGCGACCCTGGCCCGGACTTCGAGCTGCTGGTTCTTCTTGTCGTCTGCCTTGTAGTCCTCCACATAGGCAATCGCCTCGATGCACTTTCCGGTCGCTGGGTTCGTGTACCGCACCCGGCAGGAGGCGTACTGCGTTTCGGCCTTCCCTGTCTTGAGCGTGGGCTTGCCGATGTAGGAGCCGTCGCCGTACTTGATGGTCAGCACAGCGTCCCGCTTCTCATAGGCGGCCTGGTCGAAGAGGACAATGATGTTGTTCGTGACCTTCATGCTGACCCCGGCATCGTGGCAGAGGTTCTTCAGGAAGGTGATGTCCGGCGTTTGGTACTGCTCCCGCCGGGCGTAATATGGATTGATCGAGGACAGGTACAGCAGGCCCATCCCGCCCTTGTCCGCGATCTCCCTTGCAATGCCGGAAAGGTAGTAGGCCTCCCAGCCCTTCGTCTTCTTCTGCTGCCGGATCGTCGATTCGTATGGGATCGACGTGCCCTTGATGGAGACCTCGGAGGGCCCCACGCCGCAGCCCAGACTGTCCAGCTCGAACTCCCCGCAGGAAAGCACGTTGTCCTTCCCGTCGCCGTGCCAGTTGCGCTGGACGATGACTGCGGAGATCTTCATGCCGGAAATGCCGGAAGAAGCGGAGCTCCCGGAGGAAGACCCGGAAGCTCCGCTGACATACGCAATATAGCTGGCGCTGACGTAGGCGGTCTGGCCGCTGTAGCGGATCTGCGCCCAGCCGTTGGAAATCGAATACACCTGGATCTTCGTGCCGCAGACCAGAGCCCCCAGCTTCCGGTAGCCGGTGCCGGGGCCTGTGCGGACGTTGAGCCCGATTGCCGGAGTGACTCGATAGGTCGATGTGCCGCCGGAGCTCCCGGAGCCGGTGGCCGCGGTGGTGGAAGCGGCCTTCTGAACGATGTCGTTCAGCCACTTTTTCAGCCATTGAGCGTCCCGGTCCTGGAGCTTGATCTGCAGATCGTCGGCCTCGTCCTCCTCGTTGTCGGTGTACTCGATGCTCTTGATGTAGGGCTTGATGTCCTTGGTGATGTCCACGCCGGCGAAGTTGACCTGGATCTCAGCCCGGCGGGCAAGATTGACGTCACTCATCCGGCCACCTTCTTCCAGGGCGGGAGAACGTCGGATTCATCCTCGCCGATGTCGGGAATGTTCAGGACGATGCCCGCCGGGAAGGTGTAATAGTGGACGTGCCGGAGATTGCACTGCATGAGCGTCCCGGTGTGATCGGTGCTGCCCAGCTCGGTGTAGGCAATGCCGTCCCACATGTCGCCCTGCTTCGTGGTGTAGGTCTTCATCACATGCGCCTCCTTACCATGTCCTCGGCCTCCTCGGCCAGCATATCCCGGATCTGCCGCTTCATCTCCTCGTCGTGCTCTGCGAGCATGGCCCGGATCTCTGCGGAATCGGAGGCTCCGGAGAGGTTGTACTGCGGGGCGAAGCTCACCTGGATAGACGCGCCGCCGGAGGGGGCCTGCACCGCCTCCAGGGGATCATGCCGCATAGCCTGGAGGAAGTCGCGGGTCTGGCTGGCGTCCCACACGGATTCACCGCCGTTGAACCAGCGGACCTCCGGGCCGTTCTCGCCGACCAGGTGCCAGCCCGGGGTAGCGTTGTCAGTGCCGGAGGCATAGCCTCTATCGTTGCTGCGGTAGCTGTAATAGCCTTGGTAATACTTGGTCGTGAGGGCTGAATTAGCTGCATTCGCAATCCGGCTGTAGGCGTTCTGGACGGCCGGCAGCTTAGACAGCGCACCGTCGATAAAGCTCTGGATCGTAGTGGTGGCCGCAGAATACGCTTCGTCGGTAAATTCCAGCGCTTCTACGTCCGCCTGCACCTGGTCCTTCAGATCGTTCATCTGGTCGCTGTACCCGGTCACCAGGTCGCCCAGGCTCTGGGCGGCTTCGTCCTGGGCGGCTTTGTTCGCCTGCCAGGCCTCCACCATTTCCTGAATCTTCTCCGGGTGTCCGGAATTGGCGGCCTCGGCCATACCGGCGATCATGTCCACGCTGTCAGCAGAACCATCTCCGAAGGCTGCAACCATATCGGACAGCCCCTCGATCTCGCCGGAAAAGCTGAGCAGCGTTTGGATGTTGGTGTTGTAATCCTCCCAGTATTTCTTCTGGTTCTGCAGGGAGGTCGTGACGTCATCGACGCTCTTGGCGCTGACCTCGGCCACCTCGTCCCAGAGCTTGTACTGACCTGTGATAGAGTCATAAGCCGCATTGTATGCGTCAAGATAGCTCTGTGTCAGTGTTTCGATCCGATCGTTGTAGGAGGCCAGGACATCCTGCATCTGGTAGATGTACGTGTTTTCCTCTTCAACTGCAGTGGCCGAAGCGCCGAGAGCCGCAGAGAGTCTTTCCTGTTCAGCTCTGTTCTCAGCAAGGTCGGTTTTCGCTTGGTCAAGATTTGCGGACAGTGTTTCAAGCGCCGAGCTCTCCGCCTCGTACGCCTTGAACAGGTCCACGTCATACATGGCTTGCTCGCCGTAAGCAGATTGGAATGTCCGCTTTGATGCTTGATAGTCGGTCCAGGCTTCATCCGTCAAGCGCTTTTGCGCATCATACGCGGCTTGGGCGTCCTCAACCGCCTTTTCAAGCAGTTTTTCTTCCTTCGCTGAGTTGATGAGTTGGTCTAAATCAGCTGCCTGTTGTCTGGCTTCGGCAGCGGCATCGGCCATGGCCTTGAGGTCTTCCGTTGTAACATTGAGCTTTCCTGTGGAAACATCATAGGTGATATTTGCATCGGGAAGCATCTTGTTCAACTCTTCGATGACCGCCTGCAAAACCTTCAATTCGCCAGAAGAAAGGGTTGCTTTTGAGGCAAGCTCTTGGAGCTTGATGATCAGAGACTCGGTGCTGTCATGATCCTGATTGATGCCTTTCGTTGTATCGGCATAATCAGACATCAATTTCTCGTGCGCATCATGGATTTCATTTTGCGCGTCGATGAATTCCTGAAGCGTTTGCTTGTTGTTCTCAAAGGCCTCTGTCTGTTCGTCGATCTCCTTTTTCAGAAGGATCGCGTTTACAGAAGTTTCTCCTTCGGCTTCGGCAACTGCTTCATACTCTGCCCTTAATTCTTCAAGCCTGTCTGCCTGTTCCTGGCTGGTGCTGACAAGATCCTTCATCGGATCAATGGCATCATCTGCTGTCACGGCCAGGATCACCAGTGCGGCGACGGCGGCGGTAACTGCCGCGGCGATCAGGACAAAGGGGTTCATGGCGGCCACCGCATTGAAGGCTGCCATTGCGATCTTCGCTGCAAGAACCGCGGCGACGAAGACTCCGAGGCCTATCGCCACAGCAGTGATTGCTTTTACAACTCCAGGGTGGGCCTTGATGAATTCCGTTACCTTGCCAATCACATCAGCGGCCACCTTGTAGACTTTGGTCAGCGTCGGGGTGAACTGTTCGCCCACAGCGATTTCCAGGCCCTCCCAGGCAGACTTGGCGATCGTCAGCTGACCGTTCATGTTGTCCAGCTTGATGTCGGCCATCTTCTGGGCGGCGCCGGCGCTGTTGTTCACGGCCGCGGTCAGCTTGTCATAGTCCTCGGTGGTGGAGTTCAGGATCGCCAGCAGGCCGGCATAGCCGCGCTGGCCCGCAATGTTGATGGCGTTGTGAACCTTCTCGGCCTCGGTCATCTGGTCGAAGTAGTACCGCAGGGTATCCATCGAGGAGGAGAGATCCTGCATTGAGCCGTCAGAATTGACGAACTCCACGTTCAGATCCCCGAAGGCGGCAGCGGTCAGATCCACGCCGCCCAGGATACCGTTGAAGATGTTCCGCAGGGTGGTGCCAGCCTGGGAGGCCTTGATGCCGCTGTTGGCCATGAGGCCGATTGCAACGGCCACGTCCTCCACGGAGTAGCCCAGGGCGCCGGCAACAGGGGCGGCATACTTGAAGGTTTCGCCCATCATGCCGACATTGGTGTTGGCGTTGGCCGCCGTCTGCGCCAGAATGTCCGCGAAGCGCCCGGTGTCCGATGCTTTCAGCCCGAAGGCCGTCAAGGCGTCGGTCACAATGTCGGAGACGGTACCCAGGTCCTCTCCGGAGGCCGCGGCCAGGGCAAGCACGGAATCCATGCCCGCCAGCATGTCCTCGGTCTTCCATCCGGCCATTGCCATGTATTCCATGCCCTCGCCTACCTGCTGGGCCGTGAAGGCGGTGGCCGCGCCGAGCTCCTTCGCCCGATCTGCAAGCGCCAGGATTTCCTCTGCGTCTGCTCCGGAGATCGCCTCGACGGTTGACATTTGGGATTCAAAGTCCGCTGCCACTGTTACGCATTCGGAGAAAGCGTTGTAGATCTCCTTCAGCATCTTCGTGATGCCGGCAGCGGCCAGCATCGTCGCAATGGCGTCAACGGATTGGGCGCCCTTGTCTCCGAATTCCTTGGCCTCGTCGCCGGCTCCGTCGAAGCTGGCCTGGAGCTGCTTCAGCTCGTTCTTCAGCCGCTCGCTCTCCTTGTCCAGCTCAGTGGTATCGACACCAGCCTCCTGCAGCCGGCGCTTGTACTCGTCCAGCTTGGCGATCTGGTCATTGTAGGCCTTGGTGGTCTTGTCGATCTGGGCCTTCTTGGCCAGCAGCTTGTTCTCCAGATCGGAGGAGTAGGTGCCGGTCTCCTGCATCTCCTTCTGGATGTTGTCATACTGCTGCTGGAGCAGCGCCAGCTTGTCCTTGGTGTTCTCCACCGCCGTCTGCTGGCGCTGATAGGCCGAAATGTCGTTGGCCGTAGCGGACAGGTTCCGGTACTCCTGGTTGAACTTCAGGAGCTCGGACTGCGCGGCCTTCAAGGTGCTGCTGTATTGGCTCCCCAGCTTGGCGTTGAGCTGGAACAGCATCTCGTATTGTCTCTGGCTTGCCATGTAGCACCTCCTGTTACTGTTTCTTGCTTTCCTCTATGAGCTCGTTGTTCGTCCCGATCCAGTCATGGATCTGGACAAACGGCACGTCCAGCCAGAACGGCAGCGGCGTGTAGGTGTTCTTCGCCAGGATCATGCAGGTCCGACGCACCCACGCGCCGCCGTCATCCCACTGGACGCCGAGACTTAGAAAAAACGCCGGGAAACGCCGGTGATCTTGTTGTAGTCCTTGACCGGCATCACGTCGAAGACGTCATGGCTGATGTCTTCGTCAGTGCAGGCCCGGGCGCACATCCGCACCAGGTAGCCGCCGTCGAAGCTCTTGAGCACGACAGGCAGACCGGAGGCGCGGAGCTCAGCCTCCACCGCCAGGGAGTCCTTGCCGGTCAGACTGTCGAAATCGAAGGACAGCTCCGTGATGGTCCGGCCCTCGTAATCGAAGGGCCTGGAAAACTTATGGGTGTAGACGCCGCTGTCGGTGGACTCCTCCATGATGGCGGCCTCGCTGCCGACCACATCCTCGGCGTTGATGATTTCCTTTTCCTTTGCCATGGTAGTTAGCTCCTTTCAGTCAGATAGCATGACACCCGGAGCGGAAGGCCCGCCCCGGGTGTGTCTTCGTGTTCTTGCGGGCTT
>ODAI011328438.1_pt1 | contig 17642 bp, 7 predicted proteins | sample 1539321 | NCBI WGS metagenome assembly ODAI01 (sample SAMN02144231, study PRJEB22623) | gut metagenome | biome: sheep rumen | host: Ovis aries | place: New Zealand | reverse complement strand
GATCAGGTACCGGCTGGGTGGCAACAGGAAAGAAATTTACCCAGACAGGTGCTGAGTGGCATTTCTTCCGCACACAGCGCAGATATAAAACGAACGGTGACTTCAAACTCTCCGGAGAGAAGAAGATCGTCGATAGAGCTGGCAAAGAGAGAGATTATTCTGAATTCAGCTCACTGCTCTTCAAATTTGAACTTTTCAAATGTGATGAAGAAGGAAATGTCGAAGAAGGAGAAGAAGCTCTCGATACCGTAACCGCCGATTCTGAAGGTAAGTTCAGTTTCAATAAGCTGAAATATACGCAGGCGGAGGTTCCGCAGGGAACGACGCAAACATTCTACTATGTAATCAAAGAGGTTAAACCCACCACAAATAATGACAAAGGCGTTGATTACAATGCAGGCGACGTTTTTGTGAAGGTAGTTGCTACTGACAACGGCAGCCAGAAAATCACATTTGTCATTTCAAAGAGAGAAAAGATCTCTGATGCATGGGAAAAAATTGAAGGAACCGGTGAGGGAGACAGCAAGGTCTATGAGATCGGCGACTTTGCCAATACCCTTAAGAACGGCTCCCTGAAGGTCAAGAAGATCGTCAACGGCGAAGACGCTAAGGGAAGCTATGAGATTGCAGTCAAGAACAGCAAGGGGCACTATTTTGACACTGATGGAACGGACAAGGGCACAACTGCTTTCTATGTAACGTTCAGCAAAGACGATGAAAAGACGTGGCAGAATCTGGTTCCTGACACATACGTGGCAGAAGAAAAAGACGCGTCTGCGGATGGCTATAACTGGACAGTCTCCGGCACAGGCGAAGACATCAAAGTTGAGGCTGATAAAGAGGCCACAGGTGATGTTACAAATGCCTATGTCAAGCACGCTGAAGCAGAGCTCAAGGCTAAGAAGAACTTCACAGGCCGTGCCTGGAAGAGCGGAGACAGCTTCGAGTTTACACTTGAGCCTGTCGACGGTGCTCCCATGCCCGCGGGTACAACAAACAATGCCAAGAAGATCACCGTATCCAATGCGGATGCAAAGACATTTGGCACGATTACGTACAGCGCAGAGGGAACCTACAAGTATACGATCACTGAGACCAAGGGAAATCTCCCCGGAGTAACATATGACACAGAACCTCATGAGGTCACTGTGACAGTTGCTATGGGCGATGACGGAAATCTGGCTGCAACAGTGGCATATTCTGAAGGCGAAGATGCGGAGGAGATCACAAACACCTTTACAAGCGTGAAGAAGCATTTCGAGGTCACGAAGGAGCTTGATTTCTGGGGCACTGCCGAGCAGTTCAGATTTAAACTTGCAAAGGTAAATCCTGACAACGCACCTATGCCCGAAGAGACGATCGCGATCGCTGCCAAGGGCGACAACCCTGTAGCAGTGTTTGAGGAACTTGAATTTGATGCACCCGGCACCTACACGTACACGATCACAGAGCTTGATGATCATGTGCCCGGCGTGATCTACGACACGGATCCTCATACGGTTACGGTTAAAGTCGATCAGAATGCGGAAACGAATGAGCTGACGGCAACTGTAACATATGATCAAAACAAGAGTGATCTGACGATCACCAACACGTTTGAGAAGGCGAATGCGACGCTGGAGGCGACAAAGGCAATCAACGACTGGGGCAGCGCTGAGAGTTTCACATTCAATCTGGCCGCAAAGAACGGTGCTCCGCTTCCCAAAGACCCGGAGACCGGAGAAGTAGTGACCAGCAGGACTGTCAATAAGACCGATACCAGCCGCAAAGCTGTCTTCGGTACGATTGAATATGATGCTGTTGGAACTTATGAGTACACGATCACGGAAGTGAATGACGGTGTACCCGGTATCACTTATGATACAAGAGAGCACAATGTGGTTGTCACAGTTGCCCCGGGCACTGGCAGCAATGCGCTTGTTGCGACAGTAAAATATGATAATGAAGATTCCCTGACGATCACGAACAGGTATGCATCCGCGACTGTGACGCTGGAAGCTACCAAAGAGATCGATTATTGGGGAACTGCAGAGAAGTTCACATTTAACCTTGCTGCAGTGAATGGTGCTCCTCTTCCCAAGGATGACGAAGGAAACGAGGTGACAAGTGCGGACGCTACGCAGGACAAGCCTCTGGCTACATTCGGAAAGATCAAGTATGAGGAGGAGGGAACCTTCGAGTATACGATTACCGAACAGGATGATGGCGAAGCAGGTATCACATATGATACGGATCCGCATAAAGTAGTAGTAACAGTTAAGAGAAATGATGACGGCAATCTGGAAGCAGAAGTCAAGTATGATAACAAAGACAGTCTGACGATCACCAACACCTTCACGTCTGTCAAGGCACAGCCTGAGGTGACAAAGGCGATCACGGAATGGGGCAAAGCGACCAGCTTTACTTTTGATTTGGCAGCAGTGGACAATGCACCTATGCCCGAAGGATCTGCTGACGGTGTTAAGACAGTAACTGTTAACAAGGGGCAGAGTCCTCTCAAGGCATTGTTCGGCGAGATCGAGTTCAAGGCTGTCGGTGAGTACAGCTACACGATCACAGAGCACAACGACGGAGTTGACGGTATCACGTATGACACCGAGCCGCACACAGTGCTCATCAAAGTGACCAAGAATGAAGACACGAACGCTTTAGAGGCGGAAGTGATTTATGACGGCACTGAGAGCAGCCTCACGATCACCAATACCTTCACAGCTGCTGAGGCAGAACTGAAAGCTACGAAGGAATTCAATGAATGGGGCAAGGCGACCAGCTTTACATTTGATCTGGCGGCGGTAAGCGCAGCGGATGAAAAAGGCAATGCGATCAGTCCGATTCCCGTACCGGCTTCGATGACCGCGACGGCAACAGAGGAGGCTAAGACAGCATCCTTCGGAACGATCGAATACAATCAGGCAGGCACCTATGTATACACGATCACAGAGCAGAACGGCGGAGTGGATGGCGTAAGCTATGATGTGACGCCTCACGCTGTTGTGGTAACTGTGTCAAAAGACGAAGCGACGAACGCTCTTACAGCAGAAGTTAAGTATGACGATGCAGACAGCCTGATCATCACGAATACTTACACATCGACTAAGGCAACGATCGAAGCGACCAAGGAGTTCAATGACTGGGGCAAGGCAGACAGCTTTACATTCGATCTTGAAGCAATGACTGAAGGTGCACCGATGCCGTCTGAGACGACAGCAACAGCAACAGAGCAGAACCCGCTTGCAAGCTTCGGCGAGATCGAATATGAGGAGGCAGGAACCTACGAGTACACGATCACGGAGCAGAACGGCGGCGCGGACGGTGTTACATATGACACGACCCCTCACAAAGTCGTCGTGACAGTGACCAAGGCAGAGGATGCGACGAACAAGCTCACTGCAACAGTGAAGTATGACGATGCAGACAGCCTGACGATCACCAACACCTATACATCTGTGAAAAAAGAGCTTGAAGCTACCAAACAGCTCGATGACTGGGGAACCGCAGACAGCTTTACCTTTACGCTCAAAGCGAAGGGCGATGCACCTATGCCTGCAGATGCGGAAGACGGTGCGAAGTCTGTGGATGTAACGGAGAATGCTACTCTGGCGAAATTTGGCGAGATCGAATACGAGAAGGAAGGAACTTACGAGTATACGATCACAGAGGAGCCGGGCGATGCTGACGGTGTGACTTATGATACGACCGACCATACGGCAGTAGTCACGGTCACAAAGGATCCGGAAACCAATGCACTGAGTGCGACGGTGAAATATGACGGCGGAAATGCCCTGATCATCACCAACAGATACGCATCCTCAAATGTTGAGCTTCAGGCGAAGAAGCAATTTGAAGACTGGGGCAAGGCGGACAGCTTCACATTTACACTGGAGCCTGTTTCCAAGGATGCACCTATGCCCGAAGGAACAAGTGACGGCAAAAAGACAGCAACAGCTACCCAGGCAGATCCTACTGCTAAGTTCGGAAAGATCGAATATAAGAAGGCAGGAACTTACGAGTACACGATTACGGAAACCGATGACGGCGCGGACGGCGTGACTTACGACACAACGCCTCATAAGGTCGTTGTGACAGTCACAAAGGATGCCGACAACAAGCTGGTCGCAGAGGCTAAGTATGATGGTGAGGACAGCCTGGTCATCACCAACACCTACGAAGCGGCCAAGGCAACTTTGGAAGCGACTAAGGACTTCGCAGACTGGGGCAAGGCAGACAGCTTCACTTTCGATCTGGAAGCACTTGAAAATGCACCCATGCCTGCAGGCGCTGCAGACGGCAAGAAGTCCGGTATCGCAACGAGTGCGAATCCTGTTGTGAACTTCGGCGAGATCACATTTGAAAAAGCCGGAGTATACGCGTACACGATCACAGAGCAGAACGGCGGCGCAGATGGTGTCAGCTATGATACGACCCCTCACGGTGTCGTTGTGACAGTGACCAAGGGCGAGGGCAACAAGCTCAGCGCAGAGGTCAAGTATGACGATGCAGAGAGCCTGACCATCACGAACACATATGCTTCCACAAAGGCAACCATCGAGGCGACCAAGGACTTTGAGGACTGGGGCAAGGCAACAGAATTTAAGTTTGATCTTGCGGCAGTGACCGAGAACGCTCCGATGCCGTCTGAGACGACAGCAACAGCAACAGAGCAGAACCCGCTGGCAAGCTTCGGCGAAATCGAGTATGAGAAGGCAGGAACCTACGAGTACACGATCACAGAGCAGAACGGCGGAGCAGACGGTGTCACGTATGACACAACTGCGCACAAAGTAAAAGTAGTAGTAACGAAGGCAAATGACGCCACCAATAAGCTCACAGCAACTGTGACATATGATGACGCAGAGAGCCTGACGATTACCAATACTTATGCAGAGGCAGAGGCAACCCTGGAAGCAACGAAGGATTTCGATGACTGGGGCAAGGCCGATGAGTTCAAGTTCGACCTGGCAGCAGTGACCGAGGGTGCTCCGATGCCGGCGAGCACAACGGCGACGGCCACTAAGAATGCACCGATCGCAAGCTTCGGCACGATCAAGTACGAGAAGGCAGGAACCTACGAGTACACGATCACGGAGCAGAACGGCGGAGCAGACGGCGTTACCTATGACACGACGGCGCACAAAGTTGTTGTGACAGTGACTAAGGCTGATGATGCGACGAATAAGCTCACGGCATCCGTGAAGTATGACGGCGCAGACAGCCTGACGATCACCAACACCTACTCTGCAGTCAGAACCAAACTGCAGGCCACCAAGGACTTCAATGACTGGGGCAAGGCGGAGAGCTTTACATTCGAACTGAGAGCTGTTGACGGCGCTCCGATGCCTCTCGAAGGAAGAGTAGATGGCGATGTAGCATATGCAGTGGCGACTGAGGACAGCGTGGATGCGATATTCGGAGCCATTGAGTTTGAGAAGGCAGGAATCTATACGTACACGATCACGGAGGCAGATGATGGCGTGGACGGTGTCACTTATGACACGACGCCTCACCAGGTCGTTGTGACTGTGACCAAGGAAGATGGAACCAACAGACTGATCCCTTCCGTGAAGTATGATGACAAGAATCAGCTGATCATCACCAACACATTCGCGTCCGCAAGCGTGACGCTGCAGGCGACGAAGGATTTTGCAGACTGGGGCAAGGCAGACAGCTTCACATTCACTCTGGATGCAGTGACCAAGGATGCGCCGATGCCGGAGAAGACCGTTGTGGTGGCAACTGAGAATGCCAAGACAGCAGTATTCGGAAGCGTCACATATGAGAAAGCAGGAACATACGAGTACACGATCACAGAAGCAGATGACGGCGTGGACGGTGTCACCTATGACACGACTCCTCATAAGGCTGTCGTAACAGTAGTCAAGGGTGATGGCAACAAGCTGACTGCGACTGTGAAGTATGATGGCGAGAACAACCTGGTCATCACCAACACCTATGAAGCTGCCAAGGCTGAACTGGAAGCGGAAAAGGCATTTGATGACTGGGGCAAGGCAGACAGCTTCACATTTGAACTGGCTGCAGTGGACGGCGCACCTATGCCGGAGGGTTCGACAAACGGCAAGAAGTCCGCTATTGCTACGGAAACGCAGAAGAAAGTAAACTTCGGCGAGATCGCATTTGAGAAGGCCGGAGAATACAAGTACACGATCACGGAGCAGAACGGCGGCGCAGATGGTGTCAGCTATGACACGACTCCTCACAATGTCGTTGTGACAGTAACCAAGGGCGATGGCAACAAGCTGACCGCAGCAGTGAAGTATGATGATAAGGATTCCCTGATCATTACCAATACTTATGCGGCAACCGAGGCTGAGCTGAAGGCGACGAAGGATTTCGCAGACTGGGGCAAGGCAGACAGCTTCACGTTCAAGCTGGCAGCAGTCACAGAAGGCGCTCCGATGCCCGAGCAGACAACCGCTAAGGCTACAGAGGCAGCACCGGAAGCAACCTTCGGAATGATTACTTATGAGAAGGCCGGCACTTACAAGTACACGATCACAGAAGTTAATGACGGCATGGACGGTGTGACATACGACACGACACCTCATGAAGTCACGGTGGTCGTCACGAAAGCTGACGACGCGACTAACGCGCTCACAGCAGAAGTGAAATATGACGGCAAGGACAGCCTGATCATTACAAACACTTATGCAGCTACTAAAGCAACGCTTGAGGCAACGAAGGAATTCAACGACTGGGGCAAGGCAGAGAGCTTCACATTTAATCTCAAAGCCGTGACCAAGGACGCTCCGATGCCTGAAAAGACAGAAGTTGCTGCGACTGAGGACGAGCCCACAGCCGTCTTTGGCGAGATCACATTTGAGAAGGCAGGAACTTACGAGTACGAGATCACGGAAGTGAATGACGGTGTTGACGGTGTCACCTATGACACGACCGCACACAAGGCAGTTGTGACCGTCAGCAAAGAAGAAGGCACCAACAAGCTGAGCGCATCCGTGAAGTATGATGGCAAAGACAGCCTGATCATCACGAACACGTTTACAGCAGTTGAAGCTACTTTGGAAGCAACGAAGGACTTCAATGACTGGGGCAAGGCGGAGAGCTTTACATTTGACCTGGCAGCAGTCACAGAAGGAGCTCCGATGCCGGAGAATGAGGAAGCAGTTGCGACGAAGGATAATGTCAATGCGGTATTTGGCAAAGTCACTTATGACAAAGCCGGAACGTATGAGTACACGATCACAGAGCGCAATGACGGTGCAGACGGTGTCACCTATGACACGACCGCACACAAGGTAGTTGTGGAAGTCAGCAAAGAAGAAGGCACCAACAAGCTGAGCGCATCTGTGAAGTATGACGGAAAGGATACTCTGATCGTCACGAATACTTATGCAAGCACGAGCGCTACGATCCAGGCGACAAAGAAATTTGACGACTGGGGCAAGGCAGACAGCTTCACATTCGAGCTTGCAGCCGTGACGGAAGGCGCACCGATGCCTGAGAACAAGGTAGCAACAGCGACCGAGAGCGCTAAGACCGCTGTATTCGGAAGCGTTGAGTATGAGAAGACCGGAAAATATGAGTACACGATCACAGAGAAGAACGACGGTGTGGACGGCGTGACCTATGACACGAAGGCACACAAGGTAGTTGTCGATGTGACCAAGGATGCCGACAACAAGATGATCGCAAAGGTCACCTATGACGGCGAGTCCAGCCTGATCATCACGAACACCTTCACAGCAGCGAAGGCAAACTTCGAAGCGACCAAGGAGTTCAATGACTGGGGCAAGGCAGACAGCTTTACATTCGATCTTGCAGCAGCGACTGATGGTGCACCGATGCCGGCTGAGACAACAGCAACGGCGACCGAGGGCAAGAAGGCAGTCTTCGGCGAGATGGAGTTTGATAAAGCCGGAGTATATGAGTACACGATCACAGAGCAGAACGGCGGAGCAGATGGTGTCAGCTACGATGTAACACCTCACAACGCCACTGTAGTAGTGACCAAGGATGCTCAGACGAATGAACTGAGTGCAGAGGTAACCTATGACGGAGAGAAAGAACTGATCATCACCAATACTTTCACAGCAGCAATTGCCCATGTGGAAGCGACGAAGGTTCTGGAAAACCGCGACTGGTTCAATGCAGACGAGTTTGAATTTGAACTTGCAGCAGTGACAGAGGGTGCACCTATGCCCAAGGCCAAGACAGCTAAGGCGACAAAAGAGGAGCCTACGGCAGTCTTCGGAGATATGGAGTTTGTTAAGGCCGGAACATACCAGTACACGATCACCGAGAAGGACGGCGGAATTGAGGGAATCACTTATGACACCGAGCCTCACGGAGTGACTGTCACGGTATCCAAGGCAGATGACGAGACGAATGAACTCACAGTTAATGTCAACTATGACGGAAAAGATAAGCTGGAGATCACCAACAAATATGCTTCTGAGGGCGAGATCTTCCTGAAGGTGAAGAAAGAGCTGAAGGGAAGAAATATCGCACTGGATGACGGCGTATTCGAATTCCAGCTTATGGATGAAGATGGCAATGTCCTGCAGACCGCGAAGAACGATGCGTTTGGCAATGTAGAGTTCGACAAGATCTCTTACACGCAGGATGACATCGACAGCTGGGATGCAGAGAAGGGCACCGGAACCGGTACGAAGACGTACAAGGTGAAGGAGATCATTCAGACAAAGGACGGCTACACGTTTGATGAGAGCGAATTAGAGATCACCGTCACTCTGACAGATGATGGAAAGGGAGCGATCACAGCAGAAGCCGACAAGGACATTGATGATCTTGTATTCAAGAACGAATATGAGGCAGAGGGCGAGATCGTCCTGCATGCCCAGAAGACATTGCTCGGTGAGAGGGCACTCGAAGAGGGCAAGTTCACGTTTGTGCTCAAGGATGCAGGCGGAGAAACTATTGACACAAAGACCAACGCGGCGGACGGAAGCGTGACCTTCGACGCACTCAAGTACACGCAGGATGACGTCTACGATGTAGATCCTGAGACCCACGTATACAGCGGAGCAGGCACAAAGACGTACACCTACACCATCAGCGAAGTGATCCCTGAAGGAGCGAAGGACAACGGAGACGGAACTTACGATTACAAGGGATACACCTACGACGGAACGGTCTACACAGTCGATGTAGTCCTCACGGACAACGGAGACGGAACGATCACAGTCGTGGATGCAGCTGACGGAACGCAGTCGGGCGGCACAGATCCTGCTGCAGAGGCAGGTACAGAGCCGACAGGCAGTGAACCGGCAGCAGAAAGCAGATATGTATTCACGAATGCCTATGACGCGAAGGGCACACTGAAGCTGGATGCGGAGAAGACATTCAAGAACGCAACTCTCAAGGGAGGCGAGTTCACATTCGAGCTTAGGGATGCGGACGGAAACGTACTGCAGAGCAAGACGAATGACGCGGCCGGAAAGGTATCGTTCGAGATGATCGCTTACACGATGGCAGACGTCAAGAACTCACCGATCACATATACTGTGGTTGAGAAAGCCGGATCGAAGGAAGGCGTGAAGTACGACCAGACCGTTTACACAGTGACAGTAACACTGGAAGACAACGGCGACGGAACACTGAACGTGACGAAGAAGATCGACAACGGCGGCGAGCTGAAGTTCGTGAATGAGCAGATGAACGTCGAGACATCGATCACGATCGGCGGCGTGAAGGTGCTCAAGGGCCAGAATCTGAAGGCCGGTCAGTTCAAGTTCGTTCTTGTGGACGAGAACGGCAAGAAGATCGACGAGGCGAAGAACGATGCAGGCGGAGACTTCACGTTTGGAACCATCACCTACAAGCTGTCGGATCTCGGCGGAGAGAAGAAGAAAGTCTTCACTTACGGAATTTCTGAAGTTGAAGGAACAGACAGAAGTATCATCTATGACAAGAAAGTCCACACAGTCGTTGTGACAGTCACGGACAACGGAGACGGAACGATGACGGCGAAGATGGACAAGTCCAGAGCGGATATCAAGTTTGTCAACACAACGAGAGACAAGACAGGCGATGAGGCACCTCTCGGAGTCCTGTTCGGAGGCCTCGGTATCGGAGCAGCCGGACTTGTGGTCCTCCTCGAGGAGCGCAGGAGAAGAAACCGGAGACAGTGATCAGCGAAAGCAATGATTGACCGTAGACGGTGATTCGATGAAAAATGAAAAGCGGGCGTATCTTCGGATGCGCCCGCTTTTTCTAAAGCAGGTTCGTTTTTAATTCATATTTATTGTCCGCCGAGAACAAAATGTGCTATGATAAGATGTAATGATTTCCAGTATTACATGATGTTTCTGGAGAGAGTGAGGGCATAAGATGAAGATTAGCAGTTTCCGGAAATCACTGGGGACGTTTATGAAACCGGCGATCGCCTTGCTTTTGGGGGTGGTATTGACACTTGCAGCACCTGTCGGAGCATTTGCCGCAGAGAACTCTGAGATGCCGGATCCCAGCCGCAGCGGGTCAATCTCGGTCACATTTAAGAATCCCGAGAATGGAAAGCCGATTGGCGGAGAGAACGTCTTTGCGCTGTATAAAGCCGCTGACGTGGTGGTCGACAACGGTTTTCGTTTTGTCTTTAGGGATAAGTTTGCGGAAGCCGGCGACAGTCTGAACGAGGATTCGGACTTAAGCGCCGAACTCGCTTCTAAACTTGCCAAATTGGCGGACAGCCGCGGGATCAGCCCGGTGGCATCTTCTGCTAAGCCGGACGGAAGCGGTGTAATGTCATTTGACGGGCTTGAGGTCGGACTCTATCTTGTTGTTCAGACCGGCACCGGAAAAGGCGATGAGGCTTACACGATCGATCCGTTCCTGGTGACGATTCCGCTCAAGGGTACTGACGGTGCACTGATTTATGATGTGGATGCGACACCCAAGGTCGGCATTAAGCCGAACGAGAAGCCGCCCAAGAAGACACCGCCGCCGAAGCATTCTCCGAAGCTCCCACAGACCGGCCAGCTTTGGTGGCCCGTGTTCGTCGGCGCCGCTGCAGGAGTCTTACTTCTGGTGTTTGGCATCATGAACAAGAAGAGAGGCGGAAATAACTGAGATCAACAGATCCGTTCAGACCGGTTAAGACTATGATAATTCCCAGGCTGCCTATGCCGGCAGTCTGGGCGTTTTTTTGGCAGACAGGCTGCACTTTGAAAAGAGGAACAGATGGAAAAGAATCAGAAAGACAGTCGCCGGAGCGCGGTCGGGAATATCATGATCCTGTTGGGGATACTCTTGATCGCCGCGTCCTTAGGGCTTACAGCATACAATTTGTGGGATGCGGAGCGCGCTGCCAAGGAGTCGAATACGATCGCGGAGAGCCTGATCGAGGAGATCGGCGACGACTTTGTGGACAGCATCACGGTCCTTCCCTATACGGACCCCGACACACCGATGCCGACGAAGACGATCGACGGATATGAGTATATTGGTATTTTGGAGATTCCCAGTGAATCCCTGACGCTGCCCGTAATGAGCAAATGGGATTATGACAGGCTCAAGATCGCACCCTGCTGGTTTTCAGGGTCGTATTACTCGAATGACCTGGTCATCTGCGGGCATAACTATTCCAAGCATTTCAGCCCCATCAAGTGGATGGATATCGGCGAAGACATTTACTTCATCAATGTGGAGGGGATGACGATCCACTACATCGTGACGAACCGCGAGACGCTGCAGCCGACAGATGTGGCACTGATGGTGGACAACAAATATAACAACAAAGAATCCACAATGGATTGGGACATGACGCTCTTTACCTGTAATATCGGCGGACAGACCCGATGTGCGGTGCGCTGCAACCGGGTGGACTCGGAGTACAGCGAGGAAGAGATGGAGGAATTGCCATAAAAATAACAAAATGTCAAAAATGACCTAATCTTTGTCAAAAAATTATCTATTTCAATCTGCGGGGGGATGGTAGTATACATCATGTAAGCAATACAAAGCTTCATTCATAAATTACCCCCCTAAATATTAAACATCCCCTATGAAGAAGACCGGTTGTGCAAACAGCCGGTCTTCTTCGTTGTGGCGAAACCGGCTGCACTGCTGCAGCCGGTTTAGAGGTTTGAGAATTTTGACTGTCCCGACAACCGGTCAGCCGGTAATCCGGATCTGGCAGGAACGCATGGTCTCCAGTGCGGCTTCATGCTTGGCGGGCGTCACGCCGGCGCAGCAGGATGCGTCGCAGGAAATCGGTGTTTCCGGAAGTGTCGCCTTGAGGTAGAGTGCGTTGGAGACAACGCAGATATCTGTGCACAAGCCGATCAGTTCGATCTCGATCCCGTCATCTTCGCGGCGGTCCAGGATCTCCATGAGCTTGGCCAGCTGAGTGCTGCAGAATGTGGGCTTATCCAGAATGTGATCGGGAAAGATCAGTTCGGCAATGTCGGGACGGATCTCCCAACCCTGTGTACCGCGGATGCAGTGAGGAACCGGAAGATTATGGCCTTCCTGGGTATCCATATAGAAATCCGTATGGGTATCTCTGGTGGCAAACACATTTTCCTTGGGGTAGCTGCGTATTTTGGCCTTGACGTTCTCGACAATGGCAAGGGCCTCGGGCGTGCCGAGCGCGCCGTCAATAAAGTCATTCTGCATATCAATCACGACCAGTATCTTTTTCATAACAGATCTTCCTTTCTAAGTTCAGCTAATTACTGGAAATATCATAACACACAAATCTGTCCTTCCACTACTTGCGGGAGGTTTTTCGCGTTCCTTTTGTGTGGATATTTGAAGTTGTAAGGGCAGGCAAAACAGGATCAGCCGTGTACGGGCATTGCAGGCACTTCATTGACCGTTAGCTAATAAAATGTTAAAGTAAATTAAATTATCGGGCATAGGAGTCAAAAGAGTGCGTCCCAAACAGAGTATCACGCAAGCCGATGTGGCGAGGGAATTGAATATCAGTGTAGTGACCGTTTCCAATGCTCTTGCCGGCCGGAAAGGCGTCAGCGACGCGCTCAGGGAGAAAGTGTTCCGGAAGGCGGTGGAGATCGGTTATATCGAGAGCACATCGGAATCGGAGAAAGAATACATCGACAGGATCGGTGTCGTTGGCCTGTGCCCCTTTGAACTGGAGGATCTCGCGGCGGACTGCCGGATCGACTTGGTGGCAATCGAGGCCGATGACTTGGGAAGGGTGCTGCGCGAACAGACGGAAATCTCGACGATCGTGCTGTGCGGCAGCGAAGCCGGAGAAGCCTGGAAGAGTGCATGTGACGCCATAGAGGAGATGCGATCGGATATTCTCGCGATCGGTTACGGGTTTTACGACAGAAGCATTCCCATTGATTTTGTCGCCGAGGATGGATTTCATACGGTTCAATACCCGGTGCGCGAACTGAAGGCCCTGGGACATAAAAACATAGTCTACCTGACATGGGAGGATTCCTTTAAAGACAGCGCCAGCCTGGATCGTTTTCTCGGATTCCGCATGGCTATGGAGGATGATCTGATGAAGAGCTGCCGTTCCGGCGCCGGGAGCCCTTGGGAGAAGACCGGAAGGGTCACATGGAAAAAGCTCTCGGAAACGATCGACAGGATCGGCCGGGAAGTATTCGACGCATGGGCGGAGTTCTGGGCGGAGCCGAACAAAATCCGCCCGCAGTCCGAGATGCCGCAGGCATGGGTCTGCGAGGATTCTGCACTGGCCTGCACGGCGATCCGCCGACTCCGCGAAGTCGGGATCAGAGTCCCGGAGGATATCTCGATCGTGGGATACGGGGAGCCGGATCTGAGACAGCAGAGAGGGAAACCATCTCTGACTTATTTCGCGGAAGACGGCCTTCAAATGGCCGGGAAATGCTTGTCTTTGTCACAGCGTCACATAGACAGGACAGAGTCGGGCGGACCTGTGACGGACAAGTGCGGAGAAATTCCGGGAGTCCGCACGGGAACTATACCGGACAGATGCGGGACGCCTACGGTTCACTGGGTGACGGGGCTGTTCTTCAAGGGGAGCACGACGGCGCCTCCGAGAAATTCGGTCCGCTGAACAGCCGCAACAGAATGAAGGAAAAAGGACAGTCGCAACAGTATGAAGGAAAAAGGGCAGCTGCAGCAGGCTGATAGGAGAGATTATGCCGGAATCTGCCAGACTTAAGGATATAGCGGAGCCGCTGGGAGTGAGCGAGGTATCAGTTTCCAATGCACTTTCCGGGAAAAAGGGCGTCAGCGACAAACTGCGGTCAATGATACTGGAAAAGGCGCGGGAGCTGGATTTTGACCTGACACGGTACGACAGAAAGAAAAACAGCAGCCCGATCGTCGGTATCATTATTCCCAAGCGCTATGTTGACCAAAACAGATCATTCTATCGGGCTCTGTATGAGCACCTGCTCCTCGAGGGAGCCGGGGAGGGATTTCTTGTTGTCACGGAGATCATCCGCGGCGAAGAAGAAGACGGATCGCCCGAGACCGTCCGTGAAGAGGAACCGGATGCTGCCGTGCTGCATATGATGTCTGCTGGGAAGCCGGACGGGCTTTTTCTGGTCGGAGAGATGGGGGACTCTTACATTCGCCGCCTGACAGGGCAGGTTGATATACCGGTGCTCCTGCTGGACTACTACAACCCTTCGTTTGGGTGCGATGCCGTCATGCCCGACAACTATATGGGAATGTATGAGGTCACAGAGTACCTGATCAGGCGCGGACACAGAGAGATCGCGTTCGTGGGGGCCGGTGATAGTTCGGACAAAGTGAGGGAACGCTTCTGCGGATTCATGAAATGCATGCTGGAGCATCATCTCCCGGTGCCTCCGGAGCGGATCATCGGGCAGGAGGACTTGGGGCTTCCAAACAGCATTCCGGCATCTCCGGGCGCACTGCCGACAGCCTTTGCCTGCAGCAGTGACTCTGCCACGGCCTCGACCTTGCGGACTCTTAAGACGCGCGGTCTTCGCGTACCCGAGGACGTTTCGGTTGCCGGATACAGTGAACATGACGGATATGACGGATATGGCGGATCTTGTGACGATCTTTCGGACAGTGCAATTCGGACCGGGGTGACCGGCTATGAGGTGGACCTGAAAGCGATGGCAGAGACGGCGGTCCGCGTCATGACGGAGAGAATTGAGGGATACAAAGGTGAGCCGCGGGTGTGGACTGTCGTATCGCGCATTGCGGCAAAAAACAGTGTGCGGGAGATATTTTGACAAATCGGAAAGTGCGGAGAGCAATGGGTAAAAACGTTACGATGGCAGAAATCGGGAAGAAGCTGGGGGTCAGCACAGTCACTGTGTCCAAGGCGCTTTCCGGACAGAAAGGCGTGAGCGAGGAGCTGCGCGGGCGGATCCTGAGCATGGCAGTGCAGTTGGGATATCAGAAGCCGCTGAGAAAAGAGCAGGACGAGACGCGGACGATCGGAGTTGTGATCGCACAGCGGCATTTGGACAAGGGCGGCGCGTTATACTGGGATCTGTACCACGAGGTCTCGCAGCAGATGATTCTGAGCGGAGGTATTTCCGTTCTGGAAGTGATCGGCGGGGAAGCGGAGCGCCGCGGAGAGCTGCCCAAGATCGTCGCGGAAGAACGGGCGGACGGCCTGATCGTGATCGGGGACTTCAGCAGAGAATACGCCGGGATGCTCCACAGCAGTCAGAAGATGCCGATCGTGGAACTGGACACAGTTTGGAGAGAAGGACCGACGGATGCCTTTGTTTGTGACTATTTTGGCGGCGGTTACATGATGACGAGATATCTGCAGAATCTGGGACACAAAGAGATCGGATTTGTGGAATCGCCGTTTGCGGCGGCGGGCGCTGATGAGCGGTATTACGGATATGCCAAGGCGCTCATGGAGTGCGGGAGCCGGGTGCGGGAGGAATGGATACTCGAGGGCTGCGAGGCTGATCTGCCGGATGAGATGCCGACTGCCTTTTGCTGCAGCGGCGCTCGGTCAGCCGCTCGTCTGGTCGAGGCGCTTACCGCCAAAGGCTGTCGTGTGCCGGAGGATGTCTCCGTCGTCGGATTTCAAGACCGCGCATGCGATGAGCCGGCGGAGGCAGTGATGACGCGGATCTCCATGTATGTGCCGGAGAGGTCTTCGATGGCGCAGCGGGCGGTGAAGAGGCTTCTGGATAAGATCGAGAACCCGGGACCGCCGCAAGGGGTCATGATGACTGCGGGAAAGATCATCGAGAGAGGAAGCGCGAGGAAACGGAGCGCTCGGGAACGGAGTGACTTATGACGACAAAGCAAAAACTACAGCAGTTCAAAGATTATTATCTCGGCGGGATGATCGCTGTTTTGGCGGTGGCGGCGCTGGTCATTTTTATGGTATCCAGGTTCCTGATGCCGCAGAAAGAAGCAGTGCTCAGCATTGCAGTATTTGATACAGAGCTGTCGGATGAGGCCGAAACACAGCTGGAGCAGGAGATCAGAAGGTCCCTCGGACTTCCCGGGGACGCGGAGATCCGCGTGGACAGCGGGTATACGTCGGTTAATACGAATGAGTATTCAAGGCTCAGTATTTTGGCAGCGGATGGCAAGGTGGATGTGGTCATTGCAGGACGGGAGGCGTTTGGGGAGCTGGCCGGTTACGGGTATTTCAAGGACCTGTCCCGCTATCTGCCTCAGGATATGAAGGATGCGTACGCTTCAGAACTAATGTCCTTCACATATACATCGGACGCGGCGGCTGAGGATGCGGAGAATATGGGCGAGCTGGCGACCGGGGACTACCCGTTCGGCTTGTCGCTGAGCGGCAGTGATCGATGGCAGGCGATGACAGCGGAGAGCAGCGTGGCAGCAGAGGAACCGGTTCTGGGTGTGATCATGGAATCGGAGAAGACGGACAGCGTCTGCGGGTGCATCCGGGTGATGATGGGCGAGTAAGGTGCTTGTTTGGCAAAATAGAGATGCAGGAAGTTGGTGAGAGTCGTGGAGAACTATGAGGTCCAGTCCGAGATCGAGGCGTATCTTAAGGAAAAGGGGATTCAGGCCTCCGTTTTGTACAGCGGGAAGCCGGGCGAGTTCAAACTCACCTTTCCTTTTGACACCGGCTCGGAAACAGAAACGGTGACTGTAGGGAAAACATATAAAAGGATCGTGTCAGCTGCTTACCGCAGTGCAAGAGACAGAGCCGCCTGGAAGAAAAAAGAGCGGGAAGTGTTCCTGAAGAAGTGCCCTTACTACGGCACGTTCATCGCGCAGGCTGTTCTGGATACGGTCGAAGACAACAAGAACAAGCTGACACAGACGCAGATCGTCAATCTGCTGCGGGGGACGAGCCTTTCGGACGATTTCGTATTCGGAAGGTTTACGGGAAAGTATAAGCTGCTGCAGAAATCAGAGATCAGCGATGTGATCGAATCTCTTGAGCGTTATGACGCGCTTCGAAGGCGCCGTGTACACGGCGAGTACCGGAATTATTATGTCTACAGCGTCACCCGCACGGGGAGGCTGCTTTCGAATCTCCAGAATACGCCCGCTCCGCGAAAGGTCCCGGTTACGGAGCAGGAATACTACCTCGCGCTCAGAGCGGTCAGAGATGACATCCACAGGCTCTCGGACAGGAAAAAGCTGGAATTTCTGAAGGCCATTGCAGAAAAACCGGGAATTTTCCTAACAGATCCCGAGCTCATTCTGGACTGTGTGGAACGCATGGGAAAGACCGCGGAGGACTACCT
>ODAI012234888.1_pt1 | contig 17646 bp, 12 predicted proteins | sample 1539321 | NCBI WGS metagenome assembly ODAI01 (sample SAMN02144231, study PRJEB22623) | gut metagenome | biome: sheep rumen | host: Ovis aries | place: New Zealand | reverse complement strand
GTCTTTACCGCGCCGATAAATTCCGGAATATTGATATTGACCGGGCAGCCTCCGACGCACTTCGCATTCTTGCAGTGCAGGCAGCGCAGGGACTCTTCCACAGCTTCTTCTTCATTATAGCCCAGGCACACTTCCTCGAAATTCGAGGCGCGAACCTTCGGATCCTGCTCTCTTACAGGGACTTTTTTCATCATATTGTCTGCCATTACTTGTCACCTCCGCATTCTCCGCATCCGCCGTGATGTGTCTTTCCTTCTTTGTAGGCAAGAAGCGCTTCGCCTTCCTTCGTGCGATACAGGGTCTGTCTCTTCATGGCAAGGTCAAAGTCGACCAGATGTCCGTCGAATTCCGGCCCGTCCACGCAGGCGAATTTAACTTCATCCCCGACCATAAGACGGCAGGCTCCGCACATGCCGGTTCCGTCCACCATGATGGGATTCATGGATACAATCGTTCTGATCCCGTACTTTTTCGTGGTAAGGCAGCAGAATTTCATCATGATCATCGGGCCGATGGCGATGCAGTAGTCATAGCTGTGCCCTTCCGCGATCAGATCCTCCAGACATTTTGTAACCATGCCGCTGCGGCCGTAGGAGCCGTCGTCCGTCGTCACATAGACGTTGGCCACCTCGCTCATCTTATCTTCCAGAATGACCAGGTCCTTCGTCTTGGCGCCGATGATGACATCGCAGGAGATGCCGTTCTCATGCAGCCATTTGGCCTGCGGATATACCGGAGCTGTGCCTACGCCGCCCGCGATAAAGATTATATGCAGCTTTTTCAGCTCTTCCAGGGACATCTCACACAGGTCAGAAGGTCTTCCCAGAGGCCCGACGAAATCCTCAAACGAATCTCCCGCCTTGCAGTCGAGATACTTTGTTGTGCTGACACCGATCGGCTGGAAGACAATCTCAATCGTTCCCTTCTCACGGTCATAGTCTGTGATTGTGAGAGGAATTCTCTCAGCTGTCTCATCCAGCTTGGCGATAATAAACTGGCCGGGCATGCAGCGCGCTGCAACACGGGGTGCCTCCACGATCATCTCGTAGATGTTGCCGGCGAGGTTTTTCGCTTCCAGAATTTTATACATGGTGTTATAACCTCCATACCATTGTGACTGATCGTTACTATTCACGGCCTTCCACACATCAGGCCTCAGACCATCCCGCATATTATATGACCGGGATGGGCGAATTTCAAGGATTCATGGCAAAAACGTAACGGAAATATAGTACAGGCACGGCGAGCCGGAATCTGATTCCAAAATGGCTGTGAATCGTAACTGCTATTGTTAAATATTTATTCAGTTTTCCTCCAGATAATTTTCAAACTGCTCCGCACTCATGATGACTTTCCTGGGCTTGGTCCCTTCATCAGGCCCAACCACTCCGGCATCGGAAAGCTGGTCCATGATGCGGGCGGCGCGGTTGAAACCGATCTTGAACCAGCGCTGCAGCATACCGATGGAAGCCTTATCCTTCTGGATAATGAATCTGCCGGCCTCCGCGAAGAGTTCATCGACATCATCGCCCCCGCCAGAAGATGAAAGAATGCTGCTGGCCGCTTTCTGGACTTCAGCCATCCGCTTTTTCATGGTTTCCGAGCCTGCGGGGGATTCCGTATCGACCCGGATCGCCTCAACCACTTCCTGGATTTCTTCATCCGAGACGAAAGCGCCCTGCACGCGGACCGGTTTCTTGTAAGTCTGCGGCGCGAAGAGCATGTCGCCGTTGCCCAGCAGCTTCTCGGCGCCGTTCATGTCCAGGATGGTTCTGGAATCGGTACCGGAGGATACGGAAAAAGCGATCCTGGACGGAATATTTGCCTTGATCAGACCTGTAATGACGTCAACGGAAGGACGCTGGGTCGCGATGACAAGATGGATGCCGCAGGCTCTGGCAAGCTGCGCCAGACGGCAGATTGCGTCCTCCACTTCATTGCCGGACACCATCATCAGATCCGCCAGCTCGTCCACGATGATGACGATCTGCGGCATTTTCTTCGGTGCGTCCGAAAGACCCGCCTCCCGGAGGCTTTCCGCCTTGGCATTGTATCCCGCCAGATTCCGGACGCCGACCTCAGCAAACATCTGGTAGCGCCGGGTCATCTCCGCGACGCCCCAGTTCAGGGCTCCCGCAGCCTTCTTCGGGTCGGTCACAACCGGAATGTAGAGGTGGGGAATTCCGTTATAAACCGAAAGCTCCACGACCTTCGGGTCGATCATGATCATTTTCACATCCGACGGATCGGCGTTGTAGATGATCGACATGACCAGGGTGTTGATGAAGACGGATTTTCCGGAACCGGTTGCCCCGGCGATCAGCAGATGCGGCATCTTGGCAATATCCGATACCACGATCCGCCCGGCGATATCCTTTCCGACCACATAGGCGAGTTTTTTGCCGTGGAAGGAGCGGAATTCCTGCGAATCGATCAGTTCACGCAGATAGACCATCGAGGTTTCCCTGTTGGGGATCTCGATGCCGACCGCCGCTTTCCCCGGGATCGGCGCTTCGATCCGGATATCGGCTGCCGCCATGTTCAGTTTGATATCATCCGCAAGTCCTGTTATCTTTGAAACCTTTGTGCCCAGCTCGGGCATCAGCTCGTAGCGGGTTACGCTTGGGCCGCAGGAGATATTGGTCACCTTCGCACGGACACCGAACATGTCAAGCACTTTTACCAGCCTGGTTGCTGTATCACGCAGCTCTTCATCCGACATGCCGCCGCGGTCTCTGGGCGGCTTATTCAGAAGATCCAGTGAGGGGAACTCATAGGCGATCTCATCCTCCTCCGACTCATTTTCGGCGATCTCCCGGGAGACATTCTCCAGCTCCTGTGCGGTCTCCTTCTTTGAAAGGCCCGCCCCGCCCTCTTTCTCGGCTTTTTGGCCGGATACCTTCTGTGCTTTCTCCGTTTTTTCCGCGGACTGCTTCCGTTCTTTCTCCGCCTTTTTCCGCTGCTGTGAAACGCCCGCGCCGCGGATGTCTTCAGCCGTTACGCCCGCCGCATCTTCAGAATCCTCAGGCGCTTCCTCTTCCGGGGAGACGCCGCCGCTCATGCCGCGCTGGATGACAAGATCCGGGGCCAGGGCATCTTCCGGGCTGCCGGACGAATCCGGGCCTGCAGCTGATTCCTGCTTTCCGGCCGAAGCTGTCCGCGCTCTCTTCCGGGAAGCATGGTCTGTCCCCTTCAGGGAGCTCTCTTCCTGATCCATTACAAAACTGCCATCCCTGCGCACCACGGTAAACGGGTCCTCTGCGGCAGTTTCCCTGCTGTCATCCGGAAGGCCTGCCTGCTCCTGCCCGTTATCCTGCACAAATATAACGTCCGCGGGCGAAAGGCTTTTCTTCTTTTCCGGCCTTTTCCGCTCCTGCTTTCCGCCGAAAAGGTCTGTCGTAAAGAGCGGCTTTTCGTTCCTTTCCGCTTCTTCTGACCCGCCGGCAGGGCTGTCTTTTCGCAGAACCGAGAAAAAGACCGGCGATACCGTGATATCCTCCGCTTCCTCCGCCTTTTTCTGCGCTTTAACTGCCTGCCCGGCCTCCATTCTGGCCCTGCGGATCTCACGCTCCACTTCCCTGCGCTCTCTCTTCTCTTCCCTCAGTTCCGCACTCCTGGCACGGTGCTGCTGGTAGGCCCCCCGGCTTCTGCGCCCGGTATCAACAAAAAGGGATTTCTGTGTGAGCAGGGCGCCCAGGATAAAGAGGGCGATGAACAGAACGATGTAAGTCCCGATTATCCCGACCGTAGGGCAGAAAAACATGACAAGCGCGCCGCCGACGGCTCCGCCGCCGCTGTGGTAGGCTTTTCCGACATCAAAGTATTCTTTGAGTGAATGTGCCTCCGTATTCGGGATCAGCAAAAGCTGGAGAATCCCGCAGGCAGTCAGATACAGGCCCGCAGCGGAAAGACTGCGGATCAGAGCGATCCTGCTCCCCCGGTTGATCATCAGAAAGAGGGTCAGGAAAAAGATCAGGAAAGGGAAGACATAGGCGCAGCTTCCGAAGAGGCCGAACAGAAAGTCCGAAAGCGCCCTGCCCAGTTTCCCGCCGTAGCCGATCAGGCTGATAAAAATAAGAACAGCAAATGCAAGCAGAAGCCAGCAGAAGACCTCTGTCCCCATAAGAGGATTTCCCGCCTTTGCAGAAGCTGCCCGGGCAGAGGAAGAAGTTCTCTTCGCCGTATTCTGTTTTGCTTTTTTGCTGTTCCCGCTTCCCGTACCGCTTCTGCGCGTGGTCTTTTTCCGGGCGGAAGCAGTCTTTGAAGACGTGCTCCGCCCTGAGGACGCGCGCGCTGAAGCAGACGCAGTTTTTTTCTTTGCCATCTGTAACCCCTTATCTTATAACCCCTTATCAGTAAAATGCAGCCGCGCTTTATGCCTGCAGCAGGCAGACAGGAAATGCAGCCGCATCATACCGCGTTTCCGGCCGCCTTAAGACAGGCTGAAGCGCGGGCAGTGCTTATTATTTCAGAAAAAAATGACCCGCGATGGCCAGAATACCCACCGCAAAGCAGTAATAGCCAAAATAACGCATCTTTCTGTTCCGGACGATCTGCAGCAGGAAGCGGATCGAGATATAACCCACAACCGCAGCGGTAATCATGCCTGCCGCGTAGCTCCCGATCATGGCACCCGTCAGAGTCTCTGAACCGATGTCGCTGATCTCCAGAAGCGCCGCCCCCAGAATGGCCGGAATGGAAAGAATGAAGGAATACTTGACCGCAAACTTCCGGTCCAGGCCGCAGAAGGTGCAGGCTGAGATCGAGGTCCCGGAGCGGGAGAGCCCCGGAAGGGTCGCGAATCCCTGCGCGACGCCGATCAGGATGCCCTCTCCCCAGCTGACATCCTTCGGAATCTTCCAGCAGTTCTGTACCCGGTCCGAAAGAAAGAGCAGGACTCCCGTGATCAGCAGACAGATGCCGGGAACAATCAGGGTTCCGGAAGCGTCCCGGATGAGTTTTTCACCGGCAAAGCCGATAATCGCGGTCGGAATCGTGGATACAATGATGAGGACAACAAACTTGCGGTAATTGGTCCGGATAATATGCCTGTAGGAGGGCTCCTCCTTTCCCTTTTTCAGGAAAGCCCGGAAATTAAAGATCAGATCAGCCGCCATATGGACAGCCTCCACGATCAGCTTGCAGATATCTTTCCAGTAGACGAGAATAACTACAAGCAGGGTTCCTATGTGCAGGAGCACATCGAAGAGGACGCTGTTGCCTGTATCAATGTGGAAAATATTCTGGAATATTGTCAGGTGCCCGGAACTGGATACGGGAAGAAACTCTGTGAGTCCCTGAACCAGTCCGAGGAATACAGCCTGTAAAACGGACATAATATATACCTCTGTTTTCTGATTACTATAAAGCGTCAAAGATGCGGCATACGTGCGCGGCACGGATGGTCTTCTTGTGACAGCAACTTCTTTCAGGATAAAAACACTGCGGGAGGGCCGGCCTCCCGCTGCAGTCTGAACCCCTCCCCATGCAGAAACGCGCCGGCGTCCCTGCCGGGCTGCCGGCGGAAGGACGCTATGTCACATCGTCTTTACGTTCGGATACAGATAGAAATATCGTTCTTTGAGCTCGTGCACCATCTCTTCATAGCGGACCCTGCACTCTTCCATCCTTCCGTCCTCTATCATGCGGATGCAGGGGCTGATATAGCTCTCCCAGATCCGGTGGTAGATGGCGGACGCGTCAGGCCTTTTTGAAATATGCTTCACGATGGTCGGTGCGACATCATAGTAGCTGCGGATCAGCTCGCCGCCGTTCTCCAGCTTCGCCAGATAACCGTCCCGGTACTCTCTCAGCAGGTTCAGCTCATAGCAGTCATCGCTCCTGCCCAGTTCCGCGCAGGCCGCGGTTGTAATATAGCACCATTTTCTGTGGAAGCCCTGTTCGATCGTCTCAAAGGGAGCTGCGGACAGGTTCGACTTCGGAAAAGCCTCCTTCCAGGAAGCAAGAACATGATCGACGAGGGGCTTTGAAGACGCTCCCCTGTACTGCAGCAGAGCAGGAAAAACATAACCGGCCATCATCAGGGACAGATTGATACTGACCTGTTCCTTCTTCCTCTTCGGGCTCTGCTCAAGAATCTGCTGAGCGGACCGGGCCAGTGCGGACGACATATTCTCCAGCATGGTATCCGGTTCCTTTACATTCAGAAACAGATTCTCCACCGCATCAAGGGCCGGAACGATGGACCGGTAATAGTCCATGAAGTTCTGGCTGTATGAGGAGCGCGAGAAGGAGGCGAGGTATTTTTCGTATTCGCTCAAAAGGGAGGACATCCCTTCCATGGCAAGCTCATAATCATTCATAGCAGATTACCGATCTCCTCTGCCGCCCTGCATCGGGCGCGCTGTGCCGCATAAGGACAGCGCATCCCGGCTCCTGCGGCTCTGTGCGTCAGTCTTCGTCTGATTCCTGAAGGTTGGTATAGACAGCCTGTACATCGTCATCGTCGTCCAACAGGTCCAGCGTGCGGTTCAGCTGCTTGATGTCGCCCTCGTCCGTCAGCGCCACATAAGTCTGCGGGATCATGGTGATATCGGCGGAAGCCATGCTGATTCCCTGCTCCTCCAGATTCTGGCGGACATCCGAAAAGCTGTCCGGATCGGTGAGGATCTCGTAGGAATCATCGGCCTCCTTAAAGTCCTCCGCTCCTGCTTCCAGCGCCAGCATCATGAGATCATCGGCGTCCATGTCGCACTCTTCCTTGTCGATGACGATCTGGCCCTTCTTGTCAAACATGAAGGAGACGCATCCCGGCGTTCCGATATTCCCGGAGCCTTTGGAGAAAGCGCTTCTGACATTGGCGGAAGTACGGTTGCGATTGTCCGTCAGTGCCTCCACGATGATCGCGATGCCGCTCGGGCCGTATCCCTCGTAGGTAACCTGCTCGTAGTTGACCGCGTCCGCGTCGCCGGCTGCCTTCTTGATGCCGCGCTCGATGGTATCATTGGGCATATTGTTGGACTTTGCCTTGGCGATGACATCGCGAAGCTTTGAATTGTTGGCCGGATCCGGTCCGCCTTCCTTTACGGCGATGGCGATCTCACGGCCGATGATGGTGAAAATCTTGCCCTTGGCGGCATCATTGCGCTCTTTTTTGTGCTTGATATTGGCAAATTTTGAATGTCCTGACATAACCTATCTCCTCCTGCATGATAATAATTGCTGCGCGGCCCTGGGGCCTGCGTTTTTCTGATTTTCCGGCAGCACGATGTCCCTCAGTTCCCGGGATTCATCCGCCCGGCCTGGGCCCACTGGATCATGCTGCCCTCAAGGGACAGGATCCGGAAGCGGAAGCCGGTGTCCGTATCTTCTATGACCGCATTGCGGTCCTCCTCCCCGGGAATGTGGTTCAGCTTCGCCGTGAGATAGCCGCTGAGTGTGTCATAATTCTCCGGAAAGACAGTTCCCAGGGCTTCCCCCGCCTCCTCGGGCGAGAGCCTGCCGTTCAGTTTCCAGCTTCCTTCCGGGGCGGGAATGATCAGCTTCTCCTGACGGTCATATTCGTCAAATATATTGCCTACGATCTCCTCAAGAATATCCTCCATCGTCACCAGACCGGAGGTCTCCCCGTACTCGTCAACCACAATGGCCATCTGGACCTGCGTCTGCTGCATGCTGCGGAAGAGGTCATCGATCCTGCGGGTCTGGGGAATAAACTTCACTTCCCTGAGAAGATCCGGAATATCTTTTATGTACCAGATGTTATAAGTCTCCTGCATATGGAAACGCATGGCGTCCTTCATATACAGAGCACCTATGATATTGTCAATGTTTTCCTCATATACCGGAAAGCGGGAATTCGGAGCGTCAGCCATAAAGCGGATGGCGTCATCCAGTCTGGTGCTTCCCTCGATCGCGGTGATCTGTGACCTGTGGGTCATGATATCCTGAGCCTGTTTGTCATCAAACTCAAAGATATTCTGGATCATCTCCGCCTCATCCTCATCCAGGACGCCCTGTTCATGTCCCTCATTGACCATGGAGAGGATCTCGTCTTCCGTTACCGGATCTTCCAGGCTGGCGGCATTCACGCCGAAAAGACGCGCCAGCAGAAATCCCGCCAGATTGAGCAGGGCGGTAAAAGGACTGCTCAGCGCCATCAGAAAAGAGGCGCATGGCAGAAGCCTCAGCGCAAATCCTCTCTCCCACCTGCGGGCGAGCAGATCCGGAAGCACTCTGCCCAGGACATAGAACAGTGAAACCATCACAGCCGCAGCGGCCGCTGTCCGGACAATCCCGCTGAAAAGTCCCGTAATCAGGACGGCGGAAACAACTGCCGCAAGGATCTCCCAGAACCAGAGCGAGAAGCGCATCTTTTCAGGATGCTCCTTCAGGGCAAGAATCTTCGCCTCTGCTTCTCCTTTCGCTTCGGTATCCTCCCCCAGGTCACTGTTCTGCACATTCACGCAGGCACTGCAGAAGGCCTCCAGCACAAAGACAGCTGCGAGAAGAACAATAAGTACGATCCATATCAGGGGGTCCGCACTGTCCATAACTGCTTCTCCATTCCTTTCCATGTTTGTCCGAATAAAGCTGCGCCTATGCCGCTCTCTCCGGATTCATGCCGCGAGGGCATCCTGCGGAGAGACAGATGCCGGTCCGGCTGCGCACACAAGGACAAATATATCAATTATCAGCCGGTTCGTCAACCGCCCGCCGTATCAGACCCGTCCCGCACATAGACTCTGGGTACCCGGGCAGTAATATCGCAGACAAATTCATAGGGAAAGCGCCCGCTCAGGCGTCCCAGTTCATCCACGGTAATCTCTTCCCCGCCGTCACGCCCCAGAAGCGTTACTTCATCGAATTCCTCCGCTTCGATCCCGGTCACGTCGACCATAAACTGGTCCATACATACCCGGCCGATGACCGGTGCCCTGCGTCCGCGGATCAGAACCTCCGCCCTGTTCGACAGGAGCCTGGGATATCCGTCCCCGTAACCTACCGGAACCGTCGCGATCCGGGAGGGCCCGGATGTCACAAAAGTGCCCCCGTAACTGACAGGGAAGCCTTCGGGAACCTCCTTTATAAAACTGATATGGCTCTTCAGTTCCATGACAGGCCGAAGGTCAAGCTTCGAGCGGTCCACTTCATCGGAGGGATAGATCCCGTAGATCGTGATTCCCGCCCGGACCGCGTCCAGCTGGAACTGCGGAAGTTCCATGATGCAGGCGCTGTTTGAGACATGCCTGATCTCCGGCTCGACGCCCCGCTCCCTCAGCAGATCGCAAAAGCGCGTATAGCGGCTGAACTGGAGCAGCGCGTTCTCCTTATCCGACTCATCGGCTCTGGCAAAATGCGTGAAGAGTCCTTCGATCCTGAGATTCTTAAGCGCTGCGATCTCAGATACTGTGTCGGCGCTCTCTTCGTCCGGTCTGAAGCCGATCCTCCCCATCCCGGTATCCACCGCGATATGGACAGGGGCGGCAATACCGGCTCTCTTAGCGGCTTCGTTCAGCTGCTCCGCCATGGAACGCTTAAAAACCGCGGGTCTCAGACCCAGCGTCACGATCGTGTCATAGTCCTCGGGAAATGTAAACCCGAGAATCAGAACGGGCTTCCGGATACCGGAACGGCGCAGCCGGACGCCTTCCTCAACCGTGGCCACCGCAAAGCCCCAGATATAAGGATAATCTTCAACAAGATGCGCGATCTTCTCCGCTCCGTGCCCGTAAGCATCTGTTTTCACAACAGCAATCATGCGCACGCCTTCTTTCAGGTTCGCGCGCATGGATCTGAAATTATGCTCCACGGCACTGAGGCTGATCTCAGCACAGACCCTGGACTGTTTTTTCATCGTTTCTTTCCTCTATAATAAATTATGCTCAGAGATGGTTGATCTTATAGGAAAGCTGCATCAGACTCTCCGAGAGATGCACGCTCTGCACGGCGACTCCTTCCGGAACCTTCAGATCCGTGTGGGCAAAATTCCAGATTCCCCGCACGCCGTGGCCGGTGAGAATGGGGGTCACTTCCCGGGCGGCCTCCGTCGGAATGGTCAGCGCCGCGATATCCACCCGGTTCTCATCCAGAAAGCCTGCCAGTTCCGGCAGGGGATGAATGACAGTTCCCCGCTCGGTCTTTAAACCGTGTATCTCCGGATCACGGTCAAAAAGCGCTGTCACCAGGAAGCCCCTCTGCTCAAAGCGCACATAGTTCGCGAGAGCCTGTCCGAGACGGCCGGCACCGATGATAATCATATTATGGGTCTGGTCAAGGCCGAGTATCTTTCCGATTTCCGTATAGAGATACCTTACATTGTATCCATATCCCTGCTGCCCGAAGCCTCCGAAGTGATTCAGGTCCTGGCGGATCTGGGAAGCAGTGACATTCATCTGTCTGCTGAGTTCCCCGGAGGAAATTCTCTCAATTCCCTGATCCATAAGCAAGCCCAGATAACGGTAATATCGCGGCAGACGATTAATCACTGCTTTGGATATCTCTTTGTTGTCCATATCTGATCCCCCGCTTCTAAACGAAAGCCTTCCGCTTCCAATAAACTGTTCTGAAAAAGTATGAATACTACCAATTATACGTTTTTGGGAATCATCCGTCAACTTGATGGAAGGCGCAGCGCTTGATTTTTATTTTTCCTTCCCTTATCATAGGATTGCTTTGCTTCTTTATCACGGAACGGCTCTCAGGCGCAGCCGGGCGGATCTTTGCAGCTTAAGCCGCAGGCAGAGCGCCCTGCGGCAGGTTCACGCAGCTGTGCCTGCATACCCGCGATGAAGCCCGAAGCCTCCGGCGGCCGTGATACTGCCGGGTAAAACGGATCAGAACTGATTGAATGCCTATACATAATTTGCTGCCGGCAGGCAGCGGAGAAAAAAGATGATACTTGACTGTCACAATATATGCAAATCCTTCGGAACCGATGACATTCTGCGGAATGTATCCTTTCATATAGAAGAACATGAGAAAGCAGCGATCGTCGGCATCAACGGAGCCGGCAAGTCCACCCTGCTCAAAATCATCGTCTCGGAGATGGAGGCGGACAGCGGTGAGGTTACCATCGCCCGGGGCAAAACCACCGGCTATCTCGCGCAGCAGAATATGCTGGCGGGAAATCAGTCCATCTACGATGAAGTGGCCATGGTCAAGCAGGACGTCATCGACATGGAACAGCGCCTGCGGGATATGGAAAGAGAGATGGACGAGGTAAGTTCCGACCGGCTGGATGCCCTCATGGACCAGTATCACAGAACCCAGACCCGTTTCGAGCAGGAAGGCGGCTATGCCTGGAAGAGCGAAATCGCCGGGGTGCTCCGGGGTCTGGGCTTTTCGGATGAAGAGTTTTATAAACCGGTGGATACGCTCTCCGGCGGACAGAAAACCCGTGTGGCCCTCGGCAAGCTCCTGCTGATGGCTCCCGATATCATGCTTCTGGACGAACCTATCAACCATCTGGATCTTAACTCCATCGAATGGCTGGAGAACTATCTTCTGAACTACAGGGGAGCGGTCCTGATCGTAGCCCACGACCGCTATTTCCTCAACCGGATCGCCTCAAAGATCATAGAGATCGACAACGGGCACGCCATGACCTTTACCGGCAATTATACCGCATACGCGGAAAAGAAACGGCAGCTCAGGGATACGCAGATGAAGGCCTGGATGAACCAGCAGGCGCAGATCCGCCATCAGGAGGAAGTGATCGCGAAGCTGAAAAGCTTTAACCGCGAGAAGTCCATCAAAAGGGCTGAAAGCCGCGAGAAGATGCTTGAGAAGATGGAAGTGCTGGAGAAGCCTGCCCAGCTTCGCGATGATATGCGCCTGGAGCTGAAACCCCGCATCGAATCGGGAATGGACGTGCTGTCGGCCGAGCATCTGTCCAAGTCTTTTGAGTATCCCCTCTTCTCGGATCTGAACATGGAGATCCGCAGAGGTGAGCGGATTGCCCTGATCGGCAACAACGGTACCGGAAAATCGACCCTGCTCAAGATCCTGATCGGACAGATGGAGGCGGATGAGGGCAGTATCAGGCTCGGGACAAAGGTCCATATCGGTTATTATGACCAGGAGCACCAGATCCTGCACCCGGAAAAGACTCTCTTTGAAGAACTCCAGGATGCCTACCCGAACCTGGACAATACCACCGTGCGGAATGTCCTTGCTTCTTTTCTCTTCACGGGGGACGATGCCTTCAAACTGGTATCGGACCTTTCCGGCGGCGAACAGGGACGGCTGTCCCTGGCAAGGCTTATGCTTTCGGAGTCCAATTTCCTGATCCTCGACGAGCCGACCAACCATCTCGACATCGTCTCCAAGGAGATCCTGGAGGATGCGATCTGCTCCTATCAGGGCACCGTGCTCTGCGTCTCCCACGACCGCTACTTCATCAACCGGATCGCGACCCGCATCCTGGAACTGACAGGCCGTACCCTGGTCTCCTATCTCGGTAATTATGATTATTATCTGGAAAAGCACGATGAGCTGACCCGGATCTTCGCGCCGGAGAGCGCGGGCGGGACGCACAGCTCCGGCGGCGCGATCCGCGTCACGGACAGCTCCCATCTTTCCATGGAACACAGGGAAGCCTCCCCGGAAAAGGAAAACGCGGCGAGGGACTGGAAGAAACGCAGGGAAGAACAGGCCCTGGCGAGGAAGAAAGCCAGCCTGCTCGAAAAAACCGAAGCAGAAATCGCATCCTGCGAAGAGCGGGACGCCAGAATCGATGAAGAACTGGAAAAAGAGGAAGTCTATACCGATCTTGAGAAAGTAACGGCCCTCACCCTGGAAAAAGCCGGAATTGCCGAGAAGCTGGAAGAGCTTTACAGAAAATGGGAGGAACTTGCAGAATAGACACAGCTGTTCCCTGCCTCCCGCATATGGAAACATTACCCTCCGCATGCTTTGTGCGGAGGGCTTTTCTATTGTATGACCCGCGACCGGCCCCTGTCTTCATACATCCCGTATAATACCGCGGTGCGCCAATGTGCTGCTGCAGGCCGGCATAGCTCCGGGTGATTTCCACAGCCGGATGTGGATAAGATTTATGATTATTCAGCCTATTCATTCACGATTATCCCGTCAGGATTATCACTGCTGCCGTGTGGATAATGTGTGGATAAAATGAATGTTTATGAATCCCATGCATTCAGCTGCAATATGTAACATTTCGCCCCCGGGCTGCCGTATTCTTAGATGCAACATCCCTTTAATATGTGATATTCACAGTCTGTTTTGCATCATTGTCACATATTAAAGAGGTGTAACATTCAGTTTTTATATATGATCACATATATGTGCGGTGTATTGTACAGGAAGTCCTGAGAAGAGGACGTTCCCGGCTTCTTCCCGAGCTTTTCCGGGGGCTTCAGATTTCGCTGCGGGTTGGGGTTTACAAATTTCTCTTTCGTGATAAGATTAAGCGTAATCAGCTTCCGCTGGGCGGAATTGCGCCCCGGCGCACGGCAGCTTTAGCTGCCGGACTGCATCTGTGCGTTCATGGCTCTACGCTCCGCTCTGGTCGTCGCCGGAATCCGCGCAGCGAAGTTTTGAACACAGACTGGAACACAGACAGGAACGCAGCCGGATCCAGAGGAACCGCTCCTCTCTCCCGGCCGCGCAGCAGACACACGAAAGGATGATTCACCATGCAGGAATACACACCATTCAAGTCAGGCAAGGTCAGGGAAGTATACGATATAGGGGACTGCCTGATCATGAACGCCACGGACCGCATCTCAGCTTTTGATCATATTCTCAAGAACCGGATTACCGGAAAAGGCGCGATCCTGACACAGATGTCTGCCTTCTGGTTCAATTATACGAAGGACATCATTCCCAATCATATGCTTTCCACAGATCCTTCAGATCTTCCTGAATTTTTCCGCAGCGCGGAGTTTGAAGGACGCTGCATGAAGGTCAGAAAGCTTCGCATGCTCCCGTTGGAATGCATTGTCCGCGGTTACATCACAGGCAGCGGCTGGGCAAGTTATCAGAAGAGCGGCCTGGTCTGCGGCATCCCGCTTCCGGCAGGCCTGAAAGAGTCCCAGAAGCTGGAGCAGCCGATCTACACGCCCTCCACGAAAGCGGAACTCGGGGATCACGATGAGAATATATCCTATGAGGAATCCATAAAGGTACTGGAGAAGGAATTCCCGGGACACGGGGAAGAATATGCCTCCGCCCTCAGGGACAAAACCCTGGAGCTTTATACCAAATGCGCGGACTACGCCCTCTCCCGCGGCATCATCATCGCGGATACCAAGTTTGAGTTCGGCCTTGACGAAGAGGGCCGCATCGTGCTCGGTGATGAGATGCTCACGGCTGACTCATCCCGATTCTGCCCCCTTGAAGGATATGAGGCGGGACACGGGCAGCCATCCTATGACAAGCAGTTTGTCAGAGACTGGTTGAAGGCCAATCCGGATTCGGATTACAATCTTCCGCAGGATGTGATTGACCGAACAATTGCAAAGTATAAAGAAGCGTTCCTGCTTCTCACGGGCAGGGAATTCAAAGACTGACGGCCGGAGCGGCAGCCTGCCGCTCATATCCGCATCAAAGAAAACAGGATACAGAAAAGGAGGGCATTCCGCCCTCCTTTTCTGTATCCTGAAGCGAAAGACCCGGAAAACACGAAATCCGTCCGTATTTCCGGAAGATCCGGCTGCCCCGCAAACGGCAGCGGGTCAGTACTCCAGGATATATTTCTCATACGCGTTGATAATTGTGGTATTGCCGTACTCTATGGTACGGGGAATATGATAGCCGTAGTTCATATGCACATGTCCGTGCACCATATAAGCGGGTTTGTAGCGGTCAAGAAGCGGCTGAAAGCAGGAAAACCCCCTGTGCGGCAGGTCGTCCTGGTCTCCGAAGTCGTGCATCGGCGCGTGGGTGAGGAGAATATCAAATCCTCCGCGCCGGAAAAGCTGGAACTTCAGACGGCGGATGCGTTTTGCCATATCCTTTTCCGTACACTGATAGTGTCCGTTGTTATAGCGCATGGAGCCGCCAAGGCCCAGGATCCGGATTCCTTCATACACGTAGATCTGATCATCTATGCAGATGCAGCCTTCCGGCGGCTTCATATCGTAGATGTCATCATGATTGCCATGCACATAAAGGAGTGGACAGTTGGAGAAAGTAACCAGGAAAGACAGGTAGGCAGGGGGAAGATCCCCCGCTGACAGAATCAGGTCTACCCCTTTCAGTTTTGTCTCATCATAGAAATCCCAGAGGGATTTGCTGGGCTCATCCGCCAATAATAATATATTCATGACTCAATCTTGGTTGCAGCAGGGGTAAGATTGGCCTGCATGCTTAAAAGTTCTCTGGCCTCCGGTTCCAGCTGCTCCGCGGAGGGAATAAAGCCGACAACAGAACGGACCAGATAGTCCTGCGTGATGATCTCCTCCGGAGTTAAAATCTTTCCCTTCTCTCCTTTTGTCAGGCCGCCCTGGATCGTAATCTCGCCTGCAAAGGGGTTGAACTCGTCTGTATAAATCTGCTGCTTCATGATCTGAGTCAGCCTGTCCACGCCGTGCGGCAGGTTCTGGGATGTGATCAGGTCCAGGATCCCGGACGCGATTCCCCACCAGTAATTGACGGCCGGCTTTGAGCGGACATCCTTGGAACGGTCCCAGTTTCCCTGAAGGAAATCCCGGATAATCCGCTCATAGAAACGCCCCCAGTTCCAGATCGGGGCCGCAAGCTTGAGCAGATTGCCGTCCCGGGTCATATACAGGCCGAAAAGGCGCTCTTCCGACGAAGGACGGATCATGTCATTGTCGGAGATCACCGAAATGCCCTCCCGCCTGATCAGATCGGCAAAGGGTTCTCTGTCCAGCAGGGAATTCCAGTAGAGATAGACCCGGGCTCTCGGATTGGTCATGCGAGCGCCCAGGGCGAAGGCATTGATATTGGCCACCGCGCCGTAGATCGGATACCGCGCGATATAGGCGATCTTATCGTTGTCGCTCATGGCGCCGGCGATCATTCCCGCCAGGAATTTGGCCTCGTAGAGCCTTCCGTAATAGGTCCGGATCGCCGAATAGGGCTGGCCCACGGAACAGTTCAGGATCCTTGCTTCGGGATGCTCGATCGCCGCCTTCAGGCTTGCCGCCAGGAACTTCTGGCTGGTTGTGAAAATCAGATGGTTGCCTGCGGCGATCACCTGGTTGAGAAGCTCCAGGATATCCGTGGATTCATCCTGCAGGAAAAATGCTTCCGTGCGGATCCTGTCTCCAAACATCTGGTCAAGTGCCATCCGGCCCAGCTCATGACTGTAGGTCCAGCCGGACTGGTCCATTTTCTGGTCATGGATAAAGGCAATCTTCAGCTGTTTACTGCTGGTCTGGCTGAAAAAGCGGGTGAAGATGGATCCGCCCTGTTCCTGGGCCGGTTCCAGCACCACGGCTTTATCCGTCGTGTCATGTCCGATCAGAGGGAATTCCTCCCAGATCTTATCCACGTCCGCTTTCATCTCGGCGGGCGTTTTCTGAAGGATATCCTCATAGGGATAGAGGGAGAGATAAAACAGCAGGGCGTCTCCGGGAGTCGCCTTCAGGTTCTGTCCTCCCTTTGCCACAAACAGTTCCGTGAAATGGTTATAGAGCGACTTGAAATTCACAAGTTCTTCTTCCGTCCACTTCTCCCCGCTCTTTTTCCCCAGAGCCGCGGAAAGCTTCGGGAAGCTTCCGGTCTGGCTGAACCAGATGTAATTAATCTGGCTGTCCTTGTAAAAATCCAGGAATTCGTAATAGATTTTGTTCTCCAGGGTGTCTTCCGGATAGGGAATCACCCGGGTGACACTTCCCTCGATCGAATCCGCGTGCACATATTTCAGCACGCTTACCCTCTTGTTGCCCTCCAGGACATAAAAGCGGTTCATAACCTCATAGGCCACGATCGGGTCTCCGATTCCCTGGTCCATATGGTAGGAAAGGACATTGTCCCATTTGTGGGCAAACTCGGATTTCTCGGGCATCAGGGGCATGAAATTCCCTGCGAAGGCATTCTGCCTGCCGGCTGTCTTGGTCCCGACAATCTGGTCAAGCTGAATCGTGACCAGTCCGAGCGGCTGCTCCGTTTTAACGTTTACCTGCTGAAGGATCTCGTCCAGGGCAGGGAGATAGGGGTAATCCCCCTTTGATACCGCGCTGCGGTACGCGCTTCTTGCAAGTTTCTGGGCTTTGGTATAATCTTCAGAAGCCATTTTTCCTCCGGTCTGTGCTCTGGCAGTGTCTGCACTGTCTCATCGTCTGTATCATATGTAACCAATCAGCACCCCTGACCACCCCTGACCACCCGCAAGGGAGGCTCCGAAGCAACCTGAGTCCGGGGTGCTGAACAGTTACTGTCATTTCTTATAACAGGGCTTCATAGCAGCTGCGGACTGCTTTGATGAATTCCTCGCTGTCCAGCTTCTCCACCTCTTTCAGATTCGTGATCAGGGCAAGGTCCCCCGTCATTTTTCCGGATTCGATGGTGGATATGACGGCCTTCTCCATCCGGTCCGCATATGCGGTCAGTTCGCCGATACCGTCCAGCTGTCCTCTCTTGCGCAGGGCTCCGGTCCAGGCGAAAATGGTGGCAACCGAATTCGTGGAGGTCTTCTCTCCTTTCAGATACCTGTAATAATGCCTCTGGACCGTGCCGTGGGCCGCCTCGTAC
>ODAI011749363.1_pt1 | contig 17646 bp, 13 predicted proteins | sample 1539321 | NCBI WGS metagenome assembly ODAI01 (sample SAMN02144231, study PRJEB22623) | gut metagenome | biome: sheep rumen | host: Ovis aries | place: New Zealand | reverse complement strand
GCCGTGATCGAAGGCGTGATGGGCTATTACGACGGGCTCACGGCAGACAGCGATCGGGCGAGCAGCTATGCCGTCGCCAAAGCGCTCGACGCGCCGACGGTGCTGATCGTCGATGCGCGCGGGCAGTCGCTTTCGGCGCTCGCCGCGATCAAAGGATTTCTCACATTTCGCCCCGACAGCCGGATCGCGGGCGTGATCTTCAACCGCATGAGCGAGCACGTATACAACGCGCTGAAGGACGATGCTGCGTCGCTCGGCGTCGTGCCGATCGGGTATGTGCCGAAATCGGACGCGCTGATGATCGAAAGCCGGCATCTGGGACTTCTGACGCCCGGCGAGATCGGGGATCTCGAAGCGAAGCTCGACGCGCTCGCGGCGCTGCTCGAACGAACGCTCGATTTCGACGCGCTGCTGTCGCTTTCGGAGCGCGCGCCGGCGCTCGATGTTCCGGAAGAACCGGCGATTGCGCCGACGTCGCATGCGCGCATTGCCGTCGCACGCGACGAAGCGTTCTGCTTCCTGTATCGCGACAATCTCGACGTGTTGAAGCGCTGCGGCGCAGAGCTTGTGTTCTTCTCGCCGCTGCACGATGCCGCGCTGCCCGAAGGAACGCAGGGACTGATTCTGCCCGGCGGGTATCCGGAACTGTACGCAAAGACGCTGTCGGAGAACGCGCCGATGCGCGCGGCGATCTGCACGGCGATCGGAAACGGCATGCCGTGTCTTGCCGAGTGCGGCGGATTTCTGTATCTGCACGATACGCTCGAGGACATGGCGGGCGAAACGCATCCGATGTGCGGCGTGATCCGAAGCGCCGCGGTGCGCACCGAAAAGCTGTCGCGCTTCGGCTACATCACGCTGACGGCAAGGGAGGACGGCGCGTTCTTCAAGGCGGGCGAGTCGATCAAAGCGCACGAGTTTCACTATTTTGAAAGCAAAGACTGCGGTTCTGCGTTCTGCGCAGGAAAGCCGAACGGCAGGGAATGGATGTGCATGCATCAGACGGGCAATCTGCTCGCGGGGTTTGCGCATCTGTGGTACGGATCGAATCCGAAGCCGATCGAGCGGTTTGTGCGCGCATGCGCAAAGGAGGACTGAATGGCAAAACCGATCATGATCCAGGGCACGATGTCCAATGCGGGCAAGAGCCTGATCGCCGCAGGGCTGTGCCGGGTGCTCAGACAGGACGGATACCGCGTCGCGCCGTTTAAGGCGCAGAATATGGCGCTGAACTCCTTCATCACCAAAGAAGGGCTCGAAATGGGACGCGCGCAGGTCGTACAGGCGGAAGCGGCGGGCGTCGAGCCGTCGGTGCTGATGAACCCGATCCTTTTGAAACCCACGAGCGACATGGGCTCGCAAGTCATCGTCAACGGCGAGGTGACGGCACAGCTTTCCGCGCGCGACTATTTCGCCGTGAAGCGATCGCTTTTGCCGGCGGTCATGCAGGCGTACAACAAACTGTCCGAACAATACGACGTGATCGTCATCGAGGGCGCGGGCAGTCCCGCCGAAATCAATCTGAAGGACGCGGACGTGTTCGTCAATATGGGCATGGCAAAACAGGCGAAGGCGCCGGTGCTGCTGGTCGGCGACATCGACCGCGGCGGCGTGTTCGCACAGCTGTACGGCACGGTCGCGCTGCTGGATCCCGACGAGCGTGCGCTCGTGAAAGGCGTGATCATCAACAAATTCCGCGGCGACGAGTCGATCCTGACGCCGGGCGTGAAACAGCTTGAACAGCTTCTGGGCATTCCGGTCGTCGGCGTCGTGCCGTACGTGCATCTGGATATCGACGACGAGGACAGTCTGTCCGAACGGCTCGGCAACAAGGCGGCGGCGCTCGTCGACATCGCCGTGATCCGGCTGCCGCGGCTTTCGAACTTCACTGATTTTCGCGCGCTCGAGGCGATCGAGGGCGTATCCGTGCGCTATGTGGAGTCGCCGCGCACGTTCGGCTCGCCGGACCTTGTGATCCTGCCCGGCACGAAGAACACGATGGCGGACCTGCTGTGGCTGCGTCAGAGCGGGCTCGAAGGCAAGGTCCTGCGCTTTGCGGACGCGGGCGGCGCGGTGTTCGGGATCTGCGGCGGGGATCAGATGCTCGGAACGGAGCTCTCCGATCCGCACGGCGTCGAGCACGGCGGAAGCCTGCGCGGCATGGGACTTTTGCCGGTTCGCACGACCTTTACCGAACAGAAGACGCGCACGCGCGTGCGCGGCGCGTTCGGTACGCTTTCCGGCACGTTCTCCGCACTTTCCGGTCTTCCGGTCGAAGGGTACGAGATCCACATGGGCGAAACGGAAACAGACGCACCGATCGTCACAATCACCGATTCGGTCACGGGAACGGCGCGCACGGACGGCTGCCGCAGCGCGAACGTATGCGGCTGTTACGTGCACGGCGTGTTCGATACGGATGAGGTCGCGTCCGCGCTGGTGCACGCGCTGGCAAGAGAAAAGGGCGTCGATCCGGCGCTGCTCGGCGCGGTTTCCGGCGAAGCGCACAAGCAGCAGCAGTACGATCTGCTTGCCGACACGATCCGCAGGCATATGGACATGCAGGCGATCGACCGCATCATAAAGGAGGGCATCTGAATGGACATCCAAAAGATCGCACCGATGGACATCGAGCGCGAAAGCTTTCGCATCATCACCGAGGAGCTGGGCGACCGTGTGATCGATCCGGAGCTTGCGCCGATCCTGAAGCGTGTGATCCATACGAGCGCGGACTTTGAATACGCGGACACGCTGTATGTTTCAAAGGACGCGATCCGGCTTGCGAAGGAAGCGCTGAAGAGCGGCGCATCGATCGTCACCGATACGCAGATGGCGCTTGCGGGCATCAACAAGCGCACGGCGGAAAAGCTCGGATGCAGGACGTTCTGCTTCATGTCGGACGACGACGTGGCGAAGCAGGCAAAGGCGCAGGGCGTTACACGCGCGCGGGTCAGCATGGACAAGGCTGTCGCGATGGGCGAAAACGTGATCTTCGCGATCGGCAACGCGCCGACGGCGCTGATCCGGCTTCGCGAGCACATCGACGCGGGCTACCGTCCGAAGCTCATTATCGGCGTGCCGGTTGGGTTTGTGAACGTCGTTGCGTCAAAGGAGCTGATCATCGAAACGGACGTGCCCTGCATTGTGGCACGGGGCAGAAAGGGCGGAAGCAACATCGCGGCGTGTATTGTAAACGCGCTGCTGTACATGATCGACGAAACCAGAGGAGGCAATCTATGAACAGCGATTCTTTTTTCCAAAACACCGACTGCAAGTATTTTCCGTGCCACAAAACGGAGCACCCGGAGGACTTCAACTGCCTGTTCTGCTACTGCCCGCTGTATATGCTCGGTTCGAAATGCGGCGGCAACTTCACCTATACCGAAACGGGCATCAAAAACTGCACGGACTGCATGGTTCCGCATTCGCGCAACGCGGTTCAGTACATCATCAAGCGCTGGCCGGACATCGCCGCCGTCGCATCGAAAAAACCGGAGCAGGAAGACGATTGACCGATGGATGAAACCATGACGGTCTGCGGAAAGGACTATCGCATCATACGGCTGCTCGGGCACGGCAAGGGCGGCTATTCGTATCTTGCCGAATGCGGCGGGCGCGAGGTCGTGCTGAAGCAGATCCATCACGAGCCGTGCAGCTATTATACCTTCGGCAATAAGATCGAAGCGGAGCTTCACGATTACGAACGGCTGAAAAACGCCGGCATCCGCGTCCCTGCGTTGCTTGCGTTCGACACGGAAACGGAGCGCATTGTCAAGGAATATGTCGAGGGCGAAACGATCTTCGAGCTCGTGAAAAACGACATACCGGTCGAGCCGTACCTTTTTGAAGCGCGGAAAGCGGCGGCGCAGGCGAAGGCGGCGGGGCTGAACCTCGACTGGTTTCCGACCAATTTCGTCGTATGCGGCGGACATCTCTGGTACGTTGACTATGAATGCAATCCGTATTCCGACGAATGGAGCTTCGAAACCTGGGGTGTCCGATACTGGTCGAAGACGCCGGAATTCCTTGCGCATCTCGAACGCCCTTGATCGTCTGCGCGGGAACGAACATGACGAAACGGGGGAGAGGATATGACATTCAGACCGTTTGACGATGCGGACTACGATGCGGTCTGCACCTTTCTGATCGAACTGAACGAATCGGACCGCAGTTATGTGAACTGGAACTGGGCGCGGTTCGAATGGATGTACGAGCATCCGGAGTTCGACAAATCGCTGCGCAGCGCGATCGGATTGTGGTGCGACGGGGACCGCGTCGTCGGCGCCGCGATCTACGACATGTATTTCGGCGAGGCGTTCTGCGGCGTGCTGCCCGCATACCGGCGGATCTTCCCGGACGTGCTGCGGTATGCGTATGATACGCAAAGGGACGACGCCGGTCTTGCCGTTGCGTTCGAAACCGGAAACGAAGCGGCGTGCGAAACGGCGCAGGCGCAGGGATTTCTGCCGATCGATCAGCAGGAAACCGTGATGCGCATCGATCTGAATCGCCCGCTCGACGCCGCGCTGCCGGACGGGCTGTCGTTCGCTTCGCTCGATCCGGTTCAGGATGCTTACGCGATCGCGTGGCTGTTTTGGAGAGGGTTCGATCACGGCGAGGACCGCGCGCAATTCGAGCGGGAGGAACCGATCGTGCCGCGCGTGCGAAAGCATTTCGATCCGCAGCTCAGCGTGGCGGCGGTCGACGCATCGGGCGAGCCGGTTGCCTGCTGCTGCGTGTGGTACGACGCACGGACCGACTATGCTTACGTCGAACCGGTCTGCACGGTTCCGTCATACCGGCACAAGGGCGTCGGCAGGGCGGTCGTGTACGAAGCGCTGAATCGCGCAAAGGCGCGCGGCGCAGCGCAGGCATACGTCATCTCGGATCAGACGTTTTACGAAAACCTGGGCTTTACAACGGCATACCGGTATCGCTTTTTCCGAAAGCCGTAAACGGGCAATAAAAAAGAGAGCTGCAGATGCAGCTCTTTTTTGCGCAGTCATTTCATTTCGGCGATCTCTTTGTCCGCGCGGCTGTAGTATGGACCGAGGTCCTCGGCGATCGCCCGCAGAACGGCGAACCGCTCGGAGCAGCCGAGATAGATCGTGTGCCGCCATAAAAAGAACGGCAGAACAAAGAGCGGAACCATGATCAGCTGCAGGAACGCGCGATCGGACCAGTTCGCCGATCCGTGCATGTCGAGCAGCCGCAAAAAGACGATCAGCGACAGCGCGTTCAGAACCAGCAGCCATACGCCCTTCGATACGAGCGCGCGCGACTTTGCACGCCTGCCGCCGAGGATCAGCCCGATCCCGCCGAGCATGGGGAACCAGGTCCAGATCTGCCACCGGCTGTTTTCCGCGCGCCAGGTCGGATTGCACAGGTTCGGATATGCGGCATATGCCTTTGCACGGTCGGCGCATTCCGCCTGCCGGAACGCCGGATAGGCAAGCTGCAGCCGAACCAGATGCAGAACGTACAGGATCGCACCGGCGAGCGCAAACGCACAGATCAGGCATTCGAGGATGATCGACGCGATCCGCCGGTCCGGATAGGTCAGGTTGTCCGCTTCGACGAACATCAGAACGGACAGCAGAAGAAGGACGGATACGGCGATCCCGGCACCGCCGAGCAGGGCGAGCGAGCGCGTTTTGCTCTTTTTGGCGATGTGCAGTCCGCCGCAGCCGTAGATGCGCGGCACAAATCCCGCAACGCGCCAAGCGAAGATCCCGCGATCGACGGCGCGTTCCGCGTCGGTCTGGGATTTCGGCGGGTTCTTTGCCAGATATGCGCTGCGAAAACGCGCGTAGTCGCGTCTTACAACGAAGGTATAGATCACGCGCGCCGCATAGAACAGGAACAGCAGAAGCGACACGATCCGCATATCGCGTGAAAAGCCGGTATTGCGGAACACGTACAGAAACGCGTTCTGTGCGTTCAGCTCATAATCGATCTCCGCCGCGGCGCGCAGCGCAAGGTCGGCAAGCAACAGCGCACACATCGCGCAAAACGCGATCAGAAACACGGTGCCGACGCGCGCGAAACGCCTGCGTCCGGTGCGCCGACGCATCTCAAACGGACCGAGCAGTCCCGCAACGGGGATCAGGTTCAGCCACGGGAGCGCGTCTTTTTTGACCGTTGCCGGCCTGGGTTCGTCCGTTCCGTTCGGATTCAGCGCGGCTTCCAGTTCCTGCACGGTCTGAAACCGATCGCGGCTCTGCACGGCAAGACCGCGCATCAGAGCGGTCTGCGCGGTTTCGGGGATCGCAACGCCGAGCTCCGAAGGCGCTTTTACCTCGTCCAGCAGGATGCGCTGCAGCGAATCATCCGGCGGAAACCCGACGATCATGTGATACAGCGTGGCGCACAGCGCGTACACGTCCGTCCACGGTCCCTGCTCGCCGCGGCTGCGGTACTGCTCCTCGGGCGAGTAGCCGGGCTTCAGACATACGGAACGCGAGGCGTCGGATGCGGAATCGATCGCGCGGGACGCGCCGAAATCCATCAGCTTCGCGGTGCCGTCGGACAGCACGCGGATGTTGGATGGGCTGATGTCGCGATGGATCAGCCCGTGTTCGTGCAGCAGCGCAAGCGAATGCATGATCGGCTGCAGCAGGGCGTATGCCTCGCGATAGGGGAGCGTGCCTTTTTCCTCGAGGACGTTTTTGAGATCGCGTCCGTCGAGATATTCCATCACGATATAGGCGGTGCGGTTCTCTTCAAAGAAGTTGGTGACGGAAACGATGCTCGGATCCTGCTGGAACTGCGCCAGCGTGCGCGCTTCGTTCAGAAACGCCGCCTTGCCGCGCGAAAAGAGCTCCATCGGTTCGCCGTTCGGGATCGTGATGTCCTTCGACGCCTTTTGATGCCGGGTCACGAGCGCGCGCGGAAAATACTCTTTGACCGCAACGCGCATCCGCAGCGTTTCGTCCCATCCCTCATAGGTGATGCCGAAGCCGCCTTCTCCGAGCACCCGCACGATGCGGTACCGGTTTTGCAGCAGCGTGTCGGGCGGAAGCTGATGCGGAAGCGGCGCCAGTTCGGTTTCTTTCATTTCTTACTCCTTGCCTCGTTGATGAGCTTTTCAAAGTCCTCGCGATAGCTGCTGGACAGGTTATAGACCCGGTACAGGTAGAAATTCTCCTCCTCGAGCGCGCGGTTGGTGACCTCTTCCATCAGAAATTCGGTCGGGTCGTCCGCGTCGAGATAGCCGAGCACGAAGGAGTCGAACTCATCCTCGGGGCGCAGCGCGGGGAACCCGCACGAGCGCAGCACGGCGTTCAGACGGTTCTCATGGATCGCGTTCTCCGGGGACAGCTCGCAATCGCTTCCGAAGAACAGCAGAAAACAGATCAGCGTGGTTCGGTCGAGATCCAACTCGCCCTTGATATACTTGCGGATCGCGTTCTCGCCCGAACGGTTGCGCTGATAGCCGCGGTCCGCTCCGTCGAGCGCGTAGGCGCGGTCGAGCTCGCGCTCGCGCGCTTCGGCTTCCTCCTGCTTTTTCTGCAGGATCTGCCCGTCGCTGAGCGCGCCGAACGATTTCGGATCGCTTTTGCGCAGCGAAGCCGCAAGGCGTTTGCGGTCCTTTTCGGGAAGCGCCGTCAGCGCGCCGCAGTATTCGATCAGCACGTCCATCCAGTCGGAGGAAACGTATTCGAAATAATGATAATTGAATGCGTCGAACACGCCGCCGCACGAAATATCGGTCTGCATCAGAAAGGCGCGGATCTCGTCGGGCGTCATCTTTTTGCGCTTTAAGGTCTGCACGCCCTTGAACATCGCAAGCTGCGCGTACGCCTCCTCGGAGGGCGCGCCGCTTCGCAGGGCGGAGAGGAAGGATTCGATCTTGGTCACGAGATCGAAATACAGGTATTTGCAGAAATAGTACCGCGTTTTTTCGCGGACCGGGCTGAACGCGCGGATGTTCTCTTCGAGAAACGCTTCGAACGTTTCGCTGCCGGAAGCCGCCTCCAGAAGCCGCCGCTGCATGCGCTGCGTGACCTTGCCGGTCTCCAGTTCGAGACTCGTTTCGTCCGAATTGGCGGCGAGATAATCGGTCAGGTCCTGCATGCTGACGGTGCGGTTCAAAAAGAACCGGTCGGCGGGCGTGCGCGATTCGAGCAGCGCTTCGCATTTTGCCGAAAGCTGCCGCCATTGCTGATACGACATCCCGTTGTGAAACGCGTAGATCAGCGACGCTTCCCGCATCGAACGCGCGTAGAGCTGCGCACAGCCCGCGCCGAGCAGCTTTTCGTTCAGCTCCGTCAGCGAGTAATGTTTGACGAAACCGAGCGCGATGATCCGATAGCGCAGCGGAATGCGCATCACCTTGTGCGGATCGAGCGTCATGCTCTCCGCAAGGAGCGTGTCGACGTCGGCGTTCTGCTGCAGTTCGTTGATCAGAATATCGAAAGCGGAGGATCCTGCCATATGCGCCGTTCCTTTCCCGATGGATTACGGTCAGTATACCATGAAACCGGCTGCTTGTAAATCGCATCGCGAAAACAAACTTGCAATTCCGGTGTGTTATGCTGTATCCGGGGGAGGATCGAAAAAAAACGCAGCGCGAAAAAAGCGAACCGTCCGAAGACGGTTCGCCGTTCTGTTTTCGGTGCGATCAGATCTCGACGCTGCCGGACGTGATGTAGCGGCCGGACTTGCGGTCAAACAGCATGATCGAGCTGCCTGCGAAGCGGATGTGCGTCGCGCTGCCGATCTGATAGAGCGTATCGCCGAACACGACGCCGGTGAGCAGGAATTCGCCGGTGCGGATCTTCAGCGTGGATTCCATGCCGGTGGGCATTGCGCCGTAGATCTCGCCTTCGATGCCGTCGTCGGCAAGGCGGATGAATTCGGGGCGTACGCCGAGCACGAAGTCGCCGTCCGTGATGACCGGCGCGTCCTCGATCGAGGTATCGACCTCCTCGACGCGTGCGATGTTATAGCGGAACACTTCGTCCTTGTTGCCTTTTTCGACATAGCCCTTCTGCTTTGCAAGCTCGGCTCTGCGCGCCTTTTCGGCTTCGATCGACGCGTCGCGGTCTGCATTCCACTGCGCCATCGAGATCGGCTCGTTCGGGCGGAACGTGACGCGATTGTCGCCGAGCAGCTTCAGCGCGATGCTGCCGTCCGCGTTCTGCTCGCCGTGCGTCTCGATGAAATTGATCGAGGGATTGCCGACGAAGTCCGCAACGAACAGGTTGTTCGGGCGGTTGTAGACGGTCAGCGGCGCGTCGTACTGCTGCAGCACGCCGTTGTTGATCAGGCAGATCGAGGTCGCGAGCGTCATTGCTTCCATCTGGTCGTGCGTGACGTAAACGAAGGTGCTGCCCGTTTCCACGTGCAGACGCTGCAGCTCATAGCGCATCTCAAGACGCAGCTTTGCGTCGAGGTTCGAAAGCGGTTCGTCCATGAACAGCACGCTGGGTTCCGGCGCGAGCGTTCTTGCAATCGCAACACGCTGCTGCTGACCGCCGGACAGTTCCGCGGGGTAGCGGTCCATGAACATGCCGATCTTGACGATGCGGCTGACTCTGCGCACCGCGAGATCGACTTCCTCCCGGTTCAGCTTGCGCTTTGTGACGACCGGCTTGCCGTCGCGGATCACGCGGTATTCGGCGTCGAGCGTTTCGCCCTTTGCCTTGTGCGCGGCGATCGCATTGGCGTGCTTCGTGTTGAGCTCGTTTACGATCGCGGCCGCCTTCGACGTGTCGGACTGCAGGTTATAGCCGAACAGCGTCTTTGCCGTCATCATGGAGATCGAGTATGCGTCGATCAGCTTGATGTACGCTTTCTTTTTGTCGACCGTGCCGTTCTTGTCGCGGCAGTCGTTGATGACGTCGGCAACGCCCTTCGGGTCCTTCAGGATCTCGGCAAGGCGCGCACAGTTCTTCGCGTCGTAATCGACGGTTTCCTTCGGTTCGTTGATATTTTTGAGACCGAACGCGATGTTGTCGTATACGGTCATGTTGGGCCACAGCGCATAGTTCTGGAACAGGAAGCCGACCTTGCGCTTGTTGGCGGGGATGTTGATGCCCGCCGCGCTGTCGAACACGACCTTGTCGCCGATGGTGATGCGGCCTTCGGTGGGCGTTTCGAGACCCGCGATCATGCGGAGCGTCGTCGTTTTGCCGCAGCCGGACGGACCGAGCAGCGTGACGAACGCGTTATCCTCGATAACGAGATTCAGATTTTCGACCGCGTAGAATTTCTTCCAACGCTTCGTGATGTTTTCCAATACGATTTTCGGCATAATTAACCTCCGATGCCTTCATCTAAGCTTGCACCCGTGATTTTGTTGACGACTGTGTTGAAGATCAGGATCGTGACGATCAGGATCAGGTTGATACCGCTCGAGAACGCGTACAGACCCATTTCATCGAAATAGTCCAGCGTCGTGGAGAGGATGTAGCCCTGCGTGCACAGCAGCATGAACAGGGACAGCTCTCTGAGGCACGTCATGAACGGAAGCATGAATCCGCTGATGATCGAGGATTTCTGGATCGGTACGATGATGCGGAACATGCGCTTGAACCACGGAATGTCCTGAATGATCGCCGCCTCCTCGATCTCGCCCGAAAGCTGCAGCATGGAGTTCAGCGACGCGCGGCTCGCAAACGGGATATACTTCACGGTGCCGACGATGATCAGCAGCCAATAGGTATTGAACAGGTTGACGTACTTGTTCGAGAACAGGATGAAGAACGCGACGCCGACCGCGATGGAAGGCATGAGGTACGGCAAAAACGCGATGTTGTTGACGTAGTTCGCCCACTTGTTGCGGCGGTTCTTCGATACCGCATAGCCGATCAGCGTGCCGATCGTGCCGGCCGTCAGCGCGCAGGCAACGGAGACGAGAAGCGTTCCGCCGTAGGCGTGCCAGATCGTCTTGTTGTAGAGCATGCCCTGCTGACCGTACATGCCGTTCTCGGTGACATTCTCGGCGGTGATCCACCACTTGGTCGTGAGGTTCGCAACGTTTCCGGTATACAGGAAGCTGTAATCGCCGGGATTCGGCAGGAACGTTTCGAACGCGAACGAGATGATGGGGTAGATGCTGGTGAAGAACGTGATGACGATGAAGATCGCGCCGATCACGTACTTGCCGGCGTTGCCGAGGTTGAAGCGCGAGATCTGCCCGGACTTGCCCGTAACGGTCGTGTAGCTCTTGCGGCTCTTCAGGGTGAGCTGGTTCGCGAGAAGAATCGCGACGCCGAAGATCATCATGATGATCGCAAGGATGCTGGCCTCGCCGGTGCGGGAGCTGTTCAGCGAGATATACTTCGTGGACAGCGTCTCAAAGTTCAGGTAGTGCGGAACGGGGTAGCTGCCCATCGCGCTGCCGAACACCAGCAGGATCGTGGAAAGGATCGCCGGCTTGATCATCGGAAGCGTGATGCGGAACATCGTTTTCCAGCGCGGCGTGTCGAGGATCGTCGCCGCTTCCTCCAGGTTTGCGTCCATGTTGCGGAAGATGCCGCCGATCAGAATGTACGCAAACGGCGCGTAGTGCAGACCCAGTACCATCGCCGACGGGAACAGTCCCTGACACCACCATGCGGGCATCGTGATATGAAAGACCGAAGCCAGAAGACCGTCCGCGCTGTGCGTGACGGCGTTCGAGTAAAACAGGTTCTTCCACACGACCGCAAGCGTCCACTGCGGCATGATGTACGGGAAAATGAAGATGGAGCTTAGGTATTTACGGAACTTTAAGTTGGTTCTGGTAATCAAAAACGCAAATACGCCGCCGAAGACGATCGATACCACGCAGGAGATCGTGGACAGCAGCAGCGTGTTGAGCAGCGGCGTCCACAGGTTCGCCTTCGAGGTTCTCGATGTGAACAGATCGATGTAGTTGGCGAGCGTGTATCCTTCCGAGCGGCCGGACAGATTGGCGTCGATCGTGCCGGGATGGATCGTGATCGTGTCCTTTGCAATCGCGACGATCGGCGCGACGGTCGTGACGGTCAGAACGATGCCCAGCACGAGAAGGATGATGTTTTGCGGTTTTGAGAAAAATGTTTTCAGCTTGTTGAGCCGAATGCGGCGCTTCATGGCGCGTGTGGGTGCGGCTGTCTGCACGTTTTTCTCCCCCCTATTCCATCGGAGGCGCCCTAATCCCTTAAGGCGCCTCCGGTGATTTCAGTCGTATTGGTAATTATTCGGGCTTATACTTCGTCAGCATTTCGATCCAGGAACCGACGGTGAACGCAACGGATGCGCAGTATGCCGGATCTTCGATGACGAGCTGGCCGTCATTGACCCACCAGTCATAGCCGCGGTCGTTCTTGCAGTCGAATTCGACTTCGCCTGCTTCGTTCATGCCGCCCTTGCTGTGACCGTACTTTTCCTCGGTGCCCGCCGCAACGGTCGGGTTGGAGGAGTAGCCGCCCATATCCTTGCCCCATGCGGAGAAGCCGTCAACGGTGCAGGTGATGTAAGCGATGAACGCGCACGCAGTCCACGGGAGCGGGCTGTTGTCCGGCACGAACATGTAGTGGCAGTAGCCGTAGCCGCCGATGCCCTCGAAGCCGTCCTGATACGCCGCGACCTTGATGTTGTTCTTGGAAACGGTGTCGGATTCTTCGACGGAACGGAGCTTGGAGTAAACGAGCAGACCGAACTGATCGGTTGCGGAAGAGGAGACCAGCGTGTTGCAGATCGGGCCGTCGTCTTCGACTGCCATGTAGCTCTCTACCCACAGCTTGATCCATGCGAGCGCGTATGCGCCGTTCTCACCGAGACCGAGGTCCTTCGCATCCGCCTCGAGGGACTCGATGACGGGCTTGAAGTATGCCTGCTTGTCCGCATCCAGCTTATCGAACGCTTCCTTCAGATAACCGGCGTACTTCTCTTGCGTGAGCATGTAGAGGAAGTTCTTGCCGACGATCTCGGAGTCGATGTCCATGAACAGACCGTGTTCACCTTCTGCGACGAAGTCCCAGCAGTTGGTGAAGGTCTTTTCACCGGTGCAGTTGTACTCGAAGACCTTGTTCAGGGTCTGCAGCGGCAGATAGCCCTTGTACTCGTCCGCCTTGACGCCGTTTGCATTCGCCCAGTCGAGCGGAATGAACGTGTCGAGGATGCCGGGCTGGACCATCTTGCTTTCGATCTGGTTGCCGTCCTGGATCAGGGTGACCGCGAAGGTGCCCTTATCCTTCAGGGAGTCTGCGGTCAGCTGATCGAAGATCTTGTTGTTCTTCGGCTGCTGCCATTCGAATTCCATGGTGTAGTTCGGATCGATCGTCTGCAGATACTCGATGAACAGCGGCAGAGCGGACTTACCGCGGCTGGAGTTGCCCACGCCGTAGAAGGTCGCGCCGTTGGACTCTTCGATCGCCTTTTTGGCGAGCTCTTCGAGCGTCATGCCCTGTGCTTCCTTAATGACCTGCTTGACAGCGGAGTCTTTGACATCGGTATTCGCCGGGGTTGCGGTACCGCAGGCGACGAGACCGAGGACCATCACGACTGTCAGCATCATTGCGACAAACTTTTTCATGATTTCCCTCCTGAAAAATATGGTTGCGGAACATAACATTCCGACGCACCCCATTATAACACCGGTACGTCGGAATTGCAAATGTATTCTTTTTTGCCGCAGTGACCGGCGGATTGCGCATTACTTGAAACGGTAGCCGCTGACGAACGTAACCTTTGCGTGACCCGTCGAAGTGCCCTTTGCGTTGTAGTAGTTCTGATAGAGGCAGCCGCCGCTGATATAGTAGCCGTACGAGGTCAGCGATGCACGCACGCGGCTGCCGTAGTTGCCTTCCGCGGTATAGAGCTTATCGCCCTTGCGCTGCAGCACGACGAAGTAATGTCCGTTGATGCGGATCGCATCGCCCGTCGCGATGTCCTTTACGGACTTGTACGTTTCAAATTTCTTCGGAGAGGTTGCCCAGTCCGCGCCGTACACGTATTTGCAGAAGTCGACGGCATACGCCATGCATCCCGAGCAGCTCCATCCCGAAAGGTACGGGCGCTTCGAACCGCCCCACGAGGCGCCGTTTTTGTACCGGCTGTTCTGCAGGAAGCTTGCGACTCTCAGCGCATATTTGACCTTGCTGAAAGAAGAAGCCAACGAAAAGGTGAGGCGCGGCGCTTCGAGCGCTTCCGCTTCGAGCGGGGACGCGGCGACGACGGCGACCGGTTCGGGTTTTGCGTCGGCGAACGCCGCGGTCGGCAGGGCGGAGCCGAGCGTCAGGACGGCGAGTGCGAACAGTGCAATGCGTTTCATCAGTTGTTTCATGGTTGTTTCCTCCGTTTCATTTTGTTGAGCAAAGCATACCATGCCCGGATTGCGGTTTTGTTTTCGCACGCGTACATGCGCCGGGCGCGTCTTCGATATGACCGGATCGTACAAAAATCGGACGCTTTGAACAAAATGGATTGACGCGCTTTCGCCGAAGCGGTAAAATAAAAGCAACCTGAATTTGAGGAGGTTCTGCCATGCAGAAAACCGATCCGCGCTATTCCCAGTATATCGACATTCTGAACGAGGAGCTGCGGCCCGCAATGGGCTGTACCGAGCCGATCGCCATCGCGTATGCGGCGGCAAAGGCACGCGCCGTGCTGGGCAGAACGCCGAAACAGCTTCTGGTCGAGGTCTCCGGCAATATCATCAAGAACGTCAAAAGCGTCGTCGTGCCGCATACGGGCGGGCTCAGAGGCATCCCGGCGGCGGTCGCGGCAGGCGTGGTGGCGGGCGATGCGGACGCGGAGCTTGAGGTGCTTTCGAAGGTCACCGCGGAGGAGATCGAGGCGATGACGACCTATCTTGCGAACACGCCGATCGAGATCCGCCATGCCGACACCGGACGCATCTTCGACATTCAGATCACGGCGTTCGCGGCGGCGGACCGCGCAACGGTGCGCATCGCGGACTATCATACGAACGTCGTTCTGGTGCAGCGCAACGACGAGATCCTTTTAAAGCAGACGCTCACCGACCGCAACGACGACCGGCTGACCGACCGGACCTGCCTGTCGGTCGAGGGCATCGTCGATTTTGCGGACTCGGTCGATCCCGAGGACGTGCGTGCGGTTCTGGAACGGCAGATCTCCTATAACATGGCGATCGCGGAGGAAGGGCTTTCGGGCAATTACGGCGCAAACATCGGAAAGACGGTGCTCCGCGGCAGAGAACACGACATCAATTATATGATGCGCGCATGGGCGGCGGCGGGCAGCGACGCCAGAATGAACGGCTGCGAGCTGCCTGTCGTGATCAACTCGGGCAGCGGCAATCAGGGCATCACGGCGTCGGTTCCGGTCATCGTGTATGCCCGCGAAACCGGCAATACGCACGAAGAACTTCTGCGCGCGCTGTGTGTGTCGAACCTCATCACCACGCATCTGAAGACCGGCATCGGCAGACTTTCCGCGTATTGCGGCGCGGTCAGCGCGGGCGCAGGCGCAGGCGCGGGTCTTGCGTATCTGAAGGGCGGACGGTTCGAAATGATCGCGCACACCGTCGTCAACGCGGTGGCGGTCACCTCCGGCATCATCTGCGACGGCGCGAAGGCAAGCTGCGCGGCGAAGATCGCGGCGGCGGTCGACGCGGGACTTCTGGGACTTGCGATGTACGAGGACGGCAACCAGTTCTTCGGCGGCGACGGCATCGTCAAATGCGGCGTGGAAAACACGATCGCGGCGGTCGGCAAGCTCGCGCGGTGCGGCATGGAGCAGACCGACAAGGAGATCATCGAACTGATGATGGAGCGATAACCCCAAAAACAAGCGACCGCCGGCGGATCCCGCCGGCGGTTTTTTGATGCATATCATGCGCGATCCGAAAACGCTTCCGCTTCGCGCACGGTCTCTGCAAGATAGCGGATCGTTTCGACGGGGTATTCGCCCGCCGCGGTTTCGCCGGTCACCATCACGGAGGCGGCGCCGTCGAGCACGGCGTTGAAGATATCGGACACCTCGGCACGCGTCGGAACGGGGCGGTGCGTCATCGAATCGAGCATCTGCGTCACGACCGTAAAGCGACGGCCTGCCGCGCGGCATGCCGCAGCGATGCGCTTTTGCGCCGCGGGCAGTTTCCACAGCGGCATGGCATTGCCCAGATCGCCCCGCGCGATCACGATCTCGTCGCAGTGCGGCAGAAGCTCGTGCAGACGGTTGAGCCCGTCCGAGCTTTCGATCTTTGCAAACAGACGGATGTGCGCGCAGCCAGCTTTCTCGAGCGCACGGCGCACGTCGATCAGATCCTCCTTCGAGCGCACAAAGGGCTGCATCAGCGCCGTCACACCGTACCGCTTCGCCATGCGGATGTGCAAAAGGTCGGTTTCGGTCAGGGCGGGGGAAGGGATCGAATATCCCGGCAGCGCAACGCTTTTTCTGCTTTCCAGCACGCCGCCGCGCCGCACGGTCAGCCCGCGCGGATCCTCTTTGATCAGAAGGATCTTTCCGTCGTCCAGCAGGATCTCCTGCCCGATCGGCGCATCCCGGAGCGCGCCGCAAACCGCATCGGAAAACGGGATCGAGGTTTCGCCGATCCGATCGCCTGCGAAAAGCGAAAGCGGCGCGTCGAGCGTTCCGATGCGCAGTTCCGGTCCCTGTATGTCGATGAGAAGCTCCGGTTTCACGTTCGCCGCATCGGCGGCGGAAAAAAACGCCTCGATCATATCCGCGGCGTCTTCGAGCGCGGTATGCGACAGATTCAGCCGCATGCCGTCCAGTCCGTGCGAAAACATGCGAAGCAGGGTTTTTTGATCGGCGCAGGCGGGACCGAGCGTCCCGAAGATCTTGACGTGTTTCATAAGCAAAGCTCCGTATCTGTGATCGCACCATTATAGCATACCGCGCGATCCGCGTAAACAGCAAAGCGCCTGCCGAAGCAGACGCTTGCTGCATTTTGTTATTGATATCTGCGTTTGTTGCGTCCGGGGAAGGTATTGTAGCGATCGGGCAGCCAGAGCGGATCGATATCTTTGACCGCCTCCGCGGCGGTGATCTCGGCGTCGCCGTTGTCGAGATCGATCAGCGTGTAGCGGTCGTTGCCCATGCCGAGCTCCTTCATATAACTGAGCTGACGAAGTCCGTGCCGCGTTTCGATGCGCTCGATCAGCGCCTTTCCGCCGTTTTCGGGCAGGCTGTAGATGAGATCGACGCACGCGTTGTCCGCGGCGAGGATGTCGAGCGAAGCGACGATGCCGACGTCCGGGGTCACGACCGGTTCCGCTTCCGGTCCTTCGCAGTCGCACGAGACCGACATGTTGCGCATCGTGTTGATATAGCATACATGCGGCGCGAAGAAATCGATCGTCGCCTTCGTGCTTTCGCTGATGCGTTCCATCAGTTCCTCCTCGGCGATGCTCCACATGTTGTCGGAACCCTGCACGGTATGGATCTCCTTTTTGCCGATCCGTCCGTCCGCACAGCCGATGCCGATGTTCTTGTTCGAACCGCCGAAGCCGCCCATCATGTGTCCTTTGAAGTGCGTCAGCACAAGCAGCGAGTCATAGTTCAGCATGCTCTTTCCGACGTGCATTTCGGTGAACCACTTGCCGCCGTGCACCGGCAGCGCCGCGACGCCGTCCGCGTCGGTGATGTCCACCGGGCAGAACGTCCAGCCGTTGGTCACGAGCGTCTTGCGGTGCTCTTCGGTGGTATAGCGGCTGCCCTCGTAAT
>ODAI011708919.1_pt1 | contig 17646 bp, 18 predicted proteins | sample 1539321 | NCBI WGS metagenome assembly ODAI01 (sample SAMN02144231, study PRJEB22623) | gut metagenome | biome: sheep rumen | host: Ovis aries | place: New Zealand | reverse complement strand
GCGAGTTGTTGAAAGGTTTTCTGCTTCTGCGCCGATTCCATTTATGGAATCGTGCGCTTAGGAACGAACTTCAGTTCGTTCCGATCCGTTTGATTTATCGAACGGATCATTTCCTCTTTGGAAAATTGCTTTGAATTTAGTAAGTTGTAGCCGCGAAGAGACGGACTTTCTTATGATCGGCATATCCCACACAACCTTGATGTATTAAGTGACTGCTCCTCTGTTTAATGACGCTGCCCGGGGTTGATGATAATGAAAAAAAAAAGACTCCTGCCCGAAAACAGAAGTCTTTTTGATCATAATCATGAGTGAATCGAACGAATCACTACCTTAATACTTTGCTGTGGAAACCTTGACTGCCGGTCCCATGGTGGTTGCAAGCACGATGCTCTTCATGTACTGTCCCTTGAGAGCGCTGGGCTTAGCCTTTACAAGAGCCTCCATAAGAGTATTGAAATTCTCCGTAAGCTTTTCCTCGTCAAAGGAAGCCTTTCCGATGGGAGCATGAATGATATTCGTCTTGTCGAGACGGTACTCGATCTTACCTGCCTTGATATCCTTAACGGCCTTCGTTACATCCATAGTAACGGTGCCCGCCTTGGGGTTAGGCATGAGTCCCTTGGGACCGAGGATCTTACCGAGACGTCCAACAACTCCCATCATATCGGGAGTAGCAACGACTACGTCGAAATCAAGCCAGCCATCGTTCTGGATCTTCGGTATAAGCTCGTCGCCGCCTACGTGATCGGCGCCTGCCGCCTCTGCCTCGGCGATCTTATCGCCCTTGGCAAAAACAAGAACCCTTGTGGTACGTCCCGTACCGTTGGGAAGAACTACCGCTCCACGGATCTGCTGCTCGGCATGACGTCCGTCGCAGCCTGTCTTGATATGAACCTCTACGGTCTCGTCAAACTTTGCCGAAGCAGTTTTCTTTACAAGAGCGATAGCCTCTGCAGGCTCATACTGCATAGCGCGGTCAATGAGCTTGGCCGCCTCTTTATATTTCTTTCCGTGCTTCATTATCCCGCCTCCTATTCTTCTACGGTAACGCCCATGCTTCTGGCGGTTCCCGCGATCATGCTCATAGCTGCCTCCACAGATGCCGCATTCAGGTCAGGCATCTTAAGCTCTGCTATCTCACGGAGCTTATCCTTTGACAGCTTTGCGACCTTATTCTTGTTAGGTACGCCCGAGCCCGACTGAATATTGCAGGCCTTCTTGATAAGAACGGCAGCCGGCGGAGTCTTGGTGATGAAGCTGAAGCTCCTGTCTGCGTAAACTGTGATAACTACGGGGATAAGAACGTCTCCCTTATCCGCTGTCCTGGCATTAAACTGCTTTGTGAATTCCACGATATTGACACCGTGCTGTCCGAGAGCCGGACCTACCGGAGGCGCCGGAGTAGCTTTCCCGGCAGGAATCTGCAGCTTAATATAGCCTTCAACCTTTTTTGCCATTTTATTTCCTCCTTTGTGGTAGTGGCGGAAGCCGGCAGCTTCCTCCCACTCTGCTGCGCTGATCCGCAAGAGCTTATCCGATATCCGCATCGGATACCGGGTGCGGCCGCGCGTTTTTCCGCGCCGGTTTTCATTTATGAAAACCCTGCGCCAAGGTGCGAACTTCGGTTCGCTCTGATCCGTTCAGCTTTCTGAACGGATCACTTTATATCAAAACAATTGATATCCTGTCCTTACCGTACCTAGGGCTCAGAGCCCCGGCACGTCAGTCCATTCTTGAGATCTCATCGAAGCTGATCTCCACCGGGGTCTCCCTTCCGAACAGCTCAACGTTTATCGTAGCCGTCTGCTTGCTCATATCCATCCTCTGGATGACGCCGATGGTATCCTTCCATACTCCGGCGACGACAGCAACGGTATCTCCCTCGCCAAAGTCAATAAATACGTTCTCGGTCTTGATCCCGAGAGGCTTCATCTCGTTTTCGCTTAAGGGCACCGGCTTGCTCCCGGGACCCACAAAGCCCGTGACCCCCCTGGTATTCCTTACCACATACCAGGTCACGTCATTCATGTACATATTTATGAGAACATAACCCGGAAACAGCTTCTTCGCGCTGGTCTTCCTTACACCGTTCTTAAGCTCGGTCACGTCCTGCATGGGGACCCTGACCTCCAGTATCTCGTCCTCCAGATGCCTGTTCTCAATGGCCTTTTCGATATTTGCCTTGACCTTATTCTCATAGCCCGAATACGTATGAACAACGTACCAGCCTGATTCACTACTGTTATATTCTGCCATGGAAATCTCCTGCCTGATACATAAAGGTCAGCCCCCGATGTTAACGATAAAGTCAACGCCATACTGTAAAATGATGTCCAGGATGGCAATGATCACTCCCAGAACGAAGGAAACAACTACGACCGAAATCGTCTGCTTGGTGACATTCTCCTTCGTCTCCCAGTTGATCTTATGGAACTCAGCCTTTACGCCCTTAAAAAAACCGCCTGCCTTCTCGGAAACGGAAGCAGTCCCGGCATTTGAATTATTATCGCTCATTGTTCATTCCTCTTTTATTATTACTTGGTTTCCTTATGCAGGGTATGAGTCTTGCAGAATCTGCAGTATTTCTTTATTTCCATCCTGTCAGGATGCGTCTTCTTATCCTTGGTAGTATCGTAATTACGATTTTTGCACTCAGTACACGCAAGAGTTATCCTTGTACGCATGATAGTTTCCTCCGAAATCCTAAAATCTTTGCCGTCACAAAAAAAAGGGCACTGCCCTCAATCGCTATAAGAATATACCATACCCCTAACCTTCAGTCAAGAAAAAAAGTAAATTCATTTTACGGCAGCCTTCATTTCCCTTATGAACTCACCCACCTTACGAGGCGACTGTTCCTTATATTCTCCTATCAGCTTTACTATGGCGGACCCGACGATGGCCCCGTCTGAAAGCTTTGCCATTTCCGCAGCCTGCTTCGGTGTGGAGATCCCGAAGCCGATGGCGCAGGGAAGCTCCGTATTCCTCCTTACCTCCTCGATGATGGCCTTTAGGTCTGTGGTTATCTCGCTCCTCGTTCCCGTAACGCCAAGGCTTGACACGATATAAATAAACCCTGAGGCCTCCCTCGCTATCATGGATATGCGTTCCCTTGAGGTGGGCGCTATCATGGATATCAGATCGATGCCGTATCTGTCGCATGCCGGCAGAAACTCCCCCTTTTCCTCAAAGGGAAGATCCGGCAGTATTATCCCGTCTATCCCGCATTCGGCGCACCGGCTCATAAACTTATCCGCCCCGTACGAAAAGACGACGTTTGCGTAGGTCATAAATACCAGAGGGATCGTGACCTCTGTCCTCAGCTCTCTTACCATATCGAAGATCTTATCCGTAGTGACTCCGCCCGAAAGAGCCCTCATATCCGCCTCCTGGATCACCGGTCCCTCCGCGGTGGGGTCCGAAAAGGGTATGCCAAGCTCTATGAGGTCAGCTCCGTTTTTTACGGCCTCAAGCACGCATTCCCTTGTCGTCCCAAGATCCGGATCGCCGCAGGTCATAAAGGGTATAAAGGCCTTTCCGTTTTCGAATGCTTTTTTTATCCTACTCATTTATATCCTCCCCCCTGTATCTGGCAATAGCCGCACAGTCCTTGTCTCCCCGTCCCGATAATGTGACCACTATTATCCTGTCCCTGTCCATTTCGGGGGCAAGCTTAATCGCATGGGCAACGGCATGTGAGGACTCTATGGCCGCTATGATCCCCTCTGTCCTTGCCAGGTACTCAAAGGCCTCCACCGCCTCCTCATCCGTGACCGGAACGTATTCAGCCCTTCCGATATCATGAAGGTAAGCATGCTCCGGCCCTATCCCGGGATAATCAAGGCCCGCGGATATGGAATATACCGGGGCTATCTGCCCGGCTTCATCCTGACAGAAGTAGGATTTCATCCCGTGAAATATTCCCGGGCGCCCCGTGGCAATGGTAGCCGCCGTCTCAGGGGTATCGATCCCTCTTCCCGCGGCCTCGCAGCCTATGAGCCTTACCTCCCTGTCTTCGATAAAATGATAAAAGCTCCCTATGGCGTTGGAGCCTCCTCCTACACAGGCAAGCACCGCGTCCGGAAGCCGTCCCTCCTTTTCGGCAAGCTGTGCCTTTATCTCCTTTGAGATCACCGCCTGAAAGTCCCTTACTATGACCGGGAAGGGATGGGGCCCCATTACCGAGCCAAGGCAGTAATGAGTATCATCGATCCTCCTGGTCCACTCCCTCATTGCCTCTGATACGGCGTCCTTAAGGGTAGCGGTACCGGTGGTCACCGGGATCACCTCCGCTCCTAAAAGCCTCATCCTGTATACATTAAGGGCCTGCCTTTTCGTATCCTCTTCTCCCATGAACACTACGCATTCCATGCCCATAAGAGCCGCCGCGGTCGCCGTGGCAACGCCATGCTGTCCGGCCCCGGTCTCGGCTATGAGCCTTGTCTTGCCCATCTTCTTCGCAAGCAGCGCCTGTCCCAGAACATTGTTTATCTTATGAGCCCCGGTGTGGTTCAGATCCTCCCTCTTAAGATAAATCCTTGCCCCTCCAAGCTCCCTCGTAAGCTTCTGCGCAAAATAAAGCCGCGAAGGTCTTCCCGCGTATTCATTAAGAAGCTCCGTAAGCTCCCTGTTAAACGCCTCATCAGCCTTTAACCTGTTGTATGCCTCCTCAAGCTCTATCACGGCATTCATCAGAGTCTCCGGGATATACTGACCGCCGTGAGCGCCGAATCTCCCCTTTTTCTCCATCTGTTTTCCTCCGTTAAAAATATAGTAAGCGAATCAGGCATTTGCCCTTAATCCGTTACTTTGCCGGCTCCAAACCTCTGAAAGCGGCATGCTTCCTTACCGCGTCAACAAACGCTTTCATTTTCTCCGCATCCTTCCTGCCGCCGGTCTCTATCCCCGAGCTCACATCCACCGCAAAGACATCACGGCCACGTAGCGCCTCCCGCACGTTACCTGGGTCAAGCCCTCCCGCCAGGAAAAATGGCCTTTCAAACCCCTTAAGCAGCGACCAGTCAAAGCTTTTCCCGTCCCCTGCTCCCGCGTCCAGCAGTATGTGATCGGCACTGCTTTTGGCTGCGGCCGTAAGATCAGCCGCACTCCTTATCCTGAAGGCCTTAATGACCGGCTTTTCCGTAAGAGCCCTGAGGGCGTTTATGTATGCCTCATCCTCGTTTCCGTGAAGCTGGGCCATATCGATCACGCCCTCGGAAAGAAGGCCCGCCACCGTCTCAGGCTCCTCGTTTACAAAGACCCCGACCGGCGTTATCCCGTCAGACAGTCCCTTTCTTAAGGAGTATGCAGCCTCCCTGTCGATATATCTGCTGCTTTTTTTTGCAAATACAAAGCCCGCATACTCGGGCCTCAGCAGATTTACCGCTTTTATATCCTCTGCTCTTGTAAGCCCGCACAGCTTTATCCTTGTCATACGGCTCCTCTTTTCAGAGCCTCGAGCATGGCCCTCTTATCCGCCGCCCTCATCATGGTCTCGCCTATGAGCACCGCATCCGCTCCCAGCTCCGTGATCCTTCTGATATCCGCTTCATCCCTTACGCCGCTCTCCGACACAAACAGGATATCCTCCGGAATAAGCCTCCGTAACCGCCTGCTGTTTTGCGTGTCTACGGAAAAATCCTTAAGGTTCCGGTTATTGACTCCTATGATCCTTGCATTGCAGTCTGCGGCCCTTTGGGCCTCCTCCTCGTCGTGTACCTCAACCAGAGCGGAAAGCCCCAGCTCGTCACAAATACCCGTATATTCCGAAAGCTGCCCCGCAGAAAGGATGGCGGTGATAAGCAGAACAGCCGATGCCCCCAGAAGCTTTGCCTCGTAGAGCATATATTCATCCACGGTGAAATCCTTTCTTAACACCGGTATTTCAAGCCTTTTTGCCACGTCCTTAAGATATTCGTTCCTGCCCATAAACCAGAACGGCTCGGTAAGCACCGATACCGCGTCGGCACCGCACCTCTCATAATCCAGCGCGATCGATACCGGATCAAAGGTCTCTGCTATGACTCCCTTTGAGGGTGAGGCCTTTTTGCACTCTAGGATGAAGGAAAGCCCCGGCTTCCTCAATGCCCTTTCAAAGGCAAAGTCTCCCTGCTCCGTTGAAAGGGCCCTTTTCCTCATCTCCTCTGCCGGGACGATCCTTTTTGCCGACTCCACACGCTCCCTTGCGCGTCCCGCTATCTCATCAAGTATTGTCATCTTTTCAGCCTCTCACATTGCTGAGCTCAATGAACCTGTCAAGAGTCTGTGCGGCCTTCCCGGAATCTATAAGGGAGGCTGCAAGCTCCGTTCCCTCCTTCATGCCCGCGGCCTTTCCCGCAATATAGAGGGCCGCTCCCGCGTTCATAAGGACCGCGTTTCGCTTGTGGCCCTTTTCGCCGCTCAGTATCTTCCTCGTGATAGCCGCGTTTTCCTCAGGGGTCCCCCCGCAAAGATCCTCCCTGCTGCACCTTTCAAAGCCGAACTCCTCAGGCGTTATAAGTCTTGTCTTATACCATCCGTCCCTTATCTCACACAGCTTTGTAGGAGCGCTTAAGGATATCTCATCCAGCTTATCCATTCCGTAAACGACCATTCCGCGCCTGACCCCAAGGCTTGCAAGGACCTGCGCCAGAGGCTCCACCAGATAATCGTCGTATACCCCCAGAAGCTGCATCGAGGGCGAGGCCGGATTGGTTAAGGGCCCCAGGATGTTGAATACGGTACGGAACCCCAGCTCCTTACGGATGGCGCCCACGTATTTCATGGAGGTATGATACTTCTGCGCAAAGAAGAAGCATATCCCCGCCTCCTTTAAAAGCTCCACGCATTTCTCAGGATCCTGGTCGATATTAACGCCCAGAGCCTCCAGACAGTCTGCCGTCCCGCAGAGGGAGGAGGCGGCTCTGTTGCCGTGCTTTGCGACCTTTACTCCCCCGGAGGCAGCCACAAGCGCAGAGGTCGTTGAGATATTAAAGCTTTTCGCGCTGTCGCCTCCGGTACCCACGATCTCAAGCACCTCCATACCCGTTTCAACCCTTGTGGCATGGGCGCGCATGGCAGCCGCGCAGCCCGCTATCTCATCGGTTGTCTCCGCTCTTGCGCTTTTCGTCGACAGAGCAGCCAGAAAGGCGGCGTTCTGTGTGGGCGTGGTCTCACCGCTCATTATCTCATTCATGACCCCATAAGCCTCTTCATAGCTTAAATCTTCCTTATTGACGATCTTTACGATAGCCTCTTTTATCATAGCTTTTTCCTTTCCCTGCGTATATTGATTGCTGCTCTGAGCACGCACTGAACTCCTGCCGGTTTCGGCCGTGATCACGGTTTTGGCCCTGTTCACGGTTTCGGCCCTGATCACGGCTTCTGTCCTGATCACGGCTTCTGTCCTGATCACGGCCGTGACCTGCTTTATCAGTTTAAAGTGCTGAATTCTTTTAAGATGATATAGCAGCGGTCAGGGTCTGTCAAGTAATACTGATAATATTACGTGAATTATATCTGACTTTTTATATTTCCGCCGGGAACAGTTCCATTCAGGGCCGCTGAGTCAATGCCATGATGTCAGGGTCAAAAGTGCCATGGCACAATAGTGCTGCTGCGGCTATGTGAGCCTTAATCCGTAACACTATTGTGCCATGGTGAATAAGCGCAAAAATCGTGCTGGCAAGCTAGCTTGCCATGACGATTTTTACGCATATTGCACATGTGGCTTTGCCACATGGCACTTTCGACCCTGACATCATGTCATTAATTTACTGAAAACCGGGTATCATGAGCCCCTACAATATATAGTAGCAAATTCCCGAAAGCCCCATATTTTCAATAAATTTCTAAGTTATTTTATAAAAAAACCCTTGTTTTTTCACTGGCTTTGCTATATGATAAGTGTACATAAATGGGTGGAGTATATATAGGAGGTCAGGGACCTGAGATGCAACGCAAATAGGCAGTTGGAAGGGGGCTGTGGATTTGCGCTAATTGTATCTCCTAAATAAGGCTAAGTACCTTATAAATATTTCGCACATGCTTGCTCACGCGTTTTGCCGGTGGTTCTGCATCGGATCTTAAGGATGAGGTCCGGCAGCTGTTTACAGTACGACCGACGGATAAACGGAAAGGTGTCCGTTTAAGCGCATGGATCTGTGGAAGCGTTATATCGGATCTTCGTTTTCACGGCTCCTGTATTTCATGGAAGAAAGGAGGGGCAGCGTATGGCAGCAGACATTTCTTCATCGTTAAATAACGTCTATAGCAATCTTACTACAATGTATGCGCCCATGATGGGTATCAATACCAAGTATGATACTCACAAAAAGAGCGAGCTGCGTGGTGTTTATAACTCCATTGTAGAAAAGACCAAAGAGTCCCCCGTATTTCTTCTCGATACCAGTAACGAAACAAAAAATTTCGCGGTTTCATTAAAGGAAAGCGCGAGAAACCTTAAAAATACAATTTCCTCAGTTTCCAACGAAACCGAGGAGGCAGAGCTTTTATCCAAAAAAACGGTTGCGGTAAGCGATCCCGAGGCCGTAGAGGTCTCGTATATCGGCGAAAAGCTGAGCGACAATACGATAACGAACTTCAACCTCGTGATCACACAGCTTGCCCAGACCCAGAAAAATACAGGCAGGTTCCTTCCGGACGAAAAGGCAAATCTGCCTCCCGATACCTACTCCTTCGATGTCCACACCAAGGATACCGACTACGAGTTCCAGTTCAATATCGGCGAAAACGATACTAACGGGTCAATACAGGAGAAGCTGGCAAGGCTTATCAACCGTTCGAATATCGGGATAAAGGCCTCGACCGTAAAGGATGAAAACGGTAATACCGCCCTGGAGCTTGAGTCCGATGAGACCGGGCGCAAGAACGGCGAGGATCAGTTCATCGTTTCCGACGACCGCACCAGCAAAACAAGCGGCGCGGTAAGCTACTTCGGGCTCGATAACATCGCGAGGCCGCCGACAAATGCCGAATTTACCATAAACGGCATGGAAGGGAGCTCCGCCTCCAACCACTTTACCATTGAAGACACCTATGACCTCACCCTGAAGGAGACCACGGGTGAGGGACAGCAGATAAACATCGGGCTCAAGACCGATGTTGAATCCATCACCGATAATATCGGCCATCTGATCGGAGGATATAATAACTTTATAAAGCATGCCTCCGAATATCTTGAAAGCCAGCCTAACTCCAAGGCTCTCCTGAGAGAGATGCACAGTCTCTCCTTAAGATACCGGGAGTCCCTCGGAAATATAGGTATAAATTTTCAGGATGACGGAACGATAGAGATAGACAAGGACAGGATCCAGTCGAGCGCCCAGACCGATAATGCGGCGGAGAGCTTCGGTATGATACGGAATTTTGCTACAAGTGTCTTGAATAAGGCAAACGAGGTCTCCTTAGATCCCATGCAGTATACGATGCGGAAGGTCGTAGAATATAAAAATCCCGGACATTCCTTCGCCTCGCCCTATGTGACGAGCAGCTACAGCGGAATGATGTTTTCCGGGTACTGCTGATAAAACAGGCTGAACAGGCAAGCTGTTCCCTACAACCAAAAATCGGCGCAAACAAGCCCCGGGCTTTTTTACCCGGGGCTTGTTTTATCATCTCATCTTATTTCCCTGTTCACGCACTCAAGCGCCTTTCTGACCACCTGATGCATGTCGTAATATTTATACTCGGAAAGCCTGCCTCCGAAGATCACCCTGTCCTCCCTTTCGGCAAGCTCCCTGTATTTTTCATACAGCCCGTTATTCGCCTCATCATTGACCGGATAATAAGGCTCCTCCCCCCGTTTAAAGGGTGCTGGATATTCCTTAGTTATTACCGTCCGGTCAGCAGGCCCCGCCTCCGAGGAGGAACCGAAAAACTCAAAATGCCTGTGTTCTATGATCCGGGTATAGGGCACCTCATATTCGGTATAATTAACAACCGCGTTTCCCTGGAAATTCCCGGTGTCCAGGACCTCTGTCTCAAACCGGAGGCTCCTGTACTCAAGCTCACCGAACCTGTAATCATAGAACTCATCTATCATACCCGTAAAGACAAGCTTATCCGCAAGCTCCGAAAGCCCCTCCCTGTCCCTGAAGAAATCCGTCGAAAGCCTGACCTCTGTCCTTTCAAGCATCTTATCTATGATCCCTGTATAACCACCCTCCGGGATCCCCTGATACCTGTCGTTGAAATAATTATTGTCATAGGTGAACCTGAAGGGAAGACGTTTAATGATAAAAGCCGGAAGCTCAGAGGCTCTCCTCCCCCACTGCTTCTCCGTATAGCCCTCTATGAGCTTCTCATATATATCCCTTCCGGCAAGGCACAGAGCCTGTTCCTTAAGGTTTCCGGGCTCAGTGACCCCCCGGGAGCGCATTTCCTCCAAAGCCTCAAGGCGCTGTCCTTCGATCATCCGCGCCGCCTCCTCAGGAGTCCTTACCCCCCAGAGCTCATGAAAGGTATTCATGTTAAACGGAAGATTATACAGCTCGTCCTTATATCTTGCCACAGGTGAGTTGGTATAGCGGTTGAACTCCGCAAAGGAGTTCATATAATCCCATACTGCCTTATCCGAAGTGTGGAAAATATGAGCGCCGTACTTATGAACATTGATGCCCACTATCTCCTCTGTGTAGATATTACCGCCAACGTGAGGCCTTTTGTCGATCACAAGGCACCGTTTTCCTGCCCTCCCTGCCTCACACGCAAAGACAGCACCGAAAAGCCCGGCCCCTACAATAAGATAATCATACATACCCTACTCCTTCTAATAGTCGTGAACGCAATTAACTGCAGTTTCACCGTATACGATTGATTGGATCCCAACATTATGATATATTATAAGCAGCATGTAAAAAACTCACAAATCGCCTGAAAGATACAATTAGTATAATGGTAAAAGGAGGATTTACATATGTCTCAGAGGAAAGCAACCAATATAATACTTCAATTACGAAAAGAAGGCTGGGATGACACAAAAATAAACAGCTTTATCGCAATAGTTGAAACACACACACCAACCGAAGAAGAAGTAATAGAATCAAACAGACTCGCACAAAGCCGATAATAAAGGCCGGATCCGTTCTTAAGGATCCGGCTTTTATCATAGTGTCAGGTTTTTATCTGTTCTCACTCATCAGCCTTCTTTTCATACAGACCGCATCACAGTCCGTTCAGGGAAAGCAGCTGCTGTATCTCACCCTTTGAATGGTGCGAGATCATCCCGTCGGTATCCCCGGTGTAGGACCAGTAGCCCTCAAGACATTTATACTGGGCGGGTGTAACTGTCATGGTCCCGTCGGTACACTGTATCGTCTTGCCTGCCGCCGCTGCCGCAGCCGCTACTGCCGCCTGGGCTGCCGCTGCCGCTTCAAGCTGTGCCTGCTGCTCTGCCGCCGCTGCCGCTGCTGCCGCAGCCGCGTCCTCCTGAGCCTTCTGGGCTGCCGCCGCAGCCGCCTGAGCTGCCTGAGCCGCCTGCTCCTCCGCGGATGCCTGTGCGGGAGCCTCTGCAGGCTTTTCCTCCTTCTTCTTCTCTTCCTCGGGCTTATTATCGCCCTCGCCTGCCGCCTCCGCGGAGGTCTCGCCCTCAGCCTGAGGTGCTGCGCCGTTATATTCCTCCTCCGATATTTCCTCTACCATATCGGACCTGATATAGCCCTCTTCACCATTGTAATCTATTACAGTCCAGGCCGCGCCGCCTTCATCGCTCGCATCGCCGGTCTTAACAAACTTTGAGCCCTTATCCACCATGGTAATGATATTATCATCAGCGGCGGTAGAAGCCGAGCTTCTTACCCGGACCTTCGTGGTGGTCTGAACATAGAGCTTTACCTCCTCTGCAGCCGCGGCCTGCTCAGCCTCGATAGCCTGCTGGGCTTCAAGCTCCGCCTGCTCCTGCTGCTGCCTTTCTGCCTCAAGCTGAGCCTGAGCGGTTATATCCACCACCGAAAAGGACATATAGTTACTTACCACATCGCCCTGCTTTACATAGATATTGACCGTACCCTCGGCTCCGGTGTGGAGCACTGCCTGGGTATTGTCCTCGCTGGCGGTCGAAAAAACAGCCGTAGGATCATCGACCGAATATTCCAGATCCTTAAGCTTTATGCCCTCAGGCTCCGTAGTCACCATGAACACGTAATCCGAATTGACATCAAGCTCCGTTTCCTGGAAGGTGGGGGTAAGCGTCAGGTATTCAAGCTTCTTCCTGTTCAGAAGCAGGAGCAGTATCACTACCACTATAATGATACCTACTACCACCAGTCCTCCTATTAAGATCAGACGTTCCCTGTGCCTGCGCTTTCTCATCTTTTATCGCTCCATTTCTTCACTTAATATATCCATCATTTCCTGTATCATTTCCTCATCCTTGAGTCTGAACAGGAATTCGACTCTTCTTGAGGCATCCTGATCTATATCGCCGTTTGCCTTGTAGATCGGATTGCTGAAGGATTTACCCGTGACCGTAAGTATATCCTCAAGAGACTCTATCTGCTGTTTGTCGAGCACTCTGTTCTTCTCGTCCAGGATGTACTCCGCAACCGAAAGAGCCCTTCTCTGAGAAAGGTCCAGGTTATAAATATAGGTACCGGCATCGTCCGTATGGCCCTCTATGATAATTTCCGCAACATACTGCCTGTACCTGGAGCCCATAAGGATCCTTAAATACCTGGGGATGAAATCCCCGAGGAAATCCTTACCGGTATCTCTCAGCTCATCCTTGCTGTATTCATAAAGGATGCTGGAATCAAAGGTTATGGCACCGGTCTGCTCATCCACCTTGATATTCATTGAGGATTTATTGAACTCTTCCTTTAAATCCTCGATAAGCTCGCCCCTTACGCCGATGATGTTGTCAAGCTTTATCTGCTGGTCGGCCAGGGTCTTTCTGAGCTCCTCCATCATCTTCTGCTGCTTCGCGATCTCCTCAGACTGCATCTTTATGGCAGTCTCCTGACGGATAAGCTCCTCCTCCTGCTCCTCCAGAGTCTTCTGCTGCTGGCTCATGGTAAGGGTCTGCTGATCCAGAAGCTTTTGCTGGGAGGCGATGGTCTGCCTTTCCTTTTCAAGAGCATCGGACTGGATGATAAGCTCCTTCTCCTTGCCGATGAGCTTAGCCTCATCAAGGTCAAACTGGACCTTCGCCTGAAGCAGCGTAAACGATATGATAAGTACAAAACAAAGGAGAAGTCCGGCCATCATATCCGAGTAAGACAGCCAGTACGTGGTCTCCTCGTCCATCTTCCTTTGATGTCTTCTGTGTCCCATATATTATAGTCCTCTGCGCAGGTCCTTATACCGCCTACAGGCTCCTGCGCATCCTGTCTACTGCCTGTGTCAGCTGCTCGATGGAATAGTATGCCCTGTCAAAGGCCTTCTCCAGATAAACGCTTGAATTGTTCACGACGCCCGAAACCCTCTCCGTAGCATCCTGAATATCCGTGATGGTGCTCTTAAAGTGAGTTTCGATCTTTACAAGATCATCCTCTATGACCTTAAAGGTCTCCTTAATGCTCTCGGGAGTCCTTGTAACAAGCTTGTTGATATCCTCAAGGAGGAGCTTCTGGTTCTTAAGCTGCTCGTTGAAGGACATTGCGGAGGCCTCCAGAGCCTTCCTGTAGGCCCCGAGATCGTTCATGTAATTCCTCTCCTGCTCCAGGAACTGGGCATCCGTATTGATGCTCTGCTCTATGGCCAGGAGATTCTTGCTCATCTCCCCCTGGACGGTCATAACGTCCTTTGTATAGGAATCCAGAGCCTGAACGATGTTTGCCGACTGGATATCGATCTCCCTGAGATTCGCGGCAGAGCTTCCCGTTCTCTGCAGTATATCCTCCATCTGCTTCGCGTTCGACTCCTGGAGGCTGTAGGCCTTATTAATGGTATCCGCCAGATTATCGAAGGAATTGCTGAGCGATCTGTTCATCTCCTTGATGAACTGGTTAACGACCACCGAAAGAGCATCAAGCTGGTTCCTCGTGGCCATCATGCCGAAGCTTGTAATGGTCTTGTCGAAACGGTCGAACTGCGGCTCCAGAAGATCCGCAAGCCCCTGTGAAAGCTGGTGTGCGACCGTATTGGCCAGGGAATTGATGGCGGTCGTCTGCTGCTCCTGAAGCTCCATCAGCTTGTTGATACCGTCGGTAGTGGTATCGGGCAGCACATACTTCTTATACATGTTCAGAAACTCCGCGACGGCCGACTCAGCCTCATCGACCTTCCTCTTGTATACATAGTTGAACACAAGAGAAAAGATCATACCGTAAATGGAGGTATGGAAGGCCACCTTGATACCGCTCATGAGAGGAGCGATGGAATTGGTGATCTCCGCGGTGGAGCCCGTCGAAAAGCTCTGAAGACCAAGGGACAGTCCAACGAAGGTACCCAGGATACCGAGACCCGTCATCGCGCCTGAAACCTGGTTTAAAAGATTCCTGTGGATCACCTTGTCCACGAGGTCAAAATTGATATAGTCCTCGATATCGCATTTATAATAGGCATTGTCGATATGCGATATACGGTTCAGCTCATTCAGGTAATCGTTGAATTCCTTTTTAAGGATAGGGTCCTCAAAAAGGCCCTTCTCGTTCTCGTCATAGCGCATCCAGAGAAACTGATGGGAATTCATGGCATCGATCCGGATCTTTCCCGCTACCTTCTTAAGATCCACGATCATACTGTTTACGGGCCTGAAGCTGTGAAGCTCACAGTTGATAAAGATAAGCCCCACTATAATGAACATCACCGCGTTGACGACGATGCTCGCAAGCCCCTCCTTCTGGCTGGAAAACAGATTCAAGTATAAAAATACGGCGACCATTGCTACAAAGGATAGGGTCAACAGCCACTCATATAATCTTCTGCCTCGCAATATCATATACCTCCCTGATAATATCAGACAAACCCTGACCGGGCAGCTATGTCACTTCGTATCTGCCCATTTACGCCACTTCAATATATAATACCATAAAACACACCGCTTTAAAGTATAAATTTATTTTTTTTTCCGTTTACTCCCAGTTCTCCCCATCCCCGCGGTATAGAGGATAAACTTTGTGTTTGTGACGAGATATCTTTTAAAAAGCCTGCGCGGATCGGATATCAGCCTGTACAGCCACTCAAGCCCCAGCCTCTGCCAGGAGAGCGGCGCCCTTTTCACCGTGCCGGCATGAAAATCAAAGCCCGCGCCCACCCCGAGCATAACGCCGCAAAACGCCCCCTTATGCTTAAACATCCACTTTTCCTGTTTGGGAGCCCCAAGCCCTATCCAGATAAGCTCCGCCCCGGAGCTTTTTATCCTCTCTGTGACAGCCTCATCCTCCTCTTTAGTAAGCTCCCTGAAGGGAGGCGAATACATTCCCGCTATCCTTATACCCGGAAAACGGCTGTTAAGCCTCTCCTTTAATAAAGCAAGGGTTTTCTCGGAGGAGCCGTAAAAAAAATGAGACAGCCTTCCGTCCCGGGCGGTAAGCTTAAATACCTCCTCCATAAAATCAGGACCCGCGACCCTTTCGGTCTCAAAGCCCCTTTTCCTCATGAGCCGTGCCACCGGCGCCCCGTCCGGAAAGGTAAGGGCCGAGGAATTGAGCACCTGCCTGTACAGGGCATCGTCATGGGCCATGACCGTTGTGTGAACGTTTGAAAAGCAGATATACTCTCCGGAAAGCTCCTTCGCGTTCTCCGTTACAAAGCGTGCCGCGGACTTAATGGTCGCGGCCGCAAAATCCGTTCCCGTTATGCTGCATATTTCGAAAGCATCCTCATGCCTCAAGCCTACTGATCCCCTCCGTTTAACAGAACCGCCTGCACCACATACCTTATATCCTCAGGACCCCCGAGAGACGCGCAGGAAAGGACTCTCGCCTCCTCATTAAGAGCCGTTTTCGTATCCCTCCTGAAATTGGAGTTAAGATCCTTCTGTCCGAAAACCGACTCAATATAGGCCGTAAAATCCTCCTTTGCGCCAAACTCAGTCTCAAGCGGCACCTCTCCGTAACGGTAGGCCGCAAAGATCTCAAAGATATAGGTCTTTAAGGGTGTATACACAAAAATATAAGGGCTTCTGTCAAAGAAGTCCGCATCCTCGTAATAGCTTAAGGTGGAAAACCTTGACCCGTCCGAAAGCTCCCTTCCGTATACCACCATGTTGCTCAGGGAAAAGCCCCTGAAATCCCCTCCGGCAAAGATCGCCCCGTTTTCGGAGCTCTCCCCCTCCTCCGCGTGGGAATAATAAAAGTAAGGATCCCCGGCAGACCTGAGCACGGGGTAATCCACCCTTGTTCCAGGAATATAGATCCAGGCAAAAATATCAGCGTTCTGAAGCTTAAGAGCCGCCCAGTCGATCCCTTTGTCGGGAACGACTATCCCGTTCCAGATATTTACCTTTTCCTCCTCCGCCTCCTCTGCCTCATCCCTCAGGGCAGGCTGATGATTAAGCGTCCTTAACCGCTTAAGCTTGTAGCCGGCCGCCGAAAGCCCGAGGATCACCGCCGCGATCAGAAAGGTGATGGAAACGGCCAGATAGCGGGCTCTTTTCTTATCGTTATTGTTCATTTACCAAAGCCTTCTCCCGGTGACCCGGATATATAGCAAACGAATCAAATCCGTTCACTATAGCTCTTCCCGGAAATCACTTAAGGTTTATGACAGTTGAGGCAACGTCCTCATAGGTCTCGTAATTATCATGAATGGTAAGGGTTACAGGGTCGTCTGTGTTCTGCAGCTTTACCGAATAGGCGCAGTTTATACCCTCTCCGTTTGCGATCTGAGTATCCCTGTTATAAAACTCGTCGGGCGGACTGTCAAGGGGGGCGAAGGTCTCGCACATGATCTCGTCCTGAACCACCATGGGAGGAAAGACCTCCGACATCGAGAGAGGAGTTTCTGTCTTGTTGACAAAGGTAAAATACAAAAGCGCCGCCGGGTTGCCGTCCGAATCCTTTGTAAGCTGCAGCCTTGTGCATTTGAGCGCGAAGCTTTCGTTACTGAAGTCGATCGTGGCGGGAGTATCTATGGTCTCATACCCGCTTTCGGCTTCCTCACTGTCGCCCTCCGTGCTCTCACCGGAAGCCTCCTCCGACATCCCGGCTCCCGCCGCCGAAAAGTCGCTCTCCTCAAGCAGCCTTTTATACTTAAAGAGGTTAAAGAGCACGATGCCGAGAACGATCACCTCAGCCAGGATGATCACCATATTTATAATGACCGCCCTTCTCCTGCGCTCTGAGACATCAGCCTGAGTCTGCGCATAAGCCTCGCTCTCCCGGCTCCTGTTTTCCTCTCTGCCTGTGTTCTCCTGTTCGTACCTCAGATAAATGTTTTCATTCCGATCCCTGCCCTGTGCCTCTCCTGAGGGCTCCTGCTTTTTCCGGGACCCGCCCTTTTCGGGCTTTTCCCCCTGTGCTCCCCCGGAAAAGGTCGAGATACTGTCAAGGGCGGACTTACGCTCATTGTCTGTATTTATGCCCTCCATTCCCAGGGCTTCCCTTACGGGCGGCTTTGCCTCCGGTTTTTCCGGACGCGCGGGCTCTCCCTGCTGTCCAAGGCCTTCATGTATACCGGCCGACTCCGGTCTTGGGGGCTGCTGCATCGGTACTCTCTGAGCGTTCTGCGGCGGCTGCGTGGGTACCCTCTGTCCGTTCTGCGGCG
>ODAI011263547.1_pt1 | contig 17647 bp, 15 predicted proteins | sample 1539321 | NCBI WGS metagenome assembly ODAI01 (sample SAMN02144231, study PRJEB22623) | gut metagenome | biome: sheep rumen | host: Ovis aries | place: New Zealand | reverse complement strand
GAATGGATGAAAGAAAAGCTTTGTATTCAGTATACAACGAACCGGCGGGAAATTGAACCGCACAATCAGTCCCCCGACTCTGCGCCGCAGAGGCGTAGGCGGGGGTCCGAAGGTTGATTGTCTCAGCAGGGGTTTAAAGCCCCTGCTGAGAAGCCGCTGGAAGCGGCTGCGGTTCATGAGCAAGTAGCGAAGCGGATTGCGAATGTCCGCTTTACCCGCGGCGGGCCGATCCGCAGGCGCAAAAGCAGCCTGTTCCCGCGAATCTTTCCCCATACGGAGTCCGTCAATGTTATACTGATCGTATGGGCATCCCGGAAAGACTCTGACAAAAGTGTACGGTTCGAACCGGAAATGAGGGATAAGATATGATGGTAAAAAAGAGTACGCAGCAAGCGCCGGCCCGAAATAATGCCTTACAGTACTCCGGCTTCAGGGATCTGCTCCGCTCCTTTAGAGAGACAGCCCCCTCCCGGACGGCCTTCTACTATGAACAGCACGGCGCCAGACTGTCTGTGAGCCGCGGGGAATTTGCGGATGCCGTGGTCGCGGAAGCCAATGCGCTCGCCGGTTCCTGCGGGACATCAACAGACCGCGGCGGATGCGATGTCGTTTTCGGAGGCGGCCGCAGCGCGGGAACCTGCCTCGGGGTTCTGTGCGACGGATCCCTGTCCTGCGTCGTGACGATCTTTGCCTCGGCTCTGGCGGGACTGCAGACCGTTCTTCTGGATGAAAACGTCCCGGAGGAACTTCTGATCGGCCAGATCCGGCAGACCGACATCGACTGCCTCTGGGGAAGCGACGAAGAGCTTGTCGGGGAGCTGCAGCCATACCTGACCGGGGGCATAGAGCTGCCGGGTCCCTGCGGTTCCGGGGAGGATCCGTGTGCGGCCCCGCACCGGAAAAGCCGCATTCTCTTTTTTACTTCCGGAACCACTTCGAGCAGCAAGGCGGTTGTCCTTTCAGACGAAAGTCTGATGGCCGCCGCCTTCAATGGAAGCGGCATGCTTGCGCTCTCATCAGATGATACACTTCAATGCATGCTGCCTCTGAATCATGTATTCGGTTTTGTCTGCGGACTCCTGTGGGGCCTGCAGTGCGGCTGTGCTGTTGCTCTGGGGCGCGGCGCGCGGTACTTCACGCAGGATCTGTCTTTTTACAGACCGACCGCGCTGTCCGCCGTCCCGCTGCTGCTGGGATTTCTTCTGCAGCATGACCTGTTGAACGATGAACTCAAACTGATCCTGGTCGGGGCCGGCGACTGTTCCCCGGCTCTTCTTGCGGCCGCCGCGGAGAAAGGAATTGACATAAGCTTCGGCTACGGCCTCACAGAGACCAGCTCGGGAGTGGCGATCAGTGTGCCGCCGTCCCGCCGCTGCAGCGGGGCCGATCGCGAAGACGACTCCGCAGGGGCCGTCTGTCCCGGCGGGAACTCTTCCGCTGCCGGAGCTGGCAGCTATGATCCCTATGCCCTGGAAATCTGTCCCCTGAATACGGTCACTCTGGCCGGGGACGGTGAGATCCTCGTGGCCGGTGACAAGTGCATGATGGAGGGCTATTACAAGCATCCCGAAGATACGAAAGCTGTTCTGAGAGAGGGCGTCCTGTACACCGGCGACCTGGGCAAATGGGACGAAAACGGGCGGCTCCATATCGTCGGCCGGAAGAAAGAGATCCTGGTTCTTTCGGACGGCACCAAGATCTTCCTTCCGGAATACGAAGCCCGCATAGCCGCCGTTCTTGCCGGCAGAGATTTTGCCGTTCTGGAAAAGGACGGGAAACCGGCTCTCCTTCTGGTCGACCCTGGCCTGTCCGGGGAGGCAGAAGAAAGCCCGGCCGCATCCTGTGCGCGGGCAGAGATCCAGACTCTTCTGCGGAGCGTCATGGCGGCCCTCCCCCGCGGACAGCAGCTCGGCTCGATCCTCTTTACCGGCCGGCCGCTGCCCCGCACAGCCACAGGCAAGGTGAAGCGGTGGGAGCTGCAGAGCCTGATCCGGGATCTGAATACCTGAGAGGAGGGCTCACTCCGCCCCGGAGCCGTCCGGCGGCATCGGGTGACAGAAAGCCGGATTGCGGATATAATAGATATACCAAATTTGAAAGGATAATTTCATCATGGACAGAAATCAGATTGCGGCCACCTGCAAAGAAGTGATCTATGAATGTGTTCCCGACATGGAGGGGACCCCGATCTACGAGGACACCGTCATCAACACGGATACGGCGATCGACTCCATGGGCTTTACGCTGATCATCTGCCGCCTGGAAGCGCGCTTCGACGTCAAGATCCCCCAGAGGCAGTGGTCCAGGATGTCGACCTTCGGGGACGTCGTCAACGCCTTCGAGAAACGGATCAACAGAAAATTCTGACCGCAGCGGCCGGCAGAAAGGAGCTGCCATGAATATTTACAGACAGGACTTTACACTTCTCTCCTGCGACGTCGACATGAATCGGTCTCTGCGTCTGTCCGCGCTCTTTCAGAAGCTGCAGGAGGCGGCGATCGCGCACACGATCCGGCTCGGGGTCACCAGAGAGAAAACTCTGGACAGGGGACTTCTGTGGGCGGTGACGCAGTACCGGCTCCGGATCCGCCGGCTTCCCGTCTACGACGAGAAGGTCACGCTCCTAACGTGGCCAGGCAAGACCATGCATCTGTATTTTCCCAGGTACTTCCGACTGGTGGACGCGGCGGGCCGCGTGCTGATCGACGCCGCCTCTCTCTGGGTCCTGATCGACGAGAAGACGCGCGGGATCGTCTTTCCAGAGGAGCATGATATATATATTAAGGAAGTAGTCACCGGAAGTGAACTTCCTCTTCCGGGAAGACTCCGCAAAGTGGAGTCGGAAACCGTCTCCTCTTTTACGGTTCCCTACAGCTGCGTCGACCTGAACGGGCACATGAACAATGCGCGCTATTACGACCTGGCGCTGGACCTGATGCCGGCAAGCCTGCGCAGCCGCCGGCTCTGCGGGCTCGTCTCCGAGCATATCGGCGAGGCGCAGCTTGACGACGTCCTGACTGTGAAATGCAGCGCGTCGGAGGACGCCTTCTGCATCAGCGGCGAAAAGGACAGACCCGTATTCCGCATGAAATTTGAACTGGACAAATCCTGAATGAGGGAGCTGCATCTTGTGTCATCAAGAGGCAGCTCCCTCCTTTTTTTACCCCTGTGCTCCGCGCTATCATCATTGATGATTTTATTGGTATTTATTCATTTGGATTTGTGCAAAATATCATACAATTTATCTAAAGGATTGATTCCTACCGTAAATAGTAATAAAATAAAATTGATGTATTGGCAAAAACTATAAAACATTACAAAGAAAGGAGTGCGACAATGGGAGCTGTAGATGTACTGTATGAGCGATTCGCTAAGAATCTGCAGGCAGTAAATGGAAACAGTTGGCTGGCCGAACCGGCTCAGGCCGCAGGCATTATCGCAAAGGCCTATAAGGATGAAGGTGTGGACAGCGTATGTCTCGCGCAGTCTCCTCTGCTTGAGGAAATCGGCCTTGCGAAAGCTCTTGCTGATGCAGGTATAGAAGTCTATACCGACCACATCCGGTTACATGCGGAAACCGCAAAAGGGGGCGTCCTGGAGGCGCAATGCGCGATCGCCGATCTGGGCAGTATTATTCAGCTTGGCGATGACATCGACAACAGGATCGTCGCCATCATGCCGGAATACTGTATTGGAGTCGTCAGACTCTCCGCTATGGTTGACGATTATGACGCGATGTTTGACAAGCTCTGTTCACTGGAAACGCTTCCGGCTTTCGTCGGCTTTATCACCGGACCGAGCCGTACAGCCGATATCGAGTGCGTTAGCACGGTCGGCGTGCATGGTCCTTTAAAGCTTTCGATCGTTGTGATCAAAGATGTGTGACAACAGCTGACGGTTCAATAAGGGGAAAGGAGGCAGCAGTATGGCAAATGAAGCTTTAAAGCAGGAAATAAAGTCTGCTCTTAATAATAAAACGCTTGGCAGAACGCTGGGTACGTTCTGTGAGACATATCCCGAGAGAAGACTGAAATCATATGAAGGCGTTGATTTTGAAGAGACCCGCGAGAACATCCGCAGGGTCAAAGGATATGCGGCCGATCACATCGATGAGATGATCGACGAGTTCACAAAGAACTGCACGGCCCGCGGCGGTCACGTCTTCCATGCCACCAGCGCGGAGGAGGCGATCGAATTCGTCCGCAATCTGGTCAAGGAAAAAGGTGTTCAGACCATCGTCAAATCCAAATCGATGGCTTCCGAAGAGATCCACATGAACAAGATCCTCGGCGACGACGGCGTCCTCGTACAGGAGACGGACCTGGGCGAATTCATTATCGCGCTTGAGGGCAACACACCTGTACACATGGTCATGCCCGCACTGCATCTGAACAAAGAGCAGGTCGCTGATCTGTTTACAGATTATACAAAAGTTGAAAACAAGCCGATCATTTCCGAAGAGGTAAAGACAGCCCGTAAGGTAATGAGAGACAAATTCACACATGCGGACATGGGCGTATCCGGCGCAAACGTCGCTGTTGCGGAGACCGGCACGGTCTTCACCATGACCAACGAAGGAAACGGCCGTATGGTCGGTACACTTCCCAAGATCCATCTGTATGTGTTCGGTATCGAGAAGTTCGTAAAGAGCCTGACCGATGCCAGATATATTTTCAAAGCGCTTCCCAGAAACGGCACGGCGCAGAGACTGACGGCATATCTGTCCCTGTACACAGGCGCTTCCGAGGTAGTGCTCGACAAGGAAACCGACGAGAAGGGCCCCAAGGACTTCTATTGCGTGATCCTGGACGATCCGGGAAGACGCGAGATCCTCAAGGAGGAGTCCTTCCGTGAGATCTTCGACTGCATCCGCTGCGGCGCATGTCTTGACGTATGTCCCGCCTTCGCTCTTTTGGGCGGCCATGTATACGGCAGTAAAGTCTATACCGGCGGTATCGGCACGCTCCTGAGCCACTTCCTGGTATCCGAGGAACGCGCAGAGCAGATCCAGAATATCTGCCTGCAGTGCGGCAGATGTAAGGAAGTCTGCGGCGGCGGCCTGCATATTCCGGAAATGATCATGAAGCTGCGCGAGCGCAGTATGGAGAAGCACCCGAATCCGACTTACAAGTTCGCGCTGGATGCGGTGAGCGACAGAAAGCTCTTCCACTCCATGCTCAGAATCGCTTCGGTCGCCCAGCCCGCATTCATGAAGCAGGGCCAGCCGATGATGAGGCACCTGCCCATGTTCCTGTCCGGTCTCTCCGAAGGAAGAAGCCTTCCCAAGATCGCGCAGGTTCCGTTCAGGGATATTTTCCCGACCATCGAGCAGGATGTTCCGAATCCCAAGGGCAAGATCGCGATCTTTACAGGATGTCTTCTGGACTTCGTCTATGTGGACATCGCCAAGGCGGTCATCAAGGATCTCAACTCCATCGGATATATCGTAGATATGCCTATGGGCCAGTCCTGCTGCGGCGCTCCCGCCACATACATGGGCGACAGGGAGAACGCGAAGAAGACGGCCGAGCTCAATATCAACGCTATGGACGCAGCGAACTACGATTACATCGTATCCGCATGCCCGACCTGCACGCATCAGATCAGGGAGTATGCGCAGTTCTTCGAGGACGAGCCCGAGATGCTGGCCAAGGCCAAAGAGCTCGGCGAGAAGTGCTATGACTTCTGCAAACTGTTCCACATGCTGGGCGGCCTCTCCGATGAGGGCGACGGCAAGGAACTCAACATCACATATCACGACTCCTGCCACCTCAAGAGGTCCATGGGCGTGTATAAAGAACAGCGTGAACTGCTGACCCACACCAAGGGCGTGAAGCTCACAGAGATGAGGGAGAGCGACAACTGCTGCGGATTCGGCGGAACCTACAGTATCAAGTTCCCTGAGGTCGCGGCTCCGATCCTCGAGCGCAAGGTCGAGCACATCAAAGAGACCGGCGCGGACACAGTTGCTGTTGACTGCCCCGGCTGCATGATGCAGATCAGCGGCGGTCTTGATGCAAGGGATATCCCCGTCGACGTCAAGCACACTGCCGTCATTATCGCTGAGAAGAGAGGATTGATGTAAAAAAATGATACGTGACTGGATGGACGGCGTCGAATCCGACATTGCCCGGATCACCGCGCATCCCTACGCCGGCACGCCGGTGGGAAATGTCCTTGACTGGGCAGCCGGCTCCAAAGGAAAGCGGATCCGTCCGATGCTTCTGATCCTGAGTTCTCTATACGGTCCGAAATGCGCGGAGCGCAGAGACCGTCTGACGCTTCTGGCCGCCATGATGGAGGTGACGCATCTGGCTTCCCTCATTCACGACGATATCGTGGATGACGCCCCTCTCCGCAGGGACCGGGAGTCGGTGCAGAGCCGCTTCGGCAAAGACGCGGCCGTCTATGCGGGAGATTTTCTCATCGCGCGCGTCCAGTTCTACCAGGCGCAGGAGAGCCTCCACGAAGCAGGCATGATCCTTGCAGACGCCATTCAACAGATGTGCGCCGGCGAGATCGGCCAGGCGTCCTGCCGTTACCGCGAAGATGTCACAATGCAGGAATACCTGTGCAATATCCGCGGAAAGACGACGGCGCTCTTTAAAGCCTCCTGCAGGATCGGTGCAGTCGAGAGCGGCTGCAGCGCCGACGCGGCGGAAAAGCTCGACAGGCTCGGCGAAGCGCTCGGCTGTATGTTCCAGTTCCGGGACGATCTCATGGACTTTACGACAGATGTTCCGGATCTCGGCAAGGAAACCCACAAGGATTTCCGCGACGGGATCTACACAATGCCGGTCCTGATGGCCATGCGGGACCCTCACGCGAGGGAACTGCTCCTTCCCATCATGAGAGAAAACCGCGAAAAGCGGGCGGATCCGGAACAGATCAAAGCAATGGAAACACTTGTACACAAGTACGGCGGTGTGGAGAACACCAAAAAAGAAATCCTGCGCTACCGCAGGCGCTGTGAGGATATTCTCGCTGAGCTGCCTGACTGCGCGGCGTCCGCCGGACTTGGCAAAATAGTAAAGAAATGCGCGCAGGTCGACTGACCTGCACAGCGCGGGACGAAAGACTGGATGAAAGCACTAAACCGCGGTGACCGGGCAGGTCAGATTCGATATAATGCGCTGACGCCGAAACTGGCGCTTCAGCTCGCGGCGCCCCATACTTGGGCGGCATCCGTGTTTCCGGCACTGTTCGGGATTCTGTACTGCGTATATCGGTCTTTTGACATCGGACTCCCGGAGGCAGCCCTGCTGCTGCTCGCCTGTGTTCTCATGCAGTCCGCCGTCAATACTTTCAATGATTATATGGATTTTGTAAAAGGTACCGACAGCCTGGAGGATAACCTCGAGGAAAGCGACGCAGTCCTTCTGTACGCGGGCGTGGATCCGCTGCAGGTAAGGAATCTCGCATTTGCTTTTCTCGGAGCTGCAGCCTTGATCGGCATAGTCTTTACTGTGTTGAGAGGCCCGGTACCGCTCCTGATCGGACTGGCAGGCGGCATTGTCGTGATCCTGTATTCAGGGGGTCCGCTGCCGATCTCCTATCTTCCGATCGGAGAGATCGTATCGGGGTTTGTGATGGGCGCCCTGATCCCTCTGGGGATCGCCGCGGCTGTCACAGGGGACCTTCATCCTGAGGTCCTGCCCCTGACGCTTCCTCTTGTCACGGGGATCGGTCTCATCATGATGACCAACAATACCTGTGACATAGAGAAGGATCTGCAGGCGGGGCGAAAGACTTTCCCCAACTGCGCAGGAAGGGAAACGGCCGTAAAAGTATACAGAGGCGCTGTAGTCCTCTGGATGCTCCTGATCATTGCAGACGGCGCTGCGCTCGGCAGAGCGGCCTTTGCCGTCTCACTGATCGCAGTCGGCGCGGCGTATTTCCCTGTTTACCGGTTTCTGATGCACTCGCCTCTCGTTCAGGACACGCGGGTGGCGCAGATGAAAGGGATACTGAAAGCAAATATCTGCAGCGGAACGATCTGCCTTGCACTTTTACTGGCAGCCATTCTGAGCAGATAAAGGTACTGCAGGACGAAGACTATGAGACAAGCACCGAATATGCAGCAGGAAGAAAAACAGGAAAAAGTCTTCCGCGTATTTGAAAAGATCGCAGCAGGGTATGACAGAGCAAATGTGCGGATCAGTCTCGGCATGCAGGATTCCTGGAAAAAGATGCTGATCAGGGAGCTCGTGCGGATAAGACCGGCCGGAGCAGGATCCGATGGGGTTCTGCCTGCCGGCAGCGGACACCGCCGCAGAGTCCGGATCCTGGATCTGTGCACCGGCACCGGCGATATTGCCATAGGAGCCGCAGAGGCCGGAAAGAATTATGAGATTGTCGGCATGGACTTTTCACCGGCCATGCTCCGGGTCGCGGCCCGCAAGGCGAAGCGGCGCGGGATAACCGGCATACGGTGGAGAAAAGGAAATGCCATGAAAATTCCTTGCGGCGATGAATCTTTTGACGCCGTGAGTATATCGTTCGGGCTGCGCAACTGCGCGGATCCGGAACAGGTCCTGCGGGAGATCCGCAGAGTGCTGAGACCGGGCGGAAAGGTCCTGTGCCTGGAGTCCTTTGTCCCGGACAGCGCTCTGGTCAGACCGTTCTACAGGCTCTATTTCGGCAGAGTCATGCCGCTCCTGGGCGGCGGGCGCTCCCACCGGAAGGAGTACGAATGGCTGCAGGAGTCGACGGAGAGCTTTCTGCGAGCGCGGGAGCTCGGGGACCTGATGAAGCGCTGCGGATTCGGCCGCGTCCGGATTCGCCGCAGGATGATGGGCGCCTGTGTGCTGCATGTCGGCGTAAAGCCCGGCAGGACGCAGGTAACCGGACGATGATCATTCCATAAAAGAGGCTGCGGACGCAGGCTGTCTGCGGACAGCGGCCCAAAGAACCGACGAACGAACCACGCAAGGAGGTTTTGGTAATTATGAGTGAAGAAAAATTTGATGCCATAGTTGTTGGCGGAGGACTGGCAGGTCTTACAGCTGCCTACTGCCTGGCACAGGCGGAGATGGAGGTTCTTGTCATTGAGAGAGGAACCTTCTGCGGCTCCAAAAACGTGACCGGCGGAAGAATCTATACGCACAGCCTCGAGAAGGTGATGCCCGGCTTCGCGGAGGAGGCCCCTCTGGAGCGCAAGGTCACCAAAGAGCGCATCGCCTTGATGACAGAAACCGGCGTCGTTAACATCGAGTACGCATCCGGAAAGCCGGATGATGCCGATTCCGCTTCCTACACGGTGCTGCGCAGCAAATTCGACAAGTGGTATGCGGAGAAGTGCGAAGAAGTCGGCGTCATGATGGTGCCCGGCATCCGCGTAGATTCTCTTCTGATGGACGACGGCAAAGTCGTCGGCATCGACGCCGGCGGCGAGGAAATGTACGCTGACGTAGTGATCCTGGCAGACGGCGTCAACTCCCTTCTGGCCCAGTCGATCGGCCTCAAGCCGGAGCTGAAGCCGGAGCAGGTGGCCGTCGGCTGCAAAGAGGTCATCCAGCTGGGCGAAGATGTGATCAACCAGCGCTTCGGCCTCGAAGGCAATGACGGCGTCTCCATGCTGGTAGCAGGTGATCCCACTGTCGGCAATATCGGCGGTGGATTCCTCTACACCAATAAGGACAGCGTCTCCATCGGTATCGTTGCGACCTGCAGCGACATCGGCCGCGTCGATGTGTCCATTCCGGACATGCTGGAGCGCTTCAAGAACCACCCTTCCATCGAGCCTCTGATCAAGGGCGGTGTGCCGCTCGAGTATTCCGCGCACCTGGTGCCGGAGGGCGGATTTGACATGATCCCGAAGCTCTACGCAGACGGCGTCCTGGTAACAGGCGACGCAGCGGCCTTCGTGATCAACCTCGGCTATACGGTCCGCGGCATGGACTTCGCTGTGGAATCCGGCAGACTTGCCGCTGAAGCAGTGATCCGCGCCAAAGCCGCTGATGATTTCAGCGCAGCTTCCCTGTCTTACTATCAGAAGCTCGTGAAGAACAGCTTCATCTACACAGATATGAAGCAGTACCGCAACTTCCCTAAGCTTCTGGAGCGCCATGAGATCTTCAACGATGTGCCGGAGATCGCGGACGTGCTCTTTGACAGACTGTTCAGGGTAGACGGCAAAAAGCCCGTATCTCTCCCGATGTTCGCCATCGACGAGATCGCAAAGCGCACCAGCGCCAAGAATCTTCTGGATCTGGTCATGGTTGCCCTTGACGCATTATAAGAGACCGGAAGGAGGTATAAGATAATGGCTAAAAAAGTACCGGTAGATGATAAACTGGGCTATAACGTTTTCCATACCGACGAAGGATATGCCCACATCGAGATCAACAGTGATTTTAAGGACGAGGCGGAGATCCGCAAGGTCGTCCTTGCATGTCCCGCCGAGCTCTACAAGTATGAGAATGGGGAACTGGCCTTTAACCACGAGGGATGCCTGGAGTGCGGCACATGCCGTGTTGTCTCCGGCGGCAAAGTAGTGAAGAGCTGGAATCATCCCTACGGCGAGATGGGCGTAACTTATATGCAGGGTTAATGTTTATGATCTGAAGGGCCGGGGAATGTCCGTTCCGGGCATCCGGAGTGTCTGAAGACTTCCCCGGCCTTCAGCTTGCGGCTGCGTATGCAGCCCTGAGAAGCAGCAACAGTATTGTGAGGCTGAAATGAGCAGAATCATTATTTTTACAGGGAAAGGGGGCGTGGGTAAGACCAGCGTCATCTCCGCACATGCCCTGCGGGCCGCAAGGAGCGGAATGAACACACTTTTGGTGAGCGCCGACATGGCGCACAACCTGGGAGATGTGTTCGAGACCGAGACCGGCGGAGAACTCGCTGCGGCAGAGGATCGTCTTACACTCCTGGAGCTTGATCCCTCGAAGATCATGAGTGAGCACTACCCCGATCTCAACCTCTCAATAGCGCAAATGCTGGGAGGTTCCGTGAGCAGAGCTGCCGAAAGCATCGACAGCCGCTTTATGATTCCCGGGTTTGAAGATCTGTTCATGCTTCTGGGTATCCGGGATCTGTACAACAGCGGGAAGTACGACCTGATCCTGGTGGACTGCGCCCCTTCGGGGGAAACTTTGTCGCTCCTCAAGCTCCCTGAGCTTCTCGAGTGGTATATGGAGAAGTTTTTCCCGGTCGGCAAGTTTATGACCAGGGTCCTGTCTCCGGTGACGGATGCGCTCTACAAAGTCAAGCTTCCGGACAGCACGGCAATGGACCAGGTATCTGAGATGCATCAGAATCTGGCGGCACTGCAGGATCTTCTCAAAGACCCTCAGGTCACTTCCGTCCGCCTCGTCACTCTTCCCGAAAAAATGGTGGTCGAGGAGACCAAAAGGACCTACATGTACCTGAATCTGTACGGATATTACGTGGACCGCGTGTTCATCAACCGCGTCATCCCTCCGCAGCCGGGCAGCCGGTTCATGCAGGAGTGGCGTCAGATCCAGCAGCAGTACATCGAAGAGCTGGAAAGTGTGTTCGCGCACATTCCGATCACACAGATCCCGTGGTTTCCCGAGGAGATCAGAGGGATCCGCGCTGTGGAGCTTCTCTCCCGGGAACTCCCCGAAAATCCGGTCTTATTCGCCCGGCCGAAGGATCCGGACGGCAGCGGCACGCTGCTTAACGGAGCTGAGACCTACGAGGTCACAGAAGAGGGGTATGTCCTGAGGCTGCGGATGCCGGGGGCCGAATCCGTATCTGTGGAACTTCACGGGCAGGATCTGGACATCCGGGCCGGAAATATGCTGCGAAAGATCCCGCTGCCGAGCGTTCTGCACGGGGCGGAGATCATGAAGACAGAAGTAAAAGATGAAATGCTCTCGGTGTTCTTTCTTCCGGAAAAGGCGCGGCTAAGCCGTCCCGAAAAGACCTGACGCGTTCCATTGCTTTTTGTGAGGGGATAGATTGAGAATTCTGATGTACACCGGAAAGGGCGGCGTAGGCAAAACCGGCATTGCCGCTGCAACGGCTGTGAGGACGGCCGCTCTTGGTTACCGGACGATCATAATGAGCACCGATCAGGCACACAGCCTGGGGGACGTGTTTGAAAAAAAGATCGGCGCGGATCCCGTTCGGATCACGGATAATCTGGACGCTTTAGAGATCGACCCCGCTGTGGAGAGTGACCGCGCCTGGGGTTCTCTGAAAGGATACCTGCGTCAGATCATGGAGGAAAAATCGGGCGCAAGTCTGGCTGCCGAGGAAGCACTCGTGTTCCCGGGGCTTGAAGAGCTCTCCTCTCTTCTGCGCATCCTGGATCTGAGCGAATCGGACGCCTGCGATGTGCTGGTCGTCGACTGTTCGCCGACAGGAGAGACACTGTCCCTGCTGCGGTATCCCGAGCAGCTGCGGGTCCTCACAGACAAAGTGCTTCCGATGGTCCGCAGCGTCACAAGCGCGCTGGGAGGACTGATCAGCCGGGCGACGACCGTTCCCAAACCGAGGGACGCCGTCTTTGCTGAACTGGATGCGGTTGTCAAAAGACTGCATACACTGCAGAAGATCCTCTGCGACAGGCAAAAGACCAGCCTTCGCATTGTCATGACGCCGGAGAGTATCGTTGTGCGGGAGGCACAGCGCTGTTATGCGTGGCTGAGCGCGTTCGACTTCGGCGTCGATGCGGTCTTCGTCAACCGGATCTATCCGGAGGAGGCCATGGAGGGATATTTTGGCGGATGGGCAGCCTCACAGGAAAAAAACATTGCGCTTATAAGGGAAAGTTTCCCCGCCCAGGAGCAGTTCTATCTTCTTCTTCAGGAAAGAGAACTGAGGGGGCTTCCGATCCTGGAGTCCGTGGCGGCACAGCTGTACGACGGCAGCCGCCGGGATCCTTCCGTTGTATTCTGTGCAGATCAAAGTTACGTAACCGAGAGGAATCTGGAGGATGGCAGCTGGGTCATGACAGTGCATCTTCCGTATATGAGAGCCGCGGATCTTTCTGTGACAAAGCAAGGAGATGACCTGATCCTCGGTGTGCGAAATGAGAGACGCAGATTCCGGCTGACAGAACAGTTGAGCCGCAGGAACTTGAAAGCATGGACATATGAAAACGGCTGTTTGCAAATTGTATTTGAACAATAACTGCCCGTTCAGAATCTGTGTTTTGGAGATGTTAATTGTAAAAGGAGGAGCAGGAAATGTTAATCGTTAAATTCATTCTTGGTTTGGTCCCCATCATCTGGCTGATCATAGCCTTGACCGGATTGAAGATGCCCGGCTACAAAGCGTGCGGCATTGCCATTGTGTTTGCCGCAGTTGTTGCGCTGTTCTACAAGCATCTGCCGCCTGTATCAGTCGCCACTGCTTTTCTGGAAGGTGTCTTCAGCGCCCTGTGGCCGATCATACTGGTCATCCTGGCCGCGCTGTTCGTCTATGCGCTGACATTGGAGACGGGCGCCATGGAAGAGATCAAGGCCATGCTCAGCAGCGTGTCCACAGACAAGCGCGTCCTTGGACTTATCATCGGCTGGGGCTTCGGCTGCTTCATGGAAGGTATGGCAGGCTTTGGTACCGCTGTTGCGATCCCTGCTTCCATCCTCGTCGCCCTGAACTTTGATCCGATCCCCACGGTCCTGGCGCTGCTGATCGTAAACTCCACGCCGACTGCTTTCGGAAGTGTCGGTGTTCCGACGACTTCCCTTGCATCTGCCACAGGACTGGCTGCCAATGTTCTTTCTCTGAACACTGTCCGGATCGAAGTCCTTCTGATGGCGATCTCCCCGATCATCTTCGTAATCGTGATCGGAGGCGGCTTCAAGGCCCTCAAAGGTATGCTTCCGTTTACGATCATCGCGTCGGCTTCCTTTGTTATTCCCAACTTCATCATCGGCTCCTTCATCGGACCGGAGCTCCCCGATATCATCGGCTCGATCTGCTCCATGATCGCGATGATCCTGGTCGCGCTCAAGATGAAGAACAAAGAAGTGCCTGCAGAGTATCTGGTAGGCGGGGAAGGCGCAGAGAAGAAAGAACTGAACATCGATATGAACAGCGCGCTTCGCGCATGGAGCCCCTTCATTCTGATCTTCGTGCTGCTCCTGTTCACATCCAAGCTGTTCCCTTTCATCAATCAGCCTCTGTCATCGATCGCTTCCCAGATCAACATTTATGTCGGTGAAGGCGCAACTCCTACAGGCTTTACATGGATCAACACCCCCGGCGTATGGATCATCCTTTCAGGTATCATCGGCGGTCTGATCCAGGGCGCATCGCTCGGTCAGATCTTCGGCGTGCTGATCGGCACAGTGAAGAAGAACGTCAAGACGATCGTGACGATCTGCTCCGTACTTGCAACCGCCAAGATCATGGTACACAGCGGAATGACGACGGATGTCGCGGACGTCCTCGTCGCAGTGACCGGCAAATTCTACCCTCTGTTCAGCCCTATGGTCGGCGTTCTGGGCGCATTTGTCACGGGCTCCGGCACAAGTACCGGCGTGCTGTTCGGACCTCTGCAGTCGGCTTCCGCTACGCAGCTCGGCCTCTCCCCTGAGTGGCTCTGCGCAGCCAACTCCCTCGGCGCAGGTGTCGGCAAGATGATCTCACCCTCGAACATCGCTCTTGCAACCGCCTCCGCAGGACTGGCAGGCCGCGAGAACGAGATCCTGAGCGGTATCTTCAAGTATTGCATCTTCTACGCAGTTGTAGGCGGCATTATCTGCTTTGCATTTGCGTGATCCGCGGGCAGCTGAAAAAGGCATCCTGACATAAATAAGGGGCTGACACACAAGGCAAAAGGATCTGATCCAATGATCCTGCGCGGGTGTGTCAGCCCCTTTTTACAGTTCGTCCGCCCCTTTTTGCGGCTCGTCCGCCTCTCTTTGCGGCTCGTCCGCCTCCTCTTCGAGCGCATCCTCCCCGCACTCCGCCTCAATCTCCTTGATCACGCACTGATTTCCGTCCACCAGCCAGGTCTCGCCGCTGTGGCAGTAGGGGCACTCTTTGCCGTATCGGACGGTCTCGTAGGTCCTGCCGCAGTTTCCGCAGAAAGTGACCGCCGGGATCGTCACAAGGCGCAGTTCCGACTCCGCAAGGACCGGATGCCTGACCTTAAAGTAGTTCCAGCAGTCCACGAACAGGTCGGTCATGATGCCGGAGACTTCTCCGACCTCCAGTGTCACAGAGCCGATCTTCGTGATGTGCTGCTCCTTTGCTGTCTCGTCCAGCATCTTCGCTATGTGGAGTATGATTCCCATTTCATGCATGCACGGTTCCTCTTATGCCGCAAATGCACGCCCGGTTCCTCGTGCTGCGCATTGGGAACCGGGGTGCCGTGCCGTTTCACTTATTTCTTCCTGACGCCAAACTTTTCCGCCTTCTTTTTGATGATCTTCAGCTCTCTGGCCGCTGCATATTTGGCCACCACGGGGAGCTTGTCCTCGCAGCGCACCATGTTGGAGGCCTCGGGTATATCCCTGCTCAGATGGATCGCGTCGAACTCGCATCGCGTCGTGCAGAGGCCGCAGCCGATGCAGCGATTGAGGTCGACGACGGTCGCGCCGCAGCCGAGACATCTTTTCGCCTCGGTCTTGATCTGCTCCTCCGTGAGGGGCAGGCGCAGATCCGCGAAGGTTCCGACCGGATTGCCGGGCTTTCTGCCAGGCACCTGTCTCTTGGCCGTGTCAAAAGATTCCAGAACGATATTGTTCTTGTCCAGCTCGATGAACTCGCGCTTGTCGCGGGCTATGGTCTGGGACTGGCCGGGGTGCACATAGCGGTGCATGCTCTCGCAGGCCTTCTTGCCGTCCGCGATCGCGTCGATGGCAAAGCGCGCGCCGTGGGCGATATCGCCGCCGGCAAAGATGCCGGGCTCTCCCGTCTCGAAGGTGAGCGGATCGTGCTTGACTGTGCCGTTCCGATTAAGCTTGACGTTCGTGCCCTCCAGGAGGCTGCCCCACTGCGCCGACTGTCCGATCGCCTCCAGGACATTTTCACACTCGATCGTGATCGTGCTGTCCTCCATGAACCTGGGTTCAAAGACATGGAGCTTATTGAAGACCGAAATGCACTTTCTGAAGACAATGCCCTTCACCTTGCCGTCTTCGGTCAGGATCTCTCTGGGACCCCAGCCGCACATCACGTTGACGCCCTCCGCGATCGCCTCCTCGACTTCGTCGCGGGCTGCGGGCATCTCCGCCTCGCTCTCCAGGCAGAGCATGGTGACTTTGCCGTCTGTGACGCGGGCCGCCATGCGTGCCACGTCCACCGCCACATTTCCGCCGCCGACGACAACGACATCTCCGCTCAGGCGGATCGTGTGGTCCTGGTTCGTTCTTGCAAGGAAGCTGACGCCGGACTCCACGCCCTCCGCGTCCTCGCCGGGCACGCCGGTCCTGCGGCCGCCCTGCAGGCCGATGGCCAGATAAAAGGCCTTGTAGCCCTCTCTCTTGAGATCCTTGATCGTGATATCCCTGCCGATTTCCACTCCGCACTTGAACTCGACGCCCATCTCCCGGAGCACGTCGATCTCTGCCTCGATGACATCCTTCTCAAGGCGGAAGGACGGGATTCCGTTCATCAGCATGCCGCCGGGACGACTCTCCTTCTCGAATACCGTGACGTCGTAGCCGCGGGTCCGCAGATAATACGCCGCCGTCATGCCGGCCGGGCCCGCGCCGATGACTGCCATCTTGTAGTCGGAGCCCCACATGCCGCCGTCATCCTTCTCGCAGATGGGGATGAAGCGCTTGTCGGCGTGGAGTTCCTGGTCGGCGATGAATTTTTTGACCTCGTCGATGGCGATGGGATCGTCCACCGTTCCTCTCGTGCAGGCCTCTTCGCAGCGCCTGTTGCAGATCGCGCCGCAGACCGCCGGGAAGGGATTGTCCTGCTTGATGAGCTTGAGGGCGTCCATGAACCGGCCCTCTCCCGCCATCTTCACGTAGCCCTGCACCGCCAGGTGCGCGGGACATGCCGTCTTGCAGGGCGCCGTGCCTGTGTCGTAGCAGTTGATCTTGGCGTCTTCGCGATAATGGATGTTCCAGTGGTCCGCGCTCCATGCGGTCTCATCGGGCAAAAGAGTGAGCGGATACTGGATCTCGCCCTTCCTGGTGCACAGCTTCTGGCCGAGCTTGGCCGCGCCGACGGGACATACTTCCACGCACTTGCCGCAGGCGACGCACTTAAGTTTGTCCACGTGAGCGCGGTATGCACTTCTGGACATATTCGGCGTGTTGTAGAGCTGGCTGGTCCTGAGCGCGTTGCAGACGCCGGGAGCGCAGTTGCAGATCGCCACTATTTTCTCACTGCCGTCGATATTCGTGATCTGGTGCACGAAGCCGTGGCGCTCCGCCCTCTGCAGAATCTCCAGCGCCTCTTCATAGGAGATATAGCGGCCCATGCCTCTGTCGACGCAGTACTCCGCCATGTCGCCCATGCCCATGCAGAACTCGCCGTTGATCTCGCCGGAGCCCTCACCACGCATGGTCTGCTGCTTGCGGCAGGTACATTGTCCGACGGAATACTTGTCGTACTTGCTCAGCCAGTGGGAAATGTTCTCCCAGCGGGCAGACATGTTCCCGCGCTCGCTGGCCTACTCGGCGGGGAGGACGGCCATGCCGACGCCGGCGCCTCCCGGCGGGATCATAGGCGTCACGTTCTCAAGCGGCATCTGTGTCATCAG
>ODAI014376702.1_pt1 | contig 17650 bp, 13 predicted proteins | sample 1539321 | NCBI WGS metagenome assembly ODAI01 (sample SAMN02144231, study PRJEB22623) | gut metagenome | biome: sheep rumen | host: Ovis aries | place: New Zealand | reverse complement strand
GCGGTCGGGACGGACGGCGCCGTGCAGTTGACGGGCGGCGAGCCCACATGCCGCAAGGACCTGCCCGAGATAATACGCATGGGCGGGGAGAAGGGCTTCTGGGGCATCGAGCTCAACACGAACGGGCTCGTGATCGCCGCGCGCCCCGGATACCTCGAGAGCCTCAAGGAGGCGGGCGTCACCGGGTTGTTCCTGTCGTTCGACGGGCTGACGGGCGACGTGTACGAATCGACGTGCGGGCGCGACATACTGAAGACGAAGCTGAAGGTCGTCGAGCGCTGCCGCGAGGCGGGCGTGCAGGTCGTCTTGTGCATGACGATCCTCGCCGGCGTGAACGACGACCAGCTCGGGGACGTCTTGCGTTACGCCATGGAAAACTCCGATATCGTGGCAGGGCTCGCGTTGCAGCCCGCGTTCACCTCGGGCAGGTTCGATGCGCGCGTCGCGCAGGGGCTCACGGCGGGCGACACCATATTCAAGCTCGCAGAGCAATCCGAGGGCCTGATCGACGTAGAGGACATTTGGCCGTTGGGCTGCTCTAATCCGCTTTGCGACACGGGCGTCTTCCTCGTGAAGGGCGATGCGCCCTACGGCGTGAAAGAACATCCGAGCGGGTTCTACCCGGCAACGAAGGCGATGACGGTCGAAGAGTACCACGAAGGCTACAGCCCCGACAGCCCGCAGGGCTCGGTGTTCCTCGACATACTCTCGAAGAAGGGCATCTACGTGGCCGACGGCCTGTCGATCGTCATCATGGACTACATGGATGCCTACACGATGGACGTTCAGCGCCTGCGCGAATGCTCGATGATGGTCACCGTGCCCGACGGCAGGGCGATCCCGTTCTGCTCGTACCACCTCACCGACGCCAAGGGGTGCCGCGTGTATCCGCCTTGGATGAAGGAGGAGCTGCGCGACGGCCCCGTTGCCAACGACCTCATCGTTAAGTACCTGCTCGGCGAAAGGGACCTCCATGAGTAGCGAAGTGTCATATTCCATCACGATCGACCGCGATGCGTGCATCGAATGCGGATTGTGCGAGCGGTTCTGCCCGACCGAGGTCTACATCATGGACAACGGCCCGCAGCCCGTGCATCCCGAATGGTGCTGGGGTTGCGAGACATGCTCGGGCAACTGCCCGAAAAACGCCATAACCGTCGAGATCGACCCCGAAGCGCTTGCCGCGGAAGACGATTACCCGCGCGCGTCGCTTATCGACGACGAGACGGCCGAAACCTACAAGGAGTGGGCGAAGACGCTGCGCGACGTCCTGCAGCTGCGTTGGCATCCGGTCGGCGTTCGGCTCATCCGCAAGGGCGAGCCGTTTCCCGAGGGCGTGCAGGTTCCCAAGGAGCGCATGCGCTACTGCCAGTCGATGATGGCTGCGCGTCGCGGCGTGTCGCTGCTCATGCCGGCGAATCGGCACTCGTGCCCCGACGGCACGTCGATCCTCGGGCTCACCGAAGTGCCGCCGAAGCTGGCCTCGGGAGAGATCTATATCCTGTTCCACAAGCTCGACACGCAGGAGGCTGCAAGCCGCATGGTCAACGAGCGCCCCATGCTCGAGCCCTATTCGATGGAGGCGACGTGCGTGTTCCCGCTCGACGACCCCAAGGCCACGGTGGACGTGGTGTCGGTCATGGGCAATCCGGAGCAGATGATGTGGCTGTCCATGGCGACGTCGTACTACACGGGACATCGTCACGATTTCCACGCCTCGGGCTATAACTCCCATTGCGTCGAAGTGACGCTTTTGCCGATGCGCGACAAGAAGATCAACATATCGTTCGGCTGCTACGGTGGGCGCGCGTCGTCCGACGTCGGCGACGACATGATGATGATGGGCATCCCCGTAGAGCTCATGCCCGACATCGTCAAGGGAGTCAAAGAGCTGTCCAAGCGCGTTATCCCGCAGGAACGCGACAAGATCTACCTGCCACCGATGAGGTAACGATGTCTGACCTGTTCACCATAAGAGATGCCCGACAAGACGATATGGGGCTCATCGACCTGTACGCGCTCGCGGAGGGCATGGACCACATTCCGGGGCCCGACCGCGTGCGCGTCGCCGTCAACGAGGACGACGAGGTCATCGCGTTCTGCAGGCTCCAGGACGATATGAACGGAATCGCCTACGTAAACCCCATCGTGACGTATGCCCCTTGGCGCGGGTACGGGGTGGGGCGCGCCCTCATCGAGGACGCGCATGCCATCGCGGGCGAGTTGAGGCTTATCGCACGCGGCACGAGCGCCGGGTTCTACCGCAAGCTCGGCTTCGTCGACATGCCGTGGTCGATGACCGATCAGGCCGCTGCATCCGAGGATTGCGACGGATGCCCCTACCGTGCGGAATGCGGCCCGAGCCCCATGCGACTTTTGGGGTAAGGGCGGCAGGCGAAAACGACAGGTGCGCTTCCCCCGGCGTAAAGGCGATTGCGCCGGGGGAAGCGCACCTTTTCACGCGCTGGGTTCTTTGCGCGCTAGACGTAGTCTTCCAAGTCGACCTGCATGAGGTAGACGTTCTCGCGCATGTGCTTGGCGGCTGCGCGCGAGAGCCGTTTCTCCTCGTAGGCTATCTGGATTTGCTCGAGCTCGATGCGCAGGCCGAGACGCGCCGCGTCCAAGTCGATCTCTGCTTTTCGCGCGATGTTGGTCATGGAAGGCCCGGTGCCGCGCAGGAGCCGCACGGTGTCATGATATTCGATGATGAGGTTGCTCACCTTTTCCGAAGGGGCGTCGAGCTCGGTCATCTTGTCCTCGAGGCGCTCGATGACGTGGAGGGCGGCTTTCACCTGGATATCGCGCAACGCGCGCGTCGAGGGATCGAGCGTCGGGTCCTTGCCCGGAAGCTTCCGCAAGAACCGCGCCCACATCTTGCGGACGAGGACCTTGAAGCGGCGGAAGTTCCCTATGACGGCTATTTTGCGGCGTTCGTCCTGCTTGAGCATGGATTCGATATGGGCGACGCGGCTCACGTACTGGTAGCCTTCGATAGGAGGCACCTCGTCGCGGTCGATGAGGTCCAAGACGTATTCCTGCTCCCAGTCGAGCACCATTATTCGCAGGTCGATGTCGGACTCGTCCGCGATGTCCTCGGAATCCGTGACCCGTGCGATACGGTCGTTGTACTTTCTGATTACTTTTCCGATTGCGGCGGAATTGTCATCGTTTCTGCGTGCGGTGAGCTCCTCGACGACGCGGCGGAGCACTTCGGCTTTCGCGATCGAGTCGCGCATGCGCAATTCGGTCGGGTCCTCCTTGCGGCGCGGGGCGAGTAGCGGGACGATGAACGTCGCGAGCAGCAGCGAGGTGAGGATGACGCCGCATGCGAGGAAGATGAGCAGGTCGCGTTGGGGGAATTCCGACAGCGACGTGCCGGAGTTGATCATGAGGGGTATCGAGAGCATGATGGCGAGCGTGATGGCCCCCTTCGAGCCCGACAGCGTCGTTATGGCCGCCGAGCGCAGCCGTTCCGCGACGCCGGCCTTGCGAGACTGCTTCTTGAAGTTCACGGCGTCCGAGACGAGGGACCAGACGAACCTCATCCCGTGCATGAGCAGCGTGATCGCGAGCACGAAGGCGATGAGGTGGAAATTGCTTATGCCCTCATCCGCCCAAAGTCCTCCGAATGCCTGGGGAAGCTGCGTTCCGAGCAGGACGAACACGATACCGTTGAGGGCGAACGTGATGACTTCCCATACGCTCGAGGAAACGATGCTCATGCGCGCCATCGAGGGCCCGAAATCACGCGGGACCATCGACATGGTGATGCCGCATGCGACGACGAGGATGACGCCGCTCACGCCGATGCCCTCGCCGAGAAGGTAGGCGAGGAAGGGCGTCACGAGCTCGAGCGAGACGTGGAACGTCGTGTTCTCGAGGCCGAGGGCGCGCACCCGGTCGATGAACTTCACGAGGAGGAAGCCGAGCACGATGCCTGCCAGCAGGGCGCCGAAGAACTCGATGACGAACTCCCTGACGGCAAGCGCGACGGAAAACGAACCAGACACGACTGCGGCGATGGCGAACTGGAACGAGACGATGCCGGAGGCGTCGTTGAGCAGCGATTCGCCTTTCAGGATTACCGCCTGCCGTTTCGGGATGTCGGCCTGCTGCGATATCGACGCGACGGCAATGGGGTCGGTCGGCCCGAGGGCCGCGCCGAGCGCGAACGCGGCTGCGAGCGGTATGGACGGTATGAGCTGGTTGACGGCGAAGCCGACGACGAGCGTTATCGCGACGACGAGGCCTATGGCATAGGACAGCATAGACTCGCGATTCTTCCAAAGCGAGAGGTTGTCCGCCTCGCGTGCCTCGTGGAACAGAAGCGGCGCGATGAACAGGACGAGGAACAGCTCGGGGTTCAACGTGATCGTGATCCGCTCGCTTGCCAGCATGCCGACGACGACACCGAGCGCGATTTGGATAAGCGGAAGCGATATGCGGGGTATCACCTGGTCGAGAATTGAGGAGGCAAGTACCGTGACGAGCAGGAGAAGCGCTAGTGAAAGTGCTGCCATCGATCCTCCTTAATAGCGTTCGTTTAAGCTGTCCACAAAATGCGTATGCTATCATACCCATAGCATAGTGTTCTCATTTGTAACCGCCAAGTAAGAACAAGTTTGCTATAAGCGGAGCAATGAAATATTGGCAGTTGTAACTATTTGAGTGCTGGCAATTATGATCGAGGGTTCCGGGCCGGTGCCGATGCGCCGGAATTGCCGGAAGCTTGAAGTGGAGGGAATAACGTCATGGAGCAGATGTGGAGTGCGTGCCACCCCAAAACCGAGGAGGAGCTCATCGAATGCGCGGCGTTGGGCAAGTCGCTCAATCGTCTTTCTCAACCGACCATCCTCACGATTCTTGCGGCCAACGACAAACCGATGCATGGTTACATCATCGTCCAGCAGGCGGCGAAATCGCCGATGTTCGGGGGCAAGAAGCCCGACGCCACGGGAATCTACCGCGCGTTGAAGCGCATGGAGGAAAGCGGGCTCGTCACGTCGTGGTGGGACACGCCCGACCAAGGGTCGGCGAAGCGGCTGTTCGAGCTGACCGACAAGGGGCGCCATTGCCTGCGTCGCTGGATCGACGCCCTGGCTTGCTACAAGATGACGATAGAAGAGCTGCGCGTGAGCGCGTCGACGGCGCTCGGCATCGACGTGCCCGATACCCCCGCGTGCGCGCACGTCGACCTCGAAGGGGAATAGGCGGGCCGATTCCACCGCGTGGGAGCAGGCGGGCCGTTCCCGAGCGTGACGTCCTTCGTTTGCGACCCGTTGTGCGAAGAATATTTGTGTACGAGCGATTTTTATCCCGGTACATCTTGCATGGAGGGCTAAGAATCCGTAATATACTTTCTCGCGCCTATGGTGGGTATAGTTCAGTTGGCTAGAACGCCAGATTGTGGCTCTGGAGGTCGTCGGTTCGAGTCCGATTACCCACCCCAGCGCGCCTGTTTGTGAAGATAAAGTTTTCACTTGAAAACTGATGGAGCTTCACGTAAGATAGCAAGGCGCTTTGCGCACGACATATTTACCATGGACCGGTAGCTTAGTTGGTAGAGCAGGGGACTCTTAATCCCAAGGTCCGGGGTTCGAGTCCCCGCCGGTCCACCATTGAATTTCAAGCCTCTTTCCAGAGGCTTTCTTTGTAAGATGGGGGCGCTTGCCATGGAATACTCGTTTCTGGAAATGAGCGACGAGGCTCTGCTCGAAGGATGCGGTCTTCCAATCGAGGGCGGCGCGGCCATCGCGCTCTTTTCGACCGGCTACGATGTCGAAGAGGACGAGATCGTGTCGTTTTCCCTTGCCGATGCGAATGGCGCCGTCCTGTTCGACGAAACCGTGAAGCCGCATAACCGCGAAGGCTGGGCCGCCTGCGATGCCTCCGGGCGCATCGGCCCCGAAGACGTGGAGGGAGCCGTTGCGCTGTACGAGCGCGAAGACGAGATCATGGAGCTTCTTGACGGAGTGCCTTACGTCGTGTGCGTTCATGTCGACTTCGCCAAGGCCATGCTCGACAGGAGCTGGATCTCGCTTCCGCAAACGAGGGAAATCGACCTCGGGGAGTTGTTCAGGCTTTCGCATGGCACGTCCGACCGACCGGGCGAGCCCGCAACGGCCGTATCCCTCGAGGGCATCTCTTCCTACTATGGCGTGCCATACGATGGCACCTCGACTGCGGCAATCGCACGATCGACGATGGACTGCTACAAGGCGATCGTCTCCGAATTCCGGGAGAAGCGCGATGCGAAGGGGGCTGCATACTGGGAGGAGCGCGAGAGGCGGCTTTCCGAGGCGGCTGCCGCCGATGGCGCGAGCAGTGCGGCTGCGCGCATGCGCGAGCGCAGGATGAACCAGATGAACGCGCTGCTCTGGGTTGCCGGCGGCCTCATCTTCATCTCGCTGATCATCCAGCTATACCAGCGAGGCGGCGATGTCGGGCTGATGGTGGTGGCCGGGGCCGCCGCGGTCTTCTCGTTCTTGAGGGCCGCCGCAAATTGGAACAAGAAATAGATACCGTTCTTTTATCCTGCATTGACGCGCGAAGTGCGCTAATATAGCGTGATGTGTTTCGTGCACGGTTGCGCGCCCATGGCTCAATGGATAGAGCATCGGACTTCTAATCCGACGGTTGCAGGTTCGAGTCCTGCTGGGCGCGCCATTCTATTGAAAGGAAAAACATGGCAAGCCTCAAAGGGCGCGATTTCCTCAAGCTCCTCGATTTCACCGACGACGACGTCAAACACCTCATCGACTTGGCCCAGCGCTTCAAGGCCCTGAAACACGAAGGCGTCGCCCATCGCTTCTGCGAAGGAAAGAACATCGTGCTCCTGTTCGAGAAGACGTCCACGCGCACGCGCTGCTCGTTCGAGGTTGCAGGCCATGATCTGGGCATGGGCGTGACGTTTCTCGACCCCGCCAGCTCCCAGGTATCCAAGAAGGAGTCAATCGCGGACAGCGCGCGCGTGCTGTCCCGTTTCTACGACGGCATCGAGTACCGCGGTTTCGGGCAGTCGATCGTCGAGGAGCTCGCCGAGTACGCCGATTGCCCCGTGTGGAACGGCCTCACCGACGAGTGGCATCCGACCCAGATGATCGCCGACATGCTCACGATGCGCGAGAACTTCGGCGACGACCTTGTCGGCCGCACGCTCGTGTTCATGGGAGACGCCCGCAACAACGTGGCCAACTCGCTCATGGTCGTGTGCGCGAAGCTCGGGATCAACTTCGTCGCCTGCGGTCCCGCCGAGAACCAGCCCGAAGCGTGGCTCGTCGAGACGTGCGAGCGAATCGCGCGCGAGAACGGGTCGACCGTCCTCGTGACCGACGACGTGGAACGCGGTTGCGCGGGGGCCGACGTCATCTACACCGACGTCTGGGTGTCCATGGGGGAGCCCGACGAGGTCTGGGACGAGCGCATCAGGGCGCTTTCGCCCTACCAGGTGAACGAACGGGTCATGTCGCTGACCGCGCCCGATTCGATATTCCTGCACTGCCTTCCCGCCTACCACGATACGGGCACGGCGGTCGGCGAGAAGATTGCGGAGAAGTTCGGCATCACCGAGATGGAGGTGACGGACGCCGTGTTCGAATCCGAGAAGTCACGCGTGTTCGATGAAGCCGAGAACCGCATGCACGCCATCAAGGCAATCATGTACGCCACGCTATCTGACGAGGAGTTCTAGAACATGCAGTTACGTGAACAGCTCGAGGCCGTCGTCGATCAGGCGATCGAGTCGGCGATAGCCGACGGGTCGCTCGCTTTGGAGACCGCGCCCTCGGCGGGGCTCGAGCGGCCGCGCGATGAGGCGAACGGCGACTGGGCGTCGACCGTTGCCATGAGGTCCGCGAAGCTCGCCCACTCGAACCCGCGCGCCATCGCGGCGGCGATCGTGGAGCACATGCCCGAAAACGACGTGGTGAAGTCCTGCGCTATCGCCGGTCCCGGGTTCATCAACTTCCGGTTGTCCGACTCGGTTCTCCAGGGCGTCGTCGCCCAGGTGCGCGAGAAGCGCTCCGACTTCGGGAAGGGGAGCGTTCCGGACGGCCAGCGGCGCGTGAACCTCGAGTACATCTCCGCGAATCCAACCGGGCCCATGCACATCGGCCACGGGCGCTGGGCGGCGCTCGGCGATTCCATGGCGCGCGTCATGCGCCATGCCGGATACGACGTGTACGAAGAGTTCTACGTCAACGACCACGGCACGCAGATGGACGTGTTCGGCAATTCGATCGCCGTGCGTTACCTGCAGCTGCTCGGCCATGACGTCGAGATGCCGGAGGAATGCTACGGCGGCGCCTACGTCGCCGACATCGCCCAGGGCATAATCGACCGCGAAGGCGCCAAGTACGAGGACATGGACGACGACGAGCGTCGAATCGCCCTGCGCGAGATCGGCTACCGCGAGATGCTCGAGAACCAGCGCACGCTGCTCGAGAAGTTCGGCACGACGTTCGACCGCTGGTTCAGCGAGCGCGACCTCTACGTTCCCGACGAGAACGGCCGAAGCGCCGTCGACCGTGCGCTCGCCGTCATGTCCGAGAAGGGATATATCTTCGAGGCGGAGGACGCTACGTGGTTCCGCTCGACGGAGTTCGGCGACGACAAGGACCGCGTCCTCATAAAGGCGAACGGCGAGCTGACGTACTTCACGAGCGACATGGCGTATCACTACGACAAGGTTTGCCGCGGTTTCGACCACCTCATCGACATCTGGGGTGCCGACCATCACGGCTACATCAAGCGCTGCGAGGCCATGATGGAAGCCTGGGGATACCCGGGCAAGCTCGAAGTCGTTCTCGGCCAGCTCGTGAACCTGCTGCGCGATGGCGAGCCGGTCCGCATGTCGAAGCGCACGGGCGAGATGGTCACGTTCGAGGAGCTCGTCGACGAAGTCGGCGTCGACGCCACGCGTTTCCTCATGCTCTCGCGCTCGTCGGACCAGCCCGTCGACTTCGATATCGAGGTAGCGAAGAAGCAGGACGCGAGCAATCCCGTGTACTACGTGCAGTATGCCCATGCGCGCATCTGCTCGATACTGCGCAAGGCCGCGGGGGAGGACGCCTTGAGCGCCGACGCCCTCGCCGAGAAGCTCGTTGCGGCTGATGTGGACCTATCGAGCCTGACGCATGACTCGGAGCTTGCGCTCATGCGCAAGATGGACGACTTCGGCGAGGTCGTGGCGCTTGCGGCGCGCGACCGCGCACCGTTCAGGCTCACGCACTACGCGCAGGAGCTCGCCGGCTGCTTCCACCAGTTCTATACGAACTGTAGGATCATCGGAGCCGACGACGACGTGCACGATGCCCGCCTCGCGCTTGCGGATGCATGCCGTACCGTGCTGGCGCTCACGCTCAGCCTGCTCGGCGTATCGGCACCCGAGCGCATGTAGGAAGGTTGCGCGAATGCCAAGAGGCCGGAACCCGGGTTCCGGCCTCTTTTCTTCATAAACCGCGTGTGTACGGAGACTACTCCATGGGGGTGTTGTTCTTGCCCATCACGAAATCGCGGCCCTTCTTGATCCAGGTGCGGTATTCGGCGGTGGCGGTGAACACGGCGTCGGACGACGAGTTGAGGGCGGTCTCGCAGGAGTCCTGAATCACGCCGATGATGAAGCCGATGGCGACGACCTGCATGGCCACGTCGTTCGGGATGCCGAACAGCGAGCAGGCGAGCGGGATGAGCAGCAGGGAGCCGCCGGGCACGCCCGAGGCGCCGCAGGCGGAGACGGCGGCGAGCGCCGAGAGGATGACGGCGGTCGGGATGTCGACCGTGAGCCCGACGGTGTTGGCTGCCTGCATGGCCATGACGGTGATCGTGACGGCGGCGCCGGCCATGTTGATGGTCGCGCCGAGCGGGATCGAGACCGAATAGAGGTTCTTGTCGAGGCCGAGGTCCTCGCACAGCTCCATGTTGACGGGGATGTTGGCTGCGGAGCTGCGGGTGAAGAACGCGGTGATGCCCGAGTCGCGCAGGCAGCGCAGGACGAGCGGATAGGGGTTCTTGCGCGTGAGGATGAAGACGAGGACCGGGTTGGCGACGAGTGCGATGACGAGCATGCAGACGACGAGCAGCAGGATCAGCTGGCCGTACTCGATGAAGATTTCCACGCCGTTGGTGGCAACGGCGTCGTAGACCAAGCCGAGGATGCCGAACGGAGCCAGGCTGATGATCCAGCGGACGATGGTGGCGATGGCGTCGGAGACGTTCGCGAAGACGTTCTTCGTGGAATCGCTTGCGGCGCGCAGCGCAACGCCGAGCATGGCCGCCCACACGAGGATGCCGATGTAGTTGGCGTTCACGATTGCGGCGACGGGGTTGGCCACGATGTTCATGAGCAGCGTGTTGAGAACCTCGCCGATGCCCGACGGGGACGACTGGGTGATGTCGTCTGCGGCGGCGAGCGTCAGCTCCATGGGGAACAGGTAGCTGCCGATGACGGCGACGAGCGCGGCCACGAACGTCGAGACGATGTAGAGGATGATGATCGTCTTCATGGACCCGGGGGCCTCGGCGTTGCACAGGGCGCTGATGATCAGGAAAAAGACCAGAATCGGTGCGACGGCCTTCAATGCGTTGACGAACAGCGTTCCCAGCAAGGTGATGATCGCCGGCACGACGGAGCCGTCGCTCGGGATGATCAACGCGAGCACCGCGCCGATCGCGAGTCCGATCACTATGCGAAGCACGAGGCTTACGCTGTTGTATTTCTCGATAATGCTTTTCACGGGTAGTCCTTCCTCGGTTTACATGACAATTGTCTATGGTATCATCGCTAGCGTATGCGGGCGTGGTGGAATTGGCAGACACGCCAGATTTAGGTTCTGGTGGGGAAACCCGTGAAGGTTCAAGTCCTTTCGCCCGCACGATATTTTTGTTCTTCCCGTCAAGGTGGGCTTCGTGGGCCAAGAGTTGTACGACATCATACAAGAGGTCAAGGCCGCTTCGTACTTCAGGTCGAATGCAGGCGGCGTCGACGAGATCGTCGACCCGCCGTTTTTGGGCGGTCCGATCTCGTCTGCTTTCGAGCGTCTTGCCGCATTCGACGATTCCGTCATAGAGGTCGCCCGGCTCGGATTGCGCGAGGTGTACGACGTTTGCTGCGGCATCGACGTGGTCGCCGACGGCGTCGGCGCGCTCGACCTCATCCCGAAATGGAACATGGACGGGTCGATCGCGGTTCGGCGCATGGCCGCGGGACGTTGTTGAGGGGCTCCCGCGCCGCGCGTGCCGCGGATTCGGTTCTCGTTGGGCGTGTCGCCCGAAAACGCCGGACGTTTCGACGGCGACGTCGAGGCGCTGATCCGGGAACATGCTTCGGGCAAGTACGTATGCGCGTTGGGAAGCTGCGGGCTCACGCCTTCCGGCGACGCGGTGGAGCGCCGTGCGTTCATGCGCCAGGTGGAACTTGCCAACGAGCTCGATCTTCCGCTTGTCATCTCGGCCGAAGGCGCCTACGACGAGGCTCTCGCCTGCATAGGAGAGGTCGGCGTTCCGCCTCGCGGGATGCTGTTGCGTGCGTTTTCCGGGTCGGCCGACGAGCTCGAGCGCTGGGTGGGCGCGGGGGCCTACGTCTCGTTCGACGTGCGGGCGGGAAACGAGCCCGATGCATACGGCAGCCTCGTCGCCCTTGTTCCGAAGAACCGCCTGCTCGTCGAGAGCGGCGCGCCGCATCGTTTTGCGCGGCAGCTCGCAGGTTCTCCGACACGCCCGGACCAGGTCGTTTTCGCAGCGGAGATGTTGCGCGGATTCTGCATGGCGGACGATCTGTCCGACAACTACGCCGCGTTGTTCGGCTTGAGGCCGTTTCCCAAATAGCGCCAGCCGAGGTTAAGTCAAAAAGCTGAAGCTTAAGAGGGGATACTTCGTGAATCCCTTTTATAGAAGAATATTATGTGCAATAATCCTAGTTTGCGTGCCAAAGCACAGAAGAGACAATTCGAAGCGAAGGATTGATAAGTGGAAACTAAAGTCGAGGCCTTGGAAGGCAATCGCGTCAAGGTGACCGTCACGGTCGACGACGCAATGGTCACTGACCGCATCAAGAAGAAGTACAAGGAAGTCGCGAACCAGTACAACATCCCGGGCTTCCGTCGCGGGAAGGCCCCGCGCCCCGTCATCGACAGCGCGTTGGGCAAGGATTACGTGCGCGCGCTCGTGACCGACGATGTGATCAACGAGACGATGCCGCTGGCCATCGACGAGGCGGGTGTTTACCCCATCGGCAAGGTCGAGCTCGACAAGGATGCGGACATCGTCGCCGACAAGACCGCGTACAGCTACGACTTCGAACTCGACGTCAAGCCGACTCCCGAGCTGTCCGGCTACGACCCGGTCGAGATCGAGATGCCCGCCGAGGGCGTCGATGATGCCCAGGTCGAAGAGGAGATCGACGCGCTTCGCGAGCACTACGTCGAGTACGTCAACGCTCCGGCGAACACGAAGGTCAAGGAAGACAAGCACGTCGAGCTGAAGATTTCGGCCACCGACGACAACGGCGACGAGATCGCCTCCCTCGCCGAGGAGTCCCTCGAGTACGGCATGGGCTCCGGCGTGTACCCGAAGGAGTTCGACGAGCAGATCACCGGCATGAAGAAGGGCGAGACGAAGCAGTTCACGATCGACACGCCTGCCGAGGACTACTCCGCGACGGCTACGCTCATGGGCAAGACCGCCAAGATCAACTTCGACGTCGAGGTGCTCGCGGTCAAGAAGCAGAAGCTGCCCGAGCTCACCGACGAGTGGGTCCAGAACAAGATCGGCGTCGAGACCGTCGAGGCGCTCCGCGACGAGATTCGCCAGGAGCTCAAGTCCCAGAAGGATTCCATCCTCCCGCGCCTCAAGGAGAGCCGCGCGCTTACCGCCCTCACCGAGCGCTTCGATGGCGAAGTGCCGGAGGGCCTCGTCGAGGAAGTGGAGTCCAACCTGCTTCAGGACTTCTTCAACCAGCTCCAGCGCGCCGGCATGACGCTCGACGTCTACCTGCAGCAGCAGGGCATCACGTCCAAGCAGTTCCGCGATGACGTCAAGGAGCAGGCGACCGACATGACCAAGCAGGCCCTCGCCCTCGACGCCTACGCGGCGCACGCGGGCATGGAGGCGACTGACGAGGACGTCCTCAAGGAGTTCAAGGAGGCCGGCACGGCCGACCCCGAGGCGCTCATGGAGGATTGGCGTCGCAACGGTCAGCTCTACATGGTGCGCCAGGGCATCCTGCGCCAGAAGGCCGCTGCCGAGATCGTCGAGAAGGCCGTCGTCACCGAGGAGAAGGCCGCCAAGCATGCCAAGGACGAAGAGGACGGCGAATAGCCCCCTCGTTCGATAAGCTCATGAAGCGGACGTGTCCTCTCCGGGCGCGTCCGCTTTTGTCCATATGGTAACGATGTCGGCCGACCCGCTTCGTGTGCGGGCGCTGGTGTACTAACATGGTCGGGTTACCATGCGTGAAAGAGAAAGAGGTATATATGGGAGCAACGATCAACAATGCGCTCATCCCCTATGTAATCGAGCAGTCGCCGCGCGGAGAGCGCAGCTACGATATCTATTCTCGACTGCTCAACGACCGCATCATCTTCCTCGGCGAGCAGATCGACGACCATGTCGCCAATTCCGTCGTCGCCCAGATGCTGCATCTCGAGAGCGCCGATCCCGATAAGGACATCTCGCTGTACATCAACTCCCCGGGCGGCTCGGTCACGGCCGGCATGGCGATCCTCGACACGATGAATTTCATCAAATGCGACGTTTCGACCATCTGCCTCGGCGAATGCGCTTCCATGGCAGCCGTGCTGCTGTCGGCCGGCACGAAGAGCAAGCGCCTATGCCTCCCGAATTCGATGGTGCTCATCCACCAACCGCTCGGTGGTGCGCAAGGCCAGCAGACCGAGATCCAGATCGTGGCGGACTTCATGCTCAAGACCCGCCAGCGGCTCAACAACATTCTGTCGGCGAACACCGGTCAGTCGCTCGAGAAGATTCAGGCCGACACCGAGCGCGACAACTACATGACCGCCGAGGAGGCTCTGGCTTACGGTCTCGTCGACCGCATCGCCACGTCTCGCGGGCAGGCGAGCGAGTAGCCCCGCCGGCTTGGCATTGCTTAGGTAAACTGATGCGTGGCGCGCCTTCGGCGCGCCACCTGCGAAGGGATGGCACGTGAGCGAATACAACAACCGTGACAGCGCAGTCTGCGCGTTCTGCGGAAAGACGTCCGACCAGGTTTCCGCAATGGTGGCAGGGCCTGACGGTATCTGCATCTGCGACGAATGCCTGGCGGCTTGCACCGCCGCGATGATGCACGACCTCGGATTGCAGTTCGAGCCGGGTTTCGACGGCGGTTTCGTCACAGCCGGGGCCGACGGCGTGCGGCGCGAAGGCCCTTCGCCTGCAGGCTCGTTCACGCAGGATGATACGCCGTCGAGCGACGAGGTGCTCGAGAACCTGCCGACGCCCCACCAGCTCTACGACCAGCTTTCCGAGTACGTCGTGGGTCAGGAGGAAGCCAAGCGCGCGCTTTCGGTCGCGGTGTACAACCACTACAAGCGCATCGGCATCGGGGACGCCGCGGACGACGACGTCGAGCTCGCGAAGAGCAACATCTTGCTGCTCGGCCCGACCGGCTCGGGCAAGACCCTGCTCGCGCAGACGTTGGCCCGCACGTTGCGCGTGCCGTTCGCCATCGCCGACGCCACGACGCTCACCGAGGCGGGCTACGTCGGCGAAGACGTCGAGAACATCCTGCTCAAGCTCATCACGGCTGCGGATTTCGACATCGATCGCGCCGAGATCGGCATCATCTACATCGACGAGATTGACAAGATCGCGCGCAAGGCCGAAAACCTCTCCATCACGCGCGACGTGTCGGGCGAGGGCGTGCAGCAGGCACTGCTCAAGATCGTCGAGGGAACCGAGGCGTCCGTGCCTCCGCAGGGCGGCCGCAAGCATCCCCAGCAGGAGCTCATCCACATCGACACGACGAACATCCTGTTCTTGCTCGGTGGCGCCTTCGTCGGCCTGACCGACATCATCGCCTCCCGTGTGGGCAAGTCCTCCATCGGCTTCAACTCCGAGCTCCCGAAGAGCAAGGAGCAAAACGAGGCCGACCTGCTGGCCCAGGTCCTCCCCGAGGATCTGAACAAGTTCGGCATGATTCCCGAGTTCGTCGGGCGCATACCGGTCATCACGTCGCTTTCCGCGCTGACGGAAGACGATCTGGTCCGTATCCTCGTCGAGCCGAAGAACGCGCTCGTGAAACAGTACAAGAAGATGTTCGAGTTCGAGAACTCCCAGCTCACGTTCACGGACGACGCCCTGCGCGCCATTGCGCACGAGGCGGTCGAGCACGGAACGGGCGCGCGCGGTTTGCGCGCCATTTGCGAGCGTGTGCTTCTCGACGTCATGTACGACTTGCCCGAGCAAAAGGGCGCGTCGACGGTCGAGCTTAAGGCCACCGACGTAACCGGCGAGACGAAGCCCCAGATCGTCGCTGCATAAAAAGAGAACCGGAGGTGGTGGAAACCGCTTCCGCCCGATGTTCCGGCATGCCTTAGCCGGCTACGCAACTTGCATGCCCCATGTGGCATTGCTTCATGAAAACGAGCAGCCCGCCTGTCTTCGGCAAGGCGGGCTGCAGTGCGATCGGGCGCGTGTTCAGCGTCTACGCGAGCTCGGCAAGCTGTTCGTCGATGCGGGCGATCTTGTCGGCGAGGTCGGCGTGCTTGGCACGGTCCTTCTCGATGATCTCGGGCGCGGCCTTCGCGAGGAATCCCTGGTTCGAGAGCTTCTTGGCGAGCTTCTGCTCGTCCTTCGAAAGCTTCTCGCGCTCCTTCTGAAGGCGTGCACGCTCGGCGTCGAAGTCCACGAGGCCGGCGAGCACGATGAAGGTCTCGAGCCCGCTGCCGAGCACGACCGTCGAAGCATCGGGCTTCGCCGCGTCGGCCGAAATGGCAAGCGACGACGTGTTGGCCATGCCCTCGACGAGCCCGCGTTGGGCGTCGAGCAGGCTCGCATCGTCGGATTCGGCCTTGACGACGACGTCGAGAGCCGTCTTGGGCGAGATCCCGTAGCGGGCGCGCGTCGAACGGATGGCGGGGATGACCTCGCATACGAGGTCGATCGCCCGCTCGGAGTCGTCGTCGACGAAGCGGGCGAGTTCCGCGGCGACGGGCCATTGGGCGCCGATGAGGTAGGGGACCTCGGAGCGGTCGAACGGCAGCTCCTGGTAGATCTCCTCGGTCACGAACGGCATGATGGGGTGCAACAGGCGGATGGCCTGGTCGAGCACGAACATCAGGTTGCGCTGGCATGCGAGGCGGTCGGCGGGGTCGGCTTCCGCGAACAGGCGGCTTTTCGAGAACTCGATGTACCAGTCGCAGAACTCGTTCCAGAAGAACGCGTAGATCTCGCGTGTGATCTCGCCGAACTCGAAGTCGTCGTATAAGCCGTCGAGCTTCGCGACGAGCTTGGCCAGGCGGCTGAAGATCCAGCGGTCGGCGGGCGTCGTGGGCTCGGGTGCTCCCGGCGTGTAACCGTCGAGGTTCATGTTGACGAAGCGCGCGGCATTGCGGATCTTGTTCGCGAAATTGCGGGAGCTGATGAGCTTGTCCTCGTTGAACTTGAGGTCCTGCGAGCCCGTGACTTGCATGAGCAGGCCGAAGCGCATGCCGTCGGCTCCGTAGTCGCGCATGAGGCGCAGCGGGTCGACGCCGTTTCCGCGAGACTTAGACATGGGCTTGCCGTCGGCGCCCATGACGGTCGGATGGATGATGACGTGCTCGTAGGGAATCTTGCCCGTGCAGTACATGGAGGCCATGACCATGCGCGCGACCCACAGGCCCATGATGTCTCGCGCGGTCGAGAGCACTTGGGTGGGGTAGTTCGCCGCGATCTCGTCCGAGACGCTCTCGCGGTCCGTCCAGCCCTGCGTCGCGAAAGGCCACAGCTGCGAGGAGAACCACGTGTCGAGGACGTCCTCGTCCTGGCGGACGGGCTTGCCGCAGTTCGGGCAGCAAGTCGGCTCGTCAACGCACGCGTCTTCCCATCCGCATTCGTCGCAGTAGTACATTGGGATGCGGTGGCCCCACCAGAGCTGGCGCGAGATGCACCAGTCCTTCAGGTTGGCCAGCCAGTCGAGGTACACCTGCTTCCAGCGCTCGGGATGGAATTTGATCTCGCCGGACTCGACGACGCGGGCGGCGGGCTCCTTCAGGCGGTCGACTGCGACGAACCATTGCTCGGATTCCCACGGCTCGAGCTTCGTGTGGCAGCGGTAGCACGTCATGACGGAGTGCTCGTGGTCCTCGATATGGTCGAGGAGGCCGAGCTCCTCGAACGCCTCGACGATGGCCTCGCGCGCCTCGTCGCGGTCCATGCCGCTGAACTTGCCGTAACCGTCGATGACATGCGCCGTCTCGTCGAAGATGTTAATGCGCGGCAGGTCGTGGCGCTGCCCCATGCCCCAGTCGTTGGGGTCGTGGGCGGGCGTGACCTTCACGAAGCCCGTGCCGAACTCGGCGTCGACGACGAAGTCCTCGAAGATGGGGATCTCGCGGTCGACGAGCGGCAGGCGCACCTTGGCGCCCACGAACTTCTTCTTGGACGGGTCTTTGGGCGAAACGGCCACGCCGGTGTCGCCGAGCATGGTCTC